>Ga0074045_10001965_pt1 | contig 19438 bp, 16 predicted proteins | sample BogForMeECP23OM2_FD_94442 | JGI IMG/M metagenome (GOLD analysis project Ga0074045, IMG submission 94442) | Bog forest soil microbial communities from Calvert Island, British Columbia, Canada - Bog Forest MetaG ECP23OM2 | ecosystem: Environmental > Terrestrial > Soil > Wetlands ...
GATATTGGTGTTGAGGTACCAATTACCGCTGTCCGTAAGCAGGTTTGCACCTTCAAACTGCCGAAGAGGTATGGAAGGATTCAACGCGCAATGGACGACTTTGTTGGAGACCTCTATATGCGCCCTGAGGGAGACTTTACGCTTGCAGGCGAAATTGAGACACCGGGCACTCCCACCGACTTACAGAATTTTCCTGCCGGATTCGATAACGACCTTGCGCTCCGATTGGCTAGAAAGCTTAGACATAGATATCCAGCCATGTCCTCAGCCATAAATAGAGGAGGATATTCGGGTCCGTACGACGTGTCACCAGACGGACATCCAATACTCGATACGGCTCCAAGAATCAAACATCTGTACATGGCGCTTGGATTCAGCGGTCATGGATTCCGATTCTCGCCAGTCACTGGAAGAATGATGGCAGAGCTCATCATGAACGGCAGAACCGAGGGAATCGATATCAGAGAATTCCGACTGAGCAGGTTTGACGAAGGCAAACCCATTCAGCCATTAGCTTAAGCAAATAACCCGGCGAAAACGAATGATTCCTTGCATAAACCAAGCAACAGTGCTAACTACCGACACTATGAAGTTTCTACAGACCGCAAGGAGACATTCTTTTTCGTTTGTGGAATTTGATATCGCAAAGGTCGAGGAGTGCATCGCCAAGAACGGTACTCCTTCACTCAAAAAAATGCTGAAGGAGAATGGAATTAACGTAGTGAGCCTGAATGCAATTGAGAATTATCCGATACTCAGCGACGAAGACCTGGAAGGGTCTGTTCGAAAATGCAAACGAGTATTCGAACTGTGCAATCTACTTGAATGCGAAATAGCAGTGGTTAATCCCAGTGACGCTGAACCCGCGGAGCGATCGATAGTGCATGAAAGGTTCGATCGTTTCATGGATGAGATTATCAAAATGGCGGAGAAATTTAACGTACGGTTGGGATTTGAGTACGTGAGTTACAACAGCAGAATCATAAACTTTCTCGCTAAGAGTATTGAATACGTCGACAAATGGGGCGAAGGAGTAGGACTGGTCCTTGACATCTTCCACATGTACCGTTCGGGCGAATCGATCGAAGCGCTTCCTTCACGGTTGATGGACTCTTTGTACGCGTTCCATGTTAACGATGCGCCTGCGAAAAGAATCGTAGACTTACGGGATTCCGATCGGTTATTCCCATTGGAGGGTGTTATCAATTCGCGAACATCAATCGCGATGCTGCGTGAAAAGAAGTTTGTCGGCCCAGTCTCGGTAGAATTGTTCAATGAAAAATATTGGGGCATGGACACTGACTTGGTCATCGCAAAGGCCAAAACCAGCCTTGAGGCACTTGGCGTCATGTGAGCTTATTCAGGGGATTCCCGCTTCACGAATGGAACAGAAGTGTCGCCACGAGCGGTAGTAAATAGCCAATTGGTGCTACCAGTGATGTGCTCAACCACGTAGATGCCCAACCGAAATTCCAGCATATGGTCAAATATACGAAGAGGACGATTCCAATGAAAATCGAGCGCCGCTCCATTAGGTTACGATAAAAGATTTTGCTCCAGTTCTCTCTGGGCGAAGTCAGTCTTGATACGAGATTCAAATTTAATAATCAAACACGCGTCCGGACATTGTGGGTTGCACAGATGAACGATGTGAAGGCAGCAGTCATGACCGCGCCAATGAAGATGCGGACTGAACGATTCCCTGTTCCGGATATCAACGCAGACTCCGCGCTGGTTCGGATGCTAGGATCGGCAATATGTGGTACGGATAAGCACATGTACGCTGGGCAAACGAATCTAGGGTTACCAGGTGCAGTCGTTAGCTTCCCTGTAATACCAGGGCATGAGAATCTGGGCGTCATTGAGCGGATTGGGCCGAAGGCAGCGGAGTGGATGAGGACAAGCGGCGGCATGTTAAAGGAGGGTGAGAGAGTCGCGATTTCGGCTGACATCGTTTGTGGCCACTGCTACTATTGTAGAAATATCTACGGATATCCGTGGTGCCTCAATCATCGAAGCTACGGGGATGTAATCAGCTGCAATCAAGCTCCACACCTGTTCGGTGGTTGGGCGGAAAAAATGTATTTGCTACCAGGAACCTTCATGTTCCGGGTCCCTTCGGTCTTAAACGATGAGGAAGCGGTTCTCGCGGAGCAGATGGCTGTCGCGTATGGCGCATTCGGGCGCGCGTTTCAGAGTCCAAACGCGAAGGAAGGATACTCCCCGGCAGATACGGTAGTCATCCAAGGCGTTGGTCCACTAGGTATCTGTAACGTATTCATGGCAAAGATGCTTGGAGCAAGTAAAATCATTGTAATCGATAAATCCGAATATCGTTTGAATCTCACGCATCAGCTGTGCAATACCGATTCAATTAGCGTCAAAGATTTTCCGAAAATCGCTGATAGAGTAGGGAGAATCATGGAATTAACGGACAATTTAGGTGCTGATCTTGTGGTGGAATGCACCGGAGCACCCGATATTTTAGCCGAAGGTCTTGAGATGATAAGGTTAGGAGGTACGTACCTTGTCGAAGGTGCGTTCGTGGAGGAGGAGCCAACGCGAATTTCCGCCTCACGGATAGTTTCCAAGAATGCGAGAATTATCGGAGCCGCGGGGATGCCGTATCAGGCCTACGGGCGCGTTCTCGAAATGATGGCCGCGTTCAAAGATCTGATTCCTTTCGATAAAGCCGTTACGCACCAGTTTGGGGTTGACTCTGCAGAAGAAGCCTTGAAGAAATCAATGTCCCCGGATTCCATGAAGGTCGTCGTAACCTCGAAACTCAATTAGGCGAACCGAACAGTTAAACTGCATCGTGGTCTCTCGACCCGGATAGGTAAGTAGCTTGTCAAAGATGTTAGGTGCAATGTTCAAAGGAACAGGAATTAGCGTTAGTGTTGTTGAAGTGGAAACACCGATCATATCAGCTCCTAACGATGTTCTGATTCGGATGCGCGCCTGTGGTATGTGTGGAACAGATCTTGCAATTTTGGAGGGCCGACATCCTGCTAAACCCCCGGTCATTTTGGGGCATGAATGTGCGGGTGAGGTTAGTGCTATCGGACAGGGGGTTACGAGCGTGGCGGTTGGAGATCATGTGGTTGTTGATCCAAATCTTCGCTGCGGCGTTTGCAGATATTGTAGGTCGGATAGGCCGAATCTTTGTGAGACACTTGTTAGCATAGGTGAGGATTTGAATGGAGGATTCGCAACTTACATGATAGCTCCCGAGAGGGCGGTTTACAAGCTACCCTCTAGTATGAATTGGATCACAGCGGCTCTAGCTGAACCTTTCTCGTGTATTGTGAACGGTTTTCTTAGGGCGAGAGTGAGGCCGTCGGATACGGCGGTTGTGTTCGGGGCTGGTCCAATGGGGCTTTTTTGGGTAAGCTTGTTCCGGAAAGCCGGTGCACGGAAAATCATGTCGGTTGAGATTGCGGAAACTAGGCGTGAAGCAGCGAAACGCGTTGGTGCCGACGTAACCATTGATCCATCTCGCGAGGATCCGGTAAAGCGTGTTCTGGAAGAGACAGAAGGAATCGGTGCAGATGTTGGTGTCGAGGTCATTGGTAAAGTGGAGACGGTGGAAGCTGCGATTCAATCGTTAGCTCATGGTGGAAGAGTTGTCGTTATGGGTACATGCAGACCTGAGGCTTCAGCGAAATTCAGTCCGTTTGACTTGATGCGTTACGAAAAGGACATCCTTGGGTCGCATACTCAGGCAGCTACTTTCCGTACTGCAATTGACATGTTGGACGCTGGGTATGTTCCGGTTGAAACAATTGTTACGCATCAGATCCCCTTGAAGGAGATCGACAGGGCATTTGCACTGAACAAGAAAGGCGTGAGTGTTAAGACGGTAGTCAGGATGGATTAGGTAGGAAGGAATAGGGGATTCAGGGCGGATACGCTATAGTGTAAATGTGCCTTCCGCCCTTCAAGGGTCCCTTGACTACTGCGTCGATTTCTTCCTTGCTGCGTTGAGTTACTTGTTCTACTGGCGGTAGGACGCCTGCAGGGAACTTTTTCATTATGTCGTCATGCAATTCGACCATGTAGTCCAAGATAGCTTCGACGCCCGGGTAAGCTTTTTCAGCTTTTGCTAATGTTGCTTTTCCGACCACTCCCTTCGGGTAAGCGTATATCTCCATAGGTGTGGCTCCCATCGCACCGTACCATGCGATTGGTTTCTGGTAGGCGTTTGCTGCTTTGTCAAAATGTTTCGCGTGATTTGGTAGGAATCCGTATGTGTCGGCGTCCACCGCATCTTCCATCTTTATTAGTTCGGGGAAGAGCGCGAGACTGTAGGATGTTTCTACTTCATCGGCATGGATGAATGGGGTTTCGAATGGGCCGCCATGTTCTTTGTCTTTTACATGTTGAGGAGAAACAGCCCACCAGTTCAGGTTGATGAAAATTCCTGGAACCTGGTATCGTTTGGCGAACTGATGAATCGCGGAAGGAATGACGTATTCCTGTCCGTGGCCGTTGAAGATTATTTGTTTACGGAATCCGGTATTCCAGAGTCCAGCCATTATTCCACGGAGGGTTGCCTTGAAGGCGTCGTCATCTAGGATGACGGTTCCCGGCATCCCCATGTGATGGTACGGATGTGAGCCATACCAGAGCGGTTGGGCCACGGTGCAGCCGGTTTTTTCGGCAACCATTTCAGCCATGCGGCAAACTAGGAAGATGTCTTCGCCGGCTGGGGCCTGGGGTCCGTGATTTTCGGTTGCACCAACGGGTATAATGATTAAGTCATTTTTCTTTAGTCTCTCTTCGACTTGTTTCATAGTCATATTCTGGAAGTAGATCCCGTCCTGCTTCTCCATATGCCCTCCAGAGGGCGGAAGTTTCCATTTTGCCATTGTGATCGCACTGCGTCGACAGTGTTACGATTAAGTATTAAAAGTGAACGAGAGGATTCCAGAAACGTCATTAACAACTTCAAAAGGCAATGCCGAGTGGATCAAGAATGCGGAAACGTCTGCGAATTGGAGTCTGTGGCCTCGGAAGAATCGGAAGCTTACATGCTAAGAATGTCTCGAGCAGCCCTTGGGACGCGGAATTGGTATCGGTCGCGGATCCGATAAAACCGTTGGCCCGCAGCATTGCCGCGCGATTTGGAGCGCGTGCATATTTCGATCCGTCGCTGATGATTAGCAGCGAAGAATTGGATGGCGTCATTATTTGCACGCCAACTCCAATGCATGTCTCTCATGTCGAACTTGCAGCCGAACAGAATCTATCCATCTTCCTAGAGAAACCGATTTCGCTCACGCTTCGGGACGCGGATAGGATTGTTTCGATAGTCACCAGGAGACACGTGAAGTGTATGTTGGGATTCAATAGAAGATCCGACGTAAGCTACGGGAAGGCCAAGCTGGATATAATCAAGGGGAAGATAGGTAAGCCGATTCTTGTCAAGACATGCGCGAGAGATCCCCAGCCTCCGCCTGACGAATATATCAAGCATAGTGGCGGGATCTTTGTTGACGAGTGCATCCATGACTTCGATGTTGCTCTCTGGTTAATGAACAAACGAGTTAGGCGTGTTTCTGCGATAGGGAAGACTTTGATGTATCCGCAATTTGCGAAGTATGGCGATTATGACAACGCGGTTGCAATTCTGGAGTTTAGAGATGGTGAACTTGGTATTATCGAAGGGAGCCGAACGTCAAAGTATGGATATGATTTGCGAACGGAGGTCTTGGGAGCTAAGGGTTCTGTGAATATTGATAATTGGCGTGACGATTCGACGCGTGTCTTTACGTCTAAGGGAAGCATTTCTGAACCAGGTTCCTGGTTTTTGGAGAGGTTTGCTGATTCGTACCGAAACGAGCTTGATCGGTTCTACTCGTACATCAGAAAAGATTCCGATTCTCCGGTCTCGGTCGAGGATGGGAGAGAAGCGTTGAGGGTTGCGCTTGCCTCAACAGAGGCTGCCAAGAAGGGCCACTCAGTGACTTTGACGGATTGAATTCAGCTCGTAACTTCGAGCCATCGTTCTTGCCGAGCTGATTCAATGATGGCGTCCATTATGAGACAGTTCTTGTAGCCGTCCAAGAATGTGGCCCCGATTGGCTCCACTGGTTTGTCGTTGGCGATACAGTCTGTGAGATGGTATACCTCGTTGACAAACGCGTGATCCCAACCGAAGCCGCCGCCTTGTTCGACCCAGAAATTTTCCATGAATGGATGTGCTTTTGATGTTGTCAAGACGTCGCGGAATCCTCGGTTCGCGTTCGGGTCCTTTAGAGAGAATATCTCAAGTTCATTGATTCTTTCAAGGTTGAATCTCAGAGACCCTTCAGTACCGTTTACCTCGAATCTGAGAAAGTCTTTTCTTCCAGGGGCCAGCCAGCTCGTCTCGATTGTGCCGAGCGCGCCGTTCTGGAATTTTACCGCGGCGACGGCTGCATCCTCAACCTCGACCTTTCCTTTCTTCTCTGGTGCTCCTGGGATCGGGCGTTCTTTGATGTAACACGCAGTTGCTGCCGCGACGGAGGTTATCTCGCCGGCTAGGAAACGTGCGATGTCGATTATGTGAGCTCCTAGGTCGGCTACTGCGCCGTAGCCAGCGGTTTCCGTTTTAAAGTGCCAGTCGAGCGGAGCGTTTGGGTTCAGGTAGCCTAAGTCGCCTATCTCAATGTTGAGGTATGCGCCGCGGAAGTTGAGGATACGTCCAACGAATCCTTCCTGAATTAGTTGTCTAGCGTAACTTACTGCTGGAATGAATCTGTAGTTGAAGGCAGTCATATGTTTCACGCGCGCCTTTTCGGCCGCACGCAGCATTATTTCAGCTTCTTTCGCAGTTCGGGCGAGAGGTTTCTCGCAGATGACATGCTTGCCGGATTCGCATGCGGACGTTGCGATAGCAGCGTGGGTGTTGGGTGGAGTGCAAATGTCAATAATGTCAATCTCGGAATCTTTCATCATGGTAGCCCAATCGGTATACGTGCGTTCGTATCCGAATTTGTCGGCGAATTTCTTGACGCGTTCGCTGTCTCTTCCGCATATTCCCACTAAGACGGTTTTTGCGGGTGGTGGGTTGTAGTAAAATGGCATGTTGAGCCATGCGTGGCTGTGAACTCTTCCTATGTTGTATCCAATCATTCCTACTCCTAGGGATTTGGAGCCAGCATGATCAGGCATGTCTTTCACTACTAGTTCTTAGTGACGGAAAGACATGCAGGTGATTGTTTTAGGGTTTGATTGTTACTTTCGCGTCTTCTCGGTCCTTTAATTTTTCTAGTGCTTTCGGCACGTCGTTGACCGAGTATCTGTTCGTTATGATTTTGGTTGTGTCAAGTCTTCCTGAGGACATAAGTTTGATTACGTTCGGCCAGACTCCTGCACCAGCGTGTCCTTGACTTCCGTAAGCTTGAAGCGCTCTGACCTGATACATTTCAAAGAAGACAGGTGCGGCTTTATCGGCTCTTCCGATATCAACAATTTTTCCTCCTATGCACATAGCCTGTTCGGCTTGTGGCATGATGAAGGTTGGGTCGCCGGCGGCTTCCACGTGCATGTCTACTCCCTCGCCTCCTGTAACTTCCAAGATTTTCTGCCAAGGTTGGGTTCCAGCTTTCTGTAACTCGAAGGGATCGAATACTTCGTCTGCTCCGACTTCTTTAGCGATTGAAGCTCTACGTTTTCGTGGTTCGAATGAGATTATCTTACTCGCTCCAGCTGCTTTCGCCAACCCTATGGCTCCGAGTCCAATCGGGCCTGCTCCCCAAACTACAACAGTTGATCCTGGTTTGAAACCTCCAGCCCGGATGAACATGGCATTGTATGCAACGCATGCTGGTTCAACGAGTGAGCCTGCTTCGAAGATTTTATCTTCGGAGCTGAATACTTTCTTGAAGTCGTTGATTTTCCAGCAGAATTTCTGTTCAATTTTCATGTATCGCTGGCAACCTCCGTCATCTGTGAAACCCATTTCGGCCAAGTTGATGCACTGATTGAGGTTACCTGTCCTGCATGGATCACATTCGCCGCAGTACCACATCTCTTCGCAGACGACCATGTCGCCTGACTTTAGTGAAGTAACTTGATTTCCAACTTTCTCAATCTGTCCGGAAAGTTCGTGACCGAGAACCACAGGCGTCTTGACTAATCCCGGATATAGAATGTAACCATCTTTGTCGCTTTCAAAGAGATGCATATCCGACCCGCAGATACCGCATGCCTTTACACGAACTACAACTTCTTTGGGCCCAATTTCGGGAACCGGAATGTCCTCTATCAGCACTTGCGGATTATGCCAAATTCTACTGGCATATGTCGCGCGTTTAGTTCTAATTTCTTCTTCTGTCGGTTTATAATTTGATCTAGCTTTCCAATCTGCATGTAAGACAGCAGCTGTCTGTTTCTGATTCATTGATGGTCAGCCGCCGGATCTGCTCATCAAATAGAAAAGAGTTGTGTGAGCGTTATCTGTGTTGAATTTATTCCGTAATCATATTAACTCAGATCATTAGTGCTGAACAAAACCTCCGTTGAATGATGAGAATGGCAAAGGTCCTTCGATTTGGCGTCATCGGAATGGGAAGGATGGGACTCTGGCATGCCAAGAACCTGAGATTTAGGGTACCTGGCGCTAGACTCGTTGCGGTCGCTGATCTGGATAAGGCATCGGCTAAGAGAGGAAGTTTGGAAACGGGAGTGCCTTCGTTTGCGGATTATCGTGAACTGCTTGGCTTGAAAGAACTTGATGCTGTATGCGTAGTAACCACCACCGATACGCATGCCCCGATAGCAGCTGAGGCAGTCGAACTGGGCTTGAATGTTTTTGTAGAAAAGCCCATGGCAATTACGACGAAACAGGCGGATCGGTTGGAAAGCACGGTTAAGAAACGAGGAGTAAAGCTGCAAGTTGGATTTATGCGCCGTTTTGACCCTGCCTATGCTCGCGCGGAACAGCATGTGCTTAGAGGGGACATTGGGAAACCAATAGTTTTCAAATCAACCAGCAGAGATCCGTTTCCTCCTCCGGCGTGGGCGTGTGATCCGAAACATGGTGGTGGATTGCAGATTGAGATGCACGCGCATGATTATGATCTTGCCCGTTGGTTCATGAAGAGTGAGGTGGATACTGTGTTTACCAAAGCCGAGTGTCTCGTATTTCCGCAACTCAAGAAGAGTGTACCCGACTTTGTAGACAATACTCTAATCACACTTGGATTCGTCAATCGTGCGATTGGAGTGGTTGAAGGCAGTCTAAACGCAAGGTATGGATACGACGTGCGGGCTGAGATTTACGGCACTGATGGAATGATAACGGTTGGGAGCATCCAGAGAGTTCCTCTCGTGCTTTACACTCCGGCCGGAGGGAATGCGGAAACTTCCTTCCTAGGTGATAAAGAAACACCGCATTTCGCGCAGAGGTTCGATATCGCGTACCTTACTGAGATGCGGAACTTTGTTAACACGATCCGTAAGGATTTGCGTTCGTCGCCAGGTCTGAAGGAGGGGAGAGCAGCTCTCGATATTGGCCTCGCCGCTTTCCAATCTACTGAAAGAGAACAACAGGTACGCGTTGTAAGGTCGTAGGGCACGCGACCGTTCAACTACACAAACTTTGGTAGAAGTTTCTTGGCTCTATCCTTTTTCAGCCTAGCGTAGATCGGTAAGGCCTCTCCGATCAGCGGTCTAGCATAATCAAGGTACTCCTGCGAAACGAAGTTTCCCTTCTCGTTAATGTAGGCATCAGGTACCTTCTTGGTTCTGAGGGCTACTTTTTCCAGATCGACCAAGCCAGTTTCACTTTGGTAAGGATCGTTTCGTATCCGTACGAGTGTAACCATCTTATCCGATTCACCTTCTACAGCTTTAGACATGGCAACTTGTCCGACTACGTAGGCTTCATCTAAATCAACCGCTGACGCGCATTGCATCGAGACACGTTGGATAGTTCCTGGCTTGTCGCAACGAGCCTTAATCTTCAGCTTCTCGGAGACGAGCCCGACTAGATAATCGCCCACTCCACCCAATTGTGCGTGTCCGAACTTATCGGTGTCCAACCCTTTTTGCGAAGCTTTTACGAATTCTCCATTTTCATCTTTCAATCCTTCGCAAACGGCCACAACAACTCTCCCTACGTTATCGTGGACGGATTTTACATCATTCAGGAATCTGTCCGTAACGAACGGACGTTCGGGCAGATAGATCAGATGCGGTCCTAAGCCATCCCCCGTCGCTAAAGCCGTGCTTGCAGTAATCCAGCCCGTGTCTCTTCCCATCGTTTCGATTATTTTTACTGTGTCAGAGGTGTAGATTGCTTCTGTATCCAGACTTGCATCTCTGGCCGTTATCGCGTTAAACCTTGCAACGCTACCGTATCCTGGGCAATGATCAGTAACCATTAGGTCATTGTCAACCGTTTTGGGTACACCAATTACGCGAAGATCAAGCCTTTTCTCGACGGCAAGCTTTGCCACCTTGTGCGCCGTATCCATAGAGTCGTTCCCGCCTGCGTAGAGGAAATAGCCGACGTCGTGGGCTGCGAGGACTTCTATTATTCGTGCATATTCTCGTTCGCCAAGCTTGTATCGACAGGAACCTAATGCAGCGGAGGGAGTTCTCCTCAAATTCCATAAAACATCTGGATCTTCCTGCCTTAGATCGACTAGATCTTCCGATAAGACTCCAAGGATCCCGTTTATCGCGCCGTAGATGCCTCGGATTTTCCCGCGTTGTAGGGCTTCGGCTACGATGCCACACACGCTGCTGTTTATGACGGCAGTTGGGCCGCCAGACTGGGCTACGACTAGATTCTCTGGCAAGAATCTACACGAAATGCTTTGTTAGGTTCTGCATTCCTTGCCCGCGTGCGGCTACAAGGTGTTGTAGTGCATCTTGCACCGTGAAATTCTGATGCACGATACCGCTTACGGCATCGGCGACGGCGGACGGATCTTCATTCCCGGGATAGAGGATGTTACGTCCGACCAAAGCTCCTCTCACGGTCTTTCCGGCAACCATGCCTTTTGTAAATTCCTTGAAGATACCGGTGGGATCACCCACTGACTCACCTCCAAGCATCAGGATTGGGCAGGTTGTGGCCTTGGCTACGCGTTCGAATCCGTCGCAGTATGGAATTTTAAGCCAAATTCCCTGAGAGGAGTCGCCAAGCGCGGACGCTACCCCAACGATTTTGATCATCTCGTCAGCTGTCTTAAGGGTCTTGTATCCTCCCTCAGGAGTTTTCTGGACGCTGAAGGTTTCCAAGAACGATGGGATCGACAGTGCGTTAAGTTCGGTGATTGCGTTAGCGCATGATACGATGGTGTCTAGTGAAGTGCTATCTTTCAAATCCAATCTGAACATGAATTTCGCTGCGTCCAGTCGGAGTCGATGAATCGAAGCAGCAGTGAATGAGGTAAACCGATCGTCCATTTCGTACGAAGATCCGCTTAGTCCACCTCTATTCATGCAGCCGACGAGAACTTTTCCATCAAGAAAGCTTTCTCCGCCACGCTCAAGAACTAGCTGGTCAACAATCAGCAAGTCTTCTAGGATATCTGTCGTGCTCATCACGCCGTCGAATTTTGGACTTGTTACGACACGCAGAATTCTACTCAAGTATTCGTGTCGATTTCCCATTCTTATCGGTTCATTCCCGTTCTTCGTTACAAAACGGCCCGGGTGATCGCACGCTAATATTGCCAGTTTACCATCAACAGTCAGCTTCTCACGTCTTTTTCGCCGCTGAGCAGACTTTTGAATTATTTTCGGGTCTCCTACCCTCGCCTCGGTTATGAGGTTGAAAATTGATTCAGGGAAGAACGTTTGGTAGGCAAACTCGTAATTCGATGTCAATGTGCTCATTCTAGACCACTCAGATTGAACGCTTGAGAGACACGAGACTATTTGAGAATTCGGGTTGGATATCAGTCGTTCATTTTACGTCATGTACTTAAATCTCGAAATCACTACTGCCGCTGCGATAGAACTGATAGAGCGGAAATAAATGAAAGACTCCTGGGAACCTCTAGTAGATATGAGCATCGTTCACTTCATGATTTACCCCGAAACAATGGCCGGCTCGGGACCAATACTCGAAACCGTATCACAAATAGTGAATGATGACTTCTTTGGAATGATTGAAATTTCCCACATCAACGACGCTACGATAAGAAAGCAGATTGCCGACACGATTCAAACATCACACGCACGCGTTGCCTTCGGTGCCCAACCGACGATTCTTCGTCAAAAACTTGATCTGAATTCAGACGATAAATCCAAGAGGACGGAAGCAATTAATGTACTCGAACCCCAAATCGACGAAGCGAAGGAGATCGGCGCGAAACGATTCACTGTTTTGAGTGGGCCTGACCCTGGCCAGGAAAAAAGAACCCACGCAAGAAGCTTGCTCATCGAGTCGCTGCTAGAGCTTTGCGGTTACGCGAAGGATAGGGAAATTAGCCTTACCCTCGAGACATTTGATCGGACGATAGAAAAGAAGAGCCTGATCGGCCCTTCCGAGGAAGCATTGGAAATATCAAAGGCAGTGAAAAAGACTTTTCCAAATTTCGGGCTAATGTACGATATGGGACACGCCCCATTACTTGACGAAGATCCAGCCAAGGCGTTGACCTTGTTGAAGGACCAGCTTGTTCACGTGCATGTAGGAAACTGTGTCAAGAAACAGGGATTGCCAGCCTACGGCGACCAACACCCTAGATTTGGAATTAACGGCGGCGAGAACGATGTTGCCGAACTCGTAAAATTCCTCAGGGCACTTATAGCGATCGGATACATTCCATCAACCCCTAGAGAAGTATCTCCCGTCATAGGATTCGAACTTAAACCAGTGCCTGGCGAAAAATCCGAGACCGTTATAGCTAATGGTAAGAGAACATGGAAGAAAGCGTGGGGTCTTGTCTAGGTGACTAAATATGAAACCTAAAGTCTACGTTACTCGTTTGCTTCCGAAAGAAGCGATGGATCGAATTCACTCAAACTGTGAAGCAACAGTTTGGGATGGGGAGCTACCTCCACCGCGTGATGTTCTCTTGAAGAATGTTGCCGACGTGGAAGGGTTGCTATCGTTGTTGACCGATAAAATTGACGCTGAGTTGATGGATAAGGCACCCAAATTAAAAGTAGTGAGCAATTATGCGGTTGGATTTGATAACATCAACATTCCCGAAGCCACAAAACGTGGAATAATTGTCGGAAACACACCCGGCGTCTTAACTGACACAACCGCAGACTTCGCATTCACATTGATCATGTCAGCCGCTCGTAGAGTAGCTGAAGGCGACCGATACGTGAGAGCAGGAAAATGGAAGACGTGGGGGCCTATGCTACTACTCGGGCAGGATGTGTGTGGTTCAACGCTCGGAATAATCGGCTTAGGGCGAATCGGCGCTGCAGTAGCACGCCGTGCGAAAGGATTCAACATGCGGACCATGTACTATGATGTGATTCGCCAAAAGCAGTACGAAGACGAGCTAGGCATTGAATATGCTACGCTAGATAAAGTTCTCACAGAATCAGACTTCATAACCGTCCATACGAACTTAACTCCGGAAACGCATCATCTGATCAGCACGAAACAATTCGAGAAAATGAAACGGACATGCATCCTCGTAAACACCTCACGAGGTCCAATAGTCGATAACATGGCGTTGTACGAAGCCCTTCGCACGGGCAGGATCTTGTACGCGGGGTTAGATGTTACCGAACCAGAACCATTGCCAGCCAATCATCCACTACTTACCCTCGACAACGTTATCATAGCACCCCACATCGCCAGCGCGTCAGTAGTGACCAGAACAAAAATGGGATTAATCGCAGCCGACAACCTCATCGCGGGACTCAAAGGTCAACTGGGCCCAGCCCCAGTCAACCCTGAAGTGCTGAAGAAGCACTAATTCTTCTGGGTAGGTAAGACCGGAACTATTCCGCCCCACCATTCTTCCCAGGGCGGGAGTTTTATTTTGTCAACTTCCGCCGCGTTGCGGCTTACTTTTTCGAAAGCCTGTGCATACTCCTCCATCAAGTCAAGCCCATTCGGAGGATGAAGTGACAGGTTGAATGTTTCCTCACAGATCCGTTCGGTTACGGGGCACAGGCCGCGATCGTATTTTATTTGCCGGCTTACGTACGGACTCTTCCACGGGAAGCCTTTGCCGAATCCTTCGAGCGACTGGAATGCGGGTTGCATGTAGATCGGTTGCGTACACCAAATCGCTGCTCTGACTCCTTCTGCCTGTAAAGCTACCACCACGCGATCACGGAACTCTCTTGCTGGAAGCTTGGAACCAGCTGCAGCTGGATCGACTCTTATTTTGTAGTAATGATAGACGCTTTTCGCGTAGTCTGGAACGTATGGCGGAATAAGGCCTGGCAGCTTCTTTAAGCGGTTAGTTAGAAATTCAGAGTTATCAATTCTAACCTTGTTCGTTTCATCCAATCTGCTGAGTTGGACTCGCCCTAGAGCTGCATTGAGTTCGGTTGACTTGTAATTCCAACCTAAACCATGGGCCATGTATGGCCTCGGTACACCCTTTCGTAGTGCTTCGCCGAAGATTCGAACCCTTTCTGAACTCGTTGCGTATTCATCACTGTTGGTCACGAACATGCCGCCTTCTCCCGTCTGCATGTTCTTCGATCCGTTGAAACTGTAGGCTCCCATGTCTCCGATGCCACCAACTTTCTTACCCTTATATTCAGTCCCATGAGCTTGACATGCATCTTCAACTACGACAAGATCATGCGAATCAGCGATCTTTAGAATTGGATCAAGATCGGCTGGGAGTCCATAGATATGGACTGGTTCGATGACTTTAGTTGCAGGTGAGATTTTCTCTTCTATTTTCGAAGTATCGATTGTGAAAGTTCGAGGATCGATATCAACGAATACCGGTATTGCGCCTTGCTGCAGTATGCTAGATGCTGAACCGATAAAGGTGTAAGGGCTCGTTATCACTTCGTCTCCTGGTTGCACACCGGCGGCGGCCATAGCACAATGCAACGCGGCAGTTCCAGAATTCATGAAGATTGAGTGCCTGACTTGGAAATACGTAGAGAACTCACTTTCGAAAGCAGAGATCTCTGGCGCGAAGGTTCCCCAGACAATACCTCGTTTTATTACATTTGAAACAGCGTCAGCCTCTCTCTGGCCATAACGTTTCAAAAATTCTACTGGCCACTCATATGTGGGCTTTTGAACAAGTTTCTTACCGCCTAGAATAGCAAGCTCAGGCAAGATTTAGACACATCCAATTCGGTGCGGCAGCAGACAGCATCATAGGTTAATCAAGCTTACGACGATTTATCAGATGCTCGAATCGCTCGATTCAAGACTCGCCCGGGTGAGCGAATACGTTGCGTATCGTTCATATCAGTTTAGCAGCTTCACGAGAAACATTCCTGGATTTGGCATAGAAGTGATCCTCGACTTATTTCTAATCAATGCCTATCCACGGTATTGTTCGATAATGGAGCTCTTGATCTCAGTTCCAAGTCCGGGTGCGGACTGGAGGAGGAATTTTCCGTTTTCGAGTCGAATTGGTTCTTTCCACACATCGGTGCACCACGGGACGTACTCGACCATTATCACGTTTGGTATTGACGCCCCCAACTGAACGTGAACTGGATATTGGATGTTCGTGTGTGGGACGATTGGAATATTATTAGCTGACGCCAACGACGCTACTTCAAGCCACTCGGTTATTCCAGTAACTTTTGTCGCGTCTATTTGGGCTATTTCGCATGCGTTCGCATTGATATATTCTCGGAAAGTGTATTTTGAGTAGATTGACTCTCCAACAGCTATTGGGGTTCGCAAAGCACTTGCTATTTTTGCGTGGCCACTAATATCTAGAGGCGATATCGGTTCTTCCAGCCAGAAGATATCGTGATCTTCAAGCTTCTTTCCCCATCTTATCGCAGTATTAACGTCCCATTTGGTATTGACGTCTGCCATAATTTTCACTTTTTCTCCGACAGCTTCCCTGACACGTTTTATTCTATCATAGTCTTCAGAAGGGTCGCTTTTTCCAACCTTAATTTTCACGGCTGTAAAACCATCGCGAATAGCGCCGCGTATGTTGTCGACCAGCTCGTCTTCGCTCCATGAAAGCCATCCTACGTCCGTATTGTAGGCGGGCACGGAATCACGGCAACCTCCCAAATATTTCCACAATGGAACACCACTGGACTTGCAACGAATATCCCAGAGTGCCATATCGATTGCACACATTCCCATCTGCGCCAGACCGGTCTTGCCAAGTCGATAATCCCAGAGGAACGAATTCTTCTCATAGACTTCCTCGGGTATTGCCCTAGACAGATCAAGATCCATACCTCGAATGGTCGGTACGAGATATCGTAATATCATATCACGAACTATGTCTCCTCCAATGCCGATGGTCCAATTGAAGCCCCAGCCTTCCAGTCCATTATTTGAGATAACCTTCAACACGATCATCTCAATTCTGTTCCACTTGCTGATTGAGTCGGCAAGAGCTTTCTTCAAGGGAATTTGGAGAAGGAACACTTCGGCGTCCGCAATCTTCAACGAAATTTACCTACGAAGATTCGTCAGTTTAAGATCTTAAAGCCATTGATTTAATCGACGAACAATCCACGTTAATCAGAATGATTGAATAGTCGAAACGCAACATCCTCACGAGTCGCGTGAAAGCATGCGTTTCTCGTTTCTCGTCTCTCAGATGCTTGGTTTTCAGATTCCCAACCTTTTTTGTACTCCTGATTCGTTCGTGGAATTTGAAAAAGCCCTGAAACTTCTGAGTGAAAACGGGTTTGAAGGCGTCGAGTTGAATCTCAATCTTGATGATGAGCAGGTGCTCGCACGAATTGGGAAGGCGCTGGAAAAATCGGAGTTGAAGCTTGCAGCGGTTGGAACAGGCCTATTGTATGCTGCCGACAAACTGTCATTCACTGATCCAGACCCAAGTAAACGATCTGAGACTGTGTCTAAGGTCACGAAACTAATCAGTTTCGCAGCGAAACATCAAGCAGTTGTGATCGTAGGATTAGTCAGAGGAACCGGTTCAGTCGAGAGCATGAAGAATGCAACGGCCTTACGAGAATGCATGAGAGCATGCGATGCAGAGGCATCTGGTTGCAACGGCAAAATCGCCTTGGAGGCCATCAATAGGTACGAAACTAAATCGTTCAACACTGCTGAACATGTGGCGAAATTCATCGACGACTCAGGGCTCAAAGCTACTGGAATTCTGCTAGACACATTTCATATGAACATAGAAGAGAGATCTATAGAGAGCACAATAAAATCCTACATTGACAGAATCTTCCACTTTCACATAGCAGACAGTAATCGGTGGCCGCCGGGATACGGACACTTGGACATCAGAGAGCATTTGAGAATTCTTGCAGAGATGGACTACCAAGGATGGGTGTCAGCCGAGACCTTGCCAAAACCTTCAAGCATGGAATCCGTCGTGGCTACGGCAAAGTACCTTGCGAATTGTAAGTTGAGTCGAGGCTGAATCTAAGCTCTTCACCTATCGACTTTAACGGTGATATATATGTCACCGACGTTGGTCCCGGTTCGACCAGTAATTATGTTATCTTTCAGTTTCTTGAAGAAATGAAAAGAGTCACTTCGAGCGATGAACTCTTGCGGATCAATGTTTCTGCGTCTCGCGCGTTTACCGGAATTGCCGTCGACGATTGCTCCGGCCGCCGGGCTGTTTCCATCAATTCCATCAGTACCGAACGCGGCTATGGCTATACCGCTCTGCCCCTCAATATCGGTTAGTGCAGAGAGCGCAGTGTGCTGGTTCCGTCCGCCCTGCCCATTTCCTACGACCTTAACCGTGGTTTCTCCGCCAACTATTATTGCTCCTGAGTCACGTATCGGTTCACCGAAAATCTTGCTGCTGACTCCGATGGATGCCAACAATTTCCCGAGGCTCTTCGCCTCCATGTCAGCTTGTGACGTCAATATTTTCGTTGGCACATTGCGGACCTCTAGGGCGCTTTTTGCCGCTACGCATGCATATCGATTGTCTGCGATTATGAAATTGTGAACTCGATCGAAGATACGAGAAGAGGGTTTAGGAGTCTCATGAATCCCACCGACTAGTCCACGCTGTAGATGTTGTTTCACATTTCGAGGTATCTTTCCCCAAATATTGTACTTGCGAAGTATTTGTACGGCGTCGCAATATGTGGTTGGATCGGGGGCTGTGAGCCCAGAAGCGATGTCGTGGAGAGTGTTGCCTGCGACGTCAGAAATTATGAAAGAGATAATTGCTGATGCCGCACATTTCTCAACCAATCTGCCACCTTTGAGAGCAGAGATATGTCGTCTGACTGTGTTTATTTCATGAATTGTTGCTCTTGTCCGTATCAACTCTTCAGTAAGTCGGCGTTTATCCTGCAATGTGATGGAATCGACGGGAGCAGGCAGAAGGGCAGATGCCCCGCCGGAAACCAGGCAGATGAGAAGGTCCTTCGGTCTCATAGTACTCAGCATGGCTATAACACGTCGAGCGGCACGAAAGCCCTCTTCATCAGGAAGAGGATGACCCGCTTGGAAGATTTCTACTCGGCTATCGAAACGAGGTATCTTCTCCCCCTTCGGGGCGACCAAGATTCCCGATACGGTGTGCTTATTGAGTAATCCTAGAGCAGTGTCCATCATTGGGACACTCGCCTTGCCGACCGCAATTATGTTGATGTGACTGAAATCAGAGATAGATAGAGATAGATTACGAATTATGATGCGTCCATGATCGAGCTTAAGGCAAGCTGTTAGGCAGTTTGACGGGTCAATAGCTACCAAGGCCTTTTGAAAGGCATGAACACAGAGTCGCCGAGCTCGCTGATTAGACGACGAACCACCATTACGAATGAGCCTCAATCCATCGCTTATCGTGAAGTTTCGAATCATTGAAAAAACCTGAGATCATCTGATTTTCTAAGACATTTTAGATCAACGCATTGAACGAGCTTAATACTTCTTCCTCAACGGAACTCTGCACCGTTTGGCCTTCAATAAAGGTAGAAATATTGCTCAAATAACTCAGCCGTAAGATCGAGTTGCAAACATTAGCGGAGAAGTTAGCGAATTACTCTCTGAATATCAGATTTGACGAGATCCCGGCCAACGTTGTGCACGAGGCTAAACGTAGGTTCATAGATTCAATCGGATGCGCCTTAGGTGCCTTCAACGCTGATGCGCCGGCCAAGTGCAGAGAACTAGTCAGCAAGCTTTCGAGAAGCAGTGAGTCCACAATAATCGGTACGTCAGAAAAAACGTCTTCCGATCTGGCGGCTTTCGCGAATGGCGCAATGATTCGCTATCTTGACTTCAATGACACGTACTTGTCGAAGGAAGCATGTCATCCCAGTGACAATCTCTCAACCGCAATTGCGCTCAGCGAGAGCGAGAGAAGAGATGGGCGCGAATTGATTACAGCGCTCA
>Ga0074045_10001966_pt1 | contig 19437 bp, 14 predicted proteins | sample BogForMeECP23OM2_FD_94442 | JGI IMG/M metagenome (GOLD analysis project Ga0074045, IMG submission 94442) | Bog forest soil microbial communities from Calvert Island, British Columbia, Canada - Bog Forest MetaG ECP23OM2 | ecosystem: Environmental > Terrestrial > Soil > Wetlands ...
ACGCGATTTCCGCCGGGAATGGATCCCGCGCACATGCCAGAACACATCCGCACGCGAAAATATATCGAATACAACTACGCCGATTTCATCCGTCAGGCCGCTCCCGATGTGGCCATCGTGACCACCTCCGGTACCCGGGGCTTCTTCCTGGGTGATAGCAATCTGATCACCAGCGGGAACCACAGCGTCGAAAAAGTGATCGTGCGGGGCGCCGAACCGGAATACATAGAGGCCATTCCACTGTTTTCGATAGCCGAGGGCCGCTTTATCAGCGCCTTCGACCAGGAGCACGCGCGTTCCGTCGTGGTGCTGGGCGCCGCCATCAGCGAATCGCTCTTTCCCGGTACCGATGCCATTGGGAAGACGGTGCGCATCAATGGCGGCCAGTACGAGGTCATCGGCGTTTTCGAGCACGACCAGGGCTTGTTCCTCGGCCCAGGCGTCGACATCTTCGCCATCATCCCACTCAGCAACTTCAAGAAGCAGTACCCTGAGGCCAAAGAGCTGATCATGATATTCACGGTCCCTAAGAACGTGAACGTCGAAGTGGCAGAAGGCGAAGTCATTCAAGCGATGCGCCGTTTGCGCCGCCTCCCCGTGGACAAGGGAGATGATTTTGAGCTGAGTTCGCCGGACTTTCTGAGCAATCTGTGGAATCAGCTGACCGGGGCGCTGGTGATTCTTACGACCGTGATCAGTTCGATTGGTTTGCTGGTGGGCGGAATCGGCGTCATGAACATCATGCTCATTTCCGTGACCGAGCGCACCCAGGAAATTGGCGTACGCAAGGCGATTGGCGCTCGCCGTGCGGATATACGCTTGCAGTTTCTGCTGGAAGCTGTGGCCCTCACGCTGGTGGGCGGAACTTTAGGCATCCTGGTGGGCGCTTCGATCTCCACTCTGGTGCGCACGTTCGTGCCCTCCATTCCCGCGACGATTTCATATTTGTGGGTGACCATTGGTTTCGCAATCTCCGTCGGCGTGGGCTTGTTCTTCGGCTACTATCCCGCAAGAGTAGCGGCCAACCTCGACCCTATCGATTGCCTGCGCTACGAGTGAAAATTCAGGTGATCAAAGAAGATGCCGCCGGCTCTTTTCCTCGTCGGAACTCCACCATCTTCTGCAGAAATAATTCCGCCTTAAACTGTGAGCCGCCGTGCGTTCGTCACAAGAGAGCCGTCCGAACCTGGGGTATCATCGAACGTTGAATCCACGGGTCAGGAGCTGGTCATTTACACGAGACGAGAGCTGTTAAAGACGGCAGCCTTCAGCGCTATAGCCGTTGCCGCGCCTCGGCTGCCATCTACGCGTGCGGAACAACCCTTCCTTTCCAAGCGGCCACCTGCTAGCCAACGCAAGTTCACTTCACGCGCCGTTGAGGAAATGATTGTGCGCGTCCAATCCAGTATCGGCGACCCCGAGCTCGCCTGGATGTTTCAGAATTGCTATCCCAACACACTGGACACAACGGTAGAAGTCAGTGGAAGCGCTGGCCGCCCCGACACCTTCATCATCACCGGCGATATTGACGCCATGTGGCTGCGCGATTCGGCCTGCCAGGTGTGGCCCTATTTGCCGCTGGCGAAAAATGATGGCGATCTCCGCAGAATGTTTCAGGGACTCATCGGCAGGCAAGCGCGTAGCATTCTGATCGATCCGTACGCGAATGCATTTTTGCCGGATCCAAAAAGCACGAAAGCCTTGGAGTGGGCGGTTGGTGATTCGACGGGGATGCGGCCAGGAGTCGCGGAACGAAAATGGGAAGTGGATTCGCTGTGTTACTGCATTCGCTTGGCGCATGGATACTGGAAAGCAACAGGTGACACGGCGCCATTCGACAAGGAATGGTCGTCCGCGATGCGACTGGTCGTGGCGACGTTCCGGGAGCAGCAAAGAAAGCAGGGGCCAGGGCCGTATCACTTCCAGCGAAAGACGGAAATGCCCACGGATACGCAAGCGCTCGGAGGGTTTGGCAATCCCGCGCGTCCCGTCGGAATGATTTACTCGATGTTCCGGCCGTCCGATGATGCCTGTATGTATTCCTTCTATGTGCCTTCCAATTTGTTTGCCGTGGTCTCTCTTCGTCAACTGGCAGAAATGGCCACAGCGATTCTTAAGGATGACGGATTCGCGGCGGAGTGCCGCGCACTCGCAAACGAAGTGGAAACAGCGCTCACAGCATACGGCCGCATCAAATCGAGGGAAGCCGAGGTTTGGGCCTTTGAAGTCGACGGCTATGGCAACCAGCTCTTCATGGATGATGCCAATATTCCCGGCTTGCTCAGCCTGCCTTATTTGGGTTGCTGCGACGTGAGGGATCCCGTCTATCAACGAACTCGGCATCGCGTGCTGAGTGAAGACAATCCCTATTTCTTCAAAGGAAGCGCCGCGCACGGAATTGGCGGCCCGCACGAGGGGCTGAACATGATCTGGCCAATGGCGCTGATTGCCCAGGCCCTCACCAGCACCGACGACGCGGAAATTCGCCAATCCTTGCACTGGCTGAAAACCACCCATGCGGGATCCGGCTTCATGCATGAGTCCTTTGAGAAGGATGATCCTGCGAAGTTCACGCGAGCATGGTTTGCGTGGGCGAATACGTTGTTTGGAGAGTTGATCGTGAAGTTGAGTCAAGAGCGCCCCAATCTGCTGAAGGGCGCATAAGAATTCAAGGAGCCCGAGGACATGACCAGGAATGTAACCCGAAGAATGTTTCTGCAGTCGGCAGCGCTGTCCAGCCTGGCGGTTGCGACGAACCCCAGTTTGGAGCTTGACGCACTCAAAGCCTTCGATGAGAAAGCCGCAAACCGGAAAAGCTTCACGCAGTTCGTGGACGTGTTCATCGGCACCGGCGGCCATGGCCACTGTTATCCCGGCGCGACCACTCCCTTCGGCATGGTGCAGCTCAGTCCCGATACCGGCGTGGGCGATTGGGACCATTGCTCCGGTTATCACCATGACGACACATCGATCATGGGATTCAGCCACACGCACTTGAGCGGAACCGGCGCCGCGGATTTGCTCGACATTCTGCTGATGCCGGGCACTGGTCCGGTGCACACGGAGCCGGGAAGCCGCGAGAATCCAACCGCAGGTTATCGCTCGCGTTTTTCGCACCAGACGGAACGTGGCGAACCGGGCTACTACACCGTTTTCCTCGACGATTACAAAGTACTGGCGGAGTTGACCGCGACTCCACGCGCCGGGCTGCACCGCTACACATTTCCCGCCGACCAGACCAGCCACTTTGTGGTCGATCTGGCGCATGGAACTATCGACCCTCCAGAGCGCATGTATTGCAACGTGATCAGCGCGGAACTGCATGTCGTGGGAAATGACACCATCACTGGCGGCCGTCGCGTGGAGGAGTGGGCGCCGGGGCGGTACATCTATTTTGCGATGAAATTTTCCAAGCCGTTTGCCAGCACGGAAATTGTGGCGGACACGAAATCGCTGGGAGCCAATGTTCGTGAGGCACAAGGCAAATTCTTGAAATGCGTGGTGCATTGCCCAACCACGAAGGACGAAGTGATTCTGGTTAAAGTTGGGATTTCCGCGGTGAGCATCGAAGGAGCGCTGCGAAATCTGCAAGCGGAAGTTCCCGCGTGGGATTTTGATGGTGCGCGCCGGGCGGCCAACGCTGCGTGGGACAAGGAATTAGCGAAGATCACCATTGAGACCAATCGCGCGGATCACAAAAAGATTTTTTACACCGCGTTTTATCATTCGCTGGTCGCGCCCACGCTGTTCAGTGACGTGGATGGGCAGTACCGCGGGATGGATCTGCAGGTTCACCGGCTGCCGGCAGGCGCGAAAAACTACACCACCTATTCGCTGTGGGACACCTACCGCGCGCTGCATCCTTTGTATACCCTGGTGCAAACCGATCGCCTTCCCGACTTTTTGAACGCGCTCATTTTGATGGCGGAGCAGAGTCCCGCGGGCGTGCCGGTGTGGCCGCTGCAGGCGGTCGAGACCGGTTGCATGATCGGCTACCACTCCGCTCCGGTGCTGGCGGAAGCGTATGTGAAGGGAATCGCCGGAGTGGATTATGCCAAAGCCTATCCGCTGTGGCGCAAGCGGGCCATGAACGACGATTACCGCGGCCTGGGTTACTACCGCAAGCTGGGATTCATTCCGTGCGACCTGGAAGAAGAATCGGTCAGCAAGGTGCTCGAGTATGCCTATGATGACTGGGCCGTGGCGCATCTGGCGCGCGCGGCCGGTTCCACCGAGGATTACCGCCTGTTGCTGCAGCGCTCCCGTAATTACAAGAACGTGTTTGATGGCTCGATTACTTTCATGCGCGGAAAGCTCGCCAATGGCCAGTGGGCCGATCCCTTCGACCCGCGCGGCATGGGCCACTCGAAGAAGTGGCGCGACTTCACCGAGAGCAATTCCTGGCAGGCGACCTTTTTGAATCAGCACGACCTCTACGAATACATGAAGCTGTTTGGCGGCGAGAAAGGTTTCGTGGACAAGCTCGACGGGCTGTTCAATGCCAGTTCCGAATTGCCTCCGGATGCGCCGCCGGATATTGCCGGGCTGGTCGGGCAATACGCGCATGGCAACGAGCCGAGCCATCACGTCGCCTACCTGTACGCCTACGCGGGCCAGCACTACAAAACGCAAGCGCGCGTGCGCATGCTGCTGGAGACCATGCACCACAACGATCCCGACGGCGTGGCCGGGAATGAAGATTGCGGGCAAATGTCGGCGTGGTACGTGTTGAGCGCGCTGGGATTCTATGCCGTCGATCCGGTCAGCGGGAATTATGTGTTTGGCGGTCCGTTGTTTGACCGCGCCAGCATTCAGCTTGGCAATGGCAAAGCGCTGGTCATCGAAACGGTAGGCAATGGCCCGGAGCAATCCTACGTGCAGTCCGTCACCTGGAACGGCAAGCCGTACACCAGGAGCTGGTTCCACCACGCGGACATCGCGCAGGGCGGCACGTTCGTGATCCACATGGGCGCCAAACCCAATGAGCAGTTTGGCGCCGCCATGGCGGATCGGCCTCCCTCGTTCGCGTGAGACTCTTACCACCGAGAGTCGACAATCGCCATACGGACCCGTAGCGCCGGCCTCCAGGCCCGGCATCTTCTCCGCGTGTAGCGCTGGCTTTTATGCCAGCGTTCTCGATCTTTGCCAACAACTCTTTAGCTTCCTCGGCGTCCTTACTGTCGGGAGCCATGACGATGCACTCGGTAAGGAGCGACTCCGCAATTTGCTTCTGGCCCAAGGCTACGTGTTTTTTTCCTGCCCAAAAGGCGAGGCTTGCGCCACGAGGGTCGATTTTCGCCGCCTGTTTCCAGAAGCCGTGTGCGCCGGCGCTGTCGCCGCTCAGGTACCCCGCCTCGCCCATCAGCGCAAGCGCCCGGGCGTCCGTTGTCGTTTCGCTTGAGAAGGGCCGGAAAGTGGCTTTTTCGCCGCTCAAGACCGCAATGTACGCTGCCAGGGCACGATAAGATGGGTTGTCCGGATCGTGCGACAGGATGAAATCACGGTCGATCTTCGCTTTGTCCAGATTGCCGTACCGAGCGTTGAACAGGCCACGATAAAACCTTGGTTTGGGGTTCTCGGTGATGTCGTAGCTGACGGTCCAATCCGCGGACTTTAGGTCACCCTCCACGGTGCTCCCAGTGGGCAGGAGGTAGTCGACCAATTGGAGTGCCAAGCGATATCTCCAAAACGTTTGCACTGCTCTCCCAGCTTTGTCGGAATCATCATAAACGCTGGAGGCTTCGCCTGCCCAACGCCACCAGTCTCCCTTGGAGAAGTAGACCTGCGCCGCCTGGTAGTGTGCGAGGGCCCTAACCTGATAGTCGCTGTGGCTTTCGGCGATGGCCTTCAGGATGGCAATCGCAGACTCAACGCGCCCACTATCCGCTTGGGCGACAGCACGGTCAATCTCGTGATCCACAGGGCCAGGTGAGACAGCGAAGCTGATCTCAGATCGCACGGCAGCGCCTGCGGATTTGAGCTGCACTTCATGGGTGCCAGGCCGCAAGTACGGAGTTACAACCTCAAGAGTTGAGGAGCTGACGAATTTGGTTTCCCGCACTGCTAGTCCGCCAAAGTAAACTTCGGCGTCTGGCGAGAATCCGGCGCCATAGACCGTCACTTTCGCTCCAGGCGTAGTGACTCCACCTTTGGGCTCGATTGCCGTGACTTTGGGACCCTCAGCCTGTTGTGCTAAGGAAAGCCCAGTGATCCCAGCAAATAGGAGCACTACGAAGCACCCGCGATAGGCAAGTCCCTTTTTCATCCGTTTCCTCATTAGGGGCAGAGCGTCCCGTTCGGCGGGTGGCACAGCCCTAAGTTCTTGAGAGATTTTGGGTGGCCTACCCTTTACCGGTTTTGTAAAGGGTGGGCTCGCCGTCCGCTTTCTCCCTCCTCACACATCCATGCGATTTTGCCAGAAACACCCACCGGCATCGGCAACGTCGCTTACGCCGCCGTCCTCGAATTCCGTCCTCAGGATCGGTCCAACCAGCTTGGCGAAATGGTTCCAATCGACGACCCGAACGACAACTCCACCGACAACGGCTTGTAGACCGATTCCGTATCCACGGGTAGCACATCTACCAGCGCCCGGTACGCGGCATAACTGATAGCGCGTTCCTTGTTCGCGAGCGTACGCTCGCTCGCCGGACGCCGTAGCGCTCCGCGTAACTGAGTGCCCACGGCGTGTTCATCGTAAGCCGCCCACGCATCGTATATGCATGTGTGCACAATCGCCACGGCCCGCGTCGCCATCGGCGCTCCCTGCTTCGCATCCCGAACCCCTTGCACAGCCGCGCTGTTCCATTCGATTACAGCATTCTGAGTCGCGGCGCTGGCTGCTAAGGTCTGGAGCGCGATGGCCAAGAGGGCGCTAGCATGGAGCAGAAGTTTCAAGTCGCCTCACCAGAATTCCAGAACGACGGAAGCAGGTATCTCAAGTATTCCACTCTGCGATTGAAGTGAACTGTAACCCGCACCCTTTTGCAAAAAAAAACGCAAAGGATGTGGCACCCACGTTCTCCTCTGCGAGTAATCTGTCGGCCACCCGCCAAAGGGCGTGGCACCCATCTGCGCTTAATCTCTGGGCCACCCGCCGCCAATACCCCAATTCCAGCCACACCTCCTATCGCTTCTTGTCGGAGGTTTCAACAGCGCGGCAAGCATGTGCTCGCACATCGGGATCGGAATCGGTGTTGCAAATGTGCTCAATGTATCGCTTGCCCTTTTCGGATGGGAATCCGGTGAGGCCTGCAACAGCCTCTTGACGAATGACAGCAAAAGCGCTTTTACCGGCGAAGCCCTGAACGGCATCGAGAGCCGCGTCGTCGTGAAACTCCAGGAGGAATCGCAGAGATACATGCTGTTCGAGACTCTGGGACGAACTGGCGTAGGCAGCCAATACCTTCACGGCACGATCCCCGTATCGCTTGACTTCTTGTAAAGCGTCGGACGAAGGAAGCACAGGCATGACTGTCGCAGACGATCCATCTTTGAGTCTGATCTTGGACCCTTCAATCGTTTCCCGAATCAGAGAAGCTATTCTAGTTGCCACCAGATTTTCTGAGGCCTCTTGATCTTGAGCTGCTGCGTAGTTCAGCCAGGGGCAAACGAAAAACAGAACGAGAATGAGCCCGGCCAATTTCCTGCGGTTTATGTTTCGGCATTGACTGTCCATAATTTCCTCAACTAGTGACTTCCGTAACTATACGTTGCTCCGGGAGGAACTGGGTTAACATTAATGAGAATCCCCTGCTGGCATTCTGTATCTGACGTTGTCGTAGTAATCGGAAAGGGGTTCGAAACACCCGGCACTATAATCTGGAACCTCTGGGCTACAGAGACACACCGGTTGGGAGGAGGCTGTGCTTCAATGCACGTCCCGAGCGGAGTGTCCTCGAATGCTCCACTTGATGGCGTTGACGCAGGCGTCGCAAAACTTTTGAATGGCGAGTATTGGCCACCGCTCTGGGACACGCTCTCCTCTGGAGTTAACCCGGCCACGGTGATTGGGCTCTTGTATTGGCGGGTGGCACAGCCCTAAGTTCTTGAGAGATTTTGGGTGGCCTACCCTTTACGGGTTTTGTAAAGGGTGGGCTCGCTGTCCGCTCTCTCCCTTCTCACACATCCATGCGATTTTGACTCTGCCTTTCGCAGCTTTCAAATTTCGCCGCGGCACTCGAATATAGTAACTATACCGTATCTTAACAGTTAGTGCATTAATCGCTATCATTGACTGTGACAGTTTGGGATCAGTGTCGGCATGCGTCAAACATTCCTGCTGCTCCTGCCGCTTTCGCTTCCCCTCGGCTCTCCACCTTTCTTCCCACTTTGAACCTTGAATTCCCATCTCTTTATCGTTTCTCACCCGTAAGTCTTTTGTTTCCCCTTGATACACCGGTTCCGCTCCTAACTCCTTTGTTTCCCCTTGATACGAAAAACACGGGGGTGGGGGTGCCCTCCTCCCCGACGGGTCCCGGCGCATGAGCCCCGCAACTCTAATCATTCCCGCACTTATGCAAAACAGGGGGGTGGGATGGCGATGATTACTACTAACGTAACTAACCAAGTTTGGTCGGCGCGCCGACATTGTTCTGATTCTCCCTTTGTTTTCAAGTCTTTCTGCAAACGAGGCCCTCACAACTCGTGTGGTCGGCCCGCCGACATTCAAAGGAGAAATGTTGTGGCATGCTGTTACGCGAGGCACGGATATCAAAGGCAATAGAGCCAGTGCAGCAACCGGGTCTGGCGCGGCATACTGTCTTTGTTGCGTAAACAACAACGAGAGAACCCGGAGGTGACGCCATGAATTCACTGGACCGCGTGAAGACGGTCATTGCCGGCGGAATACCCGATCGGGTTCCGGTGTGCCTGCACAATTTCATGCTGGCGGTGCACGAAGCCGGTGTTCGCATGGAGGATTACCGCCGGGACCCCGAAATCATTGCGAAAGTGCATCTCCAGGCACAAGAAAAATACGGGCATGATTGCATCCTCATAGACACGGACACCACCATGCTGGCCGAAGCCATGGGCGCCAAGTCGGAATGTGCACCCAATGAACCGGGCCGCATTGTGCGGCCGGCCATTCGAAGTCTGGATGAAGTCGAGCGCTTGAAGCCGATTAACCCCGATACGGACGGTCGCATTCCCGCTTTACTCGAAGCCGTTCGGCTGATCTCCAAGCAAGTGGGCCATGAAGTCGCAATTCGCGGTAACGCCGGCCAGGCGGCCTTTGGCCTTGCAAGTCTGGTGCGTGGCATCGAAGATTTCCTGATGGAGCTTGTCGAGCAGCCGGAAAATCCGCGCATCACTCAGCTTCTGGAGATTTGCTACCAGAACCATCTCGCGGTTCATCGGGCGTTAGCCAAGGCGGGAGCCCATTTCACATCGATGGGTGACAGCCTGGCGGGACCGGACGTCACCTCTCCCCGCATGTTCGATCGCTTCGCTCGTCCTTACCAGCAACGCCTCGTCAGAGACCTCGCTGCCGACGGCCTATTCGTCGTCATTCACATTTGCGGGAATACCAGCAAAATCCTGGACAAGCTGGCGCAATACGAACCGTGCGGGTTGGAGCTCGACTACAAAACCGACGCCGCAAAAGCCAAGCAAACTGCCGGACGGTGCCACGTGCTATTCGGAAATGTTGATCCGAGCGCCGTCCTCGCGCAAGGGACGGTGGAAGAAGTTCGGGAGGCGACTCGAAAGCTCATCTCCGTATGGAAACCCGAGGGCCGCTTTATTCTCAATGCCGGCTGCGCGATTCCGCAGACCACGCCTTCAGAAAACATTCGCGCGTTCCTCCAAACAGCAAAGGACTGTGGAACCTACAACTGAACTAGTCTGAATCTTAAAACTCTCGACCTGCGCCGTGCTCGGCTCAACTCGCGGTGCAGACTAGTATCCGGTGTTATACTGCCGCCAAAACCTCATGAATTACTTTGCGGCGTTTCATTTCTACCTCCGGTACTTGCGTAGTTTTGTCGATGTTAATATTCCTGGATCATGCGTGCCGATTTTTGCAGCAGCTCTCGTTTGGATGTGCTTTTCGTTTCCTGTGAATCCCGCCTCGGCACAAGATGATCTACCCCTTCATACCACGCTGAGCACTACTGCGCCCACTCCGCCGATGGGCTGGGCCGGATGGAATCGTTACTTGTGCGATTACGATGAAAGCACAATTCGCGAACAAGCCGACGCGCTTGTCTCATCGGGCATGCGTGAACTTGGATATCGTTACGTACTGATCCAAGAGTGCATTGCGCCTCGACGCAATCCGGACGGCACGCTGTTTATTGATCCCGTGCGCTTTCCGCATGGTCTGAAGGCGCTGGTCGATTTCATCCATTCTCGCAACCTCAAGGCCGGCATTTACACGGACGTGGGCGCTCACACTTGTTTTGGCGAGCCTTTCTATCAGGGAAGCTTTGATCATGAAGACATTGACGCTGCTTCTTTTGCGTCCTGGCGCTTTGACTTCATCGAGATGGACTATTGCGACCGGCCGCCAGGCCATTCGGGCCGGGAAATCTACGAACGCATGGCCGCCAGCATTCGCAAGACCGGCAGGCCCATGCTGCTTTACATCTGTTCCTGGGGCAATGAGCAGCCCTGGGAGTGGGCCCAAGGTGTCGCGGGACTCTGGCGTACCGACCAGGACATCAGTTGGGAGAAAAATCACGTGACCTGGGACCGGGTGATCCTGAACTTTGAGTCTAATGCGCACCACGCGGTCTTTAGTGCGCCCAACAGTTGGAACGATCCGGATATGCTCGAGATCGGCAATACAGGACTTTCGCCTGATGAAATGCGTTCTCACTTTTCGATGTGGGTTATGTCCGCGGCGCCGCTATGGGCGAGCACTGATCTCGTGCACATGGATCGCTTCACCCGCTCCATCCTAACGAACGCCGAGGTTATCGCTGTGGATCAGGACCCTCTTGGAGCTCAAGCTACGAAGGCGCAGGAAGATGAGCGCGGGCTGGAAGTCTGGGCAAAGCCTCTCGGCTCAAAATCGAGTGGCCAGCTTGCCGTTCTTCTTCTTAACCTCCAGAACAAACCGGCCAGAATGCGCGTCCGTTGGAGCAATCTGGGTTTGCAATCGTACGCTGGGGTCCGTGATTTGTGGGCGCAGACTAAACTTCTAATTTTTCAGGATGGCTACGAAGCCACTGTTCCCTCGCATGGTTCCGTGCTGTTAGCAGTGTCGGGGCAATTTTCCTGGGCGCAGGGAGCAACGTATGAGGCCGAATGGCCCGGAAATCTCCGCACCGGCAATACTCGTTTACTGGAATGCAGCGTTTGCAGTCAGGGCTATGCGATCAGTTTGCTGGGCGCGAGCCAGCCAGACCGCGCAAGCGTGGCCTTTCGCCATATCACGGTGCCAGAAAAGGGAGAGTATTTCCTCACCATCAATTATTTGAACAGCGGACTTGGCCCTACTCCAGTCGAAGTTCAAGTAAACGCCACAGCTCCCGTCAAGGTGGATCTGATGCCGAGACTCGTTGGCGGGCAGTCCATTGGCGTCCAACTGTCAGCCGGTGAGAATGTAATCCAACTTTTTTACTCAGGTCCAACCCACGCCGACATCGATTCAATTCGCATTTCAAGAAACTGAAGCATTAACAATCTTGTGAGGCAATGTTACCGGCGGGAATAGTTTGGTAACTGCCGTCTGCGTGGGTACGAGAACTCGTCCAGAAACTGCCAACCACACTGCCGTCTCCCAGACGTGGTGCGGGTGCGCATAGACTTCCATCTCTTGCGAGGCAAGAACATCCATCCCATTCGAGATAACCCGGGGAAGAAGATCCCGCGGAGAGATAGATCCGAGCCAGTACCACAGTAAGTGGGCGGGCGGAACCGAACGAAAGTATGCTCACGCGTTCGGGACTTTCTGCCGTTGCCTCAGGGAGCAGGCGCGTGCCGCACCTCATCGAAAGCCATCAGGAATATGGCCACGAGAGCCAACACCATTCCGGCCAGGTTGTAACGGGTGGGAATCTGGCGGTAAATCAGAAGCGATAGAACAATCGTCACAAGAGGAAAGAGCCCATTCACCATGGGCACTACAATGATTGCTTTGCCGTAACGAACGGCATAAACAAACAGTAGGCATCCCAGCGAGTTAAGACTCTGAATCACAGCGGTCAGATATGGTCCGGAGATTCTCCAGTTTATGGGGCCTGAAAAATCCGTCATCCACAGCGCAATTGGAATCAATGCTACGCCGGTGACAGCCATATACAAAAACAATCCTTCGGACGAAATGCACTTTGCGGAGGACTTCATAAAGTAAGCTTGCAAGCCCCACAAGAAAAATATGAGCAAAGTCACCGCCAGCCATGCATAACCGTGTACTGAACCCGTTGTCGGTTCCTGCAGCGACAAGAAAAGAATGGCTGGAATTGACAGGACAATCCCGGTGAGCGCAAGCGGAAAAGTTCTCTCCTTCAGCAACGTCGCCGAAAGAATAATGGTGACGACCGGTGATAAACAGACAATGGGGAAAATAATATATGCCGGGCCCCGCGTCAGAACCCAGAACAGGAGTATCTGTCCCATGGCGCCACTGAAGCCTACGGCACAACCATACAGAATTGACTTGGAGTCTGACTCCACCTTCCAATTCGCATTCCTGATTGCAATGATCGCGAAAGGGATCATTGTTAGTGACCAGACTACGTACCCGAGCGTGGCCGGGAAGGACGGATGGATTAGCTTCTCGGGGATCTCCATTAGTCCTCCCCACACTCCCCATAAGAGCGGAACCAGCAGCGAGAGGATTAGCCACTTGGGCAGTTTCATCCGATAGGTTCCTCTTGGAGGGAATGGAAGTCGCGCCTGAGCAATTCGGCTACAGCCAACTGGCCTGGCTCACGCGATATATTTTCCAGGAATTTCGTCATTTGTTCTTTCTCCCCGCTTGGAATCTGGGATTGGCCCTTTTGGAGTGGGCTGCCTGGACTTCTTCCCGAAGCTGGCCGAGAACGCCACCCCTGGCGGCTAGACTGCTCACGGCACATCGATGTCCAAGATCGATGCAGGTCTCGACATCCTCGCCTGCTAGCCATGCCCGAAGGAAGCCAGCATCGAAGTTGTCACCCGCGCCGATACAGTCGACTACGCCTGGCGCAGTGGCGTTTGACGTGGTGGGATCGAATTCCCACGCGCGTTCACCTTGCATGGCGAGCACTCCCTTTTCTCCCCGTTTCACCACAACCAAAGTTCCGCCTCTTGCCAGGCTTTTCGCGGCACCGCGAACACCGGATTCCCCTGTTATCGCCAGGGCTTCCGCTTCATTTGGAAAGAAAACATCCACGTAGGCCAACAACTCAGTCACTCGTTCCCAACGATTCTGAGGATCCCAATTGGTGTCGAGGGAAGTGGTTATCCCCAACTTGTGACATTGCTTCAGCCAAGGCAGCCAGCAAGACCGAAGGCCTGCCAATAAGAAGAAGGCGGCAATGTGCCAGTGGCGGCAGGCGGAGAGCAGAGGTGCTTCCAATTGCGCTGGCCGCGTCGCATCAATTGTTCCCATGTAGGTGAGGATGGCTCGGTCATCCGGTTCCGTCAGCGCGAAGCCAATTCCGGTCTTGAGAGTAGAATGGATTGCGATCCGCGATGTATCCACTCCGGCGGACTGTAATTGCCGGAGAGCGAGTTCGCCGAATGCATCCCGGCCCCGCCAACCGATAACCCCAACGTGGGCTCCCAGTTTCGCCATTTGAGTGGCAAAGATGTTCGCTGATCCGCCCAGTTCGACGAAACAATCGCCGATAATCTGTTCCACCTGATGAAACTGTGGACGCACGTTTCCGGTCAGGATTACATCCACACACATGTCAGAGACCGCCAGCACATCCAGAACCTTGGGAGATTTCCTGGCGCTGCGTCTATTGCTCACCTTGATTTTACCCGACGGACGACGGGGTGATTTACCAGACCCATCGGAGAAGGGAAGGCTATTGGGCATGAGAGATTTCTGCCGCATCGAAAGAGTACAAAATACACAGATCAACGACGATGTATCCTAAAGCCACACTACGGAGCATTTCTGTAAGGTTTGCAGCAACGTTTCTTAAAAAAAGAACTCCCGTAAGTTGGCTGGGGGACGCCAGAATAGCTCATACATATCCAGACACATCCATTCTTAGAGTCTCCAACACAATCTTTATAGAAACATTTCATCCCAGTGAGTACCTTCTACCCTGAATTTCTCACTTAGAAGAACGAATCACGGTGGGGTGCCGTGGACTTGAGCAGACCTATGATGACGAAGCTACGCTTGATCACAATTCTTTTCTCTTGCCTGCCTTTTGCTGCCTCAGGCCAGGCACAGTCCGTAAATGATCTGGCTTCACAGGTCGATCCCTTTATCGGAACATCGACGAGTTGGATTCAGGATGTCGGAAATACCCTCCCCGGCGCGGTTAGTCCCTTCGGGATGCTGTACTGGGCTCCCGACCGTGTGGATGGGACCTTCTACCGCTATGAAGGCACCGCGACGCGCGGATTCAGCTTGAACCATTTGAGCGGACCTGGGTGCAGCGTGTACGGCGATGTGCCCATCCTTCCTATCCTCGGGGCGTTACACACTCCACCACCGCAGCGCCCACAACCTTACCAGGCCAATTACAAGCCTTCGGATCAAGTAGCTCAACCAGGTTATTACGCCGTGAATCTCGAATCGGGCATCAGCATTCAGTTAGCCGCCGCAGTTCGCTCTGGGATTGCAACCATCGATTTTTCCAACTCCAACGAGCCGCGAACGATTGTGATCGATTTGAGTCGCAACATGACGCGGGTGAACGATGCCGCAATCCACGTACACGGAACCAAAGCAACGGGGTGGGTCGCAAGCGATGAATTTTGCGGCTACGAGAACCACTATCGCATCTTCTTCTCACTGGAACTGGATCAGGAGCCAGAATCTGTCGGTACGTTTGACGAATTGAAGGTGAAGCCGGGGAGTGACTCGGAGAACGGGCCACGCGCCGGCGGATATTTCAAGTTCACACCGAACGTACGAATCCTCCGGCTCAAAGTCGGGATTTCCTATGTCAGCGCCGAAAACGCCAGCTTGAATCTCAAGCAGGAAATTCCGGGATGGGATTTTGAGAAGACCCGCAAAGACACCAGAACTTCTTGGAACGAGGTACTCGGGCACATCCGGGCCGAGGGTGGCACGGAACGCGACCAAAAAATACTCTATACCGCTCTGTACCACGCCCTCTTGCATCCTTCTGTATTCAGCGATGTCAACGGCGATTACATCGGTTTCGACGGCCAGGTCCACCGCGCGACCCCGCATACCCAATACGCGAATTTTTCTGGATGGGATATTTACCGTTCTCAAGTCCAGTTGATCGCATTGTTGTTTCCGGATATCGCCAGTGACATGGCGCAATCTCTGGTGGTTGACGCACAACAGGGCGGAGGACTTCCCATCTGGCCCGTGGCGAACGACGAGAGCAGTGTGATGGTCGGGGATCCCGCGGATCTGATTCTGTCCAGCGTTTACGCGTTTGGCGCACGCAGTTTTGACGCCCATGGTGCCCTGGCCGCCATGCTGAAGGGAGCGGACGATCCTCAGACCCATGTTCGCCTCTATCCGGAACGCCCCGGATTGCAGGATTATCTGAGCAAGGGATATGTAGCACAACGGCCGGACGCTCCCTGGACTACGGGGGCTGCTTCCATCACGCTGGAAGATACCAGCGCCGATTTTGCCATTGCTCAGTTCGCCAAAGCCCTCGGCGACAAGCAAATAGCACAGCGGCTCCTGTCGCGCTCCGCTTACTGGCGAAATCTCTTTGATTCAGACACAAAATACATTCGGGCCCGCGACCAGAATGGTAAATTCCTGCCAGACTTTTCGCCGGCCAAGACAGACGGCTTCGTCGAAGGAAATTCGGCGCAGTACACCTGGATGGTCCCGTACGATCTGAAAGGTGTGATCGATGCCATCGGGGGTCCCGAAGCAGCCAAGGCACGATTAGACGATTACTTCAGTGAATATGGAAAATGGACGGGCAGTGGCTACACGCCTCACTTCTTCATCAGCAACGAGCCGAGCTTTGGAAATCCCTGGATCTACAATTGGACTGGGCACCCTTGGCGCAGCCAAGAGGTCGTCCGGAAAACTCTAAAGGATTTGTTCACGGATTCCCCAGGCGGCATTCCAGGGAACGATGACTTGGGCGCAACTTCCTCTTGGGCGGTCTTTGCTTACCTGGGGATGTTTCCAGAAATTCCAGGTGTCGGCGGACTAGCCCTGAATAGCCCGACGTTTCCGAAGGTCACCTTGAAACTTGGCGGGCGCGACCTTGAGATCCACGCCATCGGCGCCCCCGACAAGATGTACATCCAAACCGTCGCGTTAGACGGTAAGCCCGTACGAAATCTCTGGGTCGACTGGGAAAGTCTAAGAAGTGCAACCGTGTTGGAATTTGTGCTCAGCGCAGACCCAAACCATAGCCCGGGCGATCCGCCCCCCTCGTTTCCGCCTGGTGCAGCAAATTAGCTTCCGGGGTAGACATCAACATATTTGACGGTCATAGCAGGCAATTTGTGGTTCCCGGTATCTACAGCCTGAGGACGCAAACGGGGGCGGCACGTAATTTGCGCCTCCATCGGCGATGAAGAGAGATTTAGGATGAACAGGCTAGACTTGTTTTCGCCCGTTCGCAACGAGGTCCAGACATTTGGGTTGCTGCACAGCACAATCTGCTTTAGGCCAAGTCTTTCGAGGAGTGTCTTCATCATACGCTCATGCTCGTGCATGGTGTGAAACCAGCGAAACCCCAGAAAGATGACTTCACCATTTCCCTCAGTTTTTAATTGCCAGGCTATTGGAATGCCGGTGGTTTCATCATTCCCGATAACTTGCGCTTGCGCGGGCAGAGTTGCAGTAACGAAGTTCTCCATGTTGTTCTCGATGTTCACCACCCCAGCGATCGTAATGCGAGGGAAGCTAGTATCATTTGCGTGAATCCGCGGCGAGCCCAGAAAATCACTCAACAGTGTGCAGCGCTTGAAATTGTCGTCGTGTGACGGAAGCACTGGAAGAATGAGCGCCTTTCCGCCTGCTCGAAGGAATTGCATCACCCGTTTTTGTTGGTCTGCCTCCATGCATGACGATGAGACGATCACCACCGGAGTCGTTTTGTCTCCCACCCAATCATCTGATCGTAGATCACACAGGATCGGGGAAAGGCTGGCACAGAAGCCAGAATTCAGTACCCCGCGCCTCGTCAGGTCCCAGGCTTCGGCGTCGGTTAGCAGAAAATCCCCTCGCGATTTCCAGTAGTTGTCGGCAATGGAACCGTGGAGGTCCACAGCTACACGAAAGTCGTGTTCCCGTTCCGCTGCACATAACCACAGGTGCTGCTGGAGAAACTCGCCCAGTTCCTTTTGTACGTAATAGAGAGGCCGGATCGAACCATCAGCGCCGACAGCAGCGCCATAGTCATAAATGTCGCTGGTCGTGCCGACACCGGGTGGGTTTGGTCCGCCTGTAAAAATATAGAAGTTGTTCCCCTTCATTCCCAAGGCAAGATTCGCCCAATAACAGGCTCTGGCGTCTTGCGGTGTAACCGGGGGCCAGTCGGACCCGCTCCCGCCGGGCAATTCCATTACTGTCGGTGGGAAACCCATCAACCGGAGGATTTCCAGAGAACAGAAAATCTTGAGGGCATACTGAGGCGTCGGATTGTTCTGTGCCCAGTTCTGGTCCAGTTCGTAGTAGTGGTCGGATCCCAGCAAAAAGTTCGGGCGCAAGGCGCGGGCGATGTCTTCGTAAAGGACGTCCATATCCACGCCCCCGGAGTTGTGAACGAGCGGGACATCGATATCGTGCTTGTGCAGCCAGTTGGCCAAAATCTGTGCGTACTCTGCCGTCGATTCCAGATAAAACTCAAAGTAATCTTTCATTCTGCGAAGTTCATTAGGATTTGAGGTCGAACTGACGGCGATCGGTCTCACTGCTTCGAACGAAGCGTAGTTTGTCCCGTAGGTGGCATTTAGTTCTTGGATGTCCTTGTAGTTTCTCCGGAGATATCTCGGGTAGCGGCCCTCGATCTGACCGAAACCCATCGAGTCTCGGTTGTAGTCAGCGGTTCCATTCCACAGGTGGACTCCCATCATCTCGTTGTCGATTTGCACGAAAGCAATGGGCCCTCTCCGGGACAGGGTGTGCCGCGCGATGATCGGGCACACCTGTTCGTACCATGCGCCAGCTTTCTCGAGGAAAACCGGGTACACGTAGGACACAGAATCGCCGTGAATCGGCCTGTCTTCGATAGTGCGTGCCAGAATTTGTGGATATTTTTCGAACAGCCACGCAGGCAGGCCCCCGTATTTCAGCTCCGAGTATTGATAAGGACCTGGGCGCGCAATGACGTACAAACCCGCCTCTTGCGCAGTGTCCAGGAAGCCTTCAAAGTCCGTGACTCCATCGCTGCCCCCGAAGGTGAACTGGCCTTCCTCGGGCTCGTGAATCAGCCATGGTATGTATGTGGCGATGCAGTTCCCACCCGCGGCCCGAAACAACTCCATTCTGCGGCGCCAATCTTTCTTCGGAACACGGAAATAATGGAATTCTCCAGAATAAAGATAGAAAGGGCGATCCCCCACGCGATAGCACAGTTTGTCGAAGCCAACGCTTGGTAACGATTCCCGGCCGGTCCTTGGCCCGGCAGATGGGTATGCCAGCAAACGAGCACTCTCCTCGATCAAGCCTGGAGCAACTGACGCAGAGAATCCGAACGATACTATCAACCGGTTGAAATTGCGTCTGTCCATGCCACTCTCCGTGAACCCGCGCGACCGGGAAGTCTACCAGTACGCACAGTGGAATTCAGTGTGATTCGCACGCACTTCTTTTCTTAGAAAGCGGGTTCCAATCCTTACAGATTCCCATACTCGTCCTCATTTACAGTGCGACCAGTCCAAGTAGTTCATACACGCGTCGGATTGCCTTGCACTTCGTCTTCCTTTGCTTGGCGACACCGGTAAGGACTCTGCACTCCTTTTACCCCCACCCCGGGTGACTGCAGAGTCCTTCGAGTTTGTCGGTCCACGGGTTGGCTGTTTCTCTGGCGGTAGGCAGCGCTAGAGACGGGACTGGAAATTGTTTGGCATAACTCTCTCGATGAAACCGGACATCATCCCCGAAGGCGTCGATCCTTCGACGGCGGTCATGGATTATGACGGTCGGGCATTTGCTACCGCGGCGGGTTATATCGGACACATGATCTGCCAGACGAAATGCACTCAATGATTGGCCGCCCACTCGCCTAATTGAGGGATGGTTTCACCTTAATCATCACCACGCCATGCGCAGGCACTTTCGCCGTGTAGCCATGGCTTTTCCTGCCAAGATCCCGATGGACCCAAAGGTCACGAATCGAAGCTTCCGTCTGGTCCTTCCAT
>Ga0074045_10001967_pt1 | contig 19436 bp, 20 predicted proteins | sample BogForMeECP23OM2_FD_94442 | JGI IMG/M metagenome (GOLD analysis project Ga0074045, IMG submission 94442) | Bog forest soil microbial communities from Calvert Island, British Columbia, Canada - Bog Forest MetaG ECP23OM2 | ecosystem: Environmental > Terrestrial > Soil > Wetlands ...
CCGGCGAGGTAGACAACGAATGATCCGATTACTGGCGTGAAGATCAGTAGAGATAGTAACATCATTTTCTCAGCCTCAAATTAGGAAAAATAATATGGCGACTATGAGTGCGAATAATCCGATTACGAAGACGGTGACGTAGTCTTGTGGTATTCCCGTCTGAATTTTCTTAAGGGTTAATGAGATCTTCCGACCGTATGATGCTATTCCGTTGATGGTTGAATCGATCGCGTTGAGGTCCACTCCTTGACCGTCTCTAGAGATTCCAAGTGAGAGCGAGGCGACTGCTCCGCTTATTCGATCGAAGAAAGATAGCTCGACTGATCGCCACAAGTCAGTGGCTGCTGAGATGGTTCCGTAGACGAAGACTCGATAGTATACTGGGTTAATGTACCAACGGTTCCAGAGAAAATTGTAGACGGAACGTGTAGCACCCGTTTCCCTAACGATTGATGTGGGTTTCACCTTGCCTGAGATGTATACTAGATAGCCAATAGTTCCGCCGACCGCTAGCATTGCGAGTGACCCGAGGCTGCCAATTAGGACGGCGCGGCTTTCGGCAGCAGCGGTTGTCGGTATGCTTCCAATAAGTGGTGTCGCGTTTACTGTTAACGATTGTTTGATGAACTCTTCAATGTATGGTCCTGTGAGCCCGAATATGATAGTCGCTACTGCAAGTATCAGATACGGAATCAGCATTACTGGAGGGGCTTCATGCAAGTGATGGCCTTCTTCCTCACGTTTCTTTAGGTGTTCACTCTTCGGTCCTAGGAAGACCATGCCGATCAGTTTGAGGCTGTACATGAACGTCAACGCGACCGTTGCCCATGCCAATATCATCAGTCCGGGTTGGCCGGTTAAGACGGCTGTGGCTATGACAGCATCTTTGCTCCAGAACCCGCTGAGTGGAGGGACACCTGAAAGGGCTAGGAGCGAAATTACCATCGCTGCGAATGTGATCTTCATTGGTTTGCGTAGACCGCCCATGTCGCCCATGAAACGTGAATCCACTGTGTGCAGAATCGCACCGGCGGCCAGGAAGGCGGCGGCTTTGAAGATGGCGTGAGTCATGAGGTGGAATAGTCCTGCAGAAAGTCCTGTGACAAAATCTGAAGCTAATCCGCCTGCTCCGATTCCAAGCATCATGTATCCGATCTGTGAAATTGTGGAGTAGGCGAGAAGTTTCTTCAGCTCTTTCGACACTAATGCTTGTGTAGCTGCCATGAAGGTTGTGAACGCTCCGATCCAGGCGATCAGATCGAAAATGTAGCTTGATTGGCCGTACTGGACGAATGCATTATAGAACATGGGTCCGGCTCTGCCAGCTAAGTAGACGCCGGCAGTGACCATTGTTGCTGCATGGATAAGAGCTGAGACGGACGTTGGGCCTGCCATCGCGTCCGGAAGCCATTCGTGGAGCGGGAATTGGGCTGATTTACCGAGTAATCCCCACAAGAAAAGCAATGCAACGGGAGCCAGTAAGCCGTATTTGGTTAGAGGTAGTGCCCATGACACGTTTTGTGAGAGTTGAACGAAATTCAATGTTCCGGAGAAACTGTAGATCATGAATATTGCGATAAGTAATCCAATGTCGCCGATTCGTGTAACGACGAGGGCTTTCATTCCAGCGTGGCTTGGAGGATAGGCCATGGGAACGCCTAGGGATGTGTCGCCGACGGTACCAACCCATTTGTCAATTGGGTCCTTGTACCAGTGCCCGATTAGAGCGTAGGAGCACATTCCAACTCCTTCCCAGCCGAAGAATAGTTGGAGCAGATTATCGGACATTACGAGCAGGAGCATACTTCCGATGAAGAAGTTCATGAAGAACCAATATCGGGTGAGGCCTTCCTCACCATGCATGTAGCCCAGACTGTAGATCATGATTAGAAGGCTGATCCATGCGACCACGTTGGCCATGATGATGCTCAAGGGATCCAGAAGGACACCTGCATTGATGTTGAGGCTTGAGATCCATGCTACCTGCACGTCCTGAGCTGTGCCGGCGAATAGGTTTGGTAGAAGGAGACCTGCCGAAGCTGCTCCTAGGAAGGCGAACGTCACAGATACGTAATCTCGGAGCTTCGAATTCGCTCTGGCGAAGAGTGGTGTTAGAACTGCGCCGATGAATGGGAAACCCCACGTTAGCCATCCAAATATTTCGTTCATTTTTCACCCTCCTACGATCATCTTGACGACTGGAAGCAGCAAGTGTTCAATTATGTCAGGAAATATTCCAAGCACTATCGAGATCGCAGCAAGGACAAGAATCGGTACCGTAATGGTGAGGGGCGCTTCCTTCACGTTACTTAATTCTGAAGGAAGTTGACCGAAGAATATTCGTTTGATTGCCCAGAGTGAGTATCCTGCCGTTAGTGCGGTAGATACGACTCCAAGAAATGCAAGCACCAATCTGAATGTTGAACCTAACGTGAATGCTTCATTAAAACTTCCAGCGAAAATTAGGAATTCTGAAACGAAACCTGTAGTCGGCGGTAATCCCATGATCGTGAAGAAGCCTAGTAGTGCCGCAGTAGCAGTCAGAGGCATCCTGGCGGCAAGCCCGCCCATTCGTCGTATGCTTCGCAGTCCATCCGCTTGCAGCATTATCGCGCCAGCCACCATGAAAAGGATCCCCTTACCCAATCCGTGTGTCACGTACTGGAACATGGCGCCTGAGACGCCTAAGACTTGGACTGAAGAGATTCCGAGTAAAATGTAGCCCATCTGGCTTATGCTAGAGTAAGCCAAGAGTCGCTTGATATCATCTTGTACAAGCGCCATCGCGCCGCCGTAGAACATTGTCACGACAGCCCAGACCGTGAGAGCGGTGGAGACTTCAAGGAATGCGGACGGGAGGATCGACATTACGATTCGCACAATTGCGTATCCTCCTATCCCGATCATTGCCGGAGACAAGAGAGCGCTAATCGGAGTGGGCGCCTCAGCGTGAGCATGCGGTAGCCAAATATGCAATCCGAACGCAGCCATCTTAACAAGCAGCCCAGTTACCATTAGCACTACGATCCATAGTCTGAGATTCTCTGGGATCGCTCCGGTTATGATCGAACCGAGATCGAATGATCCCGTCAAGTAGCCTATTGACAATATACCCGCTAGGAATGCAAGTGCACCGATATGCGTCCACATGAAATACATGAAGGAGATTCGGTCACGGTCTCCTGAACCCCATTTTGCTATTAGAAAATAGGACGGAATAAGCATAAGCTCAAAAAATAAGTAGAATTCAATCAGGTTTGTTGCCAGAACTGCTCCCATCATTCCGATTGAGTAAAGTAGGTAGAGCGCGTAGAACATTCCAAATTGTTTTTTGTCCTCGATCGTATGCCTCATGTATACACTTGAGTATATCGAGAGCAACGTGCAAAGCAAAGCGATCGTGAAGAGAATTGGTATACTCAACCCGTCTGCGTTGAATCCGAAGAGTCCAATTGGTTTCCAAGAGTAATATTCACTAACGCCGCCTTGAGCACCAGCTAGCAGTGTAAGAACGGTTGAATATGCGAGCGCGATGAAAGCAAGCCAGCCGGCTTTACCGCCCCACTTCGTTCCAGCATAGTAGGTTATGAAAACGAATACAAGCGGGACTAGCAAGATTTGTAGTAACTGCATGAACATTTGTTTCTATCCTTTCAGTTTGTTCAGTTTCCGAACGTCGATAGTGTTATTGAGCCTGAAAGCGACCAGGATGAGTGCCAGTCCAACTGCGGCTTCCATGGCAGCTGCTGCGATCGAGTAGAATACGATAACTTGTCCCGAGACCTGTGGGGGATTAAGATAACGCGTGAATGCGGCGAAGTTTAGGTTGGCAGCGTTCACTATTATTTCAATCGCGAACAGGATTCGCATGGCGTTTCGTTTCACGCTGAGCCCGTAAACGCCTATTCCGAGGAGGGCTGCTGAGACGATTATGTAGCTAACTAAAGTGACCAAACCTATCTCTCCACCTTAGCCAAAACTAACGCGCCAATTAGCGTCGCTGACATGAGTAATGCGAGGATGATCAGTGGTATCGGGTATTGAGTGGCGAGTGTTGGGCCTAACTCAGATACGGGCAAGCTCCCTGACGGCAGGGTTGAAGGCATGTTAGGGCCTGCAAGTGCAGCGACTCCTGATATCGCGAGCGATAGTAATCCAGCCAACCATAAACCAACAGACCCCTCGCCACTCTGAGGACTGTCTTTAGCTTCCTCGCCCACTTCACGTCGAACTAGCATTATTGTGAAGAGGATGAGGACAACGATTGCTCCAACATAAATCGCGATCTGCAGCATCGCAAGGTAAGGTGCGTCGAGAGACACGAAGAAACCTGCAACTCCGATGAAACTAATTGCAAGCGCTACCGCTCCGTAGATTAACTCCCTAGCTTGCAGTGCTAAGATTGCGCCGATGATCGTAACAGCCGCTAGCGCGACAAATGTCAGGTCGGGGGGGATGTCAATCAGTGCCATGGTCAGATCCCCCAAGCGGATAGAATGCCCGAATGAATCAGGAGTATTGTCAAGAAAACATTGGCGAGCGCAATTATTAACAAACGAGTCCATCCCGTCTTGATGAGCATGTCTACCCGCAATCTAGGATACACTCCTCTCGGAATTATCATGAAGGTCGCCACGATCAGCGTTTTGATTATGAACCACACGGGTTGAGGCAGAAACGCTGGACCCCACCAGCCGCCGAGGAACAATACTGTCACGAGTGAAGACATCAAGTAGACTTTCATGTAGAGACCTAGGAAGATCACCATGAAGACCGCTCCGCTTGATTCAGTGAACCATCCAGCAACTAATTCTGGTTCTGCTTCAGGCAGATCGAATGGTAGTCGTTCAAGCTCCGCCATTATGGCGATGAAGAAAACTATGAACGAGAGGAAGGCTGGAACGATGAACCATATTTTGGATTGCGCTTCAACAATGTTGGTCAAATTCAGCGAACCGGCAAGCATGACGACACTTAAGGCAGCAACCCACATGGGTATTTCATAGGCCACCTGCTGGAACAATGAGCGGAGGCCACCCAAGAAGGGGAACTTACTGTTGCTGGCCCATGCGAAAATCAGAATCATGCTTGGAAAGAGTGACGTCATCGCGAAAAGGAACACTAACCCTACTTCAAGATTGGCAATCACCCAATGTTGACCGAATGGGATAACCGCGAATGGAAGTGCCGCAAAAAGAACCAGCATTAATGGCATTGCGAGAAATAGCGGCTTATCCGCCTTGTATGGAATCATGACTTCTTTGAAAATCAGTTTGACACCGTCAGCGATGGGTTGCAGGATACCGCCTGGCCCGCCGGCGTAGAGTGGCCCGATTCTAAGCTGGATTCGCGCGAGGAGTTTTCTCTCGTACCATGTTAGAAACATGACTACCAAGGTTAGATGGATGAACCCTGGAAAGATTATGATGGTTATGAAGGTGTGAGAAGTGATTATGTACAAAATTAGCGCGATGACTTCTTGAGGTGTAGTGGGTGGAAAAACCACCAACTTACCAATTCTCCTTGCGTACCGCTAGATGCAACGCGTAGCCGAGCGGAGCGGCGAGCAAGATTAGGAAGAGTATTACTGGAAAAGAAGAGTCCAGGGGCATAGTGGTGAAGCTGATTCCCCATGCAAACAGGAACATCGCGACAACATCGAAGACCACGAACATGAGTAAGTATGGGTAATATTGCATCACGAGCCTGTGTCTTGCCTCACCCTGAGGAACTTGTCCGGATTCAAAGGGCATGTCGCGGAACGGATCAGGCTTCCTTCTCGACCAGAAAATTGGCAACGTGATCATTGGACCGGTCAAGAGCACTATGATAACTCCCCAAATGACGATTGCCAACCAAGGGTTCATGACCAGACCCAACGTGTTACTCAGACGATTTGCCTGAGTCTAAAACCTACGGGATATAAATCATACTGCACTTGAAAACTGAGTCGAAGGATTCTGCGTGCCTTCTCTGTCATAGCTATTCGCTTAAGTAACGCGAAACGATTAGGCAGCCAGTTTCGTTAGGATCGATGATAACGAGCAGAATATTATGTGGCGCTCCGCAGGAACAACGCACTTCTGGTGCGCAAAATGCAAGAAACAGGTTGCCTCTGAGGCAGAGCTCATTTTTAAGAGCGGCAAAGTGCTCTGGAAGTGGAAATGCGGTACCTGCGCAACTGCGTATGAAACTGAAGCTTAATCAGAAGGATCTTTCAAGCGCGTAATCTGCGAAATCGTCAAGCAACTTACTGCGCTTGCTATTGCGCAGTAACGTCAACTCTTGTTTCGCTCGCTCTACATGTTCCTTGGATTTCCTGATGGCGAACTCCAATGCTTTCTCATACAGCGTCGAGATATCGACAGCTCCCTTGCTGCCTTCAATCAGATTGCTTATGCGCTCCTTTTTAGTCGCTTCGTCAAGGTAATGCATTACCACAAGATTCACTCGCTCCTGTCTCTCCGCATCACGCGGAGCTTGATCGAGTATGTCGTCTTTTATTTGGAAGGCTATGCCCACAGCGCGTCCGTAGTTGTAGAGGCAGTTGACTTCGTCAGGGTTGGCTCCACCTAGCACACCTCCGATCCCTGAAGCTGCGCTGAATAATGAACCCGTTTTCAAGTCCGCGATCGTTAAGTATTGTTCTACATCAATTGCAAGTTCTGTTGTAACATCCAGTATCTCGCCCTTGCTAAGATCCACTAATCCCCATCCGACGAGGCGAGTGATTCGCGGGTCTTTGTATTCAGATAATATTTGGACGCCCTTTGATGCTAAGAATAAGCCAGCGCTTATCGCCTTATCGTCTGCGAATGCACGTTGCGTTGTGGGGAGATTTCGTCTTACACGATGTCTGTCGATTAAATCGTCGAAGATAAGCGACGCCGCGTGCACGAACTCCATTGCAACCGCTCCATCCAGAGCATGCTTAGAATCTCCGCCAACACTTTCGCATGCAAAAAGTACTAGGATGGGTCGAAGGCGCTTCCCACCGGTTCGAAACGTGTATTTCACAAGTTCGTTTGCCTCGCTTTGCTCAAACCCGGTTGAGAGAAGTTCATCAATGCGACTGTTTATTGACGCACGTTTCTCGTCTAGCAGTGCATGGAAGTCTGATTTCATTAAGCGCCACGTTTGCCTTCGAAACTGAATAATCGAATCCTATTATAAATGATAATCAAAACTCAACGTTGGTCTTCCTCGAATCGGCGTACCGCGTTACAGAAGTCTGCAATTACCACGTCCGGATGGTTCGATTTCACCAGTGCACTGGCGACGAGAACTCCTTGGGCTCCAAGTTTCAAGGAAGCGTACACATCATCTCCACTACTCACTCCTGCCCCGCAAAGAATCTTCACATCAGAGTTAACTCGCCTGATCTCTTTGACCGATTGCGTAACAACTTCAGGCTGCTCTTTCGAAACGGCACGTCCACTTCCGATTAATTCGGGCGGCTCGATCGCAACCATATCGGGACGGAGCACAGAAACAGCCGAAGCTGAGTGAGCATTGCCTGCGCAAACGACGCTGGTGAGCCCTATTTCGCGTATGAGGCTAACTGCTTTTTCAAGATCGGCCAGACGAAGTAACCTCTCGGAATGGTTCAATAAAGTGCCGGAGGCGCCAGCTGCTTTCACAGAATCCACGAGCACATGTCCGGTAGAGGCTCCGGGCAGGATAGGATCGACATGTTGCGCGAATATTGGAATATCCACTTGCGCAGCCACGTGCGCAATATCGCAGAACTGTGGGGCAACAGCGACGTTCACTCCGATATCTCGCCCGATTTTTTCAATGGTACGAGATAATTCGACGGATTTCTTCCCCGTGGCTTCCAGGTATGTCTTGTAATTGATAAGAATCAATGGATCAGGCGTAACTAATGCCATATGTTCACTTACTTGTCCAATTTCTGCTGCAGGCGTTCCGGAACGATCTCACAATCCGCCTAAACAACAAGTCAGAACGTAATACTACTCCACGTCTTAAATATCGTTCTTCCATCCGCGAGCGTAAGTTGGTCAACTGTGATGTCGCATTGATCGAGCAGAATTTAAGGCAGGCAGGTTTAGTTCTCGTGGAAAGGTGCACTTGTTAGTGGCAAAATCTAGACGCCGGCGCGAAGTTGGAATGAATGCGTTTCTGAAAAACGGGAAGGGCATTTTTTTGGCCTATGACCAGGGTTTGGAGCATGGTCCATCTAAAGACTTCAACGACAAGAACGTCGATCCAGCGTACATAATCGACATCGCTGCAAGAGGAGGATTCACTGGTCTAGTTCTCCAAAAAGGAACCGCTGAAAAGTATTATGACGGAAAAGTTCCGCTGATACTCAAGCTGAATGGCAAAACCAGTCTACCGCAAGGCGAACCTCTCGCCACTGCAATCTGTAGCGTAGAACAAGCCATAGAATTAGGGGCGAAGGGTGTTGGTTACACCATCTATCTAGGTAGCGCTCATGAGCACTTAATGCTGCAGGAATTCGGTCAGATTCAAGAACAAGCACATAAACATGGTATTCCAACAATAGCCTGGGTCTACCCAAGAGGCGCAGCCGTAAAAGATGACACCTCTAAAGAGATCGTCGCCTACGCAGCGAGAGCTGGACTAGAAGCTGGAGCCGATGCTGTTAAAATCAAATACACCGGCGACAGAGAAAGCTTCTCGTGGGCCGTCAAGTCAGCTGGGAAGGCGAAAGTCTTCATGTCAGGTGGCCCGAAGGCACCTAGCGACGAAGACTTCCTAGCACAAGTAAGAGGAGTCATGGACGCGGGAGCTACAGGGCTCGCTGTTGGGAGAAATGTGTGGCAACATGAGGATCCTATGAGAATCGCTGCGGCATTAAAGGAAATAATCTTCAAGAAATCCACGGATTAACTTCAAGCGCTAGGCAAAACTCTTGAGAGGTCTCACGCTAAAAGAAACTCTGGCCAGCGAAGATCGTGATCTACAAAAACTAATCTTTCTACTTGCCGACCTTGGTTTAAGAATTGCGCGAGAAATCCCGCGTAGACTAGAAGCGACTAATAACGTAAACACCTACGGCGATAAGCAGTTAGCGCTTGATGTCTGGTCGAACGAGCTTCTCGTTCACAAATTGCTTGGGAGCGGCTTGGTGAAGCAGCTCGCGTCAGAGGAACTGGAAGAACCGTTAAGCAGCAAACGTGGCGAATATACCGTAGTGATCGATCCACTAGACGGTTCCTCAAACATTACAACAAATAACCTCATGGGGACGATTGTAGGAATTTACCACGACAAACCTCTGCCTGCACCAGGCAAGGATCTACTTGCCTCATTGTACTTCCTCTATGGGCCATATCTTGAACTCGTTCTCGGTCGCCAGAAAGGGGTGAATGTGCTCGTCGCAGCTGGAAGACGAGCTGAAGGTTATGAGAAATTCATTACTAATGGAGAGCCACACCACTTCCCCAAGGAACCTACAGTCTATGGAATAGGCGGAGTGAGAGACAAATGGACGCCTAGAGTGCGCAGTTTCGCTGAGCTGATCGAAAAGCGTAGACTCACCTTGCGCTACGGAGGGTCACTAGTAGGAGACTTTACACAGGTCCTGACGAAAGGTGGATTCTTCGCGTATCCCGAATTGGTCGATGCCCCTCTAGGGAAATATCGATTGAACTTCGAAGCCAACCCAATCGCTTTCATAACCGAGAGAGCAGGAGGAAAGGCCAGCACAGGTTCAGGCAGAATACTCGATATCGAACCAACAGATCTGGCTCAGAGAGTTCCAACGTATGTGGGAAATTCAGATCTCGTAACAGAATTTGATTCCCTGTCGAACTGAACCATCCTAGTTAACCAGGAAAGACGTCACCGCGGGGGATAACCAACTTAGACTCTGGTTCGCTACAGATTAATTCATCCTTGTGGCCTCAGAGACGGCAGTAAGGCGATTGAGATGGCTGTAAAAATACTCGTTTGCGATCCTATACATCAAGATGGAATAACTCTTCTGAAGAATTCTGAAGGATTCGAGGTGACGGAAAAACCAACGATAACCGCCACCGAACTTGAGCAGGAAATAGCAGCATATGACGCTGTAATTGTGCGAGGCCGCACTAAAATTACGGCCGAGGTTATCCAAAACGGAAAACGTCTGCGAATAATTGCTAGATCCGGAGTCGGATTGGACAATATTGATCTCGGATCTGCGAGAAAAAAGGGGGTTAAAGTGATAGCCACACCCGCGGCGCCCACAACAAGCGTAGCGGAACTTACACTCGGGCTCGTCCTCGCTATAATCAGGAAAATCTCCTACGCGGACAAAGCAATCAAAGATGGTCGATGGATAAAGAGCGAACTCATGGGTTCTGAATTGAAATCCAAAACAGTCGGAATAGTTGGAGCAGCTGGTCGTATAGGATTAGAAGTCGCGCGAATCGCAGTGCAGGGATTCGGTGCGACGGTTGTTGGATACGACGTGATAGACTTCACGGAGAAAGCGCAGCAAGTAGGATTCACTCCCATCAAGGACCTCGGACAGTTGCTCAACCGCTCTGACATAGTATCCATTCATGTTCCCTACCTGCCCTCCACACATCATCTTATCAACGCTAAAGCCATCGGAGAGATGAAAAACGGATCAATCTTGATCAACCCGTCGCGTGGCGATATAGTTGACGGGCAGGCATTGCTCGAAGCGATTAAGTCAGGTAAACTCTCAGGAGCTGGATTAGATGTGTTCCACAAAGAACCCCCCTCCGATGAATGGGAGAAAGAATTAACGCGACTACCAAATGTCGTATGCACCGCACATATCGGTGCACAGACTTCTGAATGTCAAAGGCTCGAAAGCACTCAACTGGTCGAACAATTGATTGAAGCACTCAAAACCTAGTCACGTATGACAATCACGGACGATCAAGACGGACGACGGCTATGTGTGAAAATCGGAAAACCACAACAGAAGCCAGGCAATTGGTTCGAACGCAACTAAAGGCAAGCATCGGCCAATACTTTGAACTTTAAATACCGAACGTCAGTTTGGTTCGCTACCGTCAATAAAATGCGACAAGTCGTGTCAAATAATGCGTGTTAAGGCTTACATAATCTTCCTGGTCACGATCACTTCTCTATTCGTTATCCCCGTGCATGCTTCGGGAGTCACCATATCCGTACAAAACGGCCAATTCCAAATGAAGATGGTCCTTTCACTAAACCAGAACATGACTACGTTACCCGCAACAACTCTCTCACTCGACGCGTCTCAGGACAGTTCCTTGCACTCCGCCTTCGCGAATGCGTTGCAGCAAGCAGATCCATCAGCTCAACTTTCAAGCCTAACGCTACAGATCACTTCAACGGGCGACTGGCTTAACGTAACCGCGACGATGGGGGTTAGCGGTGTGAGTACTTTGGCTGGGGATGTAGCCACCTTCAACAGCACATGGAAATCCTTCGAAGTGGCAACTGACTTGAGTGCCCAAAATTTGAGTTATAATTCGGTTGGTAGCGTTTACCTTCGACCTATTGTTGATTATTATGTGAATGCAAGCAATTATGAGCTGAAACCAAACGCTACTATTACTGCCGTCACGTTCTTTTCGAATGAAACATCGGTGCCAGGGTATCGGCTTGCCAATCAAGTCGGGAACTTCACACTTTTCGATTTCTCACCTCTGAATGTACCGCTCGAGCAATGGAATAGAACCTACAACATACAGAATGATACAACGACGTGGCGTTACACGCCACCTCAAGCATTGGCGGTTTCAGTGAGCGGAACTCGTGGGCTGAACAATACGTTCCAAATCTTCGCGAATTACGGCTACGGCGCCGAAATAGTACTTCCTGGTGTGGCACAGGGATCAGGCAACACATTGCAAGTTGACGTCGGCTCAGGTCACACAGAGGAAGTCATGATTGCCGCAGTAATCTTCTTCATCGCTCTAGCAGTTGGTGTTCAGATACTCTTCCGATCAAGGAAGCGCAAAGTAATACTCGGACGACGCTAAGCGTCGGTTAACCTCGTACCCTTTCGCTGCTGATCTTATCAAGCCATGTATGGTCGAATAGATTCTTGAATTGCTCCTTCAGAATCGCCTTGTACATTGAAACCTCATCCTCCGTCATATATTGGAACATGTAGTCTCCTACATAGGGCGAAGGTTCTCCATCTCTTGTGATATACTCTATATGCATGAGTGGGTCTCCACGTTTGATTGTTATTGTTTGTCGGTTGTTGCTTAGGTTTACGAGTTCAAGCGCAAGCCGTCCCACGAATCCGCTGTGAACCTTAGCCGCGTTAAGAAACGATAGCCCCATTCGACCATATTTGCTCTTCGCGGTTAGGTGTGCAACAAAATGAGGGGGCGTAAAAACAACCTCGTAAGAAACGACATTTCTGTGTTCTAAATAGTGAAGCGTAGTTTCATCGCGCACCGTCAGAACATAACCGTCCCCATCCAGAAGCGCATAATCGAAGGGATAGACGCACTTGTACGACTGAATCAGTTTGCTAAGTATATCTCGTCCACTTATGCCCATTTCAAACCCATCATATGAACGCTCAGCAACTATTTTTGAATTAGCTTTCACTCATCGGATACGGTAGCCGTAAGAGTAGGAGAGAAATATTCTGTCCCTACCACATTCAAGGATTGCCCTGAAAGCGTCATCTCAACCCCAACGCTCTTCTCAGCCTGGACAGTGAAGTTGAGGTTAACCGAGACTAGCGATGATTGCAACTGTAGACTAGTACTGTTCTTTCCGTAAACCCAGGTCACGTTCGCGATATCTATCCGTATCATATCGTAACTCGAAGCTGGGATCTGGCCGGTGCCGAGAATACTTGGCGAGTTTCCCATCGTAACTAGATCAATAGTTCGTGATTGATTTGCGATGAGTTCCCACCCCTGATCTCCGCTTTGTCCAGCGCGGTGCCCCGAGACGTCGGTAAGCGTTACGTAGACATGGTCTGCCAACGATATCTTTCCTGCTTTGATCGAAACTGCGATCGTTCCGGTTGCCAATGCAGGATAGACAACGATAACGAGCAAGGCGATCACTCCAATTGCTGCAATTACTTGTTTCAAGTTCACGGTAAGTCAGCCTGCGATCTAATCGCTATCATATATTAAAAAGCAGAGTGCTTGGCGGCGCTCCCTTGCCTTGTTGTAGAAGGAGACCTGGGGCTACATAATCGAGCGTGAATCTGCAAGGAAACTGACATAATTCTAAGCGATGGCTTCTACTCAGGCCGACATCCTATGCCGTTTGGCGGATAACGGACACGGCATACTTGTGCCGGAGCGACCAACTCTCACCCCACCAATTGTCGAGGAACCGTGGCGGCGCTTTCAAGCCCATTTTCTGCCTATTTTGGACTTATGCGATTTTTCAAAGAAATTGTTTTCCCAAAATTTTTCGAAATTCGCCAATTTATCTGCTATCACAGTTCAGGGTCAATTTCCGGCCCACATTCGGTGCGAATTTCTGACGGAAATGCTTTCCAACGAAAATGAAGCGGAGTGGCGTGATGAAACGAATGTTTAAAGGTGTACGCTTAGGCAAGGGGTTGGCTTTCATGATACAGGTTAACATTTCAATGACCAATGTTTCTGCAGAACGGCTCTGGGAAGTTGATCGTGCACTTCCGTCACAGGTTCAAATCGCGGTCAACATCAATATGCTGTCCATAGATCAGCGACCCGACAAGTCTCTAGAGGCCCCGTTTGTTTTCACCATAGCTTTCTCTCCGCCGATAGCACAGATTAGCATAAAAGGGAAGGCGAAAATTACGGGCGACATTGCCGAGACAACGAGGATTTATGAGGATCACAAGGCACAGAAGCCCCCTCCCGCGCAGCTAGTTCAAGCAGTATCGAACTCTGCTATTGCCGACGCCATATTGATCTCTAGAAGCCTCAATATCCCTCCACCGTTGCCACCTATACCCCAATCTCAACCACAAACGGCTACCCCTAGCAAACCAGTTGACACACGCTACACCGCTTGAGATCCAATAAATTGGAGAGATCCTAACTCTCCAATAAATTGGAGAGCTAAGAGATTTGTTTAGCGGATAGGTAATTGTCCCAGTAACTAGCCAAATCTCTCAGACGGTTTGCAAACTGCACGCTCAACCTGGTCGGATCATTCCGGTATTTCTTCTCTAGTAGCCCGCTACGGAGCATAGCCTTGTAGGTATCGCTGAGAGTTTGAGCGCTTACTTTGATCCTCTCGATGACCCTGAAGTGGAGATCCCTCAGATACATCGGGCGTTTTTCTTCAACGAGGATCTGAATGATTGCCTTTGCTACTCCCTGCTTCTTTATGCTATGCGGGAATAGTATTGAGCAGAAAATGTCCAGATCAACTATTTGGCTCAAAGAAGAGTGTCGATCTATTTTCGGGAAGACCCAAACCCAACGTTTCTGGCGTTCAGCATAGTAATCCTCCCTAGGTATTCGCCCGATTTTCGGACGCATGAAAACAGTAACTTGCTTTGCTTGGTTTTGCTTAGTCGCCATTTCTATTCCTTGGATCGATTAAGAATCGGAGTGAAATCGATTCAGGGCACGAAGCCCACCAGATTCATGCGGTTGTCTTTATCCGATTTGCTCAAACAAAGCAATTCTGATACGCTTTGGGAGAGGCTGGTTTTTCACAGTCACCAACAATCTCTTATCGGTATCAGAATCTGTCCTTCGATGCGGTAAATCATCTAGATTACGCATGCAGGGCTTCAGGGAAGAGCTGAATTCTAATCCACATAAGAATTCAGCCTCATCACCCAACGATCGTTATGCCGGCTTTTCTAGGCCAAAACCCCGGGTTTCGAACGCTTTTTCCCAGGACAAACACGCCAGAAAACTAGTCCTCGTGCCCCTCCAGCGGAAGCTACTGCATAGGAATCAAACCGATGAAGAAGCAACAGGACACGAGAGGCCGGCTACTCCAAAATCCTCGTCATTAATTGACTCGGCTTAATGAGCTAGTTTTCGCACTATTCGGCTATTTTTATCACTAGACGACCGAGGGCCCAAGCATCTGTTCGTCCACCCGATTGGCACAATTCGAACGTCTCGCGATCGGACCGGACCCGAAGTTTCTGGATCGCGTTGAGACGTCAGTCCGTCGTTTGAGACAATCCTACCGTTATGATGTGTAGCTCCATTTAATTGGAGTGTCGAGTCTTCGATGAAAATGCGAATCATATGCGTTCGGGTTCAAAATGTGACTGAATCCATGACGGAATTGAAATTCCGGTTCACATGCCGTCGTATTTTCTGACGGAAAACATAATGACGAAAAAAGGGTTCCTGGAACCAAACATCAGGTATTTGAAAAATCGAAGCCAGGACGAAAAAAAGAGAAATTTCAAGAAATCGGGATCTGCGGGTAATCCAGGGTGAGAGTTAGCCATAGAGTCGTGAGGAAGAGTTGACTAAATGCCAAGATGGCTCGAAAGAAGTTGGAATTCCGGAAACAAAATATGTTAAAAGTAAGAGTCGGGGGCCTTAAAGGACCAGTGGGTCGTACTAGCAATGGCAAAAACTCGAATATTCTTTACTTCTGACGTCCACGGATCAGACGTCTGCTTCATGAAATTTCTGAACTCAGCGAAGTTCTACCAGGCCAACGTGCTAATCCTTGGAGGAGACATCACCGGAAAGATGATCGTACCAATAGTCGATCAAGGGAACGGAACCTACGCAGCGGACTTCCTCGGAACCCAACAGATACTAAAGACACCGGAAGAAAAGGCAGCATTAGAGAAGAACATCCGAAATAGCGGATACTACCCATATCCAAGCACCGCCGCTGAAGTAGAGAAACTTCAAGCAGACAAACAACTCGTCGACAAATTATTCTCGAAAGTAATGGCTGATGGAGTCAAAAGGTGGGTTGGCATCGCGGAAGAACGCTTGAAAGGAACCGACGTCAAAGTCTACATCAGTCCCGGAAACGATGACAGGTTCGACATCGATGAGGTTCTGAAAACAACTAACTCGAATATTTACCCTGAAGATCAAGTAATATCGATAGACGACAATCACGAGATGATTACGAGTGGCTGGGCGAACCCAACACCTTGGAACAGCCCGCGTGAAGTGAATGAGGAAGAACTCCTCAAAAAATTTGAGGCCATGTGCTCGCAAGTCAAGAACATGGAGAACGCAATCTTCAATCTTCACGTACCACCCAAAGACACTCCACTCGACTTAGCTCCAGAACTCGATCCCACCCTGAAACCGGTGGTAAGAGGAGGCGGAGGGGTAAGCATGATTCATGTAGGAAGTACCGCTACCCGACAGGTAATTGAGAAATACAAACCCCTACTAGGCCTGCACGGGCATATCCATGAATCAAGGGGCTTCGTCAAAATCGGACGAACTCTCTGCATCAACCCAGGCAGCGAATATGGCGAAGGAATACTCCGCGGTGCGGTCATAAACGTCGACGAAAAAGGGGTTAAAAGCTACATTCTAACTCAGGGATAATCCCAAAAGACGACCGGAGAACAACTGTTGGAGCAAACAAGCCGCTGCCTAATCTGCGGACAAGTGCTCCCATATCTCTTCGGCCGACCGAGAAAACTATGCGGCAACAAATCCTGCTATTTAGAATGGAAACGGCGTAGATACGCCAATCTGCAACTCGTAGCTCGCACCAGACGACTCTCAAGCATAGACTTCGAATTCGCTGATCCAATTTGCGTGTGCGGTAGCGACAACTTCGCATGGACCCTGGAAGGGGTCTTCTGCTTGAAATGCGGCCTTCAAGAACCACTATTCTCTATAGAGCCGTGGGTACCAGCAGAATTTGCCCCCAAACCGCCGTGCACCTGCTCGCAAACCTGCCGACAATCTGCAGCATACAAGCTCTGGGCCTACGTCTAACCGACTTTCTGCCCATCAAGTGCAGTATTAATGAAGTTCTCAGGTAACCTTTTGCGGCGGTAGCAACAACTCAACAAATTCGTCCCTCCCTATCAATCCGCCCACGTCTAATCCTAGTAGACGAGATTGGCCGACTATCATCCGCCAAAATCAAATCAATAGGAACTATCGCCAGCGGCTTAATCCCCTTCAACCGTCTCTTCGAATTTATCTCATACGCGGTTCGGATCGTTCTCCGACTTACGACAAGGGCTTGAACTTTTGAGGTAGTCACTGTAGGACCATAACGGTTGTTCAACTCGACAATTCTAGCTCGACCTAGAACACGCCATCGAGACAGGAGCTTCTGAAGCTCATTCTTTCTCACCAAGAAGGAATCGACTTTGTGAGGCTTATGCAAGGTGCGCGCGAACTCATCGCTGGATATTCCGATCGTCACGCGTCTGCCGATCTTAAATGCCTGTCGAAGCAATCGTCGATGCCCTTTGTGGAGTACATCAAATGTCCCTCCCAACGCGACCGTCCTGAATCTAACTGAATCAGACTTTCGCTTCGACACTCCCAACCACCGACTGTGCGAACAGGGATACAGATAACGAATTAGTCTTTTGTGTTCACACCAGATGTAACCCTGTGTAGTCGAGATTAGTCACGAATACCTTCGCAGACCGAAATCTACGCTTAATCGCCTTCACCGTTCGTAACGAACGTGATGTTTCAATCACTCCATGCACAGCTTCACCGATCATATTCTGTGCAGCCCCAACCGCGCCATTCGCGAGGAGCACCTCAATGGCCTCCTTTGTCTCCGCAGTGCTAAACCCCGCAGCCTGACTGAATCGTCTAGCCGCAGACAAGAATGTCGAAAGCTCGGGTCGAGCCTGAATAGCCGCTAACGCTTTCCGTCCAGCCGGATTTACGCGATCAGCTACACTGCCCCGCCGTAAAGCGTCGCTAGTTAAAATCGGTGCAAAGTAAACACAGATTATCGAATGATCTTTCGGAAACAATAGTCGGTCAACACGCCCGATTCCAGGCGCTCCAGGCTCCACAACCAAACCGAACCCGCCGTGAAGCAGAGCTGAAGTAGTACCTAACCCTGTCCTGTTGAGAACCTCCGCGACATGAGTGATCCTTCCCAACTCGCTGAAGGTTACCGGTATCTTAGCCAAGTCAGCTAACGCAAGGCATGACGCAAGCGTACCCGCTGCACTAGTCCCAAAGCCCGCAGCAATCGGCACTCGAGCCGTAACCTCGACTCGCACGTCATACTTAGAGCCGGAACGCTTGAGGAGCTGCGTGAGTGCTGAACGAGTAGTATTAGCGTCAGATCTTCGTGAGTTGATGCGCACATCGATTCGAGATTTGTTAGAAACCGACGCTGAGACCCTAGCGCGCACCCCACGACCTATCCGGAAGCCTCCACCACGCGAACCAATCCGTTCATAATCCGTCAATTTTCTACCCGTAGCATCACTATCGCAAATTTCAAAGAAACTCGAAATCCCTGCAGGACAAAAGGCTTCGGCCCTGCGCAAAATCTTCACCTTACTCTTGACTGAAACGTAAGCTTGGAAACGCAGATCGACAAGCCGAAACGATCGGCGGAGTGAGCAAAATTAGGAACGGTATCTCTGAAAGGTAAGTGAAGGTGGTTGCCGCGTATATGAAAGTGGTCGGCAAGGCCTTGGTCCCTAATCCCAACACAGCAGGGAGAGCAAAAAGCGAGCTATACCCAACGATCCCTAAACCAATAATCACACTACCAAGTCCCAAACCTATTGACGCCGCGACCTCAAAACTCGCCCACTTACGATTTAACACTCGCATACCCACTATTGTCACAACCACGAGCAAACCGATCAAACCAATAACGAATCCCGAACTGCTAACCCCCGCTACAATGAATACTCCGTAAGCCGCCAAGCCGATCGGGATGACGAGGCTAACCGCGAAGAGAATTCGTTCCACCCAAGCCGACTGACGTTTGCGCATCAGTGAACCAAGCACGAAGAAGCCAATGAAATTCGATGGAACACCCACCAGCAAGCTTAGGACTGCGTCATGATGACCATACAAGACGTCACCGATGAATATCCCAATTGCAGCTCCTACCCCCCCTGTCCACGGCCCGAAGAGAACAGCGAAAACGGCTGGAACGAAGACCTGTGGCCAAAGCCTAACCCCAAAAACCGTTATCGGAAAGAACACCCACAAAGCTCCCAACCCGGCGTACAATGCTGCATTGATTGCAGTAGTGATTAGTTTTAGTGAAGCCGGAAGTTCGTTCCGTTTCATGAATCCTCTGAAGAATTGCGTCACTATTCTAGCTTTAGTTCAGTAATCGACATTAATTCGCGAACGCAACGAAACGTTAAGATACGTCAGCTCCTGAGGCTTGCTCGCGTAGCCCGGTGGTGTAGTGGTCAAACCCTTCAGTGGGACTAAGCATAGCATTGGCGCCAGAAATCAGCCAATAGACGGCTCTGGATCCCCTCACCGAGGAGAGACCTGCCGACGGGAGAACAAACACAAACCCGAATTCGAATCTCCCCCGGGCTACCAACA
>Ga0074045_10001969_pt1 | contig 19420 bp, 9 predicted proteins | sample BogForMeECP23OM2_FD_94442 | JGI IMG/M metagenome (GOLD analysis project Ga0074045, IMG submission 94442) | Bog forest soil microbial communities from Calvert Island, British Columbia, Canada - Bog Forest MetaG ECP23OM2 | ecosystem: Environmental > Terrestrial > Soil > Wetlands ...
CGCGCCACCGCCATCTCGCGGAACTCCCGCGGATACCGCCCTACTCGTCGTTTTGCCACCTGCAGCCCCTTTCCCTGCAAAGTGTCGCAATTCCCACTGTTTCAATTTAGGGGGTCAGACCAGGTGTCAGTCCCTTTCACGCGAGACGACCTCATCGCCAAAGCCGCGCAGTTGCACCTGGACGTCGCGCGCTTCACGAAAGACCTGGACACCCACCGCTTCAAACCGCAAGTAGACCTCGACCGCCAGGAAGGCAACCGCCTCGGCGTAGACGGCACCCCTTACTTCTTCATCAACGGCCACGCCATCAGCGGCGGCGCCAGCCTGCAAGACTTCAAGCACCTGATCGACGCCGCACTGAAGGAATCGACATCCACGCCAGTGCGATAGCGCGGCGCCACGCCGAAGCCAACGAAAACCGCGCCGGGTAACAGTTTGTATACCGAATGCAACAGAAGGTAACTGTTGGTAACAGCCACCGCGCGCCCAAGAGCGCGAATTGAGGCGCAGTAACAGTTTGTATACCCCGCGCAAGTGCGCTTCGCCTTCAAACACTACCCGCTGCCGATGCACAAAGACAGCCCGCTAGCCCACGAAGCCGCCCTCGCCGCCGGCGAGCAGGGCAAGTTCTGGGAGATGCACGACCTGCTCTTCCAAACCCAATCCAAACTCACGCGCGAAGACCTAATCGCCAAAGCGCAACAACTGAACCTGGACGTCGCGCGATTCACCAAAGACCTGGACACCCACCGCTTCAAACCCCAAGTAGAGTCCGACCGACAGGAAGGCAACCGCCTAGGCGTCGACGGCACCCCCTACTTCTTCATCAACGGCCACGCCATCAGCGGCGGCGTCAACTTACAAGACTTCAAGCACCTGGTCGACGCCGCTCTGAAAGAGACAGCCGCACCACCCGCAACCTCCGTTCCCGCGCGGTAAACCGGCCAGCGCCCAGTTTTGATGACTGCCCACTGGCCTGCTACCTCCGCGAAACCGTTACCTTGATTACCTCATTAAGGCGGCTCTTGGAGAGCTACTATTGAAAACAGAAGACTTCCTTGACCAGAAAACAGCGCCTTAAACGCCTAAGCCCTCTATTTACAATCGAAATCCGTTTTCCCAAGCTGGACGTCGCGGGTTCGAGCCCCGTCTCCCGCTCCAAGAAAATCAACAACTTACGCACACCAGCTTCACCCTGTGCTCCGTTTGTGCTCCGATAGCATTCTAATCTCCCTCAATCCATTGAAATTACAAGGCTTGTTCCGCATGTCGCCTGCTCCGTTTAGCCGCTTCTTGCAGTCCCCAACAAGTGGTCGAAGAATGAATGGCTTGCAAGCTCCAGGAGCCGAAGAATGCCAGCCTAACCCGAAGGGGCGGCAGGCACAAACGACTCCATCCGAATATAGACGTTTAAGTAATACTTGACATTAATGCCAAGTTGATTTATTGTAACTGTGAGGTCAACTCGTCGTGCCCACTATTCCGCCGTTCGACGCCGACGGCCTGCTGCCACCTGGAGATTATGAAGTCACTTTCGATGAACTCCGGGCGTCGATTCTCGTCAGCGGGCCAGACGACGGACGAGCGTCATGGGACGCGGCGTGGCGGTTACGCCTAATCGACAACCTCGAAATTCTCTCCCGGCAGCTGCGGCAGGTTGGTGTCCACGAGATTTTCGCGGACGGCTCTTTTGCGGAGGACAAGGACCATCCGAATGACATCGACGGTTATTTCGAATGTTCGCTCGATGCCATCCGCACCGGAGAGCTGACGCGAGAACTCAATCGCATCGACCCAATCAAGGTATGGACATGGGACCCAGCGACGCGGCGGCCATACCGGGGTTATCCGAAGAAGCAGCTACCGACGTGGCATCGGTACCGGGTGGAACTATATCCGCATATTCCGGGGCTCGGGCTCGGCAGCGGCATTCGAGACAAGTTTGGCCATGAGTTGGAGTTTCCTTCCGCTTTTGGGCAATCGCGCCGTGATGGCAAACCGAGAGGCATCGTGAAGATCAAGTATGGAGGACAAGCATGATTCGCAATGAGGCGGAATACCAGGAAGCGTCCACACGCCTGGCGGAAGAACGCACGCGTCTTGCCGAACATCGAGCCCGATTGAAAGAGGCGGGACTGAAGGATGACGAGATCAAGCGAGTGATCGACCCGATGGAGTCGTTTCATCTCCAGCTGCAAGAAGAGGTGGAGAGCTACGAACGGCTAAAGCGCGGAGAGTTCGACGATCTGGAGAATCTTCGCGGGCTCGGGCATTTACTGATCTCAGTGCGTATTGCGCAGGGTATCTCACAGCGGGAATTGGCCAAGCGGCTCGGCGTTCACGAATCCCAGGTATCGCGCGATGAGCGCAACGAATACTTCGGAATCACCCTGGAACGCGCCGTCAGGGTACTCGACGCTTTGAACGTCAAGCTCCATACCAAGGTCGAAATGGCTCCCCCGACGCAAGAGCTGGCAATTGCCTGATAGGCACTAAAGCTAGATGTTCAGCCGCTGCTGCGCATCGGCAACGATGTTATAGCCCATGTCGCCGTATCCCTTCAATCGGCGACCGTAGAGTCGAGCAGGTTTAGCGACTTCGAGTGTTTCGCGAGGACCAGCGTAAACACACCTGGGACGATGTTTCCGACGTTCGTGCCCGCGGCCAGACACAGGCCAAAGTCCTGCGGGAGCGGCTAGCGCCGCTCTGGATTTCCAACGCAATCCGGTCAATAGTGAGAGGGAGAAGAGCTCGCCAGGAATCAGTAACCCTTAGCGACTCAGGAGCAATCAGCCGGTGGCGATAGTTCGCGCTTTTTGTCGGCGGCTGTCAGAGGCTTACGAGGTGTTCGGCTCTCTGCGTCAGACTACCAGAACCTCTATCATGAGGTCGTGCTGACTTCGATTCGGTTAGCGCGATCCATGTAGCAGCGACGCCAGCTTTTCGTCTTGTCGCCAGGGTGGCCCGACCGATATTCCGACTTCGCCGATCCGTTGCTGCAGATCTGAGGAGTGAGCCGGAACATCATTGTGCCTATGTCCCAGACCTGGCGCTCATCTGCTTTCGTCGCCAGCGCCAACGACCGTGAGACCGTTTTGTTTGAGCTGAGCAACCATGGCGCTCACGGCTTGCATCGCCAACGGTCTGGAACTGTCCCGGCATTGGCGAATCAATGTTTCCGCCCTCCCGACACCCCGCCGTTCACAGCATGATAAGGGCTGCTTGGAGCCGGGAATCGCGGTTGTCCGCAGCCTCGATTCGGCGGTCGTTCGAGGACGATTGGCCTGCCCCGACGATCCGGTTACGGCCGCACCGGCTGTGCACCTGGATTGGGGCGTGGCAAGCCTAGTGCTGCCGCTTCACTCATACCAAATCTCGACTTCGTAGCCATCCGGGTCGGCGACGTAGGCGTAGGGGTAGCCTGGGCTGAATTCGCCTCGCCGGAGCAGTTTGCCACCGGCCCGCTCAACTTCATCGACGGCCGAGTCGATGTCGCCGGGTGAGACAAGACGGAAGCCGAAGTGTGCGATGCCGCGTGACTCACCCGCACCCGACGGCTGCTCGTCAAAAGTGATCACATCCTGACAGCCCGGTGTCCTGGTGTGGACCAGTCCATCGGTTCGCCCGTATTCCTCCACGCCAAAAACTAGCCGGTAAAACCGTAGTGAGCGTTCAACATCCCGCACCACAAGGTTAATATGCGTAAGTCCATAGGTGCGGACCATGTTGCTCTCCTTCGCGTCCTCGTGAAAACATGTCGACCTTGCGCAGAGATCGGGCGAATGGTCTCGGCGCGCCAGCTCTTATAGAATACGACACCAATACCTCTGCAAGAAACGCTCGGAAGGAACGTTGCCAGTGGGGCGATTCAACCGCTTCTTGGGCGTAACGGGAATACCGGATTTTCCCAAAGTTACTGGGCACGAGGTTCGGACACCAGAGCGCATCCGCCGCGCCGTGGACGTTGCCGGATCAGTCCTCGCAAGTGTGCGTCCAGCGAAGGCTGGCATGAACAGTAGGTGAAAGTCCCACCGGGGTATAAGCTCGAAGCCCCGTAGCTAGCAGGGTGAAAGTCCTTGTGCCGTCAATTGCCTGTATTCGGACGGTTATCATATCCGTCCCCTACTTTTTCAGATTCGCGGTTTGGCGTCGAGTCGAAGTGCTGCAGAAAAGTAGGGGAAGAGTGGCCGGCGACTCGAACCGAATGCAGAGCCGCGTTCGCCTTATAGGACACCCTGTGGGGATCGATGCCATCGAAGATGGGTCAAGTTTAATGCCGGTAGATTCAATTAGCTGCATGTTGCGCTGGTCGCATGAAGCGCCGGGCCTAGAAATCCGTCGCCGCGTTGAAGAGCATCGTTGGGAACGTCGCCGGAACCGCGGGAGGATTAATTACGGGATTCGAACGGCCAGCCTGGCCCGGATCAAACACGACGAATCCCACGCCGGGCGACCCATTGGGCAGCGAGTAATCGTCCGTCGGGTAGGCCGGGTTGTTGAACCCGGGATTCTGCACCACGCTTTGGAGATCCTCTCCCACGGTCTGCTGCCATCCGGAAAAAGTGTAGAAGGCGTATGCGTTGAGATTGCCCGAACACGGTGCATCCGGACCCGTGCCGGGGCTCGGCTGCACGGCAAACGTCTTGGCGGCGCTGGCGAAGGCTCCATCGGTACGCCAGTACATGTTACTGTTCCACTCCTGGAACTGCGTGAACAGGGCTCCGCCGGCATACAGGCATCCGCCTTGCACCCAGAACTTCGGCGTGGATACGTTGCTCCGGTCGAAATAGAAAAGATTGTTGGTCATGTCAAACACCTGCGGGATGGTGGCGGGCACACCGTTCCCGTAAGGGAAATTGACGGACGCCATAGCCAGGCGTGCGTACGCCAGAATGTTGTTCTTGACGGTATTGGCTTCGTTCGGCGCGGGCGGACCGTGCGGAGTATACACGGCATTCCCCGAGACGCGATAAACCAGATTATTTTCCACGTCCACCAGACCCGTGTTGTTATCCAGATAGATTCCATCGCCGCCATAGCCGTTGGAATCGAGCGCGGATGCGTCGGTCACGTCGTGAATCCTGTTGTTCAGAATCTTGTTGCCCGCGGCCGTGAAAACCGAGTTTCCTCCATCGATCCGTATCGACCCGCCGTCGTTCATGATTCCCTGCAACAGGTTGTAGACATGATTGAAGGAGATGGTGGTGTTGGCATTCCCGATGCCGCTGGGCACGGTCGATTCGCCGATGCCCTGGGATGTCGAGATCGCGCAGTGGTAACCGTCGTAGACCTCGTTGTGCGTATAGAGATTGTCGTGCCCCATCCCCTGGGCGATACCGAAGGCGGCCGGGATGGTGCGCCCGTAGCCCTCCACGACGTTGTTCTGCACAGTCGTTGACTTGGGCACGTTGGCGTCGGTGTCCGCCGGCTGAAACGGGTTCCCGATCCGTATCCCTAAAACGCCGATGTCGTAGAAGGCACTGTTCTCAACCAGGTTGTCGGCGACGACGGCGTTGCTACTGGTGGAAACGCAGTAAGCCGGCGATGACCCGTTAATACAGGGAATCAACTCGAGACCGGTTCCCGAGGTTTGCGTCACGGTTCCGGAATCGAAGGTGATGTGCTGCGAATTCTGGAACGACACCGCAGCACTGATATCCGGTTCCAACTCCACGGACTGGTGTCCAGCCGGGGGAATCGTATAGTTGTCGTGCTCGAACGTCAATCCCTGAAACGTCACGTATTGCAGATTGGATGCCACCAGCACCTGCGGCAACTGGGGAACGATCACGGTGTTGGTGTTCGGATTCTCGCCCGGGTTAGCCAAATACGTGAGGGTCCAGGGAGTGGCGGAGCGGTCCAGAAACCACTGCCCCGGCTGCGTAAGCGCGTCTTGTACGTTGTCCACCAGATACCGGTTACCGGCGATGAAGCCGGTTTCGCTCGCGTTGTTTTGCGAGGACGGCGTCGCGCCCGTCAGGTACACGATGTAGTTTGTTGTGTCGATGCAACTGATGCGCAGTTTGGAGGTGCTGAACTGTTCGAAATCCAGGACCTCGACGTCGCCGGCCAGCGCCTGATTGCCAGCTGGCTGGTTGCAGGGGTTGTTCGCGGTGGGAGCCAGGTTTTTCCAGGTATTCGCGATCGGGTCCGTCGGGTTGTACTGGAACCGGTCGAAACATTCCCATCCGCTGCTAGGGACGTTCACCGTACAGTTCGGCGCCTGCGCGTTCAGATAAACGGTGGCCGCGATTCGGTAATAGGTGCCGAGCGAACCGCCCAGGCGCGGCCGAAGCCGCCGCACGCCGTTGTAGAACAGATTCTCGAAATACTGGGTGGATGCGGGCAGCGTGGTCTGCCAGGTATTGCCGGTCACATTGGTCCAGTTCTGCACGCGCATACCGCCGCTGATTACGTGCGATTCGCCTGGATAATTCTGGTACACGATCTGGGTGGCAGCCGAGCCCGAGTCGGCTGCGGTGAACATTTCGGTTGTTGGCAGGAAGTACGATCCGCCGCGGAACTGTACGGTCACCTGACTCAAGCCGGTCTTATTGGGGGCTCTGATGGCAGACCTTGCGCCATCGAAGGTGGCGAATGGGCCATCGGTGTTTGCGGGATTCGGAGCGGCTAGCGTGCCACTCCAGGAATTATTTCCGTATGGCGCGACGTAGTAGGTGGCCGACGTTGCGGGTGCGGAGCCTCGTATGGTGATGAGCGTCACAGGAGACGTGGTGACGCCGTTGTAGGTTGCCGTCAGGGTGTTGTCGCCGCTCGGCGCGTTGGCGGGAATCACTACGTTGAACTGAAACTCGCCCGGCGCGACCAGGCCGGCGAACTTGACCGTGGCCGCAATTCCGCCGATCTCGACCACCGGCAGCGGCGATAAGGCTCCCGACTGAGTGGACGAGCCACTGACTACCGGCACGCTCGTCGCGCCGAAGCCATTGGCGTACAGCAGCACGGTCTCTCCGGGCACGGCGGGCGTGGTCAGGCCGAGGTACAACGTGGCGGGTCCGAGGAGACTGTAGTTAGCGTGTTCGGCCGCAACGTACGGACCTCCGTTGAAAGCGAAGAACGAGGGCGATAGGGGCGCTGCCGGAATGTTGACCGGCGCGCTGACGGCGCCGTTGTTGGTCAGCTCTATCGCAACCGATGCCGGCATGGCGCCGGGTGGAGTGAGAACATTCACTTGCGTGGGGCTGATGTAGTAAATGTACGCGGGCGTGCCATTCACCGTCACGCTAACGCCGTCGAGTTGTGTCGGCATATCGCTGCCGACGAAATCGGAAACCTGCCAAACGCGCGTATCGCCCGCCGGGGCGAGGTTCGTCCCATCGATTTCAACCCACGTGTTGGGAGCGATGGTGGCGCTACCGCCCGCCGCGTTCTCGGCCCCGAAGATCGCCGGACTGGTAGCCGTAGAGGCGGGACCGACATAATAGGCAGTGACATACAAATCGTTCGCCAGGAGATCGGTTCCTTGAAAGCCGCTGCCGAAAGAGTAGCTCTCCTCGAAATTATCGGCGGGACCGGCAGCTTCGCACGCGTCCTGAATCGCCGCCGCCACGCAGCTCCAATAGAGATAGGGTTGCAGGTTGTGGAACGGGCCGACGGCGATGTTGGAAGGGGCCACCGCGGACATCCCCTGGGTAAAGCCCAACTGATCGTAGAACAGGTTTCCCATCGGATTCTTATCGCCACCGCAGTTGTACCCCGGGCAGCTCGTGTCAATAGCTGGTGCCTCCCAACTTGTCTGGCCAAGATAGGCGGCGCTATTCATGTTCGCAAGGAACTGGCCCGCTGAAGCCCAGGCCATCGCACCGTCTTGAGCGACGCACAGCGCCGGGCTGGTTGGGGTTGTGCAGAGCGGCAGGCCAAAGGGATTGGTGGCCGCCAGATTGGCATTGGCGACCCACGTAATGTTGGTCATTGGATCGTAGACGGTTTGCCCGCCCGGATTCACTTGCAACCCCGTTCCGGTAGCGGGAGGCGCTCCTAGCATCTTGCCTGGAATCATCGGCAGCAGGTACAGGAAATTAGGCAACGTATTCGCCCCCTGCCACCCCGTGGCGAACGAAAAGGTGGCGTTACCACTGCTCGCGGTGGCGCCGTTCGACGCGGACCAATAGAGATGGGGTTGGAGATTGCTGAACGGACCGACCGTGTTGTTGGGGACGGGCACGGCGGTATCGGGGGATTTGAAGCCCAGTGCGTTGTACAGCGAGGCCAGTGCGCCCGCCGTGCAACCGAACCCGAAACTGGCGCCGTTCGGCCCGGTTTTCCCGCAGTTGCTATCGGTGAGCGGAGTGGTCGGGAGTTGCCAGTTATTGTGCCCCAGATAGTTGGCGGCGTTCATGGCCTGAACCCATGCCGCCGCGGACGTGTAGTTCATCGAGCCGCTTGGGTTGATGCACGGCTGCGTGCCGGAAGCGGTGCATACCGGAAGGCCGAATCGGTTGGTGGCCGGCAGATCCGCGTTGGCGAGCCAATTCACCTTGTTTGCGGTGTCATAGACAGTGGTACCGTCCGGGCTGACGATCAATGTCGCCCCCGCGTGCAAGGGACACCAGCTGGAGGCAAGCAGCGCCGCAGCCGCGATGATGGTCGGGATCCCGTGATCGCGGAGCGCCAATCTCGAAATTGTCATGTTTCTTCCCCTCGGTCCTAACGCAGATGTTTTAGACAGCGTCCAGTGTGGCGCCAGGCAAAAGAATATCTCTGATCCTCACTGCCGATCCATTCTAATACGTGCGCCTCAGATCCGTGGCGCATCATTTCCATAGCACACCATCATGATTCAGCGAGCCGCACAAACGACTGGGATTGTACTAGCGGCCGCTTAATGTCGTCCCAGGCTCGTGGAATATCAGGATGGAAAGTCTGCGCAGCGCCGGGTCCGCTGATGGCCAAAATCAAGCAACCGATCCGGTATGCCGTCGTCTGCATGTTTTCCTTTGCAGTCAGTCCGTCAACAAACAGATTTGCAGAAGGGATTTTCTGGCACATGTTACCAAACATTAAGAACACCGAGCAGCGGTTGACGGAAAGCGCGGCTCGGAGCCTCCGTCTGCAAATGAATAGCCTTCAACTCCCTGATCGTCGGCTACCCGAAACTGTCCCGAACTTCGCACCGTTGATGGGGACCAGTCCTGTAATACGCCGTCCGCCATCCTCCGAGACCAGGGAACACAGCCCGTTCAACCTCCGGATGCGCCGCGGTCGATTCCCAATGCCAAGCGCGTGAATTGGCCGACGCGGCGGACGTCCGAATCGACATGGGCTGGAAGTGCAATAATCGACCAGCGAAGGCATGTTTTATGGAAACGTGGGTTTTCTCACTTGTTGACCGTCGAAGACCGGCCTCTCTTCAGGCTCTCACCCTATTCGACCGAATCGTCGCGATCGTACCGCGCCCACGAATCGATAGTTCGAGCCGCCGGGCGGGGGCGTATAGGGCGGGACGCCAGTGCGGAATCTGTCGGTGTGATTGGGAATAGTTCAAATGACGGATACTACAGAGTTGCTCTCAGCTGCGAGACTGGGAGACGCCGACGCGGAGGCGCGACTGATTTCGCATCTCTACAGCGACCTTCGGCATATCGCGCACAGTCGATTGAAGCGCTCGAAGCCTTGCACTCTGCTGGACACGACGGCTCTGGTCCATGAGGCGTATCTGCGCTTTCACAGCGCTGGTTATGTTCGAATCTCCGATCGCCCGCATTTCCTGGCCTACGCGGCGCGCGCGATGCGTTCCATCGTGGTCGACTTCGTCCGGAAGCGGGGCGCGGCTCTTCGGGACGGCGGCGACCCGAGCGCGCTGCCCGATCCGTCCACACTTCCGGCGGGGGAAAGCGAGATCATCCGCGTCGATCAAGCCCTCCAGGAATTGGCGGCGGTAAGCGAACGGCTGGTGAAAGTCGTGGAGATGCGGTACTTCGGCGGTATGAAGGAGACAGAAATCGCGGAAGCGCTCTCGCTCACAGAACGAACAGTGAGAAGGGACTGGGAAAAGGCGCGTCTGCTGCTCGCCAGAGCGCTACAATGACCTAAACGCTGTCAGTTTCGTTCGGACGTCGTCATGCAAGTCGATCCCGAAGCCTGGCCGGTGCTCTCTGCACTCATGGATGAATGGCTCGATCTTCCGGAGGAGCGGCGAGCGGCCTGGCTGGCGAGCCTGGATCCCAAACACGCGAACCTGTTGCCGACCCTTCGAGAGCTGCTGTCCCAACCAAAGCAGGCCTTCCTCGAGACATTGCCTGAAATCGGCGACGATGCAGGAGATCCAAACACTGCACCGGGAACGTTCGGCCCTGGCATGCTGGCCGGACCATATCGTCTGGAGCGCGAGCTGGGCCGTGGTGGCATGGGCGTGGTCTGGCTCGCAACGCGTGCGGACGGTTCGCTGAAGCGCGATGTCGCTCTCAAGTTCCCCCTCGTGTACTTGGATAACCAGACGTTGACGAACCGATTCGCGCGGGAGCGCGACATTCTGGCGAGGCTTGAAGATGCGCGTATCGCGCGTCTCTACGATGCGGGTGTGACCGCCCAAGGGCAGCCGTTTCTCGCGTTGGAGTATGTCGAGGGTGAGCCGGTTACAGAGTATTGCGACCACCACGGGCTGGACATTCGCGCGCGCCTGAAGTTGTTCTTGGAAGTGCTGCACGCGGTTCAATACGCCCATGCCAATCTGGTGGTGCACCGCGATCTGAAGCCGCCGAACATTTTGGTTACGAGCGCGGGCCAGGTGCGCCTGCTCGACTTCGGCATCGCCAAGCTGCTCGAAGAGGGCGAGGCGGCCGAGACCGAGATTACGCGGCTCGCAGGACGCGCGCTGACGCCGGATTACGCCAGCCCGGAACAGATCGCGGGTCAGGCGATTACCACTGCCGCAGACGTATATTCCCTGGGCATCCTGCTTTACGAACTGCTGACGGGAAGCCGCCCTTACCGGATTAGCCGGGGCGTTTCCGCCGGCGATATGGCGGCGACCGTTCTGGGCGTCACCCCGACGCGACCCAGCCAGGGAGCGATAGACGAATCGAAGGCGCGCGTTCGCGGCGGCTTCACTGTAAAGGGACTGGCAGCAGCTCTTCGCGGAGATCTGGACACGATAATTCTGAAGGCCATCCGGAAAGAGCCGCAGGCCAGATACTCGACCGTCGATGCTTTCGCTCAGGACATCGAGAGATACCTGAGCGGGCAACCGGTGCTGGCGCGTCCCGAGAGCCGGCGGTACCGGGCGCGAAAATTTGTCCTGCGTAACAGGCTCGCGGTCTCGGCGGCGATGACTGTCGCGCTGGCGTTGGCGGCCGGCGCGGGTATCTCTCTGTGGCAGGCGCATCGCGCGCTCGAGGAGAAACGGCGGGCGGACACGGAGGCAGCCACTGCGCGAGCGATCGCCGACTTCCTGCAGAAGGATCTGCTCTCGCAGGCTGGCTCCGCGGCGCAAGCTGGGCCGGGGAGGCCGCCCGATCCCGATATTAAGGTGCGCACGGCATTGGACCGGGCAGCGTTGCGGCTCACCGGAAAGTTCGACACCCAACCCGCGGTTGAAGCGGCGATCCGGCAAACCATAGGCGGCACGTATCTGGAACTGGGACTTTACGCGGAAGCGGAGAAGCAGATGGAGCGTGCGCTCGAACTGAGGCGCCGCGTGCTGGGCGCGGAGCACAAGGACACTCTGAACAGCGAACTGCAAATTTCGGAGTTATACCAGCACGAGGGCAAGTATGACGCAGCTGAAGCGTTGCTTAATGATCTCCTAGAAGTAGATCGCCGCCTGGGTCGCGGAGATGCCGCGGAGGCTATCGAGGCTTTGCACACCCTCGCCAGCATCGCCGGTGAAGGCCGCGCGGATTCAGTGCGCGCCGAATCGCTTTACCGGCGGGTTCTGGAAATAGAACGGCGCGTCTTGGGCGAGACGGACGCCGTCACGCTGGCGACGATGAATAATCTGGCCGCCGTGCTCACGCGCGAGCGAAAGTACTCGCAGGCTGAAGAGCTCTACACGAAAATAGTGGAGACGAAGCGGCGCGTGTTGGGCGCGGAGCACCCCAGCACCTTGACCAGCCTGAACGGCCTGGGCGTCTTGTACCGGAATGAGGGGAAGTATTCGGAAGCCGAGCCTTTGCTGAGATCCGTGTTGGAGGAACGCCGGCATGCCATGGGAGAAGAGCACCGCGACACGTTGGCCAGTATGAACGGACTCGGGCTGTTGTATGTGATGGAAGGGAAATATGCCGACGCGGAGCCGCTCTTGACCCACGCGCTCGAGACAAGCGCCCGCGTGCTGGGCGAAGACAACCCCGACACGCAAAGTAGTCTGAACAATCTGGCGGAACTTTATCGACGGGAAGGTCAACTGGCCCGGTCCGAAGCCGCGTACGAACGGCTGCTGAAAGCGCGGTTGCGCACGTATGGACAGGATAACCCTTTCACCGCCAATACGCTGGGTGGCCTTGGCGAGGTCAAACTCCAGCGCGGGGGCTTTGCGGAAGCGGTTGCGCCGCTCCGCAGGGCCGTGGACTTCTATCGCAGGGAGCGTGTCGACAACTGGAGACGCTATTACACCGAATACCTGCTGGGAGCGAGCCTTGCCGGCTCAGGCAAGTACACGGAAGGGCAAGCTTTGCTGGTCTCCGCCAAGCAGAGCCTGGTGGCATACAAAGGCTCGATCCCACCAGAGTACCGCCGCATTCTGGACCAGGTCCGGCAACGGGTCGCGAAAGCCGACCGGCCGCGGCAGTAGTCTCCGTCGCACAGGCCCTTTGATTCAGCCAGAAAAAAGGGCTCGCATCGATGTCCGCTTTCGGCCCCAGACTGCGTATAGGTAATCAGTGAGGCACGCCCCCGCAATGGCGCGACGCGACAGGCGAATGGCGGCCGGGGATTCAATTGCACACGGAGGGAAATCATGTGGGGAAAGCCAATCATCTCTAACGCTGGGGGGAAGCGCCGGCTCAGATGTAAGCTGCTGCCCTGGCTGGCATGTCTTGCGGCACCGTCAGCCTGGACCGCGGCGGGAACTCTCGCGGTCCCCCCAAATGGCGTCTACCTGGGGATCTGGGCCAATCCGGCTCTGGGCTCTCCCGAGGCGGCCATCGAGGCTCGCGAAGGTCCTGCCCCAAACGGGATCGGCCGGCGCTTCGCGCTTCATCTCCACTATAAGAACTGGACTGACATCTCGCAGCAACTGAACAGCGCTGGCGTGTTTCAGCCCGACGCCGACCTGCAAGGCGACATCAGCCATAGCCGGATTCCGGTGATCTCTTGGGTTTGTGACGGCAAGATCTCCAACTCCGATCACGACATTGCGGGCGGCGATCCGAATGAGGACGCCGTGATTACCGCTACAGCTAAGGCGCTGGCCCAGTATCCCGGCCCGGTCATACTGCGGTGGTTCTGGGAGTTTAACGTTTTAACTAAAGATCAAACTTGTCGCGGCGATAGCGGGGGCGCCCCGACCCAACAGGTCTACACCGATTTCATCGGCGCGTGGCGGCACATCCGGGGCTTGTTTCAGAGTTCCGGCGCCACCAATGTAGTGTTCTTGTGGAATCCGGGCCACTATGCCGCCGCTGGCAACGCCGACGATCCGCACGGTTTTTATCCGGGCAACGCCTACGTGGACTGGATCGGTGTCGATACCTATCAGCGCGCCACCACCGAGACCTTCGATGACGATTTCAGCCTGTTCTACACAGACTTCGGCAACAGCCAGTACGGGAACAAGCCGATCATGGTTGGAGAAAACGGCTCCCAGAACTTCGCCCAGAACAACAGTGAGGTGCAGTGGACTTATCTTCAGGGTCTCTTAGTGGACGTGCAGGCAAATCGCTACCCCCTGCTCAAGGCCTACGATTATTTCGATGCGCCAGGAAACACCTCCGGAGGCTGGATCCTGGACGATAACAACGGGCAAGGCAACGGTGGCCTCGCGGCAATGGCGATTCTGGCCGCCAGCCCCTCGTTCCTGGCTCCCGCGATCACGGGCGTGGCGAACGCCGAGAGCGGCAATCCGGCCGTCGCGCCGAACACATGGGTCTCGATTTATGGGTCGAACCTCGCGCCCGCCGGCGATTCGCGTGTCTGGCAGAGTTCCGATTTTGTAAGTGGGAACATGCCGGCCCAACTCGACGGTGTCAGCGTGACGGTGAACGGCCAGCCGGCCTACGTCTCCTATATCAGTCCGACGCAGGTGAATGTTCTCACTCCGCCCGGCGTACTGCCGTCATCAGCCACAATTCAACTGACCAACAACGGCTCGGCCAGCGCGCCGGTGACCGTCCCGGCACAATCGCTCTCGCCGGCGTTCTTCGTTTTCAATGGAGGACCATACGTAGCCGCGCAACATGCCGACTACAGCCTTCTAGGGCCGGCGAATTTGTACCCCGGATCAACCACGCCCGCCAAGCCGGGAGAAATCGCCCTGCTCTACGCAAACGGTTTCGGTGCGACGAATGTGCCGGTGGTCAGCGGATCGGAGACGCAGTCCGGAACATTGTCGCCACTGCCTGTGATCACAATCGGCGGCGCTCTCGCCGTCGTGAAGTTCGCCGGCCTGGTTGCGCCGGGCGAGTATCAGTTCAACGTGGTGATTCCAGCCAACGCGACGAGCGGCGACAACGCACTCGTCGCAACTTACAACGGCTTCTCCACGCCGCTGGCGCTCATCACGATCCAAAGCTCCGCGCCAGCCACAACGGCTACCTTCTACGTCGCACCGAACGGAAGCGACTCCTGGAGCGGTGCGCTGGCCGCGCCGAATCCCGCCAATACGGACGGCCCGTTCGCTACTTTCGATCGAGCCAGGGCTGCGGTGAGAGCTCTCAACAAGACGGGGCTGAGCCAGGTTACCGTTCAGTTCCGGGGCGGCACTTACTTCCTGCCCGCGACTGAGATGTTCACCGCGGCCGACTCGGGATCGACCGCCACCCAAATTGTGTACCAGAACTATCCGGGCGAGTCGCCGGTCTTCAGCGGCGGCATGCGCGTTCAGAACTGGACTAACGTCAGTGGTAACACATGGAAGACCACACTGCCCGCGTCCACGCAATACTTCGAGAACTTGTTCTACAACGGAGTGCGGCGGCTTCGGCCACGCCTCGGCGGGTATCTGGGTACTTACTACCGGATCGCGAAGACCGTCTTTTTGCCAGCGGCCGCAACCAATTGCCCGGTGGATATCACAGGCAGCGGATGGGAATGTTTCGATCGGTTCCAGTACGATCCAGCAGACCCCATCGTAAACACGTGGAAGAACCTCGCTCCGGCCGCCAACAACCCGTGCAATCAGCCGGCCGGTAACCAGGCCATCGCCGGCGACATAGAGTTGCTCGTTTTCGAACAATTCAGCACCTCCAAACTCCGCATCAGTTGCGTGGACACGGCAAATCAGATCGTGTACCTGACGGGCGCAACGCCGTCCCCCCAGAACCACGCGAGCGAGACTGGCTTCATCGCCGGCAACCGGTATCTGGTGGAGAACGTTCGAGACGAACTTACGCAGCCCGGCCAGTGGTTTCTGGATCGCTCCACGACGCCGTGGACCCTCACCTACCTGGCCAACACGGGCGAGAATCCAAATACGGACAGCGTGATCATCCCCCAACTGCCGCAGGTGCTGGTGGCATCGAACCTGCAACATGTGACATTTCAGGGACTGACGTTCGAGCACGACAACTACACGATTCCCGCCGCCGGGCACCAGTCGGTGGAACTGGAACCCGACATCAGTGCCGCGGTGTCGTTCCAGAATTCGGAGCACATCACGTTCGACTCCGGAAGCGTAACGCAAACCTCGGGCACGGGTCTCGAGTTCATTCCCTGCGTCAACGCCAACTCGCCCGCTTACTGCGTTTCGACGAACATCAACGCGGTCGTCGCCAACAACGTGATTGAGAACAGCGCCTTCTACGACACCGGCACGTTGGGAATACGGATAGGGAATCCGTTTCAGCCGGCGGACACCGACGCCAACGTTCCCCAGTCGACGACTGTCGAGAACAACGTGGTGGAGGGCTACGGGCGCACCATTCCTGCCTCATTCGGCATCGGCCAAGGCATGGGACACGACAATCTTTATACGCACAATGACGTGTATGATGGCTACCACTGCGCCATCTCGACCTCGCAAGGCATCGGCGACATCGTGCCGATCGGCATCGGAAACGCCAACAACGTCATCTCCTTCAATCACGTCTACAACCTGCTGCAGGGAATCATGAATGACGGCGGGTCGATCCGCATCGATGGAGGAAACTCCGGCTTCACGGCCGCGGGCAACAAGATTTTGAATAACAAGATTCACGATGTCACCGACGCGTCTATCATGGATTCCAACGGATACGGCGGCAACGGAGTCTATCTGGATAACAACACCGGTTTGGTGGATGTGGAGAATAACCTGATCTATCGCGTTTCGGGCTTCGACGTCTATACGCCGCACGGCCCGGCCGCGCCGAACGAAGCCAATACCATCAAGAACAACATTCTGTCATACGGGCGCTTGGCGATGGTATCGGTCAACTTCCCTTATGGAAATGGTGTGCCTTCCGCCATTCCCAAGGAATTCGACATCACCAACAACCTCTTCTATTTCGACCGGAGCAATATATCCACGCCTAGATTCTGGGTGCAAGGCGGATGCCTGTACGCCGCTGGAGCGCCGTTCCCGCAGTTCCAGGAATGGAACAGTAATATGTACTGGCGCACCGACGGAGCGTTTGCCAGCTACGCCAAGGCATTCGCCGTACAGCCGAGCGCCGGCACGGGTGGGAACGCTCCCTGTAACGGCAACACCAGCGACTACACCTTTTACACTTTTGCCGGATGGCAGCAGCAGGTAGGTGAGGATCTCCAAAGCGCCGTGCAGAATCCCGGGTTCAACAACCCGGCCTATCCGGCGGACGATTACTCGCTACCCGGCGGATCACCCGGTGTGGGATTCGTTGTGTTCGACCCGAGCCAGGCCGGACGATCGAACCCGGTCAACAAGCCGCCTGCGGTTCCGGCGACGTTTCCAACCATGCTTTTCAACCCGGCGACGGATTACTAAATCGACACCATCCGTAGGTGCTGAACGGCGTCATCAACCGCGCAGTCCAATCGAATCAGACCGTCGTCACCGGCGGCGCGACGGTGCCGGCCACGAGTATGGCGCCCATGCCGGCGCTTTACGCAATGAGCTACAGCAATGCGCAAGGAGGGCTGTCGGTAGTAATCACCAACAAAATAATCGGCCGAATGTCCGGTTTTGCCGGACAACTGCGTTTGGGTAGGTAAGAGCGCGGAATCGACCGCACCCGGAGGATTTCGGAATGACGTGCCTTTATCTGCAAACTCTTTCTCGGCTCGCGCGGGCATCTGGCATACTGGCCTCGTTCGCCGCCCCGCGAGCAGAGGGCGCAGGTGTTTCGGCGATGACGCTGGTAGCCAATGCGGCGGGGGAAATCCGGTCATCGCACCCAATCGCGGTTAAACGATTCTTGCTGATTTCGCTTCTTTCTCTAGCGCCCGGAGCCTTTTCCCAGTCCGCCGCGCCTGTCACCGCTGTCGTCGATATCAACACTTCCGTCACCACGCCGATTGCGCCTAATTTCTCCGGCATTAACGATAGTCTCCACATGCCGGTCGAATACTGGGATTACCGCTTCAACGCGCTAGCGGCCACTTTGGGCGTCGCCTGGGTGCGCTTTCCCGGGGGCACGACCGACGACGTTTACAATTGGCAAACGGGCGAGGATTCGATGGCGTGGTATTCCCAGTTTCCGGCGAATTCAGACGTCGACAATTACCCCGACCAAATTGCCCTCGTCGCCGGGAGGGGCGGAGCGAAGTTGATCGATGCCGCCAATCGAGCCAACCTGCTGGGCGCTCCCTTGATCATTTGCGTCAACGGATTTACCGACACTCCGGCCTCGGCGGGACAACTGGCGGCGTTCGTGAAGGCCAACAGCATCCAGGTGGCGGCCTGGGAGTTGTCGAATGAAGCATACCTCTTCTCGACTTTTTGGCCGACGGCGACCGCATATCTCAATGCTATGGAGCCCTATCGCGACGCTATCAAAGCGGTCCTGCCGAATGCGATCGTCGCCGTCTTCGCGGGGGGCAGCGAGGGAAGCGCAAAAGCCGTAACGGATCCATGGAATCTCGCCATCGCGGCCTATACCGATAAATATTGGGATGCGATCACCTTTCACGATTACCCGACAGGCACGGGAACGTTCGCGCAATGGATGGCGGAGGAATGCGCGAACCTGGCGGCCATGGGCCCCGCCGTGATCGGCCGTCTTACGGGCTATGGCCCCTCGGGCGTGAAAATTCTCAATACGGAATTCGGCGTCCTTCCGAGCAGCGGGGACTCGCTGACCGATGGAACGGTCTTCGGTGGGATCTATTCCGCCGAATACACGATGCGGTTATCGGCGTCGCCAGCGGTGCTTCATGTAGGGCCGAACCAACTCACGACCGCGGCAGGCGTGATGCTCGCCAACTTCAATGACGACGTAGTGGACGCCGCGGCAGCCGCTGGTACAACAATCGACACCATGACTTTGAATTTCGGATTCTATGTGAACGCGCAGGGGATTGGAGAATCGGTGCTGAACAATATCATCAATCGCGCTGTCCAGGCGAACCAGACCACAGTCACAGGTGGCGCGACAGTGCCTGCGACGGGAATAGCGAACATCCCCGCTCTATATGCGATGAGTTATACCAACGCCCAGGGCGGATTGTCCGCGGTGATCACGAATAAGAGCGCGACGCCGCATCAGGTTACTGTTCGCATCAACGGCACGGCCGCGACGGGGACGTTTCCACTGCAATTCATCGCCGCGTCCGATCCGAGCACAAAGAATACACCTACCGCGAAGAATGTGGTGTCGGTTCAGAATGGGACCTCCCCGAACCCCATCACCGTGCCTGCGTATAGCGTGTTGAGCGTAGTGCTCACGGCCCCGCCTGTGGCGACAATCGTGAATTCGGCCAGTTTCCAGCCGGGACCGGTCGCACCGCAGGAACTGGTGACGGCATTCGGCTCGGGCTTCGCGTCGCAGGCCGTCGTTGCTTCCGGCCAGCCGTTACCGCTGACCCTGGGCGACACCGCCATCACGATCACGGACAGCAAGGGAGCCGTCAGCGCGGCTCCGCTTTATTACGTGTCTCCCGGTCAGGCCAACTTTCTGGTCCCCAGTGTGGTCGCGCCCGGCACCGCGTCCGTGAACGTCACGCGGAGTGGCGCGACGGTCCTCACAGGATCGCTCACCGTGGCGGCGATTTCGCCCGGTCTGTACTCGGCGAACGGGAATGGCGCTGGCGTGGCCGCCGCAGTGGCCGAGCGCGTGTCGGCGTCCGACGCGGTCACGCCGCTGAGCGCGTTTTCCTGCCAGAGCGGAGTGCCGCTCAGTTGTCTCTC
>Ga0074045_10001970_pt1 | contig 19414 bp, 18 predicted proteins | sample BogForMeECP23OM2_FD_94442 | JGI IMG/M metagenome (GOLD analysis project Ga0074045, IMG submission 94442) | Bog forest soil microbial communities from Calvert Island, British Columbia, Canada - Bog Forest MetaG ECP23OM2 | ecosystem: Environmental > Terrestrial > Soil > Wetlands ...
AGAGCTGATTAGACTCGAGATTTATATTCAGGTTCCAGTTTTTTGACCTGTCCTATCGGTTGTTAAGCAAAAGTTTTATCCGTTGTTGATTCATCATCACTTGTGTAACAATATTTATGGAGGCGAACTTATGACAAAATGTCCAAAATGTGGAAAAGAAGTCGCGCCAAAAAAGACTTGGAAGATGGCTGGCAGGCCTGATAAAACTGGAAAGAGGACGGAACTTACAATTGGCCTGTGCGAGTGCTGCGGCAAAACCTTCAGGACGACAATCAGCAAACAGAAAATCTAATTTGCGTAAGGACCAAAACAACTCTTTCTTTTTCTTAACTCAACCTTTTTCGAAAATTAGTAATTTGGATCGATTGTTAGCCACAGATATATTTTGATCAGTGTCTTATCTCGTTCAAGATTAATCCAAGTTGGATATTCGAAAGTAATCTTTAGGTGAATAGCAAAAGAAGAAACAGTAAAGTACGACGAGACCCTGCTAAAAGAAATTCAGAGAATAAAAATATGAAAAGAAGAAACAAGTCAGAAGTAGACTTCAACAGTGATATAGATGAATTTATCCGTCTAGCTCAACGGTGGAGTAACCTTCACACAAGACTACTAAATACTCTCGCCAGATTACCTGAAGAAGTTTACCAATTTACATTACAGAAAACTTCTTTTCATGCAGGTCAAAGTCAAACTGTGCAGATTGAGGAAATGGACAAGCCTTATATGATAATTCTGAAGCGAACAGACTCAGAATCCCTAATAGCTCACGAAATAGCCCACGCCTACCTCAACTTTGCCAAATCAAAAAGCAGAATAGAAGACCAAGAGGCACAAGCTGAAGAGTTAAGAAAAAAATGGGGTTTCAAAAAAAGAGAACTCTGCCAAACCCACCCTAACGGGTGTCTTAATTGTTTCAATCCTCACTGCTCCGAAAGCAGCTCAAATAAACTTGACTGATCTACTGTTGTTCGTTATTCTATAATTATCCTTGCAAGAAAAAACAGGCGTTGAAATTTGAAGCAATATTTCTAAGCGCAAACTTGAGAAACGCTCATCGATGTTAAATTGCAATCTATAACGAAAGGTGTGTAGCAACTGTTGCGAAGGCGATAACAGTTGCCGAAAAAATAAAAATGAAAACGAGTATTAACCATAGAAGCTTCGAAATTTTAACTTTCATAAAATTTATTCTGCCATTTATTCTCTGAAACCTAAAAAAACTAGGGTTTACTCTAATTAGCAAACATTTGTCTTCAGAACATTTTGGCATGTGCCGTATCTTTTGCCAATTGGAGCTCGAAGAAAAAACTGGATTATTGTTTCTGCATAAGCTGATTTGAAATTGTTCGGCCGAAGGCTTTGCATTTAGGCAGTTCTCCTTCCGCTAATGGACCTGGTATCCCATGAACTCTTATTGATAGACCTGTTGAAATCAGTGTTAGTTTAGGCAGCTTCTTTTCCGCCATTTTTTCCAGTTTTTTCGCCGCTCTATCGGGAGATCTGATCTTTCCGGAGTAAGTGCCGAAAACAGCGACGCCACTTGCTTTTAAATCAAGTTCAGCCAGGCTGTTTACGAACCTCTTCATGGTTTGAGAAGGTCTGCCCATGTGGTTCGGCGCCCCTAGTATTATTGCGTCGTAATCAGCTACTTTTCCGATGTCTATTTCTTTAACGTAGCCGATGGAAACTTCAATGCCCTGGACTTCTTTTATTCCCTCCACAATGATCTCAGCAGCAAGTTTTGTGTTGCCATGCTTCGTATCATAAATCACAAAAACTTTCGGCAAACAACTAGTCTCCTCATCCTAGGTTTTTCGAGATTCGATGATGCCTCGGCATTTGTCAGCGTACTCGCAGTATTCTAGGCATGCCGCTGTTTTGTCAGGGCGTTTCCATTCTGCTCCACATGCCGGACATGTAGTTTTGTCTTCATCACTCCAAATTTCTAAGTCGCCGCCGCAAACATGACATTTAATGTAAGCTGGTTTAGGCTGAAGCAGGTCCCGTAGTCCAGGGCATGTTTGAGGGTTTTTTTCCATGGGTTTTTCTTTAGAGCTCAACTATTTCGCCTCCAATTTTTATTTCAAACTCTTTTATCGGCATTTGTTTGCCTGATGATTCAAGCGCCTTGTTTACTGCCCACTTTAAGCCGACGCAGCAAGGCACCTCCATGTGGGCAACGGTTATGGATGCGATGTTGTTTTGCTTGAGGATTTCGGCGAGTTTTTGCGCGTATGCTCTGGCGTCGTCGAATTTTGGGCAGCCGATGATGACTCGTTTGCCAGGCATCAGTGTGTCATGGAAGTTTTTTAGTGCAATGGGCGCGCAGTCAGCCGCAAGTAGAAGATCTGCGTTTTCGAAGAACGGAGCTTTCGTTGGAACAAGATTCAACTTTACGGGCCACTGAGGCTTTTGCAGTTCCGAGTTGGCTGGGATTCGTGAGGGTAACGTGGGAGTTGTTTTGCTTTTGAGGTGTTCTTTTGTTTCTTTTTCGTCGAAGGGTTCTGCTTCTCGTTCTGTTACGCTTATTGCTCCTTGAGGGCATTGGCCTAGACAGGCGCCTAAGCCGTCGCAGTAGGTTTCTTTGATTATTTTTGCTTTTCCGTTTACTATTTGTAGGGCGCCTTCTGCGCATTTGGGGATGCAGTTGCCGCATCCGTTGCAGACGGTTTCATTTATGTTTACGATTTTTCTTTTTATCACGTTAGTTTTCTCCTTTTTGGCATTTTCCGCCTGTTGGGCAGAATTTTTGTGCGTGGTTTTCGATGGCTCCAAGGATGGGGCGCATTGTTTCTTCGTTGACTGTGTAGATGTGTTTTTTGCCTTGCTGTTTGATTGTGATGAGGTTGCATTGTAGTAGTGGTTTGAGGTTGTGTGAGATCATGCTTTGTTCTTGTCCGAGCGCGGTTGCTAGTTCGTTGACGCTCATTGGTTTCTGCAGTAGCTGCTCGATGGCGGCGAGCCTTGTGGGGTTTGCGAGGTTGGTGAAGAATCGATAGCAGATGTTTGTCAGGCCTTTTTTCATTTCTTCTATCTTCCGTTAACAATCGCATGAAATATACTTCATATGAACTATTATTCATATAAACTTGCTGGTAAAAAAAGGGAAAAAGCTGCTTTAGGGATTTCTCTGCGTCTTCGTTAAAATGGTATTTTCTGTTTCACCCACATTTAATCAACAATAGATTAAAATGTAACTAGCAATCTTGACGATTGTTCACCTTAATTTCAATAAAATATAAATTGTGCAGCAAGCATATTTTCAAGAAATCATGTTATTATATCAATAGCATGTTTTCTTGGATGTGGCCTTACGGGCGTCAATGCAAAAAGCAGTTCGAGCAAGCAAACCTCTTTCGAAAACGAAGTCGCTGAATTTCCGATTGTTGGAGTTGGCGCTTCTGCCGGCGGCCTGGACGCATTCAAAGTGCTGCTTGAGTTTTTGCCCGTTGATACAGGTATGGCTTTTGTGATAATTCAGCATCTTGCCGCAGGCCAGGAAAGCATGCTGAGCGATATCTTGTCGAGATTCACAAGAATGCCTGTTCTCCAAGTTAAGGATGGTTTGCATGTTGAACCTAATCATGTTTATGTTATTCCGCCGGGATCAACGATGACTTTGGTAAACGGCTGCCTAAAGCTCAACCCAAAAGGCAAATTTATCCGGCCCATTGACGCTTTCTTAAGTTCCCTTGCCACAGAACGCAAGACTCAAGCCATTGGGATTGTTCTTTCCGGAACTGGCACGGATGGAACCGAGGGGCTCAAGGCTGTGAGAGCTGAAGCGGGAATCACTTTCGCGCAGGACCCAAACTCCGCCCAGTACGCTGACATGCCGCAGAGCGCCATTTCAGCTGAAGCCGTCGATTTCATCCTGTATCCTGAGAAGATTGCAAAAGAACTTTCAAGAATTGCCAAGCACCCACATTTGGTTCGAGCCGAAATCGTGCCTCAGGAACCCAAACCTGGCAAAGAAACGGGTTTGCGGCGAATCTTCACATTACTGAAATTGGCATTCAACGTTGATTTCACTCACTACAAAGGAACAGTCATCCACAGGCGAATTAATCGCCGCATGGTAATCAGCCATATAGATAACATAGCCAAGTACGCTGAATACCTGGGAACACATCCAGCTGAACTGCAAGCACTTTTTAACGATATGTTAATTGGCGTTACAAGCTTCTTCAGGGAACCAGATACTTTTTCGGTTTTGAAGGAAAAACTTTTTCCTGAGACTCTTAAGAACTTGGCCTTAAAAGAACCCATCAGAATTTGGATTCCAGGCTGCTCCACAGGCGAAGAAGCTTACTCATTTGCAATTGCGCTTCAAAAATTCCTCGAGGAAAAAGACAAAGGTGAAACTCAGGTTCAGATTTTCGGCACCGATGTGAACGAAAAGAACATTGAGAGGGCTCGTCAAGGAATATACCCAAAAAGCATAGAAGCTGATGTTTCCACGAGCTGCCTGAAACACTTTTTTACAAGCTTTAACGGAAGCTATCAAATTGCGAAATTCATCCGTGACAAGTGCGTTTTTGCGAAACAAGACTTGACTGCAGACCCGCCTTTCTCCAACCTAAGCCTGATTAGCTGTAGAAACATGCTCATCTACTTCGATCCTCAACTTCAAGAAAGAATAATATCCATCCTACATTACGCACTGAGACCAAACGGTTTTCTTGTTTTAGGCGAATCTGAAAGCATTGGAAAATCCACTGCACTTTTCGAACCAGTATTCAAGAAGGGTTATATTTACGCGAAAAAGAAAGCAGAGCCCCGCGTCAACTTCGGCTTTGCATCAACGGTTCCTTTTTCCAGAAAACCAGCTCTAAAGCAACCAGCTAAAAACGACTCCCTCTCTCTTTTACGGGACGAGGTGGACCGACTATTAATTACGGAATATGTTCCTGCAGCTTTGCTGGTCAACAATGAATTAGACATTCTTGTTTTTCGCGGAAACGTGACAGCTTACCTTTCTCCTGAATCAGGGCAGGCAAGTTTGAATTTGGCAAAACTGATTCGGAAAGAGTTGCGAGCAGATGTTCAAACAGCAGTTTATAGGGCAAAGAAAGAGAACAAGCCTGTTAAGGTAGAAGCCGTACGCTTTCAATATGGGGATCAACCGAGGACACTTAATATTCAGGTAATGCCCTTACGCGTCGCTGAATACGTTGAGCCTTTCTTCCTTGTGTTGTTTGAAGATGTCAGTTCTGCGGCTGCACATTTGCGTAAGACTGTTGAGCTATCGGCTACCCCTGAGGGACGCGAGAACGTTAAGAATAGCCAGATTCGCGATCTTAAAGAAGAATTGGAGTCTTCTAAGCAGTATCTGCAGACTGTTATCGAGAATCAGGAAGCAACCAACGAAGAGCTCAGAGCCGCCATGGAGGAAGTACAGTCAAGTAACGAGGAACTGCAAAGTACGAACGAGGAATTGGAAACAGCAAAGGAAGAACTTCAATCAAGCAACGAAGAATTAACAACATTGAATGATGAAATGAAGAACCGAAATCAAGCTCTCGCCAGACTAAACGACAACATAGCGAACCTAGATAGAAACGTTGATCCGGCGGTCGTAATGGTTGACGGCAACCTCAAGATTAGACTTTTTACGTCGTCTGCACAAAGAATTCTTAATCTCAATCTTTCCGAAACTGGGTTGCCAATATCTAGCTTGCGGCTTGCTATTTCAATTCCTGATTTAGCGAAAACCATTTCAAAAGTAATCTCAACCCTTGGCGCAGAAAATAGAGAAGTCATTGACGAGCATGGACGCTCTTATGAAATGCGAGTTCGGCCTTACGTAACTGAAGATAACAGAATTGATGGCGCCGTTTTATCCTTCATAGATGTTGACGTACTGAAAAAACATGAAGAGGAATTGCGCCTCGAAAAAGAAAAGTACCGGACGCTCACAGAAAACTCACCCGATATCATAGCAAGGGTAGACAAAAACCTGCGTTACTTATACATCAATTCAGCTTTTGAAAAAGCAACCGGGTTACCCCTTAAGAATTTCGTGGGCAGGACAAATAAAGAAATACAGCTGCCGCCAAAATTCGCGGCCCAATGGACCCAGATTCTCCATAGTGCTTTTCAAACTGGCAAGGAACAAAAAGCCGAATTTGAATTTCCAACACGAGAAGGAACAAAATGTTATCAATACACCATTGTTCCCGAGTTCGCCGTTAACGGCAACGTTGAGACGCTATTAGCCATCTTGAAAGATATCACTGAACGAAAGAAAACTGAAGAAACGTTGGCCTCAAGCGAGCAAAAGTACCGTACAATCGTTGAGACTGCAGCTGAAGGTATAGTAATCGCCAAACCCGATGGAACCCACACTTTTGTCAACGACAGACTAGCTCAAATGTTCGGGTACTCCACTGACGAACTTCTTAGGAAATCAAGCTTTGAACTCATGTCTAAAGAGGAACAAAGAAGACAAGCTTTGCAGGTGAGAAAAAGCTTAGAAAAGGAACAGGTTCTATACAGCGAATTTGAGTTTCGCCGCAAAGATGGCTCTGTTCTATGGGCAGCCTGTAATGCTTCACCATTATTTGATGAGGACGGAAAGCACGTAGCTAACCTATCAATGTTTAGTGATATTACCGAACGCAAAAAAAATGAAGAGGCACTGAAGAAAAGTCAGGCAGAGTACAGTTCTCTTTTCGCAAACATGATTGATGGCTTTGCTTACTGCCAAATGGTGTTCGATGATGCGGAAAAGCCTGTTGACTTTGTTTACCTACAAATCAATGATGCTTTTGAAAAAATAACGGGCTTAAAAAGAGACATAGTTGTTGGAAAGAAAGTAACACAGGCGATACCTGGAATAAAAATCGCTAATCCTGAACTTTTTGAAATTTACGGAAGAGTTGCGCTTACAGGCCAAAAAGAGAAGTTTGAAGTATTCTTTAAGCCTTTAAGGCTGTGGCTAAGTATTTCAGTTTATTGCCCAGCAAAAGGTTATTTTGCAGCAGTCTTCGAGGACATTTCCGAACGCAAGAAAGCAGAAACTGAACGCGAAATTATGGTTGAATTCCTAAGAATAGCCAATGCAACAACTGACACTCGGCAGCTGGTGAAGGCGTCTGTGGATTTCTTCCAGCAGCAATCTGGTTGTGAAGCAGTTGGAATCAGGCTCAAGGAAGGGGATGATTATCCGTATTATGTAACGCGGGGGTTCCCATCTGAACATATCCGATTGGAAAACCAGATTTGCGCAAGAAGCGAGGACGGAAATATTGTCCGAGATTCAAAAGGCAAACCGGTAATCGAATGCATGTGCGGAAACGTCCTATCGGGACGATTTGACCCAAGTCAAGAATTCTTTACTGAAAAAGGAAGTTTCTGGACAAACAATACTACACTGCTTCTTGCAACAACAACTGCTGAAGCACGTCAAGGGAATACACGAAACCGCTGCAACAATGAGGGATATGAGTCAGTCGCCCTTATTCCATTGGCGATTGGAGATACTCGTTTTGGGCTACTTCAGCTGAATGATAAACGAAAAAACATGTTTACTCCTGAAACGATTCAGATGTGGGAAAGAGTGGCTGACCGTTTGGCATTGGCTTTGTCAAAGTCCATGGCAGAAGAAGCCCTTCGGGAAAGCGAGGTCAAGTTCCGAACGGTTGCTGACTTCGCACACAATTGGGAGTACTGGATTGGCCCCGACGGAAACATGATTTACGTTTCGCCTTCTTGTAAACGGATCACAGGCTACGATGCGAACGAATTCATTAAAGACCCCAAACTTCTCACCAAAATCGTCTACCCTGAAGATAAATCAATTGTTGGCCCACATTTTGATTTGATAAGCTCAGAAGAATTGCATGCCGTTGATTTTCGAATCGTAACCCGTAATGCAGAGACACATTGGATTTCGCATTCATGTAAAGCTGTCTTCGACGATAACGGCAAATGGATAGGTCGCCGCGCCAGCAACCGGGACATTACCGAACGCAAAAAAATTGAGGCAGAATTATCTAACTCCCTCGAGGAATCACAGCTTCGTCAATCCGAGATTTCTGCTCTATTGAAGGCTTCCAGAGCAGTTTTGCAGCACCAAGAATTCCAGGATTCGGCACGAGCGATTTTTGACGCTTGCAAAGAACTAATCGGAGCAACCGCAGGCTACGTTGCCCTTTTAAGTGACACCGGGAAAGAAAACGAAGTCCTATTCTTGGATTCAGGAGGGCTTCCCTGCACGGTTGATCCATCGCTTCCAATGCCTATTCGAGGACTCCGCGGCGAAGTGTACAATTCGGGGAAAGTAGCCATTGAAAATGATTTTCCAAAAAGTGAATGGCAAAAATTCTCACCCGAGGGTCACGTACTTCTTCGGAACGTAATGTTTGCGCCATTGACGATTGAAAAGAGAACAGTAGGCGTGATTGGGTTGGCTAACAAACCCGGTGGCTTCACGAAACGTGACGCTGAAATGGCAACGGCTTTCGGAGAAATTGCATCGGTCGCCTTAACCAACAGTAAAATGCTTGAAATGCTAGAAGAAAATGGAAAACAGTTAAAGACGTACTCTGAGCATTTAGAGGCGTTAGTTGAAGAACGAACTCAAAAGCTCCGAGATTCAGAACGTCTTGCAGCCATTGGCGAAACAGCAGGTATGGTTGGACACGACATTCGTAATCCGCTCCAATCGATCACCGGCGAACTATATTTAGCCAAAAAGAGCCTCGGATCATTGCCTGAAACCTCTGAGAAAAAAGAAATAAATGAAAGCATCGGCTACATTGAGGAACAGTTACTCTACGTTGACAAGATTGTGCTAGATCTGCAAGACTTTGCTAAAGCAGCGAAACCTCAACTGCAAGAGGTAGAACTTCAAAAAACTGTCCAAAAAGTTTTGGCAGCAATGAGCATTCCAGAGAACATAACTGTTTCAGTCAACATAAGATCTGATTTCCCAAAAATCAACAGCGACCCGTTATTTTTGACAAGGATACTTACAAATTTGACTTCAAACGCCGCGCAAGCCATGCCTAACGGTGGAAAAATAACCATAACAGCAACCTGCAACGCCAAAAGGATAATGGTAGAAGTTGCCGACACAGGCCAAGGCATACCTGACGATGTGAAAGACAAGCTTTTCAAACCGCTCTTCACTACCAAATCGAAAGGTCAAGGTCTCGGATTAGCCATAGTAAAGAAGCTCACTGAAGCATTAGATGGCAGAGTGACTGTTGAAAGTGAACTTGGAAAAGGTACACAATTCAAGATCGAATTTCCAATGATTTAGGTTAAAGAAAGGATTTGCAATTTGAAAGGCTGGGTAGTTTAACCTCCCCATGATGCGAGAAATAATTTTGCATTATTCTCTTATTTATTATTTTCAAACACAGGTCTCGGTGAGGAATTCAAAAAAAAGGTTGATGGATATTTAATAATTTGGCAATAGCAGTGCTAAGTTGATTCTTCATTTTGCTATGCGCACGGAAAAGAGCAAATTTGGTTCTAAGACTTACTTGCCCGTTTTAGCTTCATGCTTTGCCTTTTTTGCAGCATTCTTCTTTTTCAAAGATGGCATAATATCAACATGTTATACTGCGGCTTAGCTTAAAAGATTTTTCAACAGGACCAAGCGCCAAAAAGGTTAATTGAAAAAAGATCGAAGTGGAAAGAACCCAAATTGAAAAATCTGTTGTAAAACGACCAGAAAAGGTCGTCCTCGTCAAATAAAAACTCAAGTTGTTTTTTCTGAGGTTTCGTCTTGTTTTTCCGGTAACTGCTTCGGGTTCAAATGGATCTTGAGTTTGTGGTTTTCTGTGACTAGAGTTACATTTTCCGGTTCAACATTGTCAACGACAACTTCCCCATTGTACTTCATCCGGCTAGCGTAACCCAAATCTTTTAGTTCACGCATCAGGGCTTCCCGAAGTTTCCTCAACTGTTCACTTGAAGTTTCTAGGCTTCTTTGGAAGCAGAAAGTGATTGTTTTCTTCACAGGATCGTAGCTTGCTCGGGTGCCTTTGCCGATCTTTTCAATCTTTCCCCAAAAAATCTTGTCGCTTTGATCTCTCATGCTTACACCATTATTTTTCTCGTTTAAAGGAGCCATGTCCGCCTGCTTCAGTGATCTTTGTCACTATGGTTTGGCTCACTTCATCAAGAAGATCTTCAGCCCGCTTCCAATTATCAGCTGAAACCTCAACGCTGTATTTGGGAGCGGCAATAACATAAAACTCGACTTTAGCATCTTTTGCCTTCAGCGCTTTCTTTGTACTTAGGAACGCGTCCTTGATGCATCCTACGCCGTTGGGCTTCATGCAACGAACTTCCAATACACCCCTAACTTTCACCAGTTTGATGTGTATTCGTTCCTCCGCAACCTGAGCAAAAGCTTGAGCGATGTCTTCAGGGATTCCAAGTTTAGTTAGCGCTTCCGTGCCCTCTTTGAGCACTTCTTCGAAGCCCTCATACAAACCGTCTCTTTCATCAAGAATTTTGCCTGCTTTTTCGTAGATCTCTTCGGACGGCAAACCTACTTTTTCAGCAACCGCACGCAAAAGTACTTCGCCTTTGCGTTCTTTCTTCCAAACCTTCACTTTCTCGATTCTTTCGCGTTTTGTAACGCGCCTAAGAGACAAGTCAATGTGTCCTTTTTCAAGGTTCACGCGGACAACTTTCAGCACCATTTTCTGTTTTTCTCGAACAAAGTCACGAACGTTTCTTACTCGTGCGCTTGAGATTTCAGAAATATGCAGGAAACCTCTTTTTTCATATTCATCCAAGTTAGCGTAAGCTCCATAATCCATAACGCTTTCTATAGTTGCAATGACGAGGTCGCCGGGTTCAGGCCATTCAAGTTTATGTTCTGACACAGGAACTACAGTATTAATCATGGTATATAACATTATATTTCGAAAATTTGCAAAAGAACATAACGAAAGATTCAATTAGTTATTAGACTACGTAAGTGCATCTAAAACGTGTCTTGGCTAGATGAGTTAATATTGAATTTGTCTAACGCAATGAAGTTTAAAGGCGAAATCCAAGCCAGCTGTGGAATAAATGTTAAAATGCTTGATACTGCAGAAGACGGCTTTGTTTTATTTGTAGAAAGAAAAACATTGGGCGCCGACCTGTACAAGTTGCTAGCGGATTTTGCAGCGCAAAAGGAACTTAGTCTGCAATTGGAAGTTGGGAATTTCATCATTTCTAATCATCCCCTTCGTTCCATTGACCCGAAATCTTACTTTTAGATCTCCTTAGTTGATGGCTGAACCTATAACCGGTTGCCATCTTTCCTTAAACTTGTTTTTTTTGCTTATTGAGGAACAAATTTTTCGCTTCAATGAATCGGGCACATTTAAATGCTTCCATTCCTTACAGAGGGGTACTTAAGGTGAATATTTTGTCTCAGAAGATTATAGGTAGAATAACTAATTATCGGCTTGGAGAAAGCGCTCAGCAAACTAAAGAATGCTTAATCGAATTCAAGAACATAGATTCTGCATCCGCAGCCGGAAAACTCATCGGACAGAAGGTAATTTGGGGTATTGGCAAAAAAGCACACACTGGGAAAGTCGTCGGAATGCACGGAAGAAACGGCATGGTCAGAGTAAAGTTTGCGCGACCAGTCCCAGGCCAAGCGATAGGTACAACCGTTGAATTAATAGGGTAAATCTCTATTTCCAACTTTCTCGTCGTCTAGACCAAGCCTGTTTTTCGTTTTCAGGAGCTTGGGTCCTAGTTTCCATTCGTGGTCCTGTTTCGTTTCGTGGGGTTCTATGTTTGCTTAAGCATTCTCGGCAGTAAACGGGTTTGCCTGCTGTCGGCTTGAAGGGTACAGTCGCGGTTTTGCCGCAATCACTACATTTTATTTCAGTTGAGGCACGTTCAGACATTAGTTGTCAGTCCTGTTAATCTTTGGCTAAGAATTTAGCGGACTAATTAACGTGGAAATATTGAAACACAACAGAATTAAACCTTTGCTTAGAAATACCAAATAACAGATAGAAAACACAAAAAATCAGGGAATTATGGTTTACTTAACGCCAAAGCAATCTTAAGATCGTTTTTCAGCAAGCCCACTAATTGCTGTTCAAAGTGACATTTCGCATTGTTCGCAAGAGCTCTAATTTTGCAGAGGTCAGCAGTCTTCTTTTCCGTGCAGTCAGAGGTTATTATGGAATCTTTTCCGCACTTTCTCTGACACTGGCCATTTGCGTAGTCAACAATTGCGGAGTATAGTTTTTCAATTTCAAAAGGAGGCATATAATCGTCTGAGACGTGCTGGATTTTTTGTTTCTCCATTTCGCTAACAGCGTTATCTGTAAACTTTTTGCTTATTAAGAATGCAGAGTCGTAGCTATCACGTTTTATTAACTCTGCCATGTTCTTGACGTCATTCATGACTATACATTGGTCATTTGACGGCTCAATCATTCGCAAAAGAACTTTCTTGTTCCAATTGTCTGACGCCGTGACGTCGGTAAAGTCGGCGTTTTTCTCTTTCTTCACAATTTTGTAGCCGTTAACAGCAATTATGAAATTTGTTTTATTTTCCATACCCATTTTATTCACCTCTATTCAGCTTTGTTATAGTTCGCCAAGGTCTTGTTCTTCAAAGACCAAATCTTCCAAGCGCAATTTTCCATCTTTGATAACAGCTTTGTAGTTAGCATCGCATACGGGGCAGGTAAGCACTTCGCCATTAACCAGACGTTCTCTTTGGAATGTGTTTCCACATTCAGTACATTTCAAGATAATCTTGCAGCCCTCTCACATCGTAAGATAATTGTGATTTCTGAGCCAGTCTGATTGGTTCTTTCTGTATCGCCAAAAAATGTCTCCCCTGCTTTCACTTTGGAAATCCCAGGGAGAAACCAAAACAATGTCGCCTTCGCGTATCCAAACACGCCTTTTCAGTTTACCTCTGATCCTGCATAATCGTTCTTGTCCATCTTGACATTTAACCATGATTCTATCGGCACCCAACATTTTTACTGCCAAGCCCAACACATCATTCGCGGAAGGCAAAACCATGCTATCCAGGTTGCCTTCATTTGTAATTTTTCTTTTGCCCATTTTTCATACCCAAATTTGGCACAAAGCCAAACATAATCAGAATAATCCGGAGAAAAAGAAGTCTGCTTGGTTCAACTCTTCCTCTAAAGAATTCTAACAGCTTATTAATGATGCTAAGACCTATATTAGACTATGCGCATGAAAAAAACCTTTTTCAGCTTAGAATCACGAAATATTTCGTTTTCACGGTTTTCCTAAAAGAAAAGGAATTAACGCGTTTTCTGGGTGCAAAACTTCCCTATTTTATCGAATATTTATTAGTGGGGGAAGGGTTTGAGTGGATGAAGAGTTTCTCTTATCCTGTTGGATTGGCACTGGTCGTATAATTGATTCTTTTCTAAAAATCAAAATCAAAAGAGGTAAAACAATATGTGTATGTTAAGAGCAGGTCTAGTTAAAAACTGTCGTAGATGTAAGTCATCCGTTCGACTCAATTGCACAATGAGAAAGAAAACAAGCAAGAAAAACTACGTAGATACCATCAAAAAGAAAGAAACCTAACCCTTCAGCTTTTTTAACAGCAGGGTTTTTCAGAAAATTTAAGCTAAAACAAAAATCTTTTTCTCTTATGTAATTGTTCCATTCGGGTTTTTCTTCATCCAATCCATTGCAAAAACTTCAGCTTTATCTTCGCTGGAATACTCTGGGGATATTTTATTTCCTTCAACATTCTCGGTTCGCTCTTGCCGAAAAAGCAATACGTGATAATGCTGCCCAAACTCTTGCTTTGCGATAATCAAGGTTTGCCCCGTAATCTCGTTTACGAACCCGCCTTTGTTACTTATTCGCTTCCAACCTTTCACTATTTTCATGAATAAATCAACCAAAACCTATTTTTGAGTCAATACTAACAAGGCTAATTCAAGCCATTTAGGAATTTTCACCTAACAGCAAACCTTTTCCGAAAACATTCCCGACAAAAGTGCTGTTTGTACTTCCTTGTTTTAGAAGGTCGGAACGTCTTCTTACATAAACTGCATTCGACCAATCCAGCTTGCTTTGGATCAAGAAGTTTAAGTCTTCGCTCTATCTCCGACTTAACCTCTGCATCACCCTCGCTTTTGAGTGCAGCAGTTAACAATCCAATAGCGAATTCTAAGCTTCTGTCGCCAAAAAGTGTTCCAAACACATTTGCGATTTTCCCTTTTCCCTGATCAACTTTGGCGGGCAACATACAAACGAAGTTCGCGGGGTAACTCTTAGAGCGACTGTAATCCACTACGGCAAAGCGGTAGGTCTGTTTCAAATTGCTGTCCGTTGCGTCAAGCTTGAAGACTTGCAGTCTACAATCCATAAAACCAACACTTAAAGAGGACTATAAGGTGCTGGCTCAGCCTAATATCTATATCTTATTTCAATCAAGTTTCAACCATCACACTGAACGGGATTATCAATCTGCTCGACCAATTTCCAACAGTTAAAATGCCTTTTAGCTTGGAAAATCTAAATTTGAGGAAACTTTTTCACGGCACAGCCACCAAGACAAAACTTTCACCACATTATTGATGGTTACCCCGTGGATGGGGTTAGCCCAAGAAATTTTCGTCTCAGCCAAGAGGCTGCCTGCAAATTAAATCCTATTTAAACACTTTTTCGAAATTTATGTTATTGACCTCTTAGAGGTCTTTCAGATTAAGTTCTTATAGTCCAAATTAGGCATTATGGCATCGGTGTCAAGTCATGAATCTTCTTGAACCTCTGAACGTTAAGAGCTTGACTTTGAGGAATCGTATTGTTATGGCTCCGATGCAGTCGGGTCGGGCTTCTTTTGAAGGTGAAGTGACGACTAGGCTGATTAGCTTCTATGTGAGGCGCGTCAGTGGCGTGGGTTTGCCAATTGTTGAGCACTCGTATATTTCACGGTTCGGAAAGATTGGGCCAAAACAGCTCGGAATCTACGATGACTCGCTCATAAAAGGGCTCGAGAAGCTTGCCACGTCGATTCATTATGTTGGTGCCCCGGTTGTGCTCCAGATTACCCATGCAGGCGGAGTTGCTAACAAGAAAGTTATAGGTGCTCAACCTGCGGGTCCTTCTGCGCGAGGCAAAACCAGAGGCTTAGAAGCAAACGAGTTGGATGCTATCGCTGAAGAGTTTGCAGCTGCCGCTGAACGGGCAGTTAAAGCGGGCTTCGATGGCGTTGAGATTCATGGAGCTCACGGTTATCTGCTTAACCAGTTCTTCTCACCATTGATTAACGGCCGAGGGGATGAGTTCGGCGGCTCGTTAGAGAACAGAATGCGTTTTCCATTGTTAGTCGTCAAGAGGGTTCGTGAACGCCTCAATGGCAAGATTCTGCTCTACAGGTTGGGAGCGGATGACTTGGCACCTAACGGAATCCAAATTGAGGACTCAATATCTTTTGCATTTCAGCTGGATCAAGCAGGGGTTGATATTATTGACGTGTCGGGAGGAATGTGTGGGAGTGAGCCAAAGCAGCTTAGGCGGGTTGTTGGCTATTTTGTTCCTCAAGCAACTCGGATTAAGAAGGCTGTTAAGGTTCCTGTTATCGGTGTAGGCGGGATTCGAGACGCCAAATTCGCCGATAGCCTTGTTCGCGACGGAAAAGTTGATTTGGTAGCCGTAGGGAGAGCGATTTGGAAGGATGCAAAATGGGCGCAAAAAGCCGAGGAAACACTTCAGGCTAAGGGATAGCAATGAAGCCCGACAATTTTACTGGCTGAGCGTTCTTGAAAGTGAACCTGCAACCGCAAGAGTTATACCATATAGCCGTGACTAGGAAGTTTGACTTTTAGTCAGGATACATTAAAGGAGCTAAGATTTTGGAGAAGCAGCAGACATTCAGCATGGATGACCTCAGCAAATTTAACGGAAAAAATGGCCATCCTGCATACATCGGGTACAAAGGCAAAGTGTATAATGTAACGGATTCTCTTCAGTGGTTGGACGGTGACCATTTGGGGCATGAGGCGGGTCAAGATTTAACAATGGCCCTAGAGATTGCTCCTCACGGTGAAGAGGCTATTGAACGGATGAAAGTAATCGGTATCCTAACTGGAACTTAATAAATTTCAAGTTTTAAGCACCAAAAAAGAGGAACACAGTGTGCCCATTTTGTTGAAGCGCGCTTATGAGAAACCCTGTGCAGAAGATGGCAAGCGCATTTTAGTTGAGCGTCTTTGGCCAAGAGGGCTAAAAAAGGAAAACGCGAAAGTTGATGAGTGGATAAGAGAGGTTGCCCCAAGCGCGGAACTTAGAAAGTGGTACAACCATGACGCACCGAAATGGGTTGAATTCAAAAAACGATATTGGGCTGAATTGGATAAGAACAAAGACCTTGTTTTGAAGTTGTCGGAAGAATCAAAAAGGCGGAAAGTCACTTTTCTTTTCGGATCTAAGGAAGAAAAACTCAACAGTGCAACAGCTTTGAAAGAGTACGTCGAAACTCACGCTTAACGTCTTGAACTCATCATTTTTATGTTTCGGAGCTATTCCTGATTTTTGATCGGAAGATTGCCAATTTTCCTCGACTAAGATAATGTTATGCATTAATTTTGTTTCTTAGGTGAGTGTGCCGTCGATACTTTTAAATATGGCAATTTAAATAGCATCGGGTATATTAGTATATAATATTGCAGGAAGCCCGCTGAGAGATAGAATAATCATGGACATAATGGATCAAACAATAATTTTGGATTGCCAAACCAAAAGCAACTCGCCTTGCTGCGAAAGCTGCATTATATACCAACAGTGTAAGACAAAAAAGAAAACTGCGGAAAAAGATGCACGCATCTTGGAAATCGGGACAATCGCATGATTAGAAAATAAACAAGCATCGATAATTCCCTGGGAAATATACCTGGAGAATTTGAAGAATTAAGTGCCCAACTGCGGCTAAAATATAGAAATGCAGCGTTCCAATGCAAAAAGTAGGTTTGTTTTTGCTCCTTAGTGTGTTAAGCTTAGCAGTGCTTGGCCGCTTGCTGTAGTATCAGTACAGTCACATTGTTTAATATACCGGGTCAATCGATAGTAACGGTTAAGGTTTTGATAATGCAGAATCAAGAATTCAAGTGTCCAGTATGCAAACAAGGCTGCTCCAACCCGAGGGAACTATGGGTTCACCGACAAGAGGCCCATAACGGCAAAATTTGGGAACACAGCCTCTGAATATCGCCCAGTTCGTCGCGTAATTAAAAGTTGTTTTTGGCTCGAGTCAAAAATTTTGTGCATTTAGACTTGTCTCCCTCCGATATTTGGGCACACTGGGCACAGGAAAATTGGCAATTCTATGACTTTTTTAGTCAGGACAGAAAGTTATTAAAACAAACCGGACATATCAGTGTTCGGTAATCAATATGGAAAATGATGACCAAATTCTGGAAGAGTTAAAGAAAATTAGAGAAGCCCTTGAAAAAGCTCCGCCGCCAACACCGCCCAAAGGATTATGGAATGAATTCAAAGACTTCCTGTCATCGTACAAAGTTCTGGGTTTAGCTGTTGCTTTTGTTTTAGGTTTGTATCTTGGCGCTGTTGTTAAAGCGGTTGTCGCAGACTTCATTATTCCTCTCTTAGGCTTAGCTATTCCCGGCATGTCAAACTTGGCTACATACGCAGTCACGGTTACGAAGCAGTCGTTTGGAATAGGAGACTTCTTGGTGGCGCTAATCACCTTCATCTTTGTGGCCCTTATCGTGTTCCTCATAGTGAAGGTAGCTAAGAGATGGAACATAGGGTAAACTAAAATCATCTTTTTTTCTTTTTCCGAAAAGGTCTGTCGGTTTAATGCTTTATGCCTAAGTATTTCTTCGCGATATGCATAAACTCAAAACTTCGCCGACTGACAATTCGCTTCAAATCATAAATGACTGTGTCAAAAGTCCTTGGCAGATGGTCTAAAAGACTGGTAAAGCGAAAAACTTAAGTGTAGAGAGATTGTTGTTTTGTTTTAGAACCAAAATACATGGATGTTGAACCAATTGGCTGTTGAAGGTTTTTTCGAAAACAAAAAGACACCAGTAGAAGCTAAAGTCGGCGACTTAACCCCACAATCTAAAGCGGTTAACGTTACGGCCAAAGTTGTATCTAAAACAGAAGTCAGAGAAATTCCAATGGGCAGAGACGGCTCGCCACATAAGGTGAGCGACGCGCTGGTCGGTGACGAAACGGGCGTTGTGTACCTGACACTTTGGGACGACAACATTGAAAAGATCAACGAAGCAGACACAGTTCGCGTAGAAAACGGGTATGTAACCCTTTTCAAAGGCAACATCCGCCTGAACATCGGCAAGTACGGCAAGCTAGAATTAGCAAAAGAACCTCTAAGCGTAGAGGTAAACACGGAAAACAACGTGTCAAGCAAAGCATATGAGCAAGAACGTAGACCATTCAGAGGCAGAGGCGGATACAGTGGCGGCGACAGAGGACGCGGAGGTTACGGTGGCGGCGGCGGATACGGCGGCAGAGACAGAGGCGACAACCGAGATCGTCGCGGTGGCGGCGGTTACAGACCGAGATACTAAGCTTTTCAATGTTAGAAAACAAATCTAACTCTTTTTAGACCTTTTTATCTTTTAGTTTTGTTGCTAGCGGCAGCTGCATTTCTTCGCGAAATTAACAATGAAATCTAAAAAGGTCGTTCTGAAACTTGAAGGGCGGAGCTTCTAACTGCTTTTAAGCGCTTACGGTCTTAAGGATTATAGGCTTGGATTTGAGCAAAGTATATAATAATAGTTCCACATCTCACGGTTTACTTTAGGGTGCAGCAGGCCAATGCAGATTCCAAAGCCGAAGTTTACGTGGAAAATGGCGTTTTTTCCTTTCTTAGGGATCATTGGCTTTTTTCTTTATATTTACCTCTTCAAGGTAGATGTTAGCGGCATATTCGCTACTGCAGAAAAGGCAGACCCTCTCATTTACTCAATAGCCATATTGTTCGGGTTGCTTCAAGTGCTGTTTTTTACCGTTTCTTGGCGAGTTTTGACTAATCATCTTTGTATCAAAATGAGTTTGATTCGAGCTTACCTGTATGTCTGGTATGGAATGTACGTTGACACAATCGTTCCCGCCCAGTCAATTAGTGGAGAAGTAACCCGAACATATCTGCTCACGAGAGATAACTGCGGTCCATTCGGAAAAGTTGTAGCGTCACTCTACACTCACAGGTTCCTTGGCACTGCACTAAATGCTATTGCGTTAATAGCAGGTTTGGTTTTGCTTTCATTCGGCGGCAACGTTAACCCCCTTGTCTTTAATTTGATCATTTTGGTCGCAGTTGTAATCGTAGGCATCCTGTTCTTGATGGCGTTTTTGTCTTTCAAGCAGGATTGGACTTTAAAAGGGATAAATTGGGTGTCAGACTTTGCGCGGAAAATCAGCCGTGGAAGAATAA
>Ga0074045_10001971_pt1 | contig 19412 bp, 19 predicted proteins | sample BogForMeECP23OM2_FD_94442 | JGI IMG/M metagenome (GOLD analysis project Ga0074045, IMG submission 94442) | Bog forest soil microbial communities from Calvert Island, British Columbia, Canada - Bog Forest MetaG ECP23OM2 | ecosystem: Environmental > Terrestrial > Soil > Wetlands ...
GAGCTGCCCGGCTATCGCCATATCTCCGACTCCGTGGTGCGCGCGACATTTGAAAAGGAATGGGGCGTTACACTGGATCCCGAGCCCGGTTTGCGCATCCCCAACATGTTCGACGCCGCGCTGGACGGCAGCTTCAAGGCACTGTACGTCGAGGGCGAGGATATCGCGCAATCCGACCCGAATTCGCAGCACGTTGCGGCGGCGCTGTCCGCGATGGAGATCGTGGTCGTTCAGGACATCTTCATGAACGAGACGGCGAAATTCGCCCACGTCTTTCTGCCCGGCTCGTCGTTCCTCGAAAAGAACGGCACCTTCACCAACGCCGAGCGGCGGATCTCGCGCGTGCGCAAGGTCCTGCCCGCGCTGGCCGGCAAGGAAGACTGGGAGGTGACCTGCGACCTGGCGCGCGAGCTGGGCTATCCGATGGAGTATGCGCATCCGTCGGCAATCATGGACGAGATCGCGCGTCTCACGCCGACCTTCGCGGGCGTGAGCTACGCGAAGCTCGAGCAGCTCGGCAGCGTGCAATGGCCCTGCAACGACGTCGCGCCGGCTGGCACGCCGGTCATGCACGTCGGGGAGTTCGTCCGCGGCAAGGGCCGCTTCCTGCCCACCGCGTATGTGCCGACGGACGAGCGCACCGGCCCGCGCTATCCGTTGATTCTGACCACCGGCCGGATCCTCACGCAGTACAACGTCGGCACGCAGACGCGACGGACGAAGAACGTCACCTGGCACGCCGAGGACCTGCTCGAAATTCATCCGCATGACGCCGAGCAACGCGGCGTGCGCGACGGCGACTGGGTCGAGATCGCGAGCCGGGCCGGGGCGATCACGTTGCGCGCGCATCTCACCGAGCGCGTGCAGCCGGGCGTGGTCTACACCACGTTCCATCATCCGGAGAGCGGCGCCAACGTCGTGACCACGGAAAACTCCGATTGGGCGACGAATTGTCCCGAATACAAGGTCACGGCGGTGCAGGTGATGCCGACGACGCGCCGGCCCGAGCGGCTGCCCGCGGGCCAGCTTCCCGAATCGGCGCGACTGGCCGGGAAGTAACGCGATCGGCTCGCATGGAACTTCATCACCTGATCAAGATGGCCAACGAGATCGGCGGATTTTTTGGGCAGATGCCGCGCGAGGAAGCGATCAGCTCGACCGCGGCCCATCTCAAGAGTTTCTGGGAGCCGCGCATGCGTCGCGAAATAATCGCTTATGCCCAACGCGACGGCGCGGAGTTGCACGAGCTGGTGCGCGCCGCCGTACTGCGGCTGGAATCGCCAACTCCTCCGCCGGCGGGATGAAGCAGCGGTTATAGCAAGGGGCGTGGTATATGTACTACGGAAGTTCTGCGCAAGCCCATTTTGTCATTCTGAGCGAAGCGAAGAATCCCGGGATTCTTCACTTCGCAGACTCCGTTCAGAATGACAAAAATCACTTGCGTATCGGCTCCCTAGGGCCGTTTGAGACTCAAAGATGAAAAAGTCGAGTTCCAATTCCGCCAAGGCCGCAAAGCTTCCGCGTGCTCGCGCAGTTGGCGAATTCTCGGTCTCCGTCAAGCGGGGAAGCTCGTTGCTCGGTGGCTCTACCACGGCAGGTAAGAAAGGCGAATCGTCGGACTTCATAAGCGGCCGGATTATCCTCATGCAGAGGGGAAAACCGGTTGGAGCAATAGTGCCCCTTGAGGATCTCTCCCTCCTCGAACAGACCGAGGACGCGCGCGATGCGGCCGTCTATCGCGCAGCCCTCAAGAAGGCCCAGCGCGAGAAAACGGTCGATTGGGAGACGTTGAAGAAAGAATTGGGCCTTTAGACCGCCTGCGTAGCTTCTGCAAGCGTTACGACTCCCCGCTCAAAAACTCGTCACTCGCCTCGCGCAAGTTGATAAATCGCCGATTCGGCGCTGAATTTGCGCGTCCTGAAAGCGGAAAATGGCGTTATCCACATTTGTGTATAAAGTGCGGTTAAGAGTTGCTCATGAACTCGCGCCACGTTGAAGTCATGATTTGTCGAGTCGAGCTTTCCGCCGCCGCTGCGCGCGAATTGGGGAAACTGCCGAAGAAAATTCGGGAAAGGATCGCCGGGCGCATCGATCGTCTGACGCGAAACCCCCGTGGTCCGGGCACCGCGAAGCTTGCCGGAACGGACGATGGCTATCGGGTCAGAATCGGGGACTATCGGGTTCTCTATCAGATTCGCGATTCGGATAAGGTAGTATTGATTGTCAAGGTCGGCCATCGGCGTGAGGTATACCGCCGGTGAAGTAAGAGCCAAGCCATCACACCAGACGAAGCCTCATACACACCATCCGGCGTGGCGCGCGGGTGAACAGGCTGTAGCCGCACGAGTGATTGTCTATCAATGATTACATTGATATCAATGCTTTAGGAGCGTCCGCATGTCCAGTATCACCATTCGCAATCTGGAAGACAGCGTCAAGAGTAAGCTCCGCCTGCGCGCCGCCCGGCATGGACGATCGATGGAGGAGGAGGCGCGCGATATTCTGCGGACTGCGCTGGCGGAGAAAACCCGCCGATCGGCGGATCTGTTTGCCGCAATCCGCCGGCGAATTGCGCCCACGGGAGGGGTGGAATTGCGGATTCCCGAGCGCGGACCCATGCGTGAACCGCCACGCTTCGAAGAATGATCGTACTTGACACGAATGTTCTTTCGGAAACCTTGCGTCCGAGCCCGGCCGATTCCGTGAGACGCTGGATGCGGGCCCAACCTTCAACCAATCTCTTCACGACAACAATCAGCGAAGCTGAAATTTTTTACGGCCTGGCCTTACTGCCGGGAGGCCATCGGCGCACTCAGTTGGAACGGGCAGTGACGGCGATATTCGAAGAGGATTTCTCCGAACGGATTCTACCTTTTGATAGCGCGGCGGCGAGAGTCTTCGCCGGGATTGCCGCGCATCGGCGAGGGCTTGGCCGCCCCATTAGCGAGTTCGACGCCCAGATCGCGGCCATCGCGCATTCGTGCGGGGCGGCGGTCGCAACGCGGAACGTCGAGGACTTCGCCGATTGCGGAATTAGAGTCATCAGTCCGTGGGAGGAATAGAAATTGCGCCGGACAGGAAGTGCGTTTAGCTTCTAATAAGTGATGCGCAGTGAAGAATTCCGGGGTTCAGCCGCCGTAAAGCTTTCCGCAACGGCTGAGCGCTACGGGGTCAGAATCGCGGACCATCGAGTTCTCTATGAGGTTTGCGATTCGGATAAGGTACTATTGATTGTGTACCGCCGCGCCGCTGAAGAACATTGCATCATGAGCGAAGCCATCACAGCACAAGGAGCCATCATCGACCGTCCGGCGCTCAAGTGGCGCGCGGGCGAAAGCGACAGTGTCGTCAGCCATCTCGCGGTCGAAGAACCCCTCGAAATTCGCCTTGGTGGGCGCCGTTTCACACTCACGATGCGCACGCCCGGTCACGATGAGGAACTCGTCGCCGGCTTTCTGCTCGCCGAAGGCTTTATCGCCTCGGTCGTCGAGCTGGGCGAGATTCGCCGGGTGCGCGACGCGCGTGGCAGATTCGAGCCCAACACGGTCGATGTGATTCTCAACGTCCCGGCGGCCGGGTTGCGCGAGCGGTTGCAGCGCAATTTCACCGTCTCGTCGAGTTGCGGGGTCTGCGGCAAGACGAGTATCGAGGCGCTGGAGCGGCGGATCGAACCAATCCGTGGCGAGCTGCGGGCTACCGCCGCGACCGTCCTGCGGATGCCCGCGCTGATGCGGGAGGCCCAGGCGGTCTTCACCGCGACGGGCGGCTTGCACGCGGCGGCGCTCTTCGCAGTGGCGCCGGCCGGCCACGGCCCCGACGCGCTTACCCTGACCGTCGTGCGCGAGGATGTAGGCCGCCATAACGCGGTCGACAAGGTGCTCGGCTACGCTTTGCAACACGAACTGATACCGCTGAGCGGAGCGGCGCTGATGGTTAGCGGGCGGCTCAGTTTCGAGATCGTACAGAAGGCCGCGGCGGCCGGACTTCCGCTCCTGTGCGCGGTCTCGGCGCCTTCGTCGCTCGCGGTCGAGCTCGCCGAACAGGTCGGGATGACGTTGGTGGGCTTCTTGCGCGCCAGCGATTTCAACGTCTATACCGGACGCGAGCGAATCGTTATCTAATCAACGAGCGTGCGACCGTCTGAACTTTGCATGCCGGAGTCGACCAGATGCCGAAAGAATCGAGCCCAACCGCAAAACAGCCGCCCGTGAAAGGGCCGCGCACACTCGCGATCGATATCGGTGGCAGCGGACTCAAGGCGGTCGTGCTCGACGCCGACGGCAAGGCGGTCACGGAGCGGGGCCGCGTACCGACCCCGCGCAAGGGCACGCCGAACAAACTGATCGCAGCGTTGCGCGGCCTGGCCGACCAGCAGGGCGCCTTCGAGCGCGTCGCGGCCGGTTTTCCCGGTGTCGTAAAAGACGGGGTCGTCTACAGTGCGCCGAATCTCGGCCACGGCTGGAACGGCTTCGATTTGGCGAAAGGCCTGGAAAAGAAACTCAAGCGGCCGGCGCGCGTCGCCAATGACGCCGACGTGCAGGGCATGGGCGACGTGAGCGGGCGCGGGCTCGAGCTGGTAATCACGCTGGGCACCGGCTTCGGCTCGGTGCTGTTCAGCGACGGCCGCCGGATTCATCTCGAACTCGCGCACCATCCTTTCCATAACGGCAAGACCTATGAAGATGAATTGGGCCGGCGCGCACTCGACAAGAAAGGACGCAAAAAATGGAACAAGCTGCTGGCCGAGGCGATCGACGACCTGCGGCGGACCTTCAACTATGACCGCCTTTATATCGGCGGCGGCAACACCAAGTTTATTACGTTGAAACTTCCGCCGGACGCGCAAATCGTCAGCAATGAAGCCGGTATGCTCGGCGGTATCGCGCTCTGGAAGGAAGCGCCGCAACCCAGTGCATCGCCCGCCGCGGCCGCGAAGCCCCCGGCTGCGAAACCCACTGTCGCTGCAGCGCCGCCCGAGTCGAAAGCGAAGGGCAAAAAGAAGCTAACGGCGCGCACCGCGGTAAACGCTGAGAATGGTTCGGATGCGGTCGCGCCGGAGTAGCGGTCTGCAGCGATGAGCGCGCGGCTGCATCAGTTTTACGCGGTCGCCTTCGAAGAGAATCTGCCGCTCCGTCAACTGGCGCCCGCCTTTCCGCAGGCCCGCGTCTCGCCGCTGGAACTTTACCTGCCGATCGCGCCGGCGGGCGGCCTGTACGTCTTTCCCTTTGGCGCGCTGGTCACGCACGACGTCGCCGCGCCGCAGCGCGACGCCGAACTTGCCCGGCTGCGCGAGCTGGTACCGAAGCTGACCACCCAGGTGGTGCGCGAGGAATACACCGTCGCCGAGGAGCCCGGCTTTCAAATCGGGATTTTCGACGGCACGTTGCGGGTCGATCGCTTCACGCCGCAACGCGCCGCGGTGGTCGCCTTGACCATGGCGCAGAGCGCCGCGATGGAATATTACGAGCGGATTGTCGACGAGATGTTCGTGCGGACCGGGGCGTTTGTCGAACGGCTCGAAAACAGCGGCGGGGTGCCCTTCCGCACCCGTCCGCTCCATCGCTTCATCGGGCAGGCGATCACGACCCGCACCGAGGTGCTCTCGGTGCTGCATCTGCTCGACAAGCCGGAGGCGACCTGGGATGACCCCGCGATGGATCGGATCTACGCCGACCTGCGTGGCGAGTTCGACCTGGCTGACCGCTACGAGGCCCTGGAACTCAAGCTGCGGAGTATCCAGGAGGCGCTCGAGTTGCTGGTCGGCGTGGCGCGCGACCGGCAATTGCTCCTGCTCGAAATTGCCGTGGTCGTGTTGATCCTGCTCGAACTGGTCCTCAGCGTGCGCCGGGGCTGAAAATCAAGGTATGAAGAATAAGCCGATCGTTGCCGACATTGGCGACATCGTGACCTGCAAACGGCCGGGAGACTTCAAGCTTTCGTAACTTGCGCTTTACAAGATCGATCCTACTTCCGGTGTAGAAATCCGCCCAGCCCTAATGGTGGGGCACAACCAGGGAGGATCGATACTTGAAAAAACGCATTGGTCTGATCGCCGCGTGTGCGGCGGGTCTGATCGCCACAACGACACCGTATGCCCGTGCCGCGTTGGGCGGGGTTGGCTCCGGGAGCATCAAGCACGTTCTGCTGATCAGCGTCGATGGCCTGCACGCGCTCGATTACCTGAACTGCGTCAGCGGCGGCTACTGCCCGAACCTGGCGGCGCTCGGGTCGACCGGGGTCAATTACATCAACACTTCAACCTCGAAGCCGTCGGATTCATTCCCGGGGCTGATGGCGCTCATGACGGGCGGTACGCCGCGCACGATGGGTGTCAATTACGATGTCGCATACGACCGCCTGCTCAATCCGCCGGCGGTTACCACCGGCAACGGGTTGGCGGCCGGGCCTTGCACGCCTGGAGCAACGCCGTCGGGCACGACTACCGAATATGACGAGGGCATCGAAATCGATCAAACCCAGCTCACCGGCGGCGCACTGACCGGCGACGGCGGGGTCAGCGGGATCGATCCGGGCAAGCTGGTCCGCGACCAGAACTGTAAACCGGTCTATCCGTGGAACTTCGTCCGCGACAATACCATTTTTGGCGTTATCCATGGCGCGGGAGGCTACACGGCCTGGTCTGACAAGCATGCGTCGTATTCGTCGGTGGGCGGCCCCAGCACCGGCACGACGGATGTTAATGTGAACGATTACTATTCGCCGGAAATCAACTCCGATTCCGCGAACTTTGCCACCCAGGCGCCGACGCAACTGGTCATTCCCGCTTGCCTGCAGGACGGCAAGCCGTTTCTGCCTGATCAATTCGCCGTCACCGCGGGCGACGACTATACCGGGAGCTTTCAGAATATCCAGTGCTATGACGGGCTCAAGGTGAATGCCATTCTCAACGAGATCAGAGGCATGAATCACGACGGCACCGCCTCGGAGCCTGTGCCGAGCGTCTTTGGCATGAACTTCCAGGCGGTGAGCATTGGCGAGAAGCTTATTTACCAGCATGGGACGGTCCCGCCGCCATACACTGTCACCGGCGGCTACGTCGATTCGATCGGCACGCCGAGCGGGTCGCTGCTCCAGGAAATCGAGTTCGTGGATTCCTCGATCGGGCAGATGATCACCACGTTGAAGGAGCAGGATCTGATCAATTCGACGCTGGTCATCATCACCGCCAAGCACGGCCAGTCGCCGATCGATTCCAGCCGCTACATGCCGAACGGGTCGCCTAACGATCCGGCGTCGATCCTGAGCACCTACCTGGCGCCTTCGGAGAACAGCGCGATCGGACCGACGGAGGATGACATAGCCCTGCTCTGGCTGCAGGACTCGGCGAACACGACCGCCGCCGTCGCGGCGCTGGAAGCGGCGTCGCCCACGACCAGCAACATCGCCGGCATCGGTCAAATCTACTCGGGCCCCTCGATTGGTTTGTACTGGAATATCGGTGATTCGCGCACGCCGGATATCTTCGTTGCGCCCAATGTCGGCGTGACCTATTCGAACAGCAAGAAGAAGCTCGCCGAGCATGGCGGCTTCGCGCATGACGACGTCAACGTGATCATGCTGGTGTCGAACCCGTCGCTCAAGGGCAGCACGGTCACGCTCCCGGTTGAGACGCGGCAAGTCGCGCCGACCATCCTGGCGGCTTTGGGCCTCAAGCCGAATGCCCTCCAGGCGGTGAAGAGTGAGGGAACATTGGTCCTGCCGAGCTTGCCCTACTAAGCCCGCTGGATTGAACCGTTCGTGATAGTGGGAGACGGGTGTCCTGACGACGCCCGTTTCCCTTTTCTTCAGACGCCGCGCGCGGTCGGAGGGGGAGGCTGGGAGGTTTGCTGGTGATGGTCGATTCATCCCGGGAGCGCGTGGCGCAGCACTCGCATAGTCACGTCGAGCCGCCGCATTCACCCGGCGATGGTGACATGGCGAGCCGTGCCAGCTACGCTGGATGTATGCGGCTTGCCGCCATCGACGTCGGCTCCAATTCGGTTCACATGATCATTGCCGATGTTACGCGCGAAGGGCATATCGAGATTGTCGATCGGGTAAAGGAGCTGGTGCGCCTGGGCCGGCGCTCTTTCACCACTGGACGCCTCACCGACGAAGCGATGGACATGACGGTGCGCACGCTGGCCTATTTCCGCCGCTTGGCCAAGCTGCGCCGGGTCGGGCGGATGCGGGCGGTGGCGACCAGCGCCGTGCGCGAAGCCCACAACCGGGGCGAGTTCATCCGCCGCATCAAGCGCGAGACCGGGATCGAAGTCGAGATCATCTCGGGGAAGGAGGAGGCGCGGCTGATTTTCGCCGCGGCCCGCCACGCCCTGGGACTCGAGGGCGGTCCGTATCTGCTGGTCGACGTCGGCGGTGGCAGCGCCGAGTTCGTGCTGGTCAAGGACGGCAGGCCGCTCTGGATGAAAAGCGCGAAGCTCGGCGCCGCCCGCTTGACCGAGCGCTTTCTGATCGACGATCCGCCGACGATGGCGCAGCGCAAACGCCTCGAACGGCATCTGGAAGATGAGATCGGCGACCTGATGCGCGAGGCGCGTCGCGGCGGCGTGGTGCGGGCGATCGGCACTTCGGGCTCGATCAACACGCTGGTTGCGATGGCGCGAGCGGCGCGGGGCGAGGAACTGGGCCGTCTGCACGGTGCGACCGCTTCCGCCAGCGAGATTACGGCGGTTACCGAGCAAGTGCTCGAAGCCGACGCAGCCTCGCGCGCGGAGCTGCCGGGGATCGACGCGAAGCGGGCTGACCAGATCGTGGCGGCCGGGATGCTTACCGATTTCGTGCTGCGCCGCTCGGGCGCCCCCGAGCTGGCGGCCTGCGGTTGGGCGATGCGCGAAGGCGTGCTGCTCGGACTAATCCCCCGGCACGAGAGCCGCAGGTCGCCCGACGCGCGCCGGCGCTCGGTCACCGGTCTGGCGGCGCGGTTCTCCGGGGATAACGTTCACGGACGCCATGTCGCCAAGCTCGCGCTGACCCTGTTCGACGCGACCGCGATCGCGCTCGGGCTTGACGATGCGGCGCGCGAGCTACTCGAATATGCCGCGCTGCTGCACGATATCGGCCACGCGATCGAGCACGATCGGCATAATCGGCACTCCTACTACCTGATCAAGAATGGCGAGCTGCTCGGTTTCGATCCCGAGGAGATCGAGATCCTCGCGCTGGCGGCGCGCGGCCATCGGAAACAGGGCGGACAGTTTTACCCGGATGAGCTGAGCGGCCTGAGCCCGACCGCGCGCCGCACGGCCCGCGGCCTCGCGGCCATCCTGCGGGTCGCCGACGGGCTCGATCGCAGCCATTTTGGCGTCGTCCGGAAACTCAAGACCCGCTTCTCGCCGGGCCGTCTCGTGATTGAAGTCGGGACCACGCGGGACAGCGTCGATCTCGAGCTCTGGACCTGCGAAAGACGTACGGACCTGCTGGCAAAACTCCTCGATCGGAGGATTATATTGCGGGATGAAGGCGCGGCGCCCGTCTCCAAAGCGGCGCGCGCGGAGAACGTCAGATAGAGGGCCCGCCAGTCATATCACTCGTGCCGGGCGAAGCGGTGGTCGCCGCGGCGGCGCACGCTTTGCAGTCCGGGGTCGCGACGCTCAAGTACTACGAAGCAGCAACGCTCGCCGGCGAGGTCGAGCCGGTCCATCAGTTTCGCGTGACCCTGCGGCGGCTGCGCGCGGCGGTCGAGCTGCTGGCGACCGTCCTGCATGGCTCGCGCCTCAGATATTACCGGGCGGAGTTGCCCCTGGTCGGGCACGCCGCCGGCGCGGTGCGGGATTGCGACGCGCTCGCCGAACTGGTGCGCAGGCACGCCGCCGAACTCGATCCGGCGGTCGCGCGCGCGCTGACCCCCGCCTATCAGACCCTGGCCGACCAGCGGGTGGCGGCGCTGCGCCAGATGGGCCAGTTCCTTGGCTCGCCACGTTACGCACGACTCATCGATCGGTTGAGCAGCCCGCTCACCCGCGCTATCCCCGAGCAAGTGACGCTCGCGCAACTGGCGCCCGCGATGGTCCGTCCGATCATAACCGGCGCGCTGCGGGTCGGGGGCCGGCTGACCGCCGCCTCGCCCGCGCCGGCTTTCCATCGGTTGCGCGTACGCCTCAAGCGCGTGCGCTACACTCTGGAAATGCTCGACGCGCTTTCCGGACGGCAGACGGCCAAGGCGCTGAAGCGTCTCCGGCGGATGCAGGAGGTGCTCGGCGAGCAGCAGGATCTGGTTACGACGGCGGCCTGGATGCGGCAGTTCGCCGGTCAACCCGTGCTGACCGGCGAGACGCTGCTGGCGGCGGGAGCGATGCTCCAGTTGACCAGTGCGCGGCGTGAAAAAGTCGCCGCGATCGCATTCCGGCGATGGCAAAAGCTGGAGCGCAGCGCCGTCCTGCGCAAGGCTCTGGCGGAAATCGCCGCGACGACCCGCGCCCGTTCGCGGGCCGCGGAGGAGGAGGCAGGTGGGGTATGAAACTTTATGTGTTACGCCATGCGGAAGCGGAGCCGGGTGCGGGTGGGACGAGTGACGAAGCGCGCCAGCTCACCGAGCGTGGAAAAGCACGGATGGCGGAGGCGGCCCGCGGGATGCGGCGGCTCGGACTCGAGTTCGACGCGATACTGACCAGTCCGCTCGCCCGCGCGCGCCAGACCGCGGAAATCGTCGCGGCCGAATATGATAACCAGCCGCCCCCGCAGACGGTCCTGGAACTCGCGACCGCCGTCCCACCGGCCCGCGCGGTCGCCGCGTTGGCCCCGTTCGCGCATCATGAGCAGGTCATGATCGTCGGGCATGAGCCGCAGTTGAGCGGGATCGTGTCGATTCTGCTGACCGGCGCGCCCGAGCGGGTCAATCTGCAGTTCAAAAAAGGCGGTTGCGTCGCCCTCGCACTGTCCGAGCGGCCCGAGCGCGGCGGCAGCGAGCTGCTCTGGATGATGACGCAGGGGCAGTTGCGCAAACTGCGCAAACGCCCCTCTTGAGCGGGTTTGCCCGGCGCCTGTAACCTGTCACCCTGAATCATGTTTGTGCGTGGACGCGCGGTCGAGCGGATCGCCAAGGAAAGGGTGCTCTACGAGCGCCGCCCCGGCGGAGATATCTCCGTCTGCGTGGTCTATCCGAATATCTATCGGCTGGGGATGGCAAATCTGGGCTACCAGTCGATTTACCACATTTTCGAGACCGATCCCCGGGTGGCGGCCGACCGCGCTTTCCTGCCCGATCGCGACGAACTCGCCTCGATCAGCACGGGCGGCGAGCATCTGCAGTCGCTCGAAGCGGGCAAGCCGCTCAGCGACTTCGAGATTCTGGCCTTTTCGATCTCGTTCGAGACCGACTACCTGAACGTGCTGACGATCCTGCGGCTCGCCGGGATTCCGGTGCGTCGTGAGCAGCGGCGCGGCCATAATTATCCCTTGATTATCGCCGGTGGCTCGGCAATTTTCCTCAATCCCGAGCCGATCGCCGACTTTATCGATCTGTTCCTGATTGGCGAGGGCGAGGAACTCGCGCCTGAATTCCTGGCGGCATATCAGGCGGCGCGGCGAATCGACACGCAGGCCGGTCCGCGACTCGACGCCGTGGCGCAGGTCACCGGCGCCTACCTGCCCGACTACTTTGCCCCCGCCTACGACAACGCCGGGCGGCTCGCCGCCGTTCATTACAACGGTCCGGGTGACGGCAAGGTCAAACGCCGCCTGCTCGCCGACCTCGATCGCTTCCCGACCTCGTCGCTGATTCTCACCGAGGAGTCGGTCTTCGGCGACATGTTCCTGATCGAGGCGAGTCGCGGATGCCAATGGGGTTGCCGTTTCTGCGCGGCGGGGTTCATGTATCGTCCGATCCGCTATCGCAGTCCGGCCGTGCTGGAGACCGAAGCACGGCGCGGGCTAAGCGAGCGCCGCGTTATCGGGCTGGTCGGCGCGGAGATGGCGAGCGTGCCGGGGGTCGCGCAACTCGCGTCCACGGTCGCGGACTTGGGCGGGCGGCTGTCACCGTCGTCGCTCAAGGCGGATTGCATCTCGCCGGAACTCGCACAGGCGCTGGCCCGGAACGGCAACCGGAGCGTCACGATCGCGCCCGAGGCGGGTAGCGAACGGATGCGCAAGATAATCAACAAGAACCTGAGCGAGCCGGAAATTCTGGTGGCGGCCGAGCGCCTGGTCGGCGAGGGCGTCGGCAATCTAAAGCTTTACTTTATGTTGGGGTTGCCCGAGGAGCAGGACGGCGACGTCGACGAAATCGCCGGGCTGACCGGCCGGATTCTCGCCCGGATGCGCGAGCGGGGCAAAGCGGTCGGGCGGGTGACCGTCTCGTTGAATCCCTTTGTGCCCAAGCCCTGGACGCCTTTTCAATGGGACGCGATGGAGCCGATCGCGTCGCTCAAACGGAAGATCGTCGCCTTGCGCTCACAGCTCGGCCGGATCGCCGGACCGAGTATCGAGCTCGATGCGGAGTCGCCACGCGAGGCCTACTTTCAGGCGCTGCTCTCCCGGGGCGATCGCCGCACCGGCCGGATCCTCGAGCGGCTCGACGCGGTCGGCTGCGCGGATCCCGCCGCCATCTGGCCGGAGCTCGGCCGGATCCGGACCGAGGCGAGCGGCAACCCGGCGCTACCCAATCCCGATCAGTACGTCATCCGCACCTTTGCGCATGAAGAGGTGCTACCGTGGGATTTTATCGATCATCATATTCATAAGTGGTTTCTGTTATCGGAGCGCAAGAAAGCCCATTACGAGCATCAGACCAAACCGTGCGATGTAACGCGATGCGTCGTTTGTGGAGCTTGCTGAGGCGGGGGTGTGGCGGGGTGAGGAGCATGTCAAGGCAAAGAGCAGGATTGGCGTCAGGGTGGTGGATCGCCGGAGACGGACGAAGCAGAGATTGGGGGCTGCGCGGGGCGCACGTTGTCGTGCTCGCCTGCGTGCTGGCGCTGATCTCGGCCGCGATCGGCTTCGCGCAAACGCCGCCTGAAGCACCCAAGACGTTGCCCGATACGACGATCGCGCCGGCGGGAGGGGCGCCACCCCCGGCCGAACCGGCGGGCGACACCGAGGGCCCCGACATCTCCGCGCCGACCGCGCCGGAAAGCGCTCCGCCGCCGCCACCGATCTCACCCGCGGCCCCTCATCCGGTGCATCACACCGTCCCGCCGAAGTCGGGCCCCTATAAAGGACCGGTCGAAGCGGGCCAGGCGCTCCTCAAGCTGACCGCGGATAGCTGGGCCTATATGCAGCCCGCCACGTCGTCGAGTCACGTCGAGCGGCTGGAGGCCGGCAAGTTCGTCAATGTGACCGGCTCGACCCGCCACTATCTGCGGATCAGGCTCAAGAGCGGCAAGACGGCCTACGTCCCGATGACCGCCGTGGAACTCGCGCGTCCCACCGACAAGGTTTTCCGGTTGACCAAAGATACGCCCGTCCTGTCCGCGCCCAACCATTCGAGCAAGCGGCTGGCCGAAGTGCATAATCAGCACGACGTCCACGTGATTGGCACTTCGATCAACTATCTCAAGATCCGGATGAAGGACGGCCTCGAGGGCTATATCGTGATGACCGCGCTCGAGTAGACGACGACCTTCACGGGAGCGCCCCGAAGTGGGAGCAACCAGTATCCAGTTTTTGGAGTCGCCGTACTACTTGCCCTCTGGAGGGCCAGGATTAGTATCGCGTGATGCGGCCGTCGCTTTCATATTCGGAACCAGCCGCGAGCGTATGAGGAGGCACAACATACGGAGCACGAGCCACCATAGATAAACGGATGGCGGCGATTGGAACGCCTCGTAGTCATAGAGCCCATGTGCCATTCCATGACGAAGATTGGAGCTCTGCTGCTCGACGAGTAGGCTGCGGAGATCGAACGTAAGATTTTCACCGAAGAGCAGCTTAAACTCTGGCATCGGCAAAAGCTCCTGGAGGGACTTCTCACCTTCAATCCCATTTTTATCGTGAGTCGAGACGATCACTCCTCTCGCGGCAAGCATTTGACGGCAAGAGTTCTCGATTTGAGGGATCAAGAGGTGCGCCGCCACAACAAAGTCCCCATTAAGGCCCGCGTGTAAACCCTGCGCGAACAATCGCTCTCGACCCGCTGGTACAAACGGATTCGCGAATACCACCTCGTCCCAATCTTGGAGACTGATCGCGTGCTCGCGGATGATCTGCCACCTCGCCGCTTCCACAATATTTGCAACCGACGTTCGAATGATATCGGCGAGCTTGAACATTATCGAATGTATCGCAGGGTCATTTTCGTCGGCATCCGATTTCATACCCGGCGTCTTGGCCGCAGTCTTCCCAGACGCCGTAAGTTTGGGCGACCGTAACAGACAGCGGCGCATCCTTCGCGGAGTCCCTCGCAAGCTGTCGAAGTTGATCGACCCTCGGTGAGGCCGAAATGAGCGAGAGCTCGACCAGTGCTTCGTAAAAACTCTTGCCGCTTACCGCTGCGATGGCTTTTTGCACAGTCTCGGTGAAATCCGGCAACGGAACAGCTATGTGTGACATTTGAGTCAGCGTGAACGGCTGCACGCTCAGGAGTCGCTTACGAAGCTCTGTAACTCGCGCAGCTTGGCCGGCGACGGTGCGCAAAGCCTTGATCGCCGAATCAAGATTGTAAACAACCAGCATGTAGTTGGGCGATTCTGCTGCTTCTTGTAGATCAGCCTCCGTGACGTAGGTTTCGGCTGCTTCAATTTTTGCCGCATCCGCCTTATCGGCTTTTCCTGCCCGCTGCAGCCACTGAGCCTTGATCGCCAAATACTTGCGAGTTCTGCGCCAGTCTCCCGCCTTTCGAGCATTTTCTGCCGCGCGATCTGCAAGGACGGAATAAGCGTTGGCATCGCCTTCGCCAACTGCTAGCAGAAGCTTCATCAGATATGAGGACAGGTAGGAAGGGTCGCTGCCGTTGTGCCGCGCCAAGACCTCTTCGATGTGCGCGACCACTTTCATTAAGCGCGGTTCTGGTCGCGAATAGATCGCGAGAGGTTCAGAGCTCGTTCCAGGCGCCGCGCGCCGACCGACCAGTTTACAGGGTCCTCAAGCCGGGCAGCAGAGTCCAGATAAGCATCAATGGCGCTTTGGGCGTTTGCATGATAATTGTGTCTTCTCTCGCATAAAATGTCAGTGATCTGCCCTCGCATTTCGTGATCGCGAATCGTCGGCACGAGAGCTTCGAGCAGATCGGTCTCCTCATTTGAGTAGTCAGCGGGGATTCGGCTCCTGCTCCCGTCAGTAAAAGTGGCTTGCGGCCTGAAGACCTCTCCTGAAGAGCCGGGCTCCCATCCGATCGATGCGGTCTCGGCAAGAAAGCTGAAAAGCTGCGCCTGCCGTGCATCGCCTGAATTTTCCGCAGCAAAGCCCTCTCGTCTCAGTGCACCCGCGAAGTGGAATATGTCTTTTTCGGTACAAGCATCGATTACCCGCTCCCAGTTCGAAGAGGTAAAGTCCGTAATAGTGAGTGCACCATCAGATTGGGGGTTTGCCATGTCTCGTGTCCCCTTATTTGATTCACCGATGCCGCATATCCGCGCGATGTACCTATGCAGCCGCTCAGCGAGTGAGGCCCAGAAACCGTTGATGTGCGGCCAGCTCAACTTCTTCTATACGCTGCACCTATTTGAACCGCGACCCTCTTCCTGCATCCGATGGGGAGTGCGCTGTTCAACGCGGGGCGAGTTGCAGCAGTGAGCGTACTTTGGCGGCGATGTCGGAGGCGCGCACGACGTCGGTAATGATCGCGGCCGCGTCCGCACCGGCGGCGAGCACGGCGGGCAGGGTCGCCTCCGTGATTCCGCCAATCGCGACGATCGGAATCCGCACCGCCTGACGCACCGCATGCAGACGTTCTAGCCCCTGGGCCTGTTGAACGTTCTTCAAACCGCCCGAATAGATCGCGCCGAAGCCGATATAGTCCGCGCCATGCGCCTCGGCGTCGCGCGCCTGCTCGATCGAGTGGGTCGAGACCCCGATAATCCGGCCGGGACCGAGGATGCGGCGGGCCGCTTCGAGCGGGAGATCCTCCTGCCCGAGATGGACGCCATCGGCGTCGGCCAGCAGCGCGATATCCACGCGGTCATTCACGATAAGAATCGCGCCAGCCGCCCGAGCGAGCGGGGTGATTGCACGAGCCACCGCCAGGAAGTCGCGCGAGCCCGTGTCCTTGAGCCGCAGTTGCAGGATGCGCGCCCCGGCGTCGAGCAGGATTCGCGCGAGCGCGACCGGTTCGTGGCCGCCCGCCGGATCGATCATTGCGTAGTAGTCTGATGGCATCCGCATCGGGGTTCAGACTCCCGGCGTGCGGGTTACCGGGATACCGAGTTCGGCCAGTTTCTTGCGCAACGTGTTGCGATTGAGGCCGAGGATACGGGCCGCCTGCACCTGATTGCCGCGCGCGCGCGCCAGGGCAAACTCGATCAACGGCTTCTCCAGTTCGGCGATAATCCGTTGATGGAGGTCGTGCGGTTCGCCCTCGCCCTCCGCGACCATCTCGGCCAGGCGATGGCTGATCAGCTCGCTCAGCGTGGCATGGTTAGCGGTGGGGCGCGGCACGGCTCGGGCGGAAGCGCCCAGTTCGAGATCTTCGACGCGGATCGTCGGGCCGGAAGCGAGCAACGCGGCGCGCAGGACGGAGTTCTCCAACTCGCGGACGTTGCCCGGCCAGTCATAGGCTTGCAATTTGGCGCGGACCTCGGGCGCCACCGCCCGCGCCTGCGCGCCCATCTCGCGGGCCGCCTTGGCGACGAAATGGTCGGTCAACTCCGCGATATCTTCGCGGCGCTCGCGCAGCGGAGGAATCTTGATTGGGACCACGCGCAAGCGAAAGTAGAGATCTTCGCGGAAGCGGCGCTCGGCCACGGCGGTCTCAAGGTCCTGATTGGTCGCGGCGAACACCCGGGTCTGGGTGCGGATCGTTTCGGCGCCCCCGACCCGGGTGAACTCACGCTCCTGCAGCACGCGCAAGAGCTTGGGCTGCAACTCGAGCGGCATATCGCCGATTTCGTCAAGGAAAATCGTGCCCCCGGCGGCTTGTTCGAATTTGCCCGTGCGCCGTTCGGTCGCCCCCGTGAAAGAGCCCCGTTCGTGGCCAAAGAGCTCGCTTTCGAGCAGGCCCTGCGGAATCGCCGAGCAGTTGACCGCGACGAAAGGGCCCCGGGCGCGCGGTGACCGGCGATGGATTTCGCGGGCTACCACCTCCTTGCCGGTGCCGCTCTCGCCAAACAGCAGCAGGGTCGCGTCGCTGCTCACCACCTTGCCGACCAGCTTGAAAACTTCCTGCATCGCCGGGCTGCGCACGAAGAGTTCACCGCCGATGCGGCGGGTCATCTCGCTTTCGAGCTGTTTCAGGTCGACCGCTTGCGCCGCCACTTCGACCGCGCGGCCGACGGCGGCCACCACCAGGTCCAGGTTCTCGAACGGCTTGGTCAAGTAGTCGTGGGCGCCGCGGCGCATCGCCTCGACCGCGTTGTTCATCGTGCTCGCCGCCGTGATCACGATAATCGGCGTGCGGGTCTCGGCCGCGCGGGCCTCGGACAGTACTTCCAGTCCGCCCGCCCCGGGCATCATGATATCGACCAGGGCCGCGCCGTGGCGATTCGCGCGCAGGGCGTCGAGCGTGGCCGCGCTGTCCCCGGTCTCTTCGACCGCATAGCCGGCCGATTCGAGCCGATGCCGCAGGATTAGGCGGATGCCAGGGTCGTCGTCGGCGACCAGCACGGAGGCCAAAGGCGGCCTCACGGCGGGGTGATCGTTGGGGATGATTTCTATTTGCGCCGGTTTCAAGGTCTAAATTTTAGCCGAAAGCGCATACACGGCGCGATATACCCGGTCGTTTTTGATGTCGGAGGGCGGCGACGGCATGATAGGCTGGCGACCGTGAACGTTATGCGCGAGCAGCCGGGGTCGTCTTGGGCAGCAGGGGTGAATTTTGACGCGGTTATCCGCGGTCACGGTCTCGGCCCCCTGCGCCGGACGATTCCGGAGACGTTGCAGATCAATGTCGGCAAGCTCTGCAATCAGGCCTGCCATCATTGCCACGTTGACGCGGGACCGGCGCGGCGCGAGATCATGAGGGCGGCGACGGCGTCGCGCGTGCTCGAACTGCTCGCGGCGGATAGCGCGATCCGCACCGTCGATCTGACGGGCGGGGCGCCCGAGCTGAATCCGCATTTCCGGCAATTGGTTGAGGGGGCGCGGCGCGCCGGGCGCGCGGTGATCGTGCGCTGCAATCTGACGGTGCTTTTCGCGCCGGCGATGGAGTGGCTGCCGGAATTCTACCGCGCCAATCAGGTTCGACTGGTCTGCTCGCTGCCCTGCTATGCGGAGGAAAACGTGACGCGGCAGCGCGGCGCCGGCGTCTTCGCGAAGAGTATCGACGCCTTGCGTATCCTCAACCGCCTGGGCTACGGGACGGGCGCGCATCCGCTCGATCTGGTTCACAACCCCGTCGGTCCCTCCCTGCCGCCACCGCAGGCGGAGTTGGAGGAGCGATATCGCGTGGAGCTGGGCGCTAACTTCGGGGTTTGTTTCGATCACCTGTTGACGATCACCAACATGCCGATCAGCCGCTTTGCCGATCAGCTCGATCGCGCCGGACAGCACGAGGCCTACCTCGGGCTGCTCGTGAATCATTTTAATCCCGCGACGGTGGCGGGGCTGATGTGCCGCGGGCTGATCAGCGTGGGCTATGATGGCAGGCTCTATGATTGCGACTTCAACCAGATGCTCGAGCTTCCGCTCGGCGCCACCGCCGGCGGCCGGCCGCTCACGGTCTGGGACGTGAATGATCTCTCCGGGTTCGAGGGGGCATCGATCGCGACCGGAGGCCACTGCTTCGGCTGCACCGCCGGGTCCGGTTCGAGCTGCGGCGGCGCAATTGCCGAGACCTCCTGACATCGCGGCCGCCGGGCGTTTACGATCACGATGCCGGGTTGAGCGGCCACCGGCCTCTGCTCAACAATGAAAGTTGACCTGCTCGCCATCGCCTGGAATTTGACCTCGGTCGTTGTGACGGTGGTGCTTCACTCTGTGGGCACGGTGCTCATCGTTGTAGAGCGGCCGCGGCTGTTTAGTTTCGCCTCTCATCAACGGAAGGTGCTCCGCGGACAGCTTGTCGTCACTATCATCGTGATCGAATTGCTGATTCTCCACTTGATCGAAATCGGCTTTTGGGGGCTTTGTCTGTCGGCGCTCGGATTATTCAATAACTTGCGAAGCTCCTTGTACTTCGCGGGCATGTCATACACGAGCCTCGGCTACAGTGGGGCTGTCACCTCCCACGGCGACTTCTCCGAGGTCCTCATCGCGATGATGGGCTTGCTGATGTTCGGCTGGTCGACGGGAATTCTGGTAACTACGGTCATCCGTTATGAAAAGGTAGCGCTCGGCTGGGACCCTGCGAGCGACCGGCCCCTGAA
>Ga0074045_10001972_pt1 | contig 19412 bp, 22 predicted proteins | sample BogForMeECP23OM2_FD_94442 | JGI IMG/M metagenome (GOLD analysis project Ga0074045, IMG submission 94442) | Bog forest soil microbial communities from Calvert Island, British Columbia, Canada - Bog Forest MetaG ECP23OM2 | ecosystem: Environmental > Terrestrial > Soil > Wetlands ...
TATCATGGTCATCATGCCTTCCGGTACCGTAGAGATAATTTAATGCTTCTACTCCATCCTTGGCCACCACCAAGTCATGCGGAATATCGATTTTCTTGAGTGCGATCTCGGTCAGCTTCACATCGTCAGGAGTATCTTCCACTAAAAGAATAAGTTTTTTCCTCATCCTGCCTCCAATAGCTGTTGCAAGCTTCATTAACTAACACTAATTAACATTATAATTGTTAAGTATAGCAACACAATGTATTTATTTCAACCTTGCCACGCAAAATATGATGGTTTGTATTCGGCCGTCCATTTTGACGGGAGAGGATTTGAACTTCAGGATAGCGAGGTTTATAATGCGAAAGGATGATAACTTTCGACTACGTTATAATAGACTATTGTTGATGACGTTAATTATAAAAACCGACCCATTTTTACAAAATGGTACGATTTTGTGGCCAGGTTATTCTTAAATTAAGCATTCACTAATATAAGGAAAAGTAAGAGGGTGGTCTTAATACAAAGCTTCTATGTCCGGGTCGCGGACTGGATCATGGTCTTATCGATCCAGTATTCGAGCTCGCTATGTTGCTGCGGTGCTCCGTCGAGGCGGCCGATCTGGACGCCGTTGTGGTAGAGGATGAAGGTGGGCGTAGCCTTGGTGTTAAAACGACGGGCAAGAGCGGATTCGGTGTCTACATCAACCCTGATGATCTTGAGGCGCCCCGCCCGCTTTGCGGCGAGTTCGTTTACGAACGGTTCCATTATGCGGCAGTACCCGCACCACTTGGCCCAGAATTCTGCGAGCAGGAGTTCCGGCCAGTCTCGAATCTGTTGGTCATAGCTTGAAGTGGTGGCATTGATTGGATAGTGGGGGACTTCGAGCGCTGTCTTGCACTGCCCACAGACAGGATGGGCGGTCAGCTTTTCAATCGGCATGCGGTTGAGCGTGCGGCAAGACCTGCATCGTATAAGGACCGGATTGTTCAGCATGGTATACATCCTTAATTTCGCATGAATATTATACCACGGTTTGCAAACCGAATTGTAGCTATCTCCCCCTATCGGTATATCTAGAAACAGTATATTGCATTGATGGGCTGTGAAATACCAATAAACGGATGCACAAAAAAAGCGGGTTACCCCGCCTTTTTTAAATTTAATCATCTCTGCTTTACGCCAACGTAAACTTCAGCTCTCCAAGCTTTTCAACTACGGTGCTGACTCTGTCGCCGGCCTTGAGCCAGACCTGTTTTTCCAGCGGCATGCCGAAGATCACTCCCTCGGGTGTGCCGGTAAAGATCAAATCGCCGGGCTTCAGAGTCAGATGCTGCGAGGCATAGCTGATAATGGAGGCCACGTTGAAGATCATATCGTTCGTGTTGCTGGACTGACGCAGCTTGCCGTTTACCGAGCACTCCACCGCGAGGTTGCCGGGATTTGGAATCTGGTCCGCCGTGAGCAGATACGGGCCAATCGGGGCAAAGCCGTCGCAGCTCTTTCCGAGCAGGAACTGGCTGCTTTTGAACTGCAGGTCGCGGGCGCTGAAATCGTTGCCCGTGCAATATCCGAATACATAAGACAGCGCCTCGGTTTCACTCACCCGAAACGCGGTCTTGCCCATGACCACCACCAGCTCCGCTTCGTAGTCGAACTTGGCACCCACGTGATCCGGCAGCTTGACTACGCTGTTATTGCCGCAGAGCGTATTGTTGTACTTGCTGAACAGCACCGGTGATACAGGAATCGGAGAATTGGTTTCAGCAGCATGCTTGCGATAATTGAAGCCGACCAGGAGAATTTTTTCCGGAGTTGTCACGCACGGCCCGAACTGGATTTTGCTCTCATCAAGAAATACGCGTTTGGCCTTTGTGCTGCGGAGCGCGGTATGTACCAGCGCGGTCAGTCCCTGGTCCCCGAACCGGATCACGTCATCGATGAGGGTCGGCACCTTCTTCCTAAACAGCCTGGATGCGGCCATGACGTCGAGAACGCCTTTTTCGGTTTTTACCCCCAGGCTATATTCTCCCTTTTTGCTGATGGTGAGGAAGATCATGTTCTTCGGTCTCGCACCCGGGGCAATTTTCACTCCAGCGCCTCTTGAGGTTTTAATTTTTTTCGATGAAACTTTACGTTTGGTAGCCATCTGCTCCTCCTATTCAGAATTTGTGTAATGTTAAAAAATAAGGCTCATTTGTATAAAAACAAAAAAAAGGATCACCGCTATAGACGCAGAGAGGCACAGGGGAAAATAACACTATAAATAGTTGGCAAAGCACGGATGTATAAAGCCCAAAGGCAAAAGCAAAAGGCTTGAGCTATGTGTGCAAAATCAAAGATTGAAAATCCCGATTGCTTTAACGCGCAGTTATCCGACTTGGTCTGTGTCCTGATGTCATTGACCTTGATTAAGTGCCTCCGGGCCTCAGTGGCAAAGAGTTTGTAACCAAATCAGTTTTTTGTACCGGCTTTAACAACGTCCGCTGCGTTGGCGAGTTTTTCAATGTTCCAGCATGCGTCCATAAAACGGCGGATCCGCATCCGCTCCTTCAAGATAACGGCTTCTGCGAGGACCAAGAATTTTACCTCAAGATCTGCGTCGCTCATGGCCGCTCGGCACTTCCGAAATATTCTTATTATTTCCACGTACCCGCCGTTTTTTTAACCCCGTAAGGATGCCGATTATGATTCTTTTTTCGGATATCCAACACATTGCGCAAGCGTGATCTTCTGATCGGGCCGCAGCTTCATTGCTTTTGCCAATACAGGTTTGTCAATGTTCGCACGAACTCCTGTAGCCAAACCTTCGGCAGCGCAATAGAGATATACGTTCTCGCTGATAAATCCGCTATCGGCAGCGGTGAAAAAGATTTTTTCTTCATCCGACGAACCGCCCATTTTTGAGATATCGGCGACATAGACAAGGCTAACGGGCGCCTGCTTGACATAGGATTGTATGCCGGTCAGTCCACGGATGTCTTCCGCTAGTACTGGCCTCAACATGTTCTCTTTTGCATCAAATAGATAGAGGCCGTCCGATTTTGCAACGTAGATGTCGATCTCCTGATAATTCCGTGCAGAGGGCGCCGTGCGTCTGCCGTCCGGGCGACTGATCCCGAAAGCTGCCCAGAGCAGGCTGGCGAGAACCGCGACCGGCAGGGGCGCAGGGCCGAATTCCCGCGTAGTACGCCGTTTCTCCAGAATTTTTAGCAGGGCATTGCCGCTTGATGGCTGGGACTGCGGTAGCTGGATGGGTTCTAGATCTTTTGCAAAAGCAATATCCCTGTTTCCAAGTAAAACAGCGCCTGCCGAAAGCATGATTCCCGCGGTTGTTGCCGCCTTCATGAACTCCCGTCTACTCACCTTCTGTTTCATAATGTCTTACCTCCTTAGATATTTGATGAACTTATAAAGCGTTTTACAAAGGGGAACGTAAAATTATTAGCAATATTTACCGCCGAAAACGCCGGGACCAAAGAGAAATTCATACACTTCTTTGTGCATAAATCGTCCCCGTGCCCGTTGCAGTGCAATGTTGTTTCTGTTTAAAATGGTAACTATACTTTACTTGCTCACTTAAGAACGATTTTACCATAAAAACGTCCTGGCTGTGACCAAGGAAGGGGAAATTATATGGGGAGATATGTCGCCTCGCTTTTGAGACGCTGCTTAGGAAACTGAACGCACACCCGTTCCTCCGTGGAATTCCGTAAGACGCAGAGGGTAAATAGCCGACACATCGGCATCCTGCAGGTATTTCGGGAGCATCCTGACAAGGCGCCCGTTTTTCAATCTGGCGTCCACGTCCCAGATCGAGCAAAGAATGATTCCATGTCCATCCATTGCCCATTGGCTAGCAATTTGCCCATTATTGTTTGAGAAGGGGACGGTTGCATTGATCGTCCCCAGACCTTGGGGCCTTTTGAGCCTCCATACGTCAAAGTTCTGATCGAGCTCACGCATGACGATACAGTCACCAGATCGACCGGATAGTCAAGAACATTGAGGCGTATGCCTAGCGGCGGATACTGCACGGATGCTGCGAGGCAATCTCGGGGAGGGTGGGGGCAAGTCGTTTTTCCCAAACCCGGCGCTGGTGCAGATTCGCAACATTTCCCGGGACATCGTTTTTGCCGTCGTGACCGATCTGGTCATCTGCTCAACGTCTTTGAGAATCTCCCGGACCCACCGAAACAACGTGATCCCGTCTTCGGTCACGCTCACGCGATGTATCGTACGGTGCAGCAAACGTACCTGCACGCTTGTTCTACAAATGCACATCTCCTGCTGATGTAAGCAGGAGATGTGTCCAGCTTCCCTGACGGTAGCGATGAAACTCTGATTGCGCACTGCCGCGCAGAATAACCGCAGGCCTTCCAAGGGAGGCAAATTATTCACAAATTGTGTCCAATATGTTCACATTTTAGCTGATTACTTTTCAAGAGGGAAGTGATACTATGTCCTTACCCACACGAGGACAGACTCGCAGCATAGTGTGTCGCATTTCGTGATGAAACCATTTCCCGATTTTCAAAACAGTAGCCGGAATTCCGGAAAAAAGTTGATCAAGGCGGCCAAGATCACAAACGGCAGGGTAGATCGTGGCGGGGTAAAATCCATATCTTCAAATGGGAGGTAAATATGAAGCACCACAATATTGCAGTCATTCCAGCAGATGGGATCGGAGAAGAAGTCGCTCCTATGGGGGTGAAGGCATTGGATGTCGCCGGGAAGTTGACCGGAGAGTACAAATTTAAATACGAGTATTTCCCATACGGCTGCAAATATTATCTCAAGCATGGCAAGATGATGGCGGATGACGGCCTCAAGATCCTTAAACCATTCGACGCGATTTATTTCGGCGCAGTCGGCTTCCCTACCGTGCCGGATCACATTTCACTGCGTGGCCTGCGCTTGCCGATTTGCCAGGGGTTCGAACAGTACGTGTGTTATCGCCCAACCGAGCTGCTGCCCGGCGTGAAGACGCCGCTCGCGAACAAAAAAGTGGGTGACATTGATTTCATTGTCGTTCGTGAAAATACCGAAGGCGAATACGCTGGTGCCGGCGGCCGTGTGCACCGCGGCTTGCCGATCGAGGTCGCGGTCGAAACGTCTGTGTTCACGCGCGTTGGCATCGAGCGTGTGGTGCGGTACTCGTACAAACTCGCACATGGCCGTCGTAAAAAACTGGTAAGTGCAACAAAATCGAATGCGCAGCAGCATTCATTGACGTTTTGGGACGAAGTGGTGAAGGAGGTGGGCAAGGAATTTCCGGATGTGACTGTCGAGCGTGTGTTGATCGATGCGCTCTCGGCGCGGTTCATTTTACAACCGGAATCGCTTGATGTGGTTGTCGCGACGAATTTGCACGGCGATATTCTCACCGACATCGCTGCGGCAATCAGCGGCAGCATGGGCATCGCGCCGAGCGGCAACATTAATCCTGAACGCAATTATCCATCGATGTTCGAGCCAGTTCACGGTTCCGCGCCCGACATCGTTGGTAAAGGCATCGCGAATCCGATCGCGATGATATGGTGCGGTGCGATGATGCTCGATTTCCTCGGCCACAAGAAAGCGGCGAAGTTGATCGATTCGGCAATCAAAGCCGTGACTGCGGAGGGCCGTGTGCTAACGCCGGATTTAGGAGGCACTGCGAAGACAAAGGATGTTACTGACGCGATCATCGGCAAGATGCGTGCGACGGCAAAGTAGCCGACTTACCCAATATGCCATAACCAGATGAACTTTAGGGGCGTTGTGCTTGGAGCTCTTTAGCCTGCATGCGCATTATCGACGAGACATCCGAAGCACCAACATCTCACTTGTCTCGCGGTTTTATCATAATTTCTTCCACATGTTGAGTAATGCTCTTTCACTTCAGCAAGGAAGAACCATGTCGAACTAAACAGTGAAAGTACTTCAAAATCGCGTCGACGGATCCCGCTAGAATTGTTTAAAGTTGTGCACTATCCGTTTCAGCAGCATATCGATTTGACCACATACGAGAATGTTTTGACCCGAGATGTTTACCGTATCTGCTCGCAATGATTTTTTTCCAAACCTGGTATAAGGCAGATCCCTCTTTCAAAATATAGTTAGAAATCTCAGATCTTGAACTGAAGAAGCAGATTGACTTATGATTTGCACAGATTAGTCATACATAATCAGCGCAATCCGTGTCTAAAATACCAACAGGGCCAGGCGACTCATAGTTTGACACCTCGATTAAATTCATGTCAGGGTCGCGGAAATACACGGACACGATCGGTCCCAAAGCGCCTGTACGTCTGACTGGCCCTTCGATGATGTGGACACCCTGAGCATGCAGGTATGCCACGACGTCGTCCGGCAGACCCATCGAGGTTATGAAACACAAGTCAGCTGAGCCGGGGGCGGGATTTTTCGCCTTCGGCTCGAATTCTTTCCCCTGTTCGTGCAAGTTGATTTATTGAGAACCAAATGCAAGTCCCGTCCTGCCGTTATCAAAAGCGATGATCTGCATGCCAAGGATCCTGCTGTAAAAGGCACACGTTACATCAACATCCTTAACCGTGAGAACCAGATGGTCGAGTTGGTCGATGATAATTTTTGTATTTTTATTCATTTATCATAGCCTGCATTCAACAAAAACCACCCTTAAATAAGAAGGGCATGTCTCACCTGACATGCCCTGCAGTCTGCTTGATTGATTCACCCGTTATTTGAAAAAAAGTGCTTAGTTTACCCCCAGCACCTTCGCGGCTTTGTTCACATCCCCGGGTTTGACCCAGAAGATGGCGCCATAGCGCCCTGCACCAGCCGATACGGCGTCAATGGCCGTAATGTTAATCTTCTTTTCCGCCAGTGTTTTGAGCAGATCCGCCACGGCACCTTTTCGGTCATCGCCCTGGACCAGGAATCCAAGCTTTTGGGGGCGCGTCTTGATTTTCGCAATTTTTGCTGCCTGCTTGAACATATCCGCATCTTCGGGAATAATATCAATCTGTGCCTTCCTGCCCCTCGGGAAGCCCGAAAATGCGAAAAGATTCACTCCGGCTTCTGCCAAAGCACCCAGCACCCGCGCCCCTTCTCCCGGTTTTTGCGGTACATCCAATGCAAAATAAGCAACCTTCCTGACAACGTCCATATCAGTCACCTCCTTGTCAGTTATTATAGCAGCTTAAAAAATAGACAATTACGCTTTCCCTGAACCAGACAACATATTATTTATCATGAAAATAGTCGCCGATCCTGTTCATACGTACAAGCTCATCCTTGCTCATCGGTCCAGTATCCAGCGCCGTCAGGTTTGCCCGCATTTGCTGGGCGGTCCGTGCGCCGGTCATGCAAATATCCACTGACGGATGGGACAATGCGTACCGATAGCAATCAACAGCGCTCGGCGGGAATTTTTCCTTCGGCATTTTCCTCGGGTTGAGAAGCTGCCCCCACCGGGTTGCAGTAAACGATACGATTCCCGGTCGCCCCTCTCCAACGAGATAGGGGAAAACCTCTGTATCCGCACCTCGATGGGCAGCATTGTATCGTATGTGAAACACGTCAAAAATGCCCTCTTTTGCAAGCTCGGGGAACAGTCGTCTGTTGTGACTCGATATCCCCAAGAAACGAACCAGGCCTTTTTCCTTCAAACGTAAAGCCCCCTCAATAATCCGCTGGTTTGGGCGTTTCGGGAAATAGCCCAGAACCAAGATGTCCGCTTGATCAATGCCCAATGCCCGAAGACCGCGCAGGAAAAAGAACTCCGTCAAAAATGCATTATGTGCGTAGCTGAACATTGAAAGGACAAGATTTTCCCGTTGGCCTTTTTTCGCGATGTTGACGATGGCTTCTTTCATCTCGGGCATACGACCTTTGATGAACGTTCCCCAGGTAAAGTAGTTGCATCCCTTTTCAAACGCCTCCTCGATCATCGCAGCAGGCGCGCCGTAGCCGGATGCAATTCCCAGCCTGCCAACCTTGAGTCCGGTCTTCCCCAGAATCCTTTTTTCATGAAAATCCATTTTCCCTCTACGAACAAACAGACCTTTTCTCGGTTCCTCACAACATTAAAACTACCGGTACCGGCGACCCATGGATTCTGGTCCATCTCTTTTAGCCTCAAAGCAGCCTTCGGAACATTTTCTTTGATGTAATCAGCAAGCGCGTCAACATGCACCCAGGCATCCCCGCTCTTTTTCCCTTTCAGAACTTCAAGGGGATAGTTACTGAAGATGCCGACTTTCAATTCCTTCATATCTTTCCGCAACTGCTGGTTCGAGACTGAGGAGGAGGTGATGACCTTTTCTGTCCCGGTCGGTTTCATCAGGTCGTCCTTCACCAGCATGCCGACAAGATGCTTTCCCTTGTGCCTATCGTATGATTTTATACACGGTTGTTGCTTCGGTCCAGTCTGTCGGTTCGAGCTGGCTGAGTTTTTTGACCAGATCACTTATCATACCCGTTGAGTTCGCATCATAGACCTTGAATATCCCTTCCTGAAACCCCAACGAAATAATTCCCTCCTCTTTTCTGGTCGCGATAATTTTTATCCGCTCTTCAGCTATCGCACCCTTAAAGCCAGGAAGGAACATCGCCTCCAGCCGCACCGGGCTCCCCGCCGGCGGGAATTCATATGCCTTGTCGAGCACGATCCGGTTGTCCCGGTTCGTCGAATTTGGCAACAGCAGAGTCACCGAACCGTCTGCAGCAATCGAGAAGATATAGACATAGCAGTCCGTATTTGCCTGATAGAGTATCTTCGTTTCTTCGCCCTCTTTGAGTTCGCTCTTTGACAGGGCAATTTTTAAAGATATCACATGGTCATTGTCCGGATAGATTGGTTTAATCAAGGCCTTAATCCTGATCCGGTACAGGTTTCTGTCTTTTTCATCCCAGCCTTCGCTGATGACTTGCAATTTGTCGATCTTGCCTCTCACCGAGGCATAAATCAGGTCCTCTGAGAGTTGGTTGTTCGATACGAGGGTATGGGACTTGATAAAGGAGCCCACAGCCTGCTCCACAGCGTTGTTCTGGGCGTCCCGTTTTGCCCGGTCCTTCACTTCTTTCGGTGTGTCCACGTCGCCCAAAGACGCCTCGCCCCCGGCCTCGACCCAGACGGGCTCTTCAGCGGCATACAACACTGCGGGAATGAAGAGAGTTGCAAGAATGATTAAAATATTTTTCATATTGACTCCCCTAGCTAGTTCCCTTCGATAATTTCTCAACATTGCAGCCAATGAGATTTTCTGATTGCCTTTTTTCGCTGCCACTATATCATAAAAAGCAGATTTTATACAGTAATTCAAATAGCTTATGCTATGAAAATATCCATGGCTGGTGGTTGATTTCTTTCAAAGATTTTTTATAAAGTAGTCCCATTTGAATTCAGCACAGGAGGTGCTTGAATGTTAATGCAGAATGTGAGGGAACCGTTTCGCGGAAGAAAGGCAAAAAAACAGCAACACAAAATCGTACAGCAACAATGAATTGATCGAGCAGATCATAAAAGTTTTACAAATATAGAGAGGACATTACACTTCTCGATCGGTACAAAAAAACCGACATTGCAGTCTCGAGCCTCCCCCTCAGAAATGATCCTTATCGTGGTTCTTAAACGGAGTTGTCCCTCCCGCTTCTGAAGCACTTGCCCAGGCGCTTTGCTGCCAGTTGTCGACCGCGGACTGCGCCGGAAGCCACGGCGGGAGGGCCAGATGCAAACGTTCCGACAACGAACGTACGTAGGGTTCGTACATTCGACGCAAGTCCGCAAGCTTTTGTTTTTTTTCTGTGTTTGAACGAATCTTTATGCCTTCCGATCTGAGCAGTGAAAGCATTTTTGCAAGCTCAGCGGCTGGGAGACGGTCAGTCGCCGGTTGCCGGGGAGGCGTATGCAGAACGAGAGCGAGGTCAACGATTGCGTGCCGTGCCATAGCAAAGGTCAATTGGGCTTGGAGCGCACATTCGCCTTCGATGCTGGTCATGGCGAATGCGCAGGCATCCAGGATCGAGGTGAGTGCCGCAAGCCAGGACTGGTTATCGTGCTGAGATCGAAAGTAGACGAGCACGGGAAAGGACAGATGGCTTTCAAGCAATTCGGCAGACCAGCGCTCCCAGTCATGGAAAAGCTGTGCGAGCTCCTCTCCGCCGTGATACCGTATGTGCCGCCGTAGTATCTCTGTTGCCGTGGGAGGGGAGCCCGCGCGTGCGTCCAGGAGCGAGATGGTGACTTCGCGTCGGGAGAAAGACTGGTTGAGCGCCGGAAGGTAGCTGATGATAATCGCCAGAAAGGCGAAGCCCATGCCTGCTTCGAGGACAATGAGCATGCGGTCAACGGTCGTTGCAGGTACAACGTCTCCCAGTCCGAGCGTGAAAAAAGATGTCCCGCTGAAATACAAACAGGCGGCGAAGGTTATGAATCCTTCCGGAGTTTTTATAGCATTCCCCAATGCCCAGTACAGGAGTGCATAACCCATGATCAGGCAGACGGCCCAGAATGCAAGTAGCAAAGGCAGCGAAAGCGGGCCAAAATAACTGAGTAAGGTTTCCAGCCGCTTTCCGGAAGAAAGGCTGCGGACCGTTGTGAACCAGAGACGCCATGTAGCCCTGTAGAAAAGCCGCACGAGCCGGAGCTTCCGCGTTACCCGGCGTGGAGAGACCACTGTTTCGAAGGCATCCCCCAAGACAACGAATATAAGGACGATTCCGATCAGGCCTGCAACGATGGACATGGCAATCCCTCACGACGAACGGCTATAGGCCCTGACTGCAGTGTTTGACGTTAAATCTGAAACTGAACGATGAAAACCGCGGACGAGAGTACCGTTACGAAGCTTATATATAGTCATCCCGCCTCACTACGCCGGAAACCGGCACCCCGTTTAAAAACCGGGAAATGTTCTCGGCAGCCCGCTTGATGGCCTCATCGCGATGGCCGGGGACCAGTGTTGAATTATGTGGGGAGCCTAGCACATTGGGCAACGAAAAAAACGGATACTCCGTACGGAACTCACCGGTGTGGAGCGGCTCGATCCACCAGGCATCTATACCGGCCTTGAAATCGGGATGATTCAAGAGATGGGTATAGAGGGCTTCTTCCGCAATAATGTCTCCCCGCGCCACGTTGATGAGTATGGCATCGGATTTCATCCATTCGAGTTCGCGTTTCCCGATGCAATGGCGCGTTGCTTTGGTAAGGGGAATTGTAATGACCACAACTTCCGAAGAGGAAAGGACATGCTGCAGATCGTTCATGGTGCCGATAAAATCCACAGACTCATCCGTCTTACCGCTGGTGTTCACCGCATAAATCCGCATGCCGAGACCGCGCATCAGACGGGCTGTGGCGCGGCCGATACCGCCGAACCCGATTATTCCACAAACAGATCCGCGCAGCAATCGGTTGAGTGTGGACTGGTTGAAAACCCCTTGGGCAAGCTTTTGATGCTCTTTTAAAAGATTTTTGGCAAGGGCAAGCGTCATAGCGAGAATATGTTCGGCCATCGGTTCCGCATATGCCCCTACGTTGCCCGCGACAATGATCGAAAGCGGCAGTTTGGTGAAGGGCACATGATTGGCGCCTGCGGACAGCAACTGGATCATCTGCACATTTTTCAACAAGGAGAATTCATTCGAGCCGAGCTCTTTCGGTAGAAGCCACGAGAAGAGCACGGTTGCCGCAGAGAGCGTTTGTTCCCGGAGGTTCGAAGGCGTATTTGCGAGAAAGGAAAGCCTCACTTCCTCTCCCAGAATGCTCTCAAGCATTGCGCGTTTTGCCTCGCTCATCGCAACAGTAACTACGATGGTGTGCATCTGCATAAGTTTGACTCCGCCGGTGGCCGGGATTCATGGCACTACAATTTTTTCTACTTATAGCGTAGCACAAACTGCAAAAAATGTCATTACGCAAGGCAGGTTGCTAAATACCTCTGGATCCTTGCTCACCATTGGAATCTAATCTATAATTAGTATTGAGAAATGCGAGCACAATGCATGCGTAATTTATTCGGCAAGAACCGGTAATTTTCGAATTGGGATACATTCAATCATGAATAAAACACCTCAACCTCAAGATATCACCATTTTCGGCCGGCGAACACACGTATGGATCGGGGGAATAGGTCCGCCCATGTTGCTGCTCCATGCGGCATGGGGAGATGCGGAGATGTCCTGGATCAGCGTTTGGAAAGATCTCTCCCGATCGTTCACCATTATTGCGCCTGACCTTCCCGGATTTGGGCAATCATCTTCAGTGCCCCGTCCGTCTTTTTCTGTCATGGCCCAGATGCAGAAAGAGCTTCTGTCGCTGCTGAATGTGGATAAGGTCATCGTTGCAGGCAACTCTTTTGGCGCTGCAGTAGCCAGTCAGTTTGCGAGCGCTTATCCGAAAGCAGTTTCTCAACTCGTTCTGGTGAATGGAGGGTATGTCCCTGATATTCCCGAGAGTGTGAAGTACATTATTTCCATGCCGCTTCTAAAGCAGGGGGCTTTCCATTCTCATGCGCAGGCATACGTTCTCCCTTCGTACGCTTCGAAAATCATTTGTCAACACATTAAAGCTCCCTCCGGGTTTTTTTGACTCAATTCTGCAAAATTCACGTAAGAATGCACAGATCGGCTTCGATTCCTGGCTCAATATGGCGGGGCCGATGGCAAAGCCCCTTGTTCCCACTCTTATGATCTGGGGAACTCAAGACTGGCTGGCACCCATGAAATATGCGCGTTTTCTTCAGGAGTGGATTCCCGGCACGAGGTTAATTCCTATTGAAAACGCGGGTCACATGCCCCAGATTGATCAACCTCAGGATTTCATAGCTGCGATCATGAGCCTGTCGCAGGCATCTCGATCAAGTAAGAAGGCAGCGGTATGAATATTCGGTTCATCAAAGAAAATGCCGGATCCTCCTACCAACTATCCGCGCATAGCCCCGGGTTTTGACCATGGGGAATGGGTACCGTATTGCAAACAGGAGACAATCTGATATAATAGTGGCGTCTTCACTGTTATATGGTGACTGCAGAATTTTTTCGTTTTGCTTATAGGCAAAAAACACTATGCCCCCACAATCCTTAGACGCAAAGTACATGCGTATGGCGCTTCGTCTTGCCGAGCGGGCGAGGGGTAGGACGAGTCCGAACCCCATGGTCGGTGCAGTGGTAATAAAGGACGGGAGAGTCATCAGCCGCGGCTATCACCAGAGAGCAGGTGAACCGCACGCCGAGGCTGTGGCGCTCGAAAAAGCGGGTAAGAAAGCTCAAGGCGCTGTGCTCTATGTTACTCTGGAGCCATGCTCGCACAGCCATAAGCGCACGCCACCCTGTACCCCGCTTGTGATAGAAAGCGGGGTTAAACGGGTTGTAGTGGCGATGATCGACCCCAATCCCCGTGTTTCCGGTAGTGGTATAAAAGCCCTTCGTGCGGCCGGCATTGAAGTAACCACGGGGATTTTTGAAGGAGAAGCGAGGAAGTTGAACGAGGCGTTTATCAAGTACATCGCAACCGGTTTGCCATTGGTGACTCTCAAGATCGCCCAGACGCTGGACGGCAAAATCGCGACGGCTTCGGGTGAGTCGAAATGGATAACAGGAGCGGAAGCGCGCAGAGTGGGCCGCCGCCTTCGCCATATGAACGATGCAGTGCTCGTGGGGATCAATACGGTCCTTGCGGACGATCCCAGACTTACCGCAAGAATTTTGGGCGGCCGCGATCCCGTCCGTGTCATTGTCGACAGTACCTTGAGGACCCCAATTACGGCAAGGGTGCTGACCCGAACAGTATCAAACAAAACCATTGTTGCTACGCTCCGGAATGCCCCAAAGGCCAAGATGAAAAAACTAATAGCCGCCGGCGCAGAAGTCATCGTCACCAGGAGTGAGAAGGGGCGGGTGGATCTACGGGACCTCATGAGAAAGCTCGCTAAGAGGAACATCATGTCTGTTCTGATTGAAGGAGGCGCGGAGATCAATGCCTCTGCATGCAGATTCGGCATTGTGGATAAGGTGGTGCTCTTTATCGCGCCTCTACTCATGACCGGTAAGGACTCACTTTGTTCCATCGGCGGGGCATCACCGAGGAAGCTTCGACAGGCATTCAGGATATCGGACATCACGACGCGGTTTATCGGTCAGGACCTGATGGTTACAGGGTATATCAAGCAGAACGCATATGCACGAAAATGAAGGCTGTCTTCCTATTTTTGAGCGTTACGCACTCTCTCCAGAGCTAACTTGTCAGGATGGCAAGCATCCCGCTCCTGATCATTTTCACGGCAAAGGCCGCAAGAATTAATGCCAAGACCTTCGCAAAAGCCCGGGAACCGCTGATTCCGATAAGTTGGACAATCCGTTCCGCTTGGGCAAAAATGATCCATGCGATAACTATGTTTGCGATGAGGGAAAGCACAACAGGAACATAGCCGTGATTGCCGACCAGGACGAGGGCGGTCGTAAGCACGGCCGGCCCCGCGATGAGGGGCGTGCCGAGGGGAACCACGCCAAACTCCCTGCTCTGAGGTATTTTTTTCTCGCCCGCCCGCAAGACATCATTGACGGCAATGATCAAAAGGACGATGCCGCCGGCAATCATGAAGTCTTCGACCAGAATCCCCAAAGCGCTGAAAATCGCCTGTCCGAGAAGTATAAATCCCACTGTCACCAGGAATGCCGTAAGAATTGACTGGCGGACGACCCGTGCCCGTTCCTCTTTCTCCATGCCCTCTGTCATGCCGACAAAGAGCGGAAGTGTCCCTGGTGCGTCCATTGCGACCATGACGGGTATTAGGCTCATCAAAAACGGTTGAATGATATTCATGTGAATGACCTCACGATAAATGGATTACGGTATGCGTCTTAGAAAAAGTATATCGTATATTATGGAAAGCGTCCAGCCGTATAAGCCTGGGGCATGCATTCAGAAAAACCTCGCTATCCTGTTAAACTTGTATCATAGGGGTTATACGAGAGATGCATATGCCGTATAATTTTAAGGTGTTACGACTTTGTGCAATGTGCATTCATCTCATTACTGGCGTCGTTTTAGGCGTGAAATAGCTGTTTTGAGATTCGGAAATATATCAAGCGTATGAAAGAGGTAAATGTGATGAAAAAAAACATGGGTGCGATTGACAGGATCATTCGAGCCGTTTTGCAGTGGCAATTGTTGTCTTCTACTTCAACGGTTCGATTGCAGGCACTGCCGCATAGTTCTCGGGACAGTTGCTGTGATCCTCCTCTTGACGAGCGCAACAGGCGTTTTCCCCCTCTATGGCCCGTTCAGCATATCGACGCTCAAGAAATCTACGTAATGAGACACGGGTTGACGGGAACCGCCCCCATGGAGGGCAGTTCTTTCTTCTGCTTACCCGCCGTGAATTTCTTCCTCCCTAACCATAGAATCCATATTTGTCGCTCCCTGCCGGATTATTTCTTATTGGTTATTCATATCGATGTAATTCGGTTTAATAGGCATTAGCAATTTGACTCATGATCGCCACGAGTGCTATTCTTTATTCCGAAATGTGTGGCTTTGTCATCATTTGCGCTTATTACATGCAGAAAGGGGGTTGATTTGGCTGACGAAAATAAACCATCGGAGCCACTGAAACTGACAGCTCTGAGCCACGGCGCTGGCTGCGGTTGCAAGTTGGGTCCAGCGTTGTTGGACAGGATTCTTAAGATGCTTCCCGTAATTACCGACACCCGTGTGCTCGTGGGGACCGAGGATGACGCCGGTGTGTATAAGCTGAGCGATGATATTGCGGTTGTCCAGACCGTGGACTTTTTCACCCCCATTGTCGATGATCCGTACGATTTCGGTGCCATCGCTGCATCGAATGCGCTCTCCGATATTTACGCCATGGGGGCTAGACCGCTCACGGCGCTCAACCTCGTGGCTTTCCCTAAGGATGGGCCGGCCGATGTGCTGGGTGAGATCATGAGGGGCGGTGTGGAAAAGACGCAGGAGGCCGGAGTGAGCATTATTGGCGGCCATTCCATCGACGACAAGGAACCGAAGTACGGTATGGCGGTGATGGGTGTCGTGCATCCGGATAAGATTATTCAGAAAAACCAGGTGAAAGAGGGTGATCGGCTTGTCCTGACCAAACCGCTCGGCATCGGTATTATCTCCACGGCCATCAAGGCGGGCAGGGCGTCGGCTCAAATTATAGCAACAGCGACAAGGAATATGAAAATCCTGAACAGGGAGGCATCAGAAGCCATGGCGGAGGCCGGGGTGAAGGGTGCAACCGATATCACCGGATTTGGTCTCTTGGGTCATCTGCATGAAATGCTGCATCGAAGCGCTGTGAGCGGAAAATTAACGCTTTCGGATGTTCCTTTTATTTCGGGAGTGCGGGAATTGGCAAAATCTTGCGTACCGGGCGGAACACGCGCAAACTTGAGATACGTAAATGATAAGATCGTATGGGGCGCGGGAATATCCGAGGACGAGAAACTTTTACTAGCTGATGCGCAAACATCGGGCGGCCTTTTGATCGCTGTTTCCGCGGATAAGCTCGATCGACTTCTCTCCGGGCTCGCAGCCCGCGGCGTAGAAACCAGGTCAGTGATCGGTGAGGTCGTTCACGGAGAGGCAGGAAAAATAAACGTCAGCAGATGAAGAACAAATGCGAGGGTAATGGAGTGTCAAAAACTTATTAAGCTTGCATATCCTTTCATTGCGCAGACAAAATTTGTTGACTAAAAAGAGGCAAATATGCTGGTGGAAAGATAGGGGAGGTTCTATGGAGATCGATGCGCGAGGAAAAGCCTGCCCTCAGCCGGTTTTGATGGCCGAGGAAGCGCTATCTAAAGTCGAAAAGGGTATTGTTGAGGTCGTTGTCGACAACGAGGAGTCGGCGCTCAATGTAGTGGGGTTTGCCGCTCAGAACAGTATGTTCGCGGAGACCGTCAGGGAGGGTGCTGACTGGAAGGTTAAAATCATGAAGGGATATACGTGTAAACCGGATGCGAATCTTGAACTTCGTCATGCAGATTCGAAAGAGGCGAAAAAGAGCTTGCTCCTGATCATCGGGACTGACAGCCTCGGAAAAGATGAGGACCTAGGGAAAAAACTCATGAAAGGATATTTTGATACCATGAAGGTGTACAAGCAGCTCCCGCACACAATCATTTTTTTGAATGCGGGGGTGAAGCTTACGACCGTGAACGATGAAACGACCGGAGTGCTCAAAGACATGGAAGCCCTGGGTGTGGAAATCTATTCCTGCGGCACCTGCCTCAAATATTACAACCTTGAGTCAGAACTGAAGGTGGGTTACCGTGGCACAACGAACCACATTGTGGAAGGAATGCAGGATTTCGATAAGGTGGTGTGGATTTAACTGCAAGGTTCCTGATTGTGCGCCAAATGGCACCTCTGTATGTAGATACGCCAGCGAAAAAAAATTAATAGAAATTCGAAAATGCAAAGGGAATTAATTTTATAAGGAGGATTTTCTATGAAAATATTCAATATGCTCGTGATTAGTGCGGTGTTGTCATTAGTGTTTGTTGGTTGCGCCTCTTATGGGACTTCGCCTAAAGGTTTGGAAGTCCCGATTGAGCAAGCGGCTTTTAAATTTGCGGCAGATGTAAAAGCCGGTGGATATAAAATTATTGGCACCGAAGAATTAAAAAAATGGTTTGATGAGGGCAAGAAGGTAGCCATTATAAGCACTCTCCCCGTCGGCGATGACAAAACGTTTGGCATCCTTCCTTCTTCAGTCAACGGTGCCATGCCGAAAACCGAAAAAGAACTTACCCAGGCTGATAAGGACAATCTGCTGAAAGCTGCCGGGTCCGACAAAGAGAAAACCATTGTTGTCTATTGTGGTTTTGTCGCGTGCAGAAGAAGCCACATCGGGGCAAAAATACTCGTTGACAGCGGTTTTCAGAACGTCTATCGCTACCCAGGAGGCATTGCGGCCTGGCAAGAAATGGGTTATCCTATCACAAAATAGTCCATGTGATATAAACTGATAGGCGAGTTGGTTGTAAAGGACAGCCCGTCTATTATTTGCAGCCGCAATAAAATATTAAAAATCCTTATCCCGCTTTTTGTTCCCTTTCTTTTTGCAGGCTGTCTGAACAAAAGAATTTTGTACGACAAGATGAACGATCAAATAAACGTTTTTGGTGTAGAGCTATATTCTGATGCAGACTACAGGGAGGTTAACGGAGTCGTGGCGGCTGAAGGACGTTGCCTTAGAGGCTACGAGCCCAGCTTTGACGCTTTTGATGTAATTATCGGTTACGGGTTCGACCATAAAATACAAAAAAAATGACCCGCAATCTGAGTACCAGGATATTTGGTATAAAGCCGGGTATGATTTCTGGGGACGGTAAAGAAAAGATTTTGCAAGCTGGCCTTGTTGATAGCAACAATACGATATTTAGCCTAACACTTGAGTTACTTGATTAAGACCAAGTATCAAGAGGGGAAAATGGGACGGATATTGACAGGGATAGACAGCAAAGAGTCTTTGCATAATAAAGTTCGACCGTGAATAATGAAACGATCGGGGTGCTTAAGGGCAGGGAAGCCCTGGATGTGGAAATCTATTTCTGAGGCACGTGTCTCTATCATTATAACCTTGAATCTGAGCTGAAGAATGCGGACGATGGGACCAGAAGCAGTCCTTCCTATCCTTTTATCGAGAGCAATTACTCTTTTGCATAATCCGGGAACTTCCAGCGGTATATCCTTGCCGTCAATGCAGCGAGCGGTTGTTGGAAGATCAAGGCCAATGCGATAGGAATGGCCACCTCAGGAGGGAAGTAATTGGCTACAATGACGAGGCCGGTCACAATATTGCGCATGCCGATGTTGTAGATGATTGAGAGCGTTGTTGCGTGATCACTCCGGATGGCCTTACCGGCAACATACCCCACGAAATAGCCAATGGCCACGATCAAGCCGGTAACAAGCAGGATCTTAAGGATTAAGGGGCTCCAGACGATAGAAGCAGAAACGAAAGCAACGTTAAGGAAAATAATACCAAAGAGAGAAATACGCGACAGAATGCCGCCGACGCCTTCGGCAAAGGACGCCGTTCTTCCACCGCTAAAATCATAGAGCAGCATTCCGATGACACTCGGCAAGGTAATCATGACTAGCAGATCAATGATCATGGCGGTGTAATCGATGCTAATGGCAACCCCCACAACGAAAAGAATGAACATTGGCAACAGCACCGGAGCAATGATGGTATCCAACGTAACCGTGACCAATGAAACAGGAATGTTTCCCTTAACGATGGCGGTCCATATGACAGAAGTGATTCCCACCGGGATCGCGGCGCTGATCAGGTATCCGATTCGGATCAGGTGCCGATCGGGGAAAAAGAGAAGTCCGATCATCCAAGCGATGATCGGCGTCACGATGTGGACGATGCCGAGGATATACAACGGTATCTTCGGATTGCGGCAGATTTTGAGAAACTCGCTAA
>Ga0074045_10001973_pt1 | contig 19401 bp, 17 predicted proteins | sample BogForMeECP23OM2_FD_94442 | JGI IMG/M metagenome (GOLD analysis project Ga0074045, IMG submission 94442) | Bog forest soil microbial communities from Calvert Island, British Columbia, Canada - Bog Forest MetaG ECP23OM2 | ecosystem: Environmental > Terrestrial > Soil > Wetlands ...
CATGCTCCGGGCGCACGAGGAGTTGCTGCTGAACTGGTTCCGTGCCAAAGCAGAGATTTCCAGTGGTGCCGTCGAGGGTCTCAACAATAAGATTCGAGTGGTGACCAGAAGATCGTATGGGTTCCGGACCTATGAAGCGATGGAAATCGCCCTCTATCACACGCTAGGACGACTTCCAGAACCCGAAACCACCCACAGATTCTGCTGACGAGGCAGAGTTGTAATCAAGAAAGGAACATTAGGAAAACCATGGATAACCACCCCGGCACGGGCGTACTAACGAATGCCAAACATGAAACCGGAATTGCAACCAAATCGGTTCAGGCGCGAGAGCTCCCCGCTCTCGATCTTAGAGTGAAGATTTTCGCCGACGGAGCCGATAAAGCTTCGATGCTTGAGATGTATGCTGATCCCCGTATCGTCGGGTTCACTACCAACCCGACTCTCATGCGGAAATCGGGTGTTGCCGACTATGTCGCATTCGCCAAAGAAATCCTCCAACTCATACAGGATCGTCCCATCTCATTTGAAGTCTTCGCCGATGAGTTTGACGAAATGGAACAGCAAGCGCTGGAGATTGCGTCGTGGAGCGCGAACGCGATCGTGAAGGTTCCGGTCACCAATACACGCGGAGAGGTGACGGATGAAGTACTGGAGAGGCTGCGTAGGGCCGGTGTAAAGATGAATGTTACGGCGTTGCTGACGCTGCAGCAGGTCAGGCGTGCGGCTGCCATTCTGGGAGGCGGTCCGCCTAGCATAATTTCGGTTTTTGCTGGGCGCATCGCTGATACTGGTCGCGATCCGGTACCGTTGATGGCGGCAGCAGTCGAGCTTCTGCGTCCGTATCCAAACCTGGAACTGATCTGGGCTAGCCCTCGAGAGCTGCTGAATATCTTCCAGGCAGACGCGATTGGTTGTCACATCATTACCGCCACCACGGACATCTTGAGGAAACTCCAACTTGTGGGCAAGAACCTAGACGACTACTCTCTCGAAACGGTAAAGATGTTTTACGATGATGCGAAGAAAGCCGGGTACCAGATCGAAGCTGACACCTATCGGACCAAGAAAGAGGATATACAGATTGTTGCTTGAGTAGCCATCCATCGGGTCGGTCTGCGGTCGGTGCGTCGGAGGCGGCACTGGGATCGATTGCGGAGATTGGCACCATGATTTGAGCTGCGGTTCTTAGGAAAGTTCAGTCAAACGAAAGGATATCAAGAAATATGATCATTACTCGCACTCCGTTTCGAGTTACTCTCGGCGGCGGCGGTACCGACCTTCCTTCTTACTACCGGGAACACGGTGGTTTTGTGCTCGCGGTAGCAATCGACAAGTATATGTATCTGAACGTCAACACCCCGATCGTCGATGACTTGATCCGAGTCCAATACAGCAAGACAGAAATCGTGAATCATGCAGACGAAGTTCAGCACACACTGGTTCGTGAAGCGCTGCGCCATTTTCATATAGGCAACGGGATCGAGATCGTATCCATGGCCGATATCCCCGCGGGTACGGGGCTCGGCTCATCGAGTTGTTACCTCATAGGACTCCTTAACGCTCTGCACACTCTTACGCGCACTCCGCTCAGCACACAAGAACTAGCGGAAGAAGCCTGTTACATCGAACTGGAGAGGTTGCAGAAGCCCATCGGCAAACAAGATCAGTACATGGCCGCCTTTGGCGCCTTAACCGTTCTTGAGATTGCGCAGGATGGCAAGGTAACGGTCTCACACCCTGAGCTGGGGGTGGAATTAGTCGACACCCTGGAAAGCAACATCCTACTTTTTTACACCGGTGCGGCAAGAGACGCAGCCACTATCTTGAAGAAACAGGATAATGCTACGAAACGCAAAGACAGAGAAGTCGTGAGAAGCCTGCATGAAATCAGGGACATCGGCGTCGAGATTCGCGACGCTATCGTGAATGGTAACCTGCGACGCTTCGGCGAATTGCTCGACGTGCATTGGCAGACCAAGAAGCGCCTCTCGGATGGCATCAGCAACAAGCAGATCAATGACTGGTACGAATTGGCCAAGAAGAACGGCGCCGTCGGGGGGAAAATCTCGGGTGCAGGGGGTGGGGGATTCTTGATGCTCTATTGCGAGGAAAACAAGGCCAACCTGCGTGAGGCCATGCGTCGCGCGGGCTTGCTCGAACTTAACTTCCGCTTCGAGTTTGAAGGCAGCAAAGTTGTGTTCGACATGGTTTCACGAGACGGGCGCCTCGCGCACATGCGGCGTCAGGCAAGGACCGGCTGCACCCCGGCCCAGGCTCTGGCTATGGTTCATGCCTGAAGCCGGAAACCGACACACTTACTCAGTCTCAGCTCATTCAACGATGTCGAGTGCACGCGCAGTTTTTCTCGATCGCGACGGAGTGCTCAATCCCCTTCTTTACTACAAGGAAGTTGGCATTGTGGATTCTCCGTTTACTTTGCCGCAGTTCCGTGTTTTTCCACATGTACCGCGAGCGATTCGCCTGCTCAACGATCTCGGTCTGCTTGTAATCGTCGTATCCAATCAGCCTGGCATTGCGAAGAAACATTTTAGCGCTGCCATGCTGGAGCAATTTGATCGAAAACTGCACGCGTCTCTCAAGCGGGCTGGCGGCCATCTTGACGCCGTTTACTATTGTCTTCACCATCCTGACGCGATGGTGAAGCGGCTGCGCAGGCGCTGTAACTGCAGGAAACCGGGCATGGGGTTGCTCCTTCAGGCAAGAAAAGACTTCGGAATTTCCTTATCTCAGTCGTACATGGTGGGAGACGGACTGACCGATATCGAGGCCGGCAGTCGAGCTGGGTGTCGCACTATTTTCATTGGCCGCTGGAAATCGGAATACAGCCGCTTTATACGTCCATCCGATCTACAGCCAACATTTGTAGCCAAGGATCTGTGGGAAGCGGCACATATCATACAAGCTGATCTGCCACAGGACGTGATATACCGTCCCGCTATTGTGGCACGGGAGTTGCGCCCATGACCACTCATCGCCCCGCAATCTACTGTGTGATCCGTCGCAATTCTGAATGACGTCTCGAAGAGTTCGAAAGGTCGTAATTCCGGCGGCCGGCTTAGGGACGCGATTCCTTCCCTTTACAAAAGTCGTGCCGAAAGAAATGCTTCCGATTGCGGGCCGCCCCCTCATCCAGTACGCGGTGGAAGAGGCAGTAGCCAGCGGTCTGGAGCTTGTGATTCTGGTGATTAAGGAAACCAAGAGCCTGGTTGCGGAGCATTTCAGTCGCGACGTCGCTCTGGAAACGACCCTAATACGTAGCGGAAAAGTGCAGGAGGCGGAACTGATCTCCCGCCTGGCCCAAATGGTCGAAGTGCGGACGGTGCGGCAGGAAGTTCCTCTGGGGTTAGCGGATGCCATTCGCCAGACGCGCGCGCTCATCGGCGATGAACCTTTCGCTGTCATTCTTCCTGACGCAATCATCGATTCCGCAGTACCCGCGATTCGGCAACTTATGGATTGCCATCAGAACCGTCTTGGTTGCATCATCGCGACTCAAAAGGTTTCCCCTTCCGACGTCGAGCGCTTCGGCATTCTCGACGCCCTCCCCATGCCTGACCCCAATTTCAATGCCCGGACATTGCGAGTGTTGTCGTTGACCGAGCGCCCCCGAAGGGAGCTAGCGACTTCTGACTATGGTATCTTTGGACGCTACATTCTAGAGCCGGAGATTTTTGATTTCATTGAAAGCGTGCGACCGGGCTTTGGCGGCGAGCTTCAACTCACGGATGCGCTCCAGTTATACTCCAAGGACAGACCGATTTATGCGTACCAGTTTGAAGGCAGGCACTACGATGCCGGAAACAAGCTGGGGTTTCTGCAGGCTACGCTGGCATATTCCTTGAAAGATCCAGACCTCGTTCGCCCGTTGAGCGAATATATGGCCACGCTCGATTCACCGCGGGTGGAAAGTTTGCCCTGACGTTCATTCTTCTCTTTTTCTTCTCTTCCGGGAGGCACTGATGGACTACACGGGTCGCTATATCGAGGAGGCGATTCAGATTCTTCGCACACTAGATCAAGGAAAGATTGAACGCGTCGCCGACCTTCTGGCCGATGTACGGAGTCGGGGTGGACGCATCTTCTTTATGGGCGTAGGAGGCGGGGCGGGTCACGCATCCCACGCGGTCAACGACTTTCGCAAAATCGCCGGCATCGAGTCGTACACGCCGACCGACAATGTCTCCGAATTGACGGCCCGAATCAACGACGACGGTTGGGATACTGCCTACCGGAACTGGCTGGAGGGTAGTCATCTCAATAAGAAGGATATGGTATTTGTCTTCTCGGTGGGCGGAGGAGATCTAAGCCGAAACATTAGTGCTAACTTAGTGCGGGCTTTGCAGTATTCCAAGGAAGTTGGTGCCACGATTTCTGGAGTCGTGGGCCGCGATGGTGGCTTCACGGCACAGATCGCAGACACATGTGTCCTCGTTCCTATGGTAAATAACGACACCGTCACCCCACACACAGAATCCTTCCAGGCTGTAGTCTGGCATCTGCTGGTATCCCACCCCAAGCTTAAGAAGAGTGAAATGAAATGGGAAGGCGCGGTCCGAGTATTTTGAAATCGTCTTTCAAAAGCATGTCGGGCTGAGCGTAACGTGGAACCGCTAATAGACTACGATATGCAGCACCAAAAGTAACTAGGCGGCCAAACTTTCTCGGAACCTCTCTAGCACAAGATTAACGGAGGCAGCATGTCGAAAACGGTGAAATTTCTGTTGTTCCTTCTCCTTGGCTGTGGCGCAAGTCTAGGACAGATTCACGTGTCGAATTGCGATATCCAGGCTGCAATCAATCGTTGTAACGGGAGTTGTACCATCTCTGTCCCTCCTGGTACTTGTCACCTTAGTGCCGCGGTTACGTGGGCCGGGACTGGCAAGAAGATCGATTTCGAGTGTGCGGGGAGGGAACAAACCGTTCTGATCTGTCCCCCGGGAATACAGTGCCTCAACCCTGATTCAAACTCTCGGATTGCGCACTGCGATTTGCGCGGCCCAGGGGTTGTATCAGAGGACGCGATTATCAATGGTCCACAAAACTCCCATGATATCGTCATCGAGGACAATGTCATTGAGCAATCCGCCGACCAGGGTCTCAATACCGGAGGCGGCGCGGCGCGATGGACGATTCGCAACAATCTGTTTCAGAACAACGGCGGGGACGGCATTTATCTAGCCTCGGGAACGAGCGACTCGGTGGTCGCAGACAACATTGTCATCAATAATGGATCGAATGGAATTGACTGCAACGGAAGTGAAAACACCTTTCAGGGCAACGTGTCGAACAGTAACGGCCTGCCGGGCGGACCTATCGACAAGGACGGCATCCTGATCTCCGGAATTTTCCAGGGAAGTTCGGCCAACTACAACACTCTGACCGGAAACGAAACGAATTATAACGGTGGCGACGGTATCGTTATCCGCGCTGATATGGGCACTACCGCTAATTACAACACCGTTTCCGGAAACGTCAGCCATGACAATAGCGGAGTGAATAACAATGGCGACGGGATAGGTATCGACGGAAGTGATTTGGGCACCTATATTGGTAATGCGATCGTCGGTAACACCGTCTACCATAACCAAAGAGATGGCATCAACGTAGATGGTGAAAACGCGACAACGGTGCAAGACACCGTCGTTTCTTCGAATGTTGCGGTCGGGAATGGGTTTATGGGGATTATTTTGGGCAATCCGAAATTGCAGGACACATTGGTGGTTAACAATATGGTGATCGGTAACGAGAGCGGGCAGATCACCGACTTGGGGTCGACCCGGGCTGTTATTGCGGGCAACAAGCAAAATACGACGGACTCGGAGTATGTGATTCGGAACGGGATGACCATTGGTGGTGGGGTTTCGCAGGACGGTACGGGAATGAAACACCAATCAGCGAGCACCGGCTCCGTAGGCCCGGGAGGTTCCACGAATGTGACATTGACCTGGCTCACACCGTTTGCCGACACGAATTATGATTCCCAATGCAGCGTGCTTGATCCTACACCAGGAGACAAGGCACTTAGAATCCACCACATCGTGTCCTTTACGACGGTGGGCGTTGCCGTTGAAGTGGTTAACGATGATGGTGTGTCTTCCCACGAGGGAACCATGTCTTGTCTTGGCATTCATCAATAAAGAGGCATCGTCTCGTGCACCCTGAGAACTAGACGCACCGGGGCCCTGTTTGAAGTCAGGTTGGGCGAATCGGGCCGCACCCCGCTCCTGGTTCGCTGAGGTGAGCGCCAGCGGGCGCGTACCGACCGCTCGCAGGCGGGTTGCGTTTAGGCCTCGACACTCTGCCAGGCGAAGTCAGATCGCATCCAGCTGGCGATCATCGTGCAACCACGACTGCCCTCGGCCGCCGTTCCCCCGCGCCTTCAGCCGCTCTACTCGATCCTTCCACACCTGCCATCCTGCGATCTTGCAACAGCAGCGTGCCGACTGTAGCCGTACCGCCCATATTTCGCGGCTGGGTCCAGGATCCGCCATTTTCAGCTCATCTTCCCTCACATGTCCGCACCCAGCACACCCGCCGCTTGCTCACCTCCTTCTCGGCGGCCCGCTGTAGGATACGGCGACTTCCGGAACCAACTTGTAGTCTGCCAAGTCGAATAGTCGAATGGATCACTCCGCGAGTCGATCCCGTATCAGCGCCGAGAACATTGATATATAGCGTTAAAGCCCGAGTGGCGGATCTTCCGGCACAGCCGTGTTAAGCCATTTAAGAATGTAACCCTTGTAACGCTCAGCTGACCTTGATCCGGCTTCTGGCCTATACCTGCCCCTGGCCTTCTACCACTGCTAAGTCTGCAGCCGTGCCCGCCGAAAATGCCAGACCTTTCATGAGCTCGCCAAGCGCTTCGCTTACTGGTTCGTCGCTCTTTCGCCCAATGCCGGTTGATCCTACCGCGCTGTCATTCGACGTGTCCGACAACCTTTCCCGGCGTCCGTCCTGACGCTCTGGTCGCACTAATTCCTTCCAACCCGAAAAATCAGCCCGCGCACTCCAGTTTCCCAACGGTTTCTGCCCCCCCGCGAGCATTCCAATTTGTCCCAGCTTCCTTGCCTGCCACAACTGATGTGAAATCAGCGGCCTACCCGATGGGTAGATGGCGCTTTGCGGAATCGCTGTTGTGACCATGGGGCAGCTTGTGGAACAATCTCTTTGTCTGTAGAATCTCGCGATCACGTCGGTACCTTACACATTCCATGCTCTTCAGAGCTTGGTCAGGGAGTATCTTGCCAAATTTGAGAATACGCTGTACGGCCGCTGGGTTAATCGCTGGTTGTTTGTTCACGTTGATGGGTTGCGCCGGCGGCGGTGGCTCGGCCTTAATAGCGCCTTCTTCCGCGTTGCTTTTACCTGGACAATCCCTGCAGTTCAGTGAGGTGGGACACAGCGGTGACACGGACCTGGTGTGGCTCGCGAATGGACTGGTCGGCGGTTCGGCGTCCTCTGGAACAATCGATTCCGCCGGCATTTACACCGCTCCGGGCACCGTACCCAGCCAGTCGGCGACGGTCAGCATACAGGGCCCGTCCGTCGCGGCAGTGGTCGATTTTTTTGATCCAAACCACGTGATCCCGGGCTCGGTAGCCGCAACTCAGAATCCGCTTGTGGCTGCATATTCGATCCCAGTTCCACCCGGTGCATTAGTCAGCGTACAGTTCGGACTCGACACAGGTTATGGCTTTTCTACATCCGCGGTCACGGCGCCACCTAACGGAGGTAATACGACGGTTCTGGTAGCGGGCATGCGAGCCAGCACAACTTACCACATGCAGGCTGTGATCGACCTAAGCAACGGTATTAAACTGCTGGACGCGGATCAAACGTTTACGACTGGGGCCATCCCCGCGGATCGGATACCCAATATGACGGCGCAGACAACCGGAGTTGGCGCGCCCAGCCCCGGTATCGAACTGCTCTCACTTGTTCCTCCCAGCGCTGGGAATTTGCTCAATGGCCTGGTTACGGACTTGGAAGGCAATGTGATCTGGTATTACGATCTGCCATCGAACGAGTTTCCGTTCCCCATCAAACAACTACCTAACGGGCACATGCTGGCAAACGTCGCGGTGATCGAAGGATTAGCAGGCAATGAAGTCCGTGAGGTTGACCTCGCGGGGAACATCATCCAGAGCGCCAGCATCGGTGCGGTCAATAATAGTCTGACGGGTATTGTGCCTGTGCCCTTCCAACTCGATCTGTTCCATCACGATGTTGCAGTGTTACCCAACGGGCACTGGATCTTGCTAGGTAACTATCCAGAGACGATTAACAATGTGCCCGGAATACCGGCGGGAACGTCGATTTTGGGGGATGCGCTCGTCGACTGGGATCCTCAGAGTGGATCAGTAGCTTGGACTTGGTCCACCTTCGATCATCTCGACCTTACGCATGCTCCCTTCGGGTTCGCAGATTGGACCCATGCCAATGCGATCATTTATTCGCCGACGGATGGAAACTTGATCCTTTCTATGCGAAACCAGAATTGGATCATCAAAATCGACTACCAGAATGGCGCGGGCGCGGGCGACATCCTGTGGCGCTTTGGTCCCGGCGGTGATTTCACGCTGACCGGTCAGGAGGCGCCCATCGATTGGAACTATGGTCAACACTATCCGACGATTCTGAGCCCGAATAGCTCTGGCATTTTCACCCTCATGTTTTTCGACAATGGAAACTTCCGAATCCTGGACAGCAACGGCGATGTCTGTGGCACTCCTGGAGTGGGTCCCTGTTTCAGCAGCGTTCCCACCTTCCAAGTCGACGAATTCGCGAAAAGTGCAACGCTGTTGTGGGAGGACGAATTGCTGCCTTCCTTTTCCACATGTTGTGGAGACGCAGTGCTTCTTCCCAATGGCGACGTTGAGTATGACATTGCTGCTGACGTCAACACCCCCGGTTTCTCTCACATCCAAGAAGCGACCCAAACTCAGTCTCCTGAGCTCGTTTGGAAGATGGATATCGAAGGGCAGCTGGCGTACCGCGGTTTTCGTATTCCCAGCCTGTACCCTAGTGAGGTTTGGCCCGCTACAGCATCGTCGAGCCCAAGTCGCACGTTGCCTGCAATCTCGCTGGCGAGGAGCGCGCAACAATTGCCGTAACGGCAGTGAATCGCCCGTGCACCGCGTAAGATAAGATCGATTATGGTCGGATTTACTTTTCACCATGTGGGAGTGGCAGTGCGAGATTTACAGACTGCGATCCCAATCTACAAGAATCTTTTCGACTACAAATTAATATCGGGTCCCTTCGATGATCCTATTCAGAACGTATCAGTTTGTTTTCTGAGCCGTGGGGATGGGGACACGGTCATAGAGCTCGTTGCCCCTCTTGGGCCAGACTCTCCCATCGCTCGCACACTGAAGCAAGGCGGAGGCACCTATCATGTTTGCTATGAGGTTCGCGATATCAGCGCTGCCATCAGCCACCTTGTCGAGCAAGGCTCTTTCCTGCTGAGCGGCCCCGTGTCGGCTGTGGCTTTTGAAATGCGCGAGATTGCGTGGCTTATGACAGAAGCCGATTTGTTAGTTGAACTGTTGCAGGCGTAATCGTAGATGTGCACGGAGCCCGACCGGAGTATTTTGGCTCTGCACCGAGACTCCCCACTTGTCCAATCGAGCAGCGGACCGGCATCGAGTTCGAAGGTGCCTTAGAATACTTTGTATACGATGCCGGGGGCTGGCTGGTTGAGCAAGACTGTAATGACAAGAGCAGACAGGCCTAGCACAGATGCATAAACCACAAACGCATAGCGGCTGGTGAGCACCGGCTCCTCAGCGATCTTGATTGACAGGAGGGCAGTGCGCAGCGACTCCCATGATGCCAATACGAGGGCGGCGAACAGCCAGGCCGTGACCCACACGCCAAGCCACTGCATTATGCTCAGGGCGGTAAAGACCCTGTCGATCTGCTTCCAGTTAGCCCAGAACCAAAAGAGCGTGAAAGCGAACCAGATGAAGTTCAGCCCGCGACCAGAAGCAACATAGACAGGATTTGTGGCCAGCACCTTATAACCCTTGCGGCTTAGGACGCGAATCAACCCCAATTGCCACAATTTGTTCATCGACATCCCTCCACCGGTCATCAGTCCGAAGACTATGAACTCGGAAGTGCGCCCATGCCAGACACCAATCAGGAAGAACGTCACGAAGAAGCAGAAGACGCCCATGAATGGCTGCATCGCCAAGGACGGGGCGCGGCGCATCAGAGCTAATAACAGTGGGTTGTAGACATAAGACTTGAACCAGTTGGAGAGCGTCATATGCCACCGGTTCCAGAAATCCAGCGCCGAGGAAGCCGCAAAAGGACGATCGAAGTTCTCCGGCAGGCGCACGCGCATCAGGCGCGCCAGCGCAATCACGATGTCTATATAGCCGGAAAAATTCGCGTACAGAAACAACGGATACACGATGGCGAGCCGGAAGGCGGCATAGAGCTTGAGGGATTGCGGCAGGGGTTGAGACATCTGCGCAAGTGCGTCGACTCGCACCATATCAAACAGCATGGCCAGCACGTTGACCTTGAAGAAGCCACGGACGATGCGCTCCAACTGCAAGCCGATCACGCGAGGTCCCATCGTGATCGGCTGCCCCGCGAACTGGTCCCGGGCGAACTCGTCGTAGCGCTGGATCGGACCGGAAACGAGCGTCGTGAAATTCAGCGTGTAGAGCAGGTAATCGCCGAACCCGATGTGTCTTTTCTCGCTGCTATCTCCCGCTTCGATTAACAGGTGCAGTACGCGAAAGAAGAAGTAGGAAAGCCCAAGTGTGAAGTAGGGGAAGCGCAAGAAGCTGCCTTCCGGCAGAAAGGTGTACTTCTTCAGCCATATGTAGACGAAGATAACTGCGAGGATGCTCCAGACCATGGACCTGGACCAGCCGCGTTCCAGCAGGACAAGCCCAGCGTAGCCCAATAGAAGGAATCCGGCCATCGGCAAAAAGAGAAGTGGGTTATGCGCCAGTAGTCCAAGGAAAACAAAGCTGGTCGCCAACAGCACAACTGAGCGCCAGATGCGCGAGCGGCTGAAGTTCGAGACCAAAGCAGCGGCCAAGCCGAAGGCGACAAACTGCAAGGAAGCTGCATCCATGATTATCTGCTTCCCTCCATTGCAGCCTGCGGCGGTGTCGTAACCTTGAGCGCAGGAACTGCTCCACTTGTAAGCTCCTTTGCTAATATCCCTGATAGAATCGCGTGTCCACGAGCATTAAGGTGGCCGTCGAACGGGAAGTAGCCCTGTTGAAGGTTGGATATAGTACGAACGTCGGGCAGTATGTCTATGTAAGTTCCGCCGCGGCTCGTTACGATGGAGCTCAACTCTTCATCCAATTTGTAAGGGTCAAAACCTGCCGGCCACTCCCCCATTATGATCATGTCCGCGTGAGCGTGAGCAGGCAGCAGGAAAACCACTAAAGGCACGCCCGCAGCCCTCGCCTGAGTCTCAAATTTTGTGACGTTGCCGTCGAACTCATTTAGGCGCGCCTGCCATTCCGGACTCGGTTCGGCTTTTAGGTACCCTATGTCGTGGTCGGTGGCCATGAGAGAAGATTTCACGAACTGCCTCTGGTCGGTATACAGAGCATCGGAGAGCAAGACCGCGATTCGGGTGTGACGGAAGAAGTACTGGATCGAAGCCGCAAATGATTTTGTGGCGAAAGTGGCTATTATGCGGTGCCAAACCCTCACCGGAAAGCTGAGGTCAATCTCGCGATTGGGCGCCACCACCTGCGATTGCGATTCAATATCCCCGGCGTACAAGCCCCAGAGAATCATGTCAGGCTCGGCCTTCAGAATCTCATTGAAATGGAGAGCCAAGGTGTCCGGTGATCGATAAGGGATGGCTTCGTTGTAGAGTTCAATCTCATGCCCAGTCCGCTGCGAGAGTTCCAAGGGAAGTGACGCGGCAAAGGTCTTTTCTCTTGGAACCCGCATTCCCAACGTGGAGGATGTACCAATCATCACAATTCTGTAGACGCCAGCCGCCTTGGGTCCGCACTCCATGCCCGCGCGGTGTCCGCAGCTATTGAACCGGTATTCCGTAAGTTCACCTTCGGGAATCTTTTCCCGGCATACGGAGTTTGGAATCCCTCGCGCTCCGGTCACAGGATCATTGAACACCATGCAGTCTTCCCCCAGCGTGTCCAACTGAGGGAAGATGTGCCGTGCGGTCAACTCGACGGAGCCAGCCACGAGACAGACCGTCAGAAGACTGAGCATGGGTAGCAGTATCCAATCCCGCCGGGGCATCTTCGTTTCGCGCAAGCTTTCAGGTTCGTTTGCACTGGATAAGGTCATGCAACAGATTTCTCTTTAGCTATGGCAAATCCCTGCGAGACCGCTTTCATCGGCGCGCTCTCCGGGTCCGCGCCCGCGACGAGCCGTTCCCAGCGTGTCAGACCCGACTCTTCTTCCACCAGCTTGGCGAAGCCGAGCCTGGCGTAATGGTCGACGACCAACTTGTTGCGGTCTGTGGGGCGATAGACACCGGTCAGCTTTTGGATACCAGCTGCGCGCGCGTGCTCAAGAATCTCGCGCAGCACCATATGCTCCACCTTGCGGCCGAGCACACGGCAGCTCATCAACCACGTGTCGATGTCCCATACGCCGGGTTCGCCCGGGCGGCAGATGACGACGCTGATCATACCGTTGTCGCCGAAGATATCCGCGAGCCGGACCTGAAGCGTGAAGACTTCAGGATCGTTTTCCGCCTCGGCCACTTCCGCATCCGTATAACGGCGTGTCGTCAGGTTGTACTGATTGGATTTGTTGATGAGTTGGACGTTGCGCGCTCTGCCGGTCGCGTCAAAGGGTTGGAAGGTGATGGTCATGTCCAGCGATGCCAGGTAGGCGTCCAGGCCGCCAACCTGCTTTTGCAGTTCGGCGCGCTTGGCGTTGTCCTGATAGAAGCCCGCACGCTTCAGATCCTCACTGGCAAAGGCCACGGCCTCAAAGTAACCGCCCGCCGCGAGCGTTCTCGCGTAGTATGCCGGTTCGTCCGGCAACTCCGGCACGGCCACTTGCGGAAGCAGCGTTCGCACTAGCCCACGCTCCACCGGATTGTCGTCCAGGAACACCATGGCATCCAAGCCGAGTGACAGCTCCGCAGCGATGGCTTGAATGTTAGTGGCTTTGTCGTTCCAGTTAGCCTGAAATACGGCGATGTGGTCCAGCTTCAGCAGCATCTCGGGGTGCTTTTCAAAAGGTTCCCGCGCCACTTCGTCGATGTTCTTCGAGGCCACCGCAAGCACGATTCCGCGTTGTCGCAGGTCCAGCGCCAGACGCTGAACGGCAAGATGCGCTTCCCCCTGGGCATCACCCTGTGCGACTTTGATGCCATCCAAGCCATCGTCTCCGATCACCCCGCCCCAGACGGTGTTGTCGAGGTCGAGAATCAGAACCTTTCTGCTTTTACCGCGGATGGCCGCAACGGTGCGGGCAACGTGATCGGCGTACAGTGGAATGAGTTGGTCAGAGAAGGAGAACTTGGCCATGTTCCAAAGCTGGGGATCGTGCCACTCAGCGAGGCCCACTGTTTCCGCGAGTCCCGCTACATCGAGCAGAACATCACCCGAGGCCAGAACAAGCTCAGTCAGTTCGCGGTTGATGCTGTCAAGGATGCTTCTCAGCGTTCCGGGCAGCGCGCGGTCCAGGCTGCCAAAGAGCGTCTCCGAGGGCGGGGCGAAGGTTTGAAAGATGCAAATGGCGTGCGAATTGGTCTTGATGCCGTTGCGAAGCGCTTGCAAGTAGCCGATGACGCCTTGTACGGTGGCGGCGGCAGTCGTGTCATCCCCCAGGGAAAGTTGCAACGGCAGCGCACGATAGTCGAGTGCAAAAAGCACGGCATCCGGTTTGGAGCTGTTGACTCTAGAGTCCGGGGTCAGAGCCTCTTGGGCTACCTGGTCGTAGGAGGGCTGTATGACCTCAAGCGCGATACCATGCCGCGCGGCACTTGCCACCAACCCAGGCACGATCAAGTCCACCGTCGAGTTGCTGAGCATCGCCAGCCGGAATGGCGTCAACGGATTCAGAGACCTGCCTTCCGAACGGGCTTTGACGATGACCTTGGCCATCTTCGTCAACTGGTTCAGGTCCAGGGCGTACAACGCGAGAGCTTGCAGTTCGCGCCCCACGTGCCCCGTTGAATTTCCTAGGTCCTTCAGTCTCTCGGAAAACTCCTTTGGCACACGCGGGAGCCACTGCAATTCAGCATATAGTGGATTCATTGACAAATTAACATCCTTAGTTTCTTTGAGCGAAAAATGGAGAGCACGTGCACAGGCCATTCCTTTATACCCGCTCCTTGATCAGCGCGACAAGATCGCCCACGTTTTCAAGCTTGCTAATCTCTGAGGTTGAGAATTTGATTTTGAATATCTTTTCGATCATTAGTATCAGCCGGATATGAGTAAGGCTATCCCAACCGTCAACGTCCTTGGCCGAAAGATCAGGAGTTAGTTCAATCGAATCTTCATCGAAAACGTCTTCGAAAATCTCCGCCAGTCGAGCATAAATCTGTGAATCATCCATTGCTTAAATCGCCTCGCACCATTCTACAGAATGTGATACTGAATCACCCCGGGCCACAAATAATAGCAGTTGCCGTCCCCTAGAATGGCAACCCTAATACAAATCAAGACCAACGTTTAGATTTTGTACGTCCCACTTCCATGGTCGATTTCATCCGTTATGACCGCGTTTCGACCGTCAGGGCACGAGCGACATGCGGTTGGAAACGTAGGCCAGACCGTCGCCCGTCAAGTGCATGGTGGCTGCCCACAGAGCATTTTTTTTCAAGCCACCGGGATGGCGGTCTCGTTTTGCTGCGTCCTTGGATGGATGGGCACGACAGGGGTGCGAGCGCGATGCCGTTATTGCTGGCGGTCCGGCAGCCACGAAGATCCCTTCCGCCGCTGAGCTTGACGCTAACTGCCAGATCATCTATCTGGGTTTCGTAGAAATCTGCTCGACTGACCCCCTGCCAGCCGGCACATTCGCTCGATTTGGCAACGGCGATCTTTTTAATCGAGGACACTCCCAGCCGACTGAGATGCGAACACGGCGATGTGATTTAGATCACATCAATTCATTTGGCGTCACCGATAAAAACAATCGAGACCGCAATCGCACGATCTAGTAGGTTCGAACTAATGACGAAGCGCGTGCAAGTGAGTAGGATCGCCCGTTGGCCTTATGAATGTTCGATGGAACGGCCAGTTTTCGTGTTTCGATCTCGTCGCGAAAAGCGACGGTTGCTCCAGCGTAGTCGTGACCGTCGATGACATCGAAATTGGCGGCAAGGATTTCGTCGTCATGGCGGGCCCGTGCGCCGTCGAGTCCGAGCGCCAGTTAATACAGACTGCGGAAGCTGTGGCTGCGGCAGGCGCGCGCATTCTGCGCGGAGGCGCCTACAAGCCGCGTTCCTCTCCTTATTCTTTTCAGGGGTTGGGCGTCGCAGGCCTCAAGCTTCTGCGCAAGGCGCGAGAAGCTACTGGTCTTGCCATCGTCACCGAAGTAATGAGCGAAGAAGATGTCGATCTGATTGCCGAGTACGCTGACCTTATGCAGGTTGGAGCTCGAAGCATGGAGAATTATGCGCTGCTTCAAGCGCTGGGTCGGTGTGAACGTCCCGTCCTGTTGAAGCGCGGCCTGACCGCCACACTGGAAGAGTTACTGCGATCCGCACAGGTTATTGCCATGAGTGGCAACCCGCAGATCATCCTTTGCGAGCGTGGGATTCGGACTTTCGAGACCGCCACACGCAACACACTGGATATTGCGGCGGTGCCAGTACTGAAAACCGTTTCGCGACTCCCAGTGATCGTCGACCCTAGTCACGCCGCCGGGGTTCGGTCCCTGGTTCCGGTGCTGGCGCGGGCGGCGACTGTCGTCGGCGCGGACGGACTGATCGTCGAAGTGCATCCTTCCCCCGATCAGGCGCTGAGTGACGGTGAGCAGTCCCTCACATTCGGACAGTTCCGCAACATGATGGTCGACCTGCAGCCTTATCTTGCGCTCCAAGAAGATGCCCGGAGGCTCCGTCCGCAACTACTCGTGGCTGGAGGTGCAGACTAGTGACGGCACGCCGAAACCACGGCGCGTTGGATCAAGCGCTGATGGAGGAGTCGGCTTTATGAGGAAGCCGTCTATCTCAGGATTGATCCTGCTCCTGGTGCTGGGGTGCGTGGCGGTGCTTGCGGCGCGCTTATTAGTATTCGGCGCGAGCGCAAGAGCGGACGCGGCTGGCGCCAAGGGTGGCACCCTGAGTGGCACTGTTTTGATGTTTACGCGCACTCCTTCGTACTCTGCGCAAGCCTGGATTCAGGGTGGAGAACGGTTTCCCCAGGGAGGGTCGATTGTTGTGAAAAACGGGAACGACTCGCACCCGCTGGTTGCGGATTTTGCAGCAGCGGTCGACCCGAGGCTGAACTTCGAAGGCACATCCGTGCTGTTCGCGGGGAAAGAAAAGCGGGGCGATCCGTGGCAGGTGTACGAAGTGGCTTTGAACGGAGGCCCGCCGCACCAGATAACGGCCGGTGAGGAAGACTCCATCCGGCCGATGTACCTGCCGGATGGGCGGATTGTGTACGCGCGAAAAACGGGAGGCCGGTTTGTGCTGGAGGCCGCAGCGCTGGATGGAAGCGGCAAACCGCTGCGCCTGACTTACGCCCCGGGAAATTTCCTTCCCACCGATGTGCTCCGCGATGGCCGGGTGCTTTTCGAATCGAGTTTCCCTTTGGGGAGTGCCGGGCATCCAGAGATCTATACCGTATATCCCGATGGCAGCGGCGTCGAGGCCTATCGCTGCGATCACCGCGACGCGCGCTCGAACGGAATACAGGGAGCGAGCGGCGACATTCTGTTCGCGAGCACCCGCGGGCTAGGCCGATTCACTTCTGCTTTGGCTCACGACGTAACGGTGAATGTTCCTGAAGGCGACTACGCTGGCGGCATCGCCGAGACGGAGGCGGGTGTCTTGATTCTCTCGTCTCGACCGGTTCAGGCAGGAGCCAAGAACCCTGTGAGGCAAGGCTATGCGCTGAAGTTATGGGCACCACGCACGCACGCGCTGACGACGGTGGCGGCAGAGCAAGGCGAAAGCCTTGTCGAACCGGTGCTGGTTAGGCCGCATCCGATCGCGAACCGCTTCCCGACCGCGCTCCACGATTGGAAGACGACAAACCTGTTGGCGCTGAATAGCTACATCTCGCGCGATGGGGAGACTCCGCAAGGGACATTGGCCGTCGTGCGCGTTTCAATCCTGGATGCGAGCGGCAAGGTGAAGGTGCTGGGGACAGCTCCGGTGGAGAAGGACGGTTCGTTCTTTGTGCAGGCGCCGGGTGACAGTCCTCTGAGGTTTGAACTGTTGAACGCGCAAGGGAACGTAGTGCGCAAAGAAAACGGATGGATTTGGGCGCGCAGCGGTGAGCAGCGCATCTGCGTGGGTTGCCACGCCGGACCGGAGCGCGCGCCGGATAACTCAGTACCCGGAGTGCTGCTGCGAACGACTACACCCGCGGACCTGACTGGTGCGACGGCCGCAACGGCTAAAGGAGAGAACTGAGATGCCGGCCCTGGTGCTTGGACTAGTACTAATAATAATGACGATGTCGCCCGCGCCAGCAGAAGCTCCGCAGACCGCACCGCAGAATCCGCCGCCCGCGCCGGCCGCAACCGCGCCAGTCGCGCCGAAGCCGGTGCCGGTGCCGGCGGCGAAGCCAGCGCCGATTCGCTTTGAGGACGCCACCGAGGCCTCGGGGATCCGCTTCACTCACAGCATGGGCTCGCAGGCTCTGGGCTCGCTGCTGGAGGCGACGGGCGGCGGATGTGTGTGGCTCGACTACAACAACGACGGCTTGCTCGACTTGTATGTGGTGAGTGGAAAGCCACTCGAAGACAGCATGCACCCGCATCCGCTGAAAGTGAAGCCGGATCCGCCGCCGCACAACCATCTGTACCGCAACAACGGCGATGGCACCTTCACCGACGTGACGCAAGAGGCCGGGGTCGCGCCCGACATGTACTCCATTGCGGTGGCGGCGGCGGATTTTGACAACGATGGTTTCGTGGACTTGCTGGTGACGGGCTACGGCAAAGTGGTGCTCTATCACAACAACGGCAACGGAACCTTTACCGACGTGACGGCAAAGGCCGGCATTAAGGTGGACCGTTGGTCGATCAGTTCGGCGTGGCTTGACTATGACAAAGACGGTTGCGTCGATTTGTTTATCGGGCGATATGTAAAGTTTGACCCGACTTATCACAATTATTATCCCGCAGATAACTACCCGGGACCGCTGGACTATGAAGGCGACACCAACGTGCTCTACCACAATAACTGCGATGGAACCTTTACCGATGTAAGCGAGAAAAGCGGAATGAGCGCCTTTATTGGCCGGACGATGGGTGTGACCTCGGCGGACTTCGATGGAGACGGGTGGGCGGATATCTACGTTTCGAACGATAAGACGCAGAACTTCCTCTTTCATAACAATCACAACGGAACCTTCACGGAGGTGGCCTTAGACGAGGATGTTGCGTATGGCCAGAACGGCGAGGCGACTTCTTCCATGGGCCCGGTGTTTGCGGATGTGTTCGGCGACGGAAGACTCGACCTGTGGGTGACCGACTCGAAATACCACCGCCTGATGCGCAACACGGGCAAAGGGCGATTTGAAGACGTGTCGGCTGCGTCCGGCTTGGCCCAGGCGGAGGCGCAATACACGAGCTGGAGCACGGGCGTCTACGACTTCGACAACGATGGCTGGCTCGACATTATGTCGTTTCACGGCGGCCTGATCAACATGATTCCGCAGGAGCAATCGCTGTTTCGCAACCTGGGCGGCGGCGTATTCGAAGACGTCTCGCGGCAGGGTGGCGCGGTGCTGGATGTGAAAACAGTGGCGCGTGGGGGCTGCTTTGGCGACTACGACAATGATGGCAAGATCGACGCCTACATGGTGAACCTGAACGCCCAGGGCACACTGTTGCACAACGTGACACAAACTTCAAACCACTGGATCACAATCAAACTGAAGGGCACGAAGAGCAATCGCGACGGACTGGGCGCGCATCTGGAATTGACCGCGGGCGGGCGCACGCAGGTGGCCGACCGCTCCGCGGGCTCAGGATATCTTTCGCAGGATGATGACCGGATTCACTTTGGCCTGGGTGCGGCGACAAAAGTGGATAAGCTCCTGATTCGCTGGCCGAGCGGCAAAGAACAGACGATTGAGGATCCAAAGATTGACGGAGTCCTGAAGGTGGAGGAACCAAGGTGAGACGGGGCCTGGGCATAGCACTGGCATTGGGCGCCGCAGCGGTGGCGATGACGCTGCTGTCCGCGGTCCCGCCACATGCCCAGGCCGGCGC
>Ga0074045_10001974_pt1 | contig 19392 bp, 24 predicted proteins | sample BogForMeECP23OM2_FD_94442 | JGI IMG/M metagenome (GOLD analysis project Ga0074045, IMG submission 94442) | Bog forest soil microbial communities from Calvert Island, British Columbia, Canada - Bog Forest MetaG ECP23OM2 | ecosystem: Environmental > Terrestrial > Soil > Wetlands ...
CTGCCGACGGCGGCGAGGACGATCCGCTTTATCAGGATGCCGTGAAGCTGGTGGTGGAGTTCGGCAAAGCCTCCACTTCCCTGCTGCAGCGCCGCCTGCGCATAGGTTACGGGCGCGCCGCTCATCTCATCGATCTGATGGAGCAGGATGGCATCGTGGGCGCAGCAGATGGCCCCAAGCCAAGAGAAGTGCTGAAACGTCCCAACTGGGTTTCCGAGATCGAAGAGACGACGCGGAGGTAAAGTGACGGTCTTGGTTCTCATCGGTACGAACTCTTTCCTCACGTTGATGCCTTCACTTCATCGCTGATCACCTCGAAATGCGCGAGTTGTGCCCTTCCAAACGACGTCGTAATCGCGCAATCGGTCGCATCCCGTCCGGTCGCCACCAGGACGCGTCCTATGCGCGGCACGTTGTGCCGGGCGTCGCAAGTCCACCAGCAGCCCCCCAGGTAAACTTCGAACCAGGCGCTGAAATCCATCGGACCAGGAACCGCGGGCACGCCGATATCGCCCAGATAGCCGGTTGCATAACGCGCCGGGATATTGAGCGCGCGGCAAAATGTAATGGCCAGATGCTGGAAGTCCCGGCAGACCCCTACGCGCTCGGTGTAGACACCCAGGGCGGTTCGCGCCGGCGTAGCGAAGTGGTATCCAAACGTGACCTTCGTATGCACCCAACTGCAAACGGCCTGCACCAGCGGCCATCCTCGAGGCGCATTTCCGAACAGTTCGTAGGCGGTATTAAACAAAAGGTCAACCTCGCAATAACGGCTGTTCATAAGGTAGGGCAGCACATCCACCGGAAGCTGCTGTATCGGGATTTCAGGAGCATCGAAGCCTTGCAAATCGGGCTCTCCTGAATCCTCGATCAGCGTTGAATTGTGGAAGCGGACCTTACCGGCGGGCATCACCAACCTGCAACTATGATTGCCAAAGGTGTCTTCGTACTTCTCGACATGCAAGACCGGATCGGTTTGCAGCTCGTCGGGCTCCCGCAAATCCTTTGTTCGCGAGGGATGCACGTTGAGAAGAGTAATAATCGGGAGCTCTGCGGTTGTCTCGAATTGAATGTCGTAGCCGAGGCGAATCAGCATAGGGTTTGCAAAGCTGCCGTGAATCCAGATGAGATGCAAAAACTATCACTACTCGCGCCACATTCGTACAGGTTTTTTTGCTGCGGCGTATCATAAATTATCGATCAGCCGCGCGGGTGTATGATGCGGTAGTTTCATACTCTTTAACCAGAGGACGAGAGTGACTTATTGTCTGGGCATCATGACGCAGGAAGGGTTGGTGCTGGCCTCCGATTCGCGCACCAACGCGGGATTCGACCAGGTCAACGTGTGCCGCAAGATGCATCAGTTCGTTCAGCCCGGAGAGCGCGTGTTCGTGATTCTGACCAGCGGCGGGCTCTCCATCAGCCAGTCCGTCATCACCTTGTTGCGCGACGATTTCGATTCCGGCCAGGGTCTTGCCCAGGCGAACTCCCTTTACGATGCGGCTCGAATTGTTGGAGATTGCGTGCGCCGCATCTCCGACATCGATCGCGCTTCCCTGGAGCGCGATTCCTTCAGCTTTAACGTGCATCTGCTGCTGGGCGGCCAGGTGCGCGGTCAACAGCCCAACCTCTATTTGATTTACCCGCAGGGCAATCCTTTAGCCGCGACCGAGGACTCGCTGTACCTGCAACTGGGTGAGTGCAAGTACGGCCGGCCAATCCTGGATCGCGGCATCCAGGCCACAACCTCGCTTGAGGTGGCGGCTAAGTACGCCCTTCTGTCTCTCGATGCGACTATGCGCTCCAACGTAACCGTCGGACCACCCTTCGACCTGTTGCTGTACAAGAAAGACAGCCTGGAAGTCACCCGCTACCGCCGTATCTATGCCGGGGATCGCGACCTGAACCTGATCCACTCCAGCTGGGAACAGTCCCTGCGCCGCGCGGTGGAGCAATTGCCTGACATTGAGTTCCAGCAGGCGTGTGACGGTACTTCCATGGCCGGAGTTAAGTAGGCCCGGAGTTAGGCAGCGGCTCGGTTTGAACACCGTCTACGCTTTTCCCTCGGCGTCGTCCTGAGCGTAGCCGTTTTTCAGGCGGAGCGAAGGATCTCCCTTGCATAACCGCCGCCCTGAATACAAGCTGAGCCAGTTACCCGCAGTTAGCGTATTTCCGGTTTACGCCAGGAGCGAAGATTCACGGCGTACAAGGCAATACAGAACAAATTTGCCGGAATAAAACCGAATTGCGCCGTGCGGAACCCGATCACGCAGACCACCACGCTGTTGATTCCCGCCAGAATCCAGCCTTCCCAGCAGCGCTTCCCCAACAGGATGGTCGACACAACCGTAAGAATGCAGGATAAATAATCAAGCCTGAACAGCACCGAAGCCTCCGAAGCAATCTGAGTATGCATCAGGAGGGCAGAGTTTTTCTGCGATCGTTGGTAGTAATCGGGGTAACCGATGTAACTGTCCAAAAGTGCAGGCGACCTCAGCTAAAATCGTGCGTGCTTTTTTCTTAACCAGGAGTTGTGCGATGAAAGTTCTTACCGAATACCTAAAGTTTCATACCAAAACCCATCGAGCATATGTGCATGTGACGCCGCAGGTGGAAGAAATCGTGCGCAAGAGCGGTGTCCATGAAGGCATGGTGCTGGTCTCGGCGATGCACATCACCGCCGGAGTCTATGTGAATGACAATGAGAGCGGCCTGATTGAGGATATCGATCAGTGGCTGGAACAGTTGGCGCCCTTTCGCAAGAATTACAAGCATCACGATACCGGCGAGGACAACGGCGATTCCCATCTGAAGGCCTTGCTGATCCACCACGAAGTGATCGTGCCTATCACTTCGGGCAAACTCGATCTGGGGACGTGGCAGCGTATCTTCTACGCCGAATTCGATGGGCAACGCGACAAACGAGTGATTGTAAAGGTGATGGGAGAGTAGGAGGAGTGGCCACTGGTCAGTGGATCAGGTCGGTCTCCGACGGCCTCTATCAGTCGTTGATCTTCCTGACCGTTAACCACTGCAGGGTCGTCCCGAGCGTAGCCGTTTTTCAGGCGCAGCGTAGAGCCTGCCCTGAGCGAAGTCGAAGGAATCTCCCGCTCAACCGGCCCGGAGCGTCAGCCAACTGCAGCACCACTCCCTAACGCTCCGCTTGCTCAACCGACGATGAATCCGTAATATCGAGGACTTGCGATCAGACTGTCTCCACAAGACCTCTCAGGAGGATGTATGAGTGCTGACGAGCTTCAAGAGCTGCAGGAACATGCCGAACATGCGCACCACAACCCCAGCATGGCGCCGGTTTCATTGAGCATGGCGCTGCTGGCGGTTTTCGTGGCCGTGGTGTCGTTGCTGGGACACCGGGCGCACACCGAGGAAGTTGTGTTGCAGGCGAAATCCTCCGATCAATGGGCGTACTACCAGGCGAAGAATATTCGCGAACATGAGGATGAGCTCTTCGCCGACTTCAGCACCGTCGTCACCGCCAAAGATACTGCAGAAATAGCCAAATTCCACGAAAGATCCGCGCAAGAGGCGGAACGATATAAAGACGACAAGGGCAAAATTCAGGAAGCCGCGCGCGAGTTGGAGGCCGAGGTCGCTACCGAAAGGAAACGGGCCGACCGTTATGACCTCGCCGAGGTGTTCCTCGAAATTGGGCTGGTGGTCACCTCGATCACGTTGCTTTCAGGTCGGCGGATATTCTGGCATCTGGGGATTCTTTTAGGGGTGGCCGGAGTAGTCGTGGCGGCTACTGGGGCCCTGGTGCGCTGAAAGCGTGCACCGGTGAGGAAGACGGAAGTTCGGCAATTATGCCGACGCCTCGGCACTTGGAATGGTCCTGGGCCGGCGCCGAGCGGCGTGCGTAGGGACGCAAGAATAAGGCTGGCGCGGTATCTGACATGCACTTGCCGGGGATTAGTCTAGCGGAGGCCACAGGATGCTCAGCCAATGCGCCAATCCCCGGTGCGCCAAGCCTTTTCTCCGGCTGCGGGAGGGTAAGCTGTTCCTGGTGGAAACCGATCTTGTCACGGCGGCGGAGGAAACGGTGGCACAGTCTCGGCTATCGCCTCTCTTGCGAAAACCGCCGGGGCGAGTCGAACGCTACTGGTTGTGTGAGCGCTGCTCAGCAACTTGGACGTTGATACAGAACGGGCACAACGGAGTGGCCCTGATTTCATTGATTCAGTCGCCATCTGGCAACCGGGAACCGCTAGCGAGGCACAAAGAAACTGCCTAGCAGCCCGCGCCGGCCTCGCCGTCGGCGGCTGCGCTCCCTTTAGCCGGCCGCACGACCCTTAGTCTAGCTCGGTACTGGGCTTCCCACACCTGGGGGGGCCATCCTGAGCGCAGCCGTTTTTCAGGCGGAGCGAAGAACCTGCCCTGAGCGAAGTCGAAGGCATCTCCCGCTTGACCGGCTTGAAGCGTAGGCCAAACTACACCCACTACTCTAGCTTTGACCGCTCCGGAGAAACACAGCCTCTGCCCCATCCTGTTAGACTGCCTGAGGAGAATTAGCATTGTCCTCTTCGTCCTCATCATCGTCACCTCCCGTCTCTAACCGGACCCACGCGGGTACTGCGGCAGGGGATCAGGCCCCGGTCCCAGAGCCCTCGTTCTCGGAGCGGGCCCGCACCCTCGTATACCTTGGACGCATCGGCAGCCTTTCAACCCTCTCGCGAAAGCAACCAGGCTTCCCCTTTGGATCGGTGATGCCTTACGGCCTTGACGGGCGCGGACGTCCCATATTCCTGATCAGCACCATGGCCATGCACACCCAGAATCTGCAAGCCGATCCTCGCTCTAGCCTGCTCGTAACTCAGCCTGCACCCGCTCAGCCCGATGCCGCCCCCGACCCGCTGGGCGCGTCGCGAGTTACTTTGATCGGCAACGTCCAGACCATCCCTCAGCCCGAAATGGCCGACGCGCGCCGGCTCTACGTGGACCGCTACGCCAACAGCAAGTACTGGGTAAACTTTGACGACTTTTCCTTCTACCGAATGGACATAGTGGATGTTTACTTCGTGGGTGGCTTCGGAATAATGGGCTGGGTCTCAGCATCGGATTACGATGGCGCGCAGCCTGACCCACTGGCCGAGGCCGCGGGCGGAATCATCGAACACATGAACGCCGACCACAAGGATTCGCTCATCCTGCTAGCCCGCGCCTGTGCCGGAGTTGAGTCGCAGGAGGCGGCGATGATCTCTGTAGACCGCCTCGGCTTCCACCTCCGCCTGAAAACTGTCGGGGGCATGCGCGGTGCGCGCGTCGGCTTCTTGCGTGAGGTAACCAACACCGCAGAGGCCAGAAAAGTATTGATCGAGATGGTGGAGCAGGCGCGAACCCGCGGGTAAGATCCAGCGCGAGACTGCGGTCGAATCGCCTTTCGCAAAAACGACAACGCCCGTGATCCTTGCGGATCACGGGCACTTTGTTGTTACTCCAGCGTTTCCTTTAGACAGCCTGGACGTTCTCCGCCTGCCAGCCCTTCGGGCCCTTGGTCACGTCGAACTGCACGGTTTGGCCTTCTTGCAGGCTGCGGAAGCCGCCTGCTTGAATAGCGGAGAAATGCACGAAAACGTCCTCGCCATTTTGACGGCTGATAAAGCCATAGCCCTTGGCGTCGTTAAACCACTTCACTGTTCCTTGTTCTGCCATTGATAGTTCCTATTCTTTTCTTGTTTCTTGAATTGTGCTGAGAAGATTCGCTGCTAGTGAGGGGGTGACGCTGGTTGGCGATACCGACCTTCAATTGCTCGTGAGTCAAACTTAGCTGTGCCTCATTATACACAAATAAGCAAGAAAAACACAGAAAATCTTGCGGTTTTCGGCAGCGCGCTTACCTCGGGAAAAACTTGCGTGGGGACAGCCCCCCGGCTGTCCGTCGAGCGAAGCTCGACTTTTCTGACGCCTAGCTCAAAACTCTCGCTCAGAGAGGAGTTCATTCCGAGTACCCGTCGTCGCCGTCGCTCTCGTCATCTTCGTCTTCGTCGTCGTCCTCCTCGTCCTCGTCTTCTTCCTCGTCATTCGGCTCTGCCCGGACCAGAAAACAAGCAGAAATCGGCTGCTCAGCAAACTCGGGAGCGAGAAGTTCAAACCAAATGGCATTCATGGTGTCTAATGGTACACCCCGCCCCGGCAACGGCAGCGAGATTGCACCTTCGTCTCTAACCTTGTTCTGCATTTGCAGGCCCACCTGGTGCCACAACCTCTGGAGGTGTTTTCCATGGGGAACTTCTACACCGAGGTCATCTCACACGACGCACACTTTGATTCGCCGGCGCGAGTGACCGATCCCTCCCTGCTGGAACCGATAACACGGCAACTGGTTGAGGGCATAGTCTCCGCCGCCCGGCAGATGGGAATTGAAGTCATGATCTACGAAACCTATCGCAGCCAGGAACGCCAGCAGGAACTCTTTCTCCACGGCGCTACAATGCTGAAAACCGTGGGCGTGCACCACTACGGCCTGGCCTGCGACATTGTGCGCGTGGTCGGCGGCGAACCTTCCTGGAAAGGCGATTTTTCTTTCCTGGGACAGCTCGCCCACAGCAGCGGCCTCATCTGGGGCGGCGACTGGGGCGCCCCCGACATCAAACACAGCTTCATCGACAGCGTGCACGTGCAGCGCTGCACCGTCGCCCGGCAGGGCGATCTCTTCGCCGCCGCGTGGTACCCCGGCCCTACTTACAATCCCTGCGAAGATGCGCAACATCTTTTTGCCGCTGTCGGAAAATCACCAACAACAAAGCCGCCAAGGGCGGCTGAAGCCAGGGCTGTCAGGTCACGCCCCAGGAATCAGCGAACGTAGAAACCGCGCGGGATCCGAGGGCCACGGTTCCCCTTTTCTCCGCTGCGCGTTCTGACCGCATGCATTACTATGTTCGATGCTTTCCACTTTTCAGTAACTTAGAGGCGTCGAATCATGGCCCGAACTCACCGTGATGTGCAGCGTGCCGGCAGCCGCCGCTCATTTCTCAAAATTACTCTGATCGGCGGTGCGGCCGCGAGCATCACTCCACTCTATCCGGCGCTGGGCGCCGTGCGTGAGATCGGGTCCCCCAAATCCTCTAACGGCCTTACACTTGCCGCACCCTCGCCCGAGGTCAACTCTTTTGAACTCGACGAGATTACCATCGCCGATCTGCAGGATGGAATGAAGTCCGGCAAGTTCACCGCCCGCTCCCTGGTTGAAAAATACTCAGCCCGCATTGACGAGATCGACAAACACGGTCCCGCGATCAATAGCATCATCGAATTAAACCCGGACGCAACCGAGATTGCCGATGCGCTAGATCAAGAGCGCAAAGCCAAAGGCCCGCGCGGCCCGCTGCACGGCGTCCCCGTGCTGATCAAAGACAACATCGACACCGCCGATCAAATGATGACCACCGCTGGATCGCTCGCCCTTGTCGGCTCGAAGCCCGCAAAGGATTCTTTCATCGCCCAGCAATTGCGCCGCGCCGGAGCCGTCATCCTGGCTAAGACCAATCTCAGCGAGTGGGCCAATATTCGCTCCAGCCACTCCACCAGCGGATGGAGCGGCCGCGGCGGTCTCACAAGAAACCCCTACGCCCTCGACCGCAACCCCTGTGGATCGAGTTCCGGTACGGGCGCGGGCATCTCCGCCAATCTATGCGCCATTGGCATCGGAACAGAAACCGACGGCTCGATTGTCTGTCCCTCATCGTCCAACGGACTTGCCGGCATCAAGCCCACCGTTGGCCTCGTAAGCCGCGGTGGCATCATTCCCATCTCTCATAGTCAGGATGGCGCCGGTCCCATGTGCCGGACTGTGCGCGACGCCGCCAGCCTGCTGGGAGCGCTCACCGGCGTCGATCCCCGCGACCCAGCAACTGCCGCCAGTCAGGGCAAATCCTTCACCGACTACACCCAGTTCTGTGACCCCAACGGCCTTAAAGGCGCCCGCATCGGTGTGGCCAGAAAGTACTTCGGCTTCAGCGATTCCGTCGATGCCCTGATGGAGCAGTCACTCGACGCCATGAAGAAGCAAGGCGCAACCCTGGTTGATCCCGCCGACCTCGAAACTCTGGGTAAGTTCGACGAAAGCGAGTTATTGGTCTTCATGTACGAACTGAAGGCCGACCTGAATGCCTATCTCGCGAATCTGGGTCCCAACGCCCCGGTTCACACCTTGAAGGACATCATTGACTTCAATGACCGCAACCGCCAGAAAGCGATGCCATACTTCGGTCAGGACTTATTCTTAAAAGCGGAAGCCAAAGGTCCGCTCACCGAAAAGGCCTATCTCGACGCTCTCGCGAAGAATCACCAACTGGCTCGCACCGAGGGCATCGACGCCACCATGGATAAATACCACCTCGATGCCATGGTCGCGCCTACCGGCGGTCCAGCTTGGCTTACCGATCTGGTCAACGGCGACCACGTCGCAGGTGGTAGCTCGAATGCCGCGGCCGTCGCCGGTTATCCCAATATCAATGTGACCGCGGGATTTATCTCTGGCCTGCCGGTTGGAATCTCGTTCTTCGGACGCGCCTGGAGCGAACCCACCCTAATCCGCCTTGCCTACGCTTTCGAACAAACCACACGAGCTCGTCGGACTCCACGCTTCCGGCCAACCATTGAGACGGAGTAACCGCTGGTCGCACGTCCAACTGGCAGCGGCCATCTATACCGAAGCCTGCCTCCTCCCAGAGCCGTCGCACTTATTTTGACTTTAGCTTACACGATGTATCTCACGACCTACCCTCTCGTGTTAGCCTTACCTACCAGGGGGTATCAACGATGATGAACAAAGTGGTTGCTTCTCTGCGGAAGGAGTACTCCCGTCTTGAAAAAGAGATGGGACAGGTAGGAAAGGCGCTCGACGCACTCGGTCACGCCGGCGGAAAGAGACTCAAGAAGACTGGCCGTACCTTGAGTAAAGAAGCCCGCCGCCGAATCGCAGAAGCGCAGAAACTACGCTGGGCAAAAGTCAGAAAGGCAGCCGCAAAGATGGTGAAGTCATAAGTAGAAGTAGTGCTTCGCAAGCACCGGCCTCGTTCGTACTTCCCTCAAAGCTACGGACGAGGCCTATGTCAAATGAGCCTGTTCCCCGAATTCTAACTAGCATTGAATCCCGGCTTCACCGCATATTGCAGGGAAACGATTCCGGTACCATAAGCGGTGTGACGAATTAGTTCCAGCTTTGTCTCGCTCGCCGGAGAAGCAAGCAGCGGGATCCCCGCGCCCAGCAGCACCGGCACCACTGAAATTTCCACGGTATCAACCAGGCCAGCCTCCAGCAGGCTGCGAAAAAGCGTTCCTCCGCCCATCAGCCAGATATCTTTGCCGGGCTCCCGGCGCAGCGTGGCCACGATCTCTTCCGACCGGTCCGAAACGATGGTCACCTCCGGATGGTCCCGTTGCCGTAAGGTTCGTGAGAAGACAAAGGTGTGTAAACCCGGCATGGCTCGGTTGCCCGCCCGCGCCATTGCTTCGAAACTGTTGCGTCCCATAAAGACGGTATCGAACTCTTTGAACATCTTCGCAAAATCAACTTCCGGATCGAGGATGATCCACTCCGCTTCGCCCTTTGGACCTGCAATATATCCGTCCAAACTGGACGCCACTGCATACCGAATTCGCCGCACGCCTTCCTCCGCTTTCTTGATTCTTCCTATGCCTGCAATGAAGATACTTGTGAGACTAATTCAGAGCCTCAGAAACTCCTCAACTTCGACAGACTCAATACGTCGGGACTTTTCCGTCTACACGCCGCGACCAGGCATCGATACCGCCGCGCATGGATTGGGCCTTCTCGAATCCCTGTTGCCTGAGCCAGGCCGTCACATTCATCGAGCGCACCCCGTGATGGCAAACCACTACAATGTGGCTCTCAGGATCCAGTTCCTGATGCGCGCGCGCCGGCACATCTCCCATGGGCACCAGCTTCGCTCCAGCCATGTGCGCCGCTTCAAACTCCCACTGCTCCCGCACATCGAGCAGCGTGAAGGCCTCGCCCTTATCGAGCTCTATCTTCACTTCTTCGGGGGTGATCTCGTAGTCCATCTGAATCGACTATGCCTCGCAGCCCGTGCCACACCTGCAGGCAATTATTTCCCGGTCCACCTCGGTTCGCGCTTCTCCATAAAAGCCTGAATCCCCTCTTGCGCGTCCGCCGTCTTCATCAACTCTTCCAGATAAATCTTCTCCGCCCGCGCCAAGCCCTTGTCGAAGTGCATCGCGTCCCAGGCGTAGACGGCTCTTTTTGTCACCGCCAATGCTGCTGGGCTCAGCCTGAGCAGCCCGTGCACGGTGCGCTCGACCACTGCCGCCAGCTCTTCATCGGGCACGGCGCGAGTCACCAGGCCAATTTCCGCCGCCTCACTGCCCGTAATCGTCCGCCCGGTCAGAATCAATTCCGCGGCCCGCTTCTGCCCCACCAATGCGGCCAGAGCCGCGCACGCTACCGGCGGATAACAGCCCAGCTTGATTTCCGGAAACCCCCACTGTGATGAAGCCGTGGCATAAACCAGGTCGCAAACCATCGCCAGCTCCGCGCCGCCGCCAAGGCAATTCCCGTGAACGGCAGAGACCATTACCTTCTTACTTGCGATCAAGAGCCGGATGACGGCGTGGAACTTGAGCAACATTTCCTCGACTTTGTCAGCAGTGTGCGCCGCCACATCCACACCCGCCGAAAACGCCCGGCCCTCGCCGCTCAGCACGATGACCGAAACATCAGAACGGGCTTCAATTTCGCTTAAGACCCGCGCCAGCTCTTCCATCATCGGAATGTCGATGATGTTCAACAGCGGATTCTTCAACGCAATTCGCGCCAACGGAGGCGTGATGTCCGACCTCAGCCGGGCCACATTGGATTCCACAAATGTGGAGACCATCATTTCCTCCGTGCCTCTGTATCTCTGGGGCGAAAAGACCTCTGCGCTACAGATTGATCGCCGACTTCCTGACCTCACCGATGCTAGCCAGCGGGTCGCGTGCTCCGGTCTTCTCGGCAATCCACTTCTTCTCGTTAGCAATGATTGCCAGCAGCAGCTTCTTGTCCTCCGTTGATGGCATGTAATCCTTGAGGTGCTGCTCGTAGGCGCGGTCGTCGATCGCTTCCCCCGTCTCCGCATGAAACTTCTGTCCCGCCCAACGCCCAATCTCCCGATTGAACTTGATGTGGGGGGCGTACAACCTGGGCTGACCTGGCTTCAGTGCGGTGTTAAAGCGTTCGATTAGCCCCGCCACTTCATCGCGATAAAGATTCCGGTTGTAATCGTTCAAATCGTCGAGATCGGGAGCGTGTTCGTTCTTGGGCTCGTCGTAGCGTCCCTTCACGCCCCATACATACGCCCAGTGCGCCGAGGAAGAACGGTCGGTTCCGAAGAGATCGTAGGAACTCGATATCCACTTATTGAGATATTTCTGAATCAGCCAGCCCGGAATTACTCCTGCTTCTACAATGCGCCGCAGGCCGTCGTTGCCCGTGCCCATGTGAAATGCTTCCTCGCGCAGCATGTAGGACATCGACCGTCCCAGCGGCGCGAACGCAGAATACTTCAGCATCTGCAACTGAAATTTTCCGTCGCGATCGACAAAGTCGGTATAGGTGAAAAAGTCCATCCAGTTGTCGACATCGACGTTGAATGCGCCCAGCAAACGCTTGTTCTCGAAGGCGCGGCGTTCCAGCATCTTCTGCGCTTCGACCTTTCCCGAATACCCGAAGTGATCCACCAGCAGGGCGCACATCTGCCAGCCGTGACGCATTTCTTCAATCATGACGCGCGTAATGGCGCGCCGGTCCCAGTCGGTGGGAGCGTTCTCCAGCAGATTCCGCTGCTGCTCGACGCTGGCAAATTCCGTATCGCCCTGGTAAACGATCATGTTCATCAGCGCATCGCGCATCTGCTGGGTGGGAATCTGCCGCAGGTTCTCCCACTTGCGCCGTCCCTTGTACGAACCGAATTCAATCTCGTCGGTATCGATCGCGCCATAGAGCGTATCGAACTGGAAGGCTTCAATGTCCGCCGTGTTGACGCCAATATCTTTGCGCCAGTCGTTGAACATCCCAATCCAGTCGCTGAACGTTCCGATCTTCGCAACTTTGCCTGGCATAAAGGCCATCCTTCGCACTGCGTTTTACGTTCAAACAGTCCAACCGGCAGCAACTGGCAATCGGCAACTAGTTTTCGTCGGCTAAAACTGGGTACTGCGTACCAGGTACTACTTAGCTTTGAAAACCGCCGGCCGCTTCTCCACATAAGCCGCCAGACCTTCTTTCGCATCTTCGCTCTGGAAGAGCAGTTGCTGATTCTCGCGCTCCACCGCCAGCGCCGATTCCATCGGAATCTCCCAGCCCGTCTGCACCGCGCGCTTGATCCTTCCCACGGCTTTGGCCGCTTTGTTCGGCGGACAGAATTGCTTCGCGTACTCCATCACGTTCTCCATGAAGCCATCGCGCACGTAAATATCGTTGATGATGCCAAGCTCCTGCGCCTCTTCAAACGAAAACGTGTTGCCCGTCACCATCAGCTCGATCGCTTTGCTCTTCCCTACCAGCCGCGAGAGCCGCTGCGTGCCGCCAGTTCCAGGAAGCACCCCCAGGTTTACTTCAGGCAAGCCAATCTTTCCCGCATCTTTGCGCGCGATGCGAATATCGGCGGCCATCGCTATCTCCAGACCCCCGCCCACGCAGTGGCCGTTGATCGCCGCAATCACCAGCTTCGGAGTGTGCTCCAGCCGCAGCAGCATTTCGTTGGCATGCAGGCAAAAGTAATATTTAAAAGTAGGATCAACACTCGAAAGCATCTTGATGTTCGCTCCCGCCGAGAAAAACTTCTCGCCCGCGCCGGTCAGTAAAATAACGTAAACCTCATTGTCCATGCGCGCCCGCAGGATCGCGTCATCGAGCTGCCGGTTCATCTCATAGGTATAGGTGTTGGCCGGCGGATCGCACATTTCGATCACCCCCACGCCGCCGTCCGTGCGGTAGTTGATAAGCTGCTTGATGGTTTCGGTGGTCGCCGGCTGCAATGTTGTCGCCATGTTCATAGCTCCTTATGTCGTCGTAAGCATCCCCAACTACTGCATCTCTTGGTTACCGCATCTCTTTGTCATCCCGAGCGAAGCGAGAGCCTGCCCTGAGCGAAGTCGAAGGGAACCTTGGTTTCGCCGGCATCTAACACCGCCCATCCTTGCCCATTCGACTGCCCGCCATCACGCCGCCCAAAAAAATGTCGCCCATCTCGCGCGCCAGTTGCGCGGCATCGGCGTCTACTCGCGAATTGTGCCAGGTGTAAATCCAATTCATCATGCCGAAAAGGCTGAGCACCGCTGTTCGCGTGGAAAATTGCAGTCCCTGGTCCAGTTTCAACTGATCCAGCAACCCCACGCAGATCCGGTAATACTCGCGCTTGATGGCCGCCACTTCGGAGGCGAAGCCATTTTTCAGCGCTTCCGCTTCGTGCGACAAGACCTTCATGGCAGCGGCATTGGCGAGGAAATATTCCAGATGATTAAGAATAACAATGCGGATTCGCTCTTCGGGATCGTCCACGCCTTCCAGCCGCGCCTTCAGCCGTTGCACAATGGTAGTGAATGTGTGCTTCTGGATCAGAAAAAGCAGCCGCTCTTTGGACTCGAAATAATAGTAAAGTCCGGCCAGCGACATTCCACTGGCGCGCGATAAATCGCGCATGGAGGCGCCTTCGTATCCCTTCTTGCAGAAAACATCGGTAGCGTGGGCGAGGATCTCTCCCAGGCGCCGGTCAAAGCGCGTGGCCGGCGCCGCTGCGGCGCGATGACCCCTCGCAGATATTCGAGTTGCGGTCGACGGACTCCCCATGGTAATAAAAAGGCTGGTATTCGAACGTTCGTTAGAACTCAGTGTACAACAGTCAGATGAGACAGACAAGGCGAAAGGATTTTGAATTTAAGACACTACCGGATCTAGCGTTTAGTTCCTGATATCCGCCAGTAACCGCTCCACTTCCCTCTTCACCTCGCCGGTGAGCGGCAAAAGCGGCAGGCGCGCCGGACCCCCAAAGTACCCGTTGTAATCCATGCCGTACTTCACACCGGGAACCCCCAACTCGCCCACCACGCGCTGTCCGGCAACCGCGATACGCTCCTGCTTCAGTCGCGCCAACTCAGCGTCACCCTCTTTCCAGGCCGCATACACTTCGTAACACGACGTCGGAGCGACGCACGCAAATGCCAGAATCGCTCCCACGGCTCCAGCATCCAGTGATGGATGCAGCTTTTGCGCCGCGCCTACCAGTATCTGGAATCCTGCCTCCTTCTGCCTTGTCTTCATCTTCCCCACGATCGTGACAGCCGAAGAAGAAGGCTTCCCCACTGATGAACTCGGGTGCCCCATCCTTTCGCGTTCGCGAAAGGGTTGGGATTTCTGCTCCGCCGCCAAAGCTCCCACTTGAACTAACTCCACGCCGTCTACGCTCGACCCAGCATTCGCAGCCGCCAGCATGCGTGGCGTAACCGCCTCAAACATTTCGGTCACGGTGACACTGCGCTCGACGTGCCGCGTCCCCTCGACCATCTTCCGCACTTTCTCCACGTCGCCGCTCGATTCCTTGATCCCGATCAGGTTAGGATGCTCCGCCAGTTCGATCACCAACTCCGCGGGAATGTCGTAACCCGTCGCCTGAGGAAAGTTGTAAATGATAACCGGCAACGGCGAACGATCCGCTACCGTGCGATAAAATGCCAGAATATTGGCCGGCTGCATCTGCTTCTTGTAGTAGTGCGGCGTGCGTACCATGGCCACGTCGTAGCCCAGCCCGGCGGCGTACTCGGTCAGTCGCAGCGTTTCTATCGCCGATTCAATTCCCGTACCCGCAATTAGCACTTTGTTCGGCGCAGCCGCCTCCCGAGCGGTTTTCAGCACATCACGCCGTTCCTGGTCAGAGAGCAGAATGGCCTCGCCCGTCGAACCCAGCACCACAATGCCGGCGCAAGGCGTGCGCGAGTAGCGCTCTACATTGCTCGCCAGTTTTTTAAAATACACATTTCCGTCGGGATAAAACGGCGTGGTGATGGGAGGCAAAATGCCGTGAAGCAGCATACAGTTCACCTGAACTTCAGCCTATCACTTCTTTGGCGGGCAAAGCAGCGGGATGGCCTCGCGCTTGTTGCGCCGATAAACGCGGAAATCGTCATTCACGGTGAGGACGGCGTGGCTTGGGTACAACTCGCTCATGCGGATCAAGCAGAGATCGGCGAAGTCGGGATTGCGATCCGCATAACGGTTTGCGAGATCGTAAAGTTGTTCCTGATGACTGGCGCAATCGAACGCCACGCGAACGACGTTGTCACGCAGCATCCCAAGCACCTCTTGACTGGAATGTAGATGAAACGCGGTCTCTGCCAACACAGCTTCACAAGTCAAGACCGGCCAGTTGATTTGCTCGCCGATTTCTGCGGCCCACCCATGATATCGATCGTTATCACGAGCCAGCGCCACAAGCAAGCCGGTGTCGGCTATGGCTTTCATTTGCGGGAAAATCCCTTACGGCTAGAAACATCTGGGGGGCCGCCCTTGATAATTCCTACATACTTCCGCCACGCCTGATTGCCCTTGGCGGGCTGGTCTTGCGAGAGCCCATTTTCCACGCATTGTCGCACTACTCTGCCGACCGGCAGCCCCGTACGCCGAGCCTTCGCGCGAAGCCGCTCTAACAGCTCCTCTGGAAGTCGAATTGTGAGTGTATTACCCATACGGCATTATTGTAACACAAGTCCGTTGGGTTGGCCGTCACGCACGGAGTGCCTCCATTGTCCACGATCATCTTGTAGACGTAGAACTTCACGGCCTATCCCTCACCGCTCTCTCCGCGTGCAACGCCTGCAGCGCCCGTATATTCACCTCCCCACGCTGCAAAGCCGCGATCCCCTCGGCAGCCGCGCGTGCCGCCGAAAGCGTGGTGATGGTGGGAATGCGCGCCGTCACCGCAGCGCGCCGGATCGCCTTCTCGTCGAACCATGGCTCAGGCCCGGTAGGCGTGTTCACGATCAGATGAATGCGCTGGCCTTTGATGAAGTCCACCACGTTGGGACGCCCCTCTTTGACCTTGTAAACGCGCTCGACTCGCATGCCTGCATCCTCGATCACGTCGCCAGTGCCTGACGTTGCAACCAGCTTGAAACCCATATCTACAAACTTGCGCGCTACTTCGGCGACGTGGCGCTTGTCGTGGTCGGTCACGCTGATGAACACCGTTCCCTCTGTCGGCAACTTCTGGCCCGCGGCCAACTGCGCCTTGCCGAAAGCCTCGCCAAAGCTGTCGCCCACCCCCATCACCTCGCCGGTCGATCTCATCTCCGGACCCAGCACCGTGTCCACTCCCGGAAACTTGTTCCAGGGGAATACCGGCGATTTCACGTAGTAGCACCGCCCGGTGTCGAGATCGGCATGCCGATCGATATTCTCCGGCAGGAATTCGCGCAGCTTGCGTCCGGTCATAAGCCGAGCCGCAATCTTCGCCAGCGGTACTCCCGTGGCTTTCGAGACATAAGGCACCGTCCGCGAAGCCCGCGGATTCACTTCCAGCACATAGACTTTTCCGCCCTCAGCGCCGTTACCCGATCCGACACCGTCGCCCCGCGGAATAGCGAACTGGATATTCATCAGTCCCACGACTTTCAGCGCCCGCGCCAGTTTGAAGGTGTAGTCGCGCATGCGCTGCATGAGCGGCTGCGGAATATCCACCGCCGGCAGCACACAGGAGGAATCGCCGGAGTGAATCCCCGCTTCTTCAATATGCTGCATGATCCCGCCAATCACCACGTCTTCCCCGTCAGAAAGCGCATCCACATCCACTTCAATCGCGTCCTCAAGGAAGTGATCAATCAGCACTGGGCGATCGTGCGAGTACTCGACCGCCTCCTTCATGTACCGCAAAACCGATTCTTCGTCGTGCGCGATCACCATGGCGCGCCCGCCCAGCACATAGGAAGGCCGCACCACCACGGGATAGCCCACGCGCTTAGCTCCCTCGATAGCCTCTACCAGCGAAGTTGCCATCACCCCCGCAGCCTGCGGAATCTTCAGCTCTTCCAGCAGTTTGTTGAAGTGCTTGCGGTCCTCTGCCAGATCAATCGACTCGGGCGACGTGCCAATAATTTTCACCCCTGCCTGCTTAAGCGGCAAGGCCAGGTTCAGCGGTGTCTGCCCGCCGAACTGCACGATCACGCCGACCTCGGCGCCCTTCGACGTCTCGTGCTGGTAAATCGCCCACACATCTTCAAACGTCAGCGGCTCAAAGTAGAGCCGGTCGCTGGTGTCGTAGTCGGTCGAGACCGTCTCCGGATTGCAATTGATCATGATGGTCTCGTAGCCGTCCTCATGCAGCGCGAAGGAGGCGTGACAGCAGCAGTAATCGAACTCAATCCCCTGTCCGATACGGTTGGGACCGCTGCCTAAGATAATGACCTTCTTCTTATCCGTCGGCGCAGCTTCGTCTTCGTCCTCGTAAGTCGAATAAAGATAAGGAGTAAAACTTTCAAATTCCGCCGCACAAGTGTCGACCCGCTTGTAGACCGGCATCACGCCATGTTTCTTGCGCAGATGCCGTACTTTCTCCTGACCCTCGAGACGCCAGATGCTGGCCAGGCGGCCGTCGGAGAAGCCCATGCGCTTGGCTTCGCGCAACACCGCGGGCGGAACCGAATCGATCGGATGCTTCTCCACCTCAAGCTGCATGTCGTTAATTTCTTTGAGCTGGTAAAGAAACCACGGATCCATCGAGGTCATCTTCGCGATCTGCTTTACCGTGTGCCCCTGCCGCAGCGCATAGCGCACGTATGCCAGCCGCTCGGGATGTGGCGTCACCAGCCGTTGCGTAAGGATCTTCGGCTCAATCTTGTCGGCGCCCACGCGCTTTCCGGTATCGAGCGAACGGATGCCCTTCATCAACGCTTCCTTAAAAGTGCGCCCGATGGCCATCACCTCGCCGACGGATTTCATCTGCGGTCCCAGCGTATCGTCGGCGCCAGGAAATTTCTCGAACTGCCACTTCGGAATCTTCACCACAACGTAATCGAGCGTTGGCTCGAAACATGCCGGAGTCTTGCGCGTGATGTCGTTCGGAATTTCGTCCAGCGTGTATCCCACGGCGAGCTTTGCCGCGATCTTCGCGATGGGAAACCCGGTTGCTTTCGATGCCAGTGCCGACGACCGCGAGACGCGCGGGTTCATCTCGATCACCACCATGCGCCCCGTCTCCGGGTTCACTCCAAATTGAATGTTCGATCCGCCCGTATCCACGCCAATCTCGCGAATCACCGCAATCGACGCGTCGCGCATCGCCTGGTATTCGCGGTCGGTCAACGTCTGCGCCGGCGCCACCGTAATCGAATCGCCCGTGTGCACGCCCATAGGATCGAAGTTCTCGATCGAACAAATGATGATGACGTTGTCCTTAGTGTCGCGCATCACCTCCAGCTCGAATTCCTTCCATCCCAGCACCGACTCCTCAATCAGCGCCTCGTGCACCGGAGAAAAATCAAGACCGCGCGAGAGCACTTCGACCATCTCCTCGCGATTGTAGGCAATGCCTCCGCCCGACCCGCCCAGCGTAAACGACGGCCGCACAATCACCGGAAAACCGATCTTCCCGGCAAACTCAATCCCGTCCTTGGTGTTGTTAACCAGCGCCGACTTGGGCACATCGAGCCCAATCTTCTGCATCGCGTCCTTGAAAAAGAGCCGGTCTTCGGCTTTCTTGATGGCCGCGACATTCGCACCGATCAGGATGGCGTCATATTTTTCCAGAACGCCGCCGTCGGAAAGTTCAATCGCCAGGTTCAGCGCAGTCTGTCCGCCGACCGTCGGAAGCACCGCAAACCCAGCCCCCGGCGCCATTTCCCGCTCGATACGAATGATTTCTTCCAAGTATTCAAGCGTCAGCGGCTCAATGTAAGTGCGGTCGGCAATCTCCGGATCGGTCATGATGGTCGCCGGATTCGAGTTGGCCAGCACCACTTCATAGCCCTCGGCCTTGAGCGCCTTGCAGGCCTGCGTGCCCGAGTAATCAAACTCCGCCGACTGCCCGATGACGATGGGCCCGGAGCCGAGAATCAGGATTTTCGAGATGTCAGTGCGTTTGGGCATTTATTGAGTCTTCTTGCAGGCGATTGCCTTTGCGATGAGCGATGAAATAAAATTCGTAAAGTTTAGTTCCGGCACTGGTTCCGAGTATTGACCTTTAAGGCCATCCGTGCTGTCGGACATGAGAAAGCACGTGGCGTCATATAGGCGCTCGCGAACTAACTTCGTCAGGAGAATTTCGTAACGCGTGGCATAAGAGGCACTCTTGAATTCTTCGAACACTTTGAAATGTGGCTCCTGCGCTTTGACCGGCCGGGTAGAACCTGGGGCGTCCTCCAGCA
>Ga0074045_10001975_pt1 | contig 19391 bp, 23 predicted proteins | sample BogForMeECP23OM2_FD_94442 | JGI IMG/M metagenome (GOLD analysis project Ga0074045, IMG submission 94442) | Bog forest soil microbial communities from Calvert Island, British Columbia, Canada - Bog Forest MetaG ECP23OM2 | ecosystem: Environmental > Terrestrial > Soil > Wetlands ...
GACCCCCAGTTCCTGGAGGTAGTCGAGCTTTTCTTCAAGCCCTTGAAAATCGCCGATGCCATCCCCGTTGCTGTCGTGGAAGGTGCGGACGTGGACTTGATAGATGATCGCGTCCTTGTACCAGAGCACATCCCGGTTTAGGGGCAAACTGCTTTCTCCTGGTCCAATTTCAGTACCTCCCCGCAAAGCAGAGCGATACGCAAGTTTATCTGAAGTGACAACCGTAGAATCCTGCTGTGCGCGTAACGCGCGCTTAACGCCGGGACGGTGATCGGTTGCATTCAACGTTGTCATTCAATCTGGGCCGGGCGCTCAGCTGCCGGGATCGCTGACGACTGCTCCCTTCGTGGATTGTTCCTACCGATCGTACAGGGTGACGAAGGATCGAAGTCTCGCGCTCAACTCGCCGCTCAATGCCCCCGGACGATAACGCCATTTCCAGTTTCCGCTGACTGTGCCGGGAAGATTCATGCGCGCCACGCTCCCAAGACCTAGCACATCCTGCATCGGGACGATCGCAACATCAGCGACCGAAGCCAGCACCGCCCGGATCATGACCCAGTTGATCTCGGCATCGTCGCGTAAGTTGAGATACGCACGAGCGAAGTTGTGCTCTTTACGAACATCTTCCGCAGTGCGGGTGCTGTCGCCGGCGCCCGAACTCAGCCACCAGCCGACCGTCGTGTCATTGTCGTGCCCGCCCGTGTAGGCCACCAGGTCGCGACTGTAATTATGTGGACGAAATGATGGACCCTGCGGATCCGTGCCAAACGCGAATTGCAAGAGACTCATGCCTGGCAGACCGAACTGCTGCCGCAGTTTGTCCACCGGCGGAGTGATGACGCCTAGGTTCTCCGCCACAATCGGCAGTTCGCCGAATGCGTTCTGCATTGCCGACAGAAACTCTTCTCCCGGCCCTTTCACCCAGCGCCCGTGAATGGCTGTCGTTTCGCCGGCGGGAATCTCCCAGTAAGATTCAAAGCCGCGGAAATGGTCGAGTCGCGCCATATCGAAAAGCGCGAGCGCAGCGCGGAACCGGTCGATCCACCACTTGTATCCGCTGGCGGCGAGTAAGCCCCAGCGATAAATCGGATTCCCCCAAAGCTGTCCGGTGGCGCTGAAATAATCCGGCGGCACGCCGGAGACCACGGTCGGGCTGCCCTGATCGTCGAGATAGAAAAGATCGGGATGAGCCCACACGTCCGCGCTGTCGTGCGCAACATAGATCGGGACGTCGCCCATGAAACGGATGCCGCGCTGCTGGCAATAAATCTTGAGATGCTCCCACTGTTGGAAGAATTCGAATTGCCAATACTTGTACGCGTTCAGTTCCGGCGCCAGCTTCCTCGACCACTCGCTCACGGCATGCGCTTCTCGCTTGCGAATCTGCGCGTCCCACAGAGTCCACGTCGTTCCGTGGTGTGCATCTTTGCAGGCCATGAAAAGCGCGTAGTCGTCGAGCCATGAACTGGCTCTTTCGCAAAAGTGGTCAAACGCCGCACGATCGGCACGGGAACCGTCGGCAAAGAAAACCTGCGCCGCCCGGCGCAGAGCCGCCATTCGGAACGCGATCACCGGTCCGTAGTCGACGAAGTCTTCGGGAAGCGCAGGCGAATGAGCCAGGTTCAAATCTGACGATTGGAGCAGGCCCTGATCGCGCAAGCGCTCAAGACTCAGTAACAGCGGGTTGCCGGCAAAAGCGGAGAAGCACTGGTACGGAGAATCGCCGTATCCGGTAGGATTCAGCGGCAGCACTTGCCACAACTTCTGTCCAGCGGCGAAGAGGAAGTCCGCGAATTCGTAAGCGCAGGGGCCAAGATCACCGATGCCGAGGCGGCCGGGCAGAGAAGTGAAGTGGAGCAGGATTCCACTACATCGCGGAAATTTCACTCCGTAACAATACGCAGGTCTGCGGCGTCAGGGCAAGGCGCCTGCCATGCATAAGATCGACGGTCGGGCAGACCCTTCTCCTCGAAAAGGTGTGTTGGTCGAACGCTTACCAATGAGCGCTAATGAGTTAAGGAGGTTTCAGAACAATAGTTGGCGATAAATTGCCATCTCTTAAGTGTGGACCCACTGGCCGTTCGCGCCGCCGTCGAGCGGCTTGCTGTTCGCGAACCCTGTCCGCCTGTTGCCAGCGAGCCGGGGAACTTCGCGGCATAGGCATAGGCCAGCATCAGGAATCCATCATGCTAAGATACGGTGTCTGTCTGACTCCCAAGCCGAAGGGACTTGATTCAGGAGTCTCGCTATGACCCCTGCCAGGCCAAAAGTCGTTCGCCGCTCGCTGGCTAAATCCCCCACTGGAATTCAAGGGCTGGATGAAGTCACAGGCGGAGGCTTGCCCAAAGGTCGGGTCACGCTGCTCTGTGGCAGTGCGGGCTGCGGTAAGAGCCTTCTCGCGATGGAATTTCTGGTGCACGGCGCGGTTCGCTACGGCGAGCCTGGAGTCTGCATGGACTTCGAAGAAACCGAGGAGAAACTGGCGGCGAACGTCGCATCGTTGGGTTTTGATTTGCGTGAGCTTGCAAGACGCAAGAATCTGTTGGTGGATTACGTTTCCGTTGAACGGCACGAGATTTCCGAGACTGGAGAATACAACCTCGAAGGGTTATTCATTCGGTTGGGCCACGCGGTCAAAGCGATCAAAGCAAAGCGCGTTGTCCTGGACAGCATCGAGGCACTTTTTTCCGGATTAGCTGACTCAACGACACTGCGAGCGGAACTCCGCCGGCTGTTTCGTTGGCTGGAAGACCACAAGCTTACCGCGGTCGTCACCGGGGAAGCGGGAGAACACACGCTGACCCGTCACGGACTCGAGGAATACATCGCGGACTGCGTGATCTCGCTGGACCACCGGGTATCGGAGCAGATTTCCACCCGCCGCTTGCGAATCGTCAAGTACCGGGGCACCGCTCACGGCACGGATGAGTATCCGTTCCTGATTGATCGCGAGGGCGTATCCGTAGTGCCACTCAGTTCACTGGCACTTACCCACAAAGCACTGACCGACCGCGTTTCAACGGGGGTTCCCGCTTTGGACGAGATGATGGAAGGGAAGGGGTTCTTCCGTGGAAGCAGTGTGCTTGTGTCGGGGACGGCGGGAACTGGGAAGTCCAGCCTGGCGGCGAACTTCGCCAGTGCCGCCTGCGCTCGCGGCGAAGAGTGTCTGTATTTCGCTATTGAAGAGTCTCCCAGCCAGATTCTCCGTAACATGCGCTCGGTTGGCCTCAATCTGGAACGGTGGGTAAGGAAGCGCTTGTTGCACTTCCACGCAATGCGGCCAACCAGTTCTGGCCTGGAAGGGCACTTAGCTACGATTCACAAAATGATCGCCAAGGTTCGACCAAGGATCGTGGTCGTCGACCCAATCACGAACATGGTTTCGGCCTCGAACACTTATGACATTAAATCGATGCTCATGCGCCTGGTTGATTTTCTGAAAGTGCAAGAGATCACATCGATGTTTACGAATCTGACATTTGCAGGAGACCCTCATGAGGGAACTGCGGCGGGAGTCTCCTCTCTCATGGACGCCTGGATTGTTTTGCGGGACAGCAAACCCAATGGACGACCGAGACGCGAGCTTTACGTTCTGAAATCCCGCGGCATGGCACATTCGCGCGAACCTCGTGAGCTTATCGTGAGTGAGAGAGGCATCGAATTGGGCGTCGTGCTGACGGACCACGCCCTGGGCACGACAGTCGCAGGTTCGAGCCCAGTCAGATCTGCCAAGTAGGAGGCGTGGCCCATCCAGGCCAGAGCCACCGGGCACCGACATGAAGAAAAGTTCACCACGGAAGCGTCGCCCTGCCAAGACCCTCCGGAAAGACTTTTACCGGTTGCGACTGTACATTGCAGGCCAAACCCCTAATTCGATCGCTGCGATCGCGAACCTAAAGAACATCTGTGAGGACAAACTGCGGGGCAAATACCGCATCGAAGTGGTCGACTTGCTGGAGAAGCCGCAACTGGCCAAGGGCGATCAGATCATCGCCATTCCGACGCTGGTGAGAAGGCTCCCGCCGCCCGTCAAGAAAATCATTGGGAACCTCTCCAAGACCGAGAGTGTCATCGTGGGGTTGGATCTTCAGCCGTTACGCTGAAGAAAGGGCTCAAATAGCGGATGTCTAACAGGCGAGCCCGTTCCGACGGCCGAATCCTCCAAACACGTCTGCCCGGCGGTGCGTCGAAAACAACTCGCAAAAGCCTCGGACCTTCTCCACGCAAACTGCCGTCATCCCCTCCGCGGGATCAGCAAACAGAGCTCCTCGCTCGGCTGGAAACTGCGGAGGAAACTTTACGCGCCATCCAGTCCGGTGAAGTGGATGCTTTGATGGTTTCCGGCCGCCGAGGAGAGCAGGTGGTCTCGCTGAAAGGCGGCGAACCGGCCTATCGCATGCTGGTGGAGGCCATGAGCGAAGGTGCGGCAACTCTGTCCCGAAATGGCTCTGTACTCTACTGCAATCGCAGGTTTGCGGAGCTGATTCGCAGGCCAGCTGGCAAACTTGTCGGAATGGCGGCTCAGTCGCTGGTTGTAGACGCGGAACGAGCCAGATTTGAAACTCTGCTAGCCGAGGCTCAGAAGGCGGCGGCGAAAGACGAATTCAACCTGCATTGCCCAGATGGAACTCTGGTTCCGGTCTATTTGTCTCTGAGCCAGTTTCGTGGATACAAGGGCCAGGCCCTAGGCATGGTAATAACAGATCTGAGCGAGCAAAAGCGCAGGCAGGCCGAGGAAATCAAGCAGGCCGAAGCAATGCACCGGCTCCTTCTGGAACATGAGATTTCGGCACAGGAGGAGGAACGGCGCAGGATTGCGCGCGAGTTGCATGACGAGGCCGGCCAGTTGTTGACCGCTCTCTTAGTCGGCTTGCGTACCCTGGAGGACGCTCGGAAACTAACCGACGTGAAGGTACAGGGACATCGGCTACGGGAAATCACTGCTCAGGCCATCGACGAGGTCGGTCGGATCGCCCGCGGACTTCACCCAACGGTGCTGGACGACCACGGCCTGGGTGTTGCACTGAGTCGATACGTTGCCGAGTACACAAAGACCCACAAGATAGCTGTGGATCTCAGACTGCATGAAATTGACTCCAGCAACCTACCATCAGCAGTCCAGATAGCGTTATATCGCATTCTCCAGGAAGCCCTGACTAATGTTGCCCGGCATTCGGGAGCCAAGACCGCCCGGATTCGGTTCGCCCGTTTGGCCACGGCTTTGGAGGTAGAAGTAAGCGACGACGGATTTGGCTTTGACGCGAAGGCCGTGGCCGTCTCCTCGCACCGCCTAGGGATTCAGAGTATGCGAGAAAGAGCGGCAATGTTGGGCGGGAGCGTCAGTTTCACATCCCGGCGCAAGGGGACCAAGATTCTGGTGCAAGTCCCACTTGCCAGTCAGGACTTCCAGCCCTCAGCGAGGCGGAGGACTAGCTGAAATGCCGGCGCGAACGCACAAGATCAGAGTCATGATCGTCGATGATCACGCAATCCTCCGCGCAGGACTGAAAATGCTGGTCAATGCCCAGGCCGACATGGAAGTTGTCTCGGAAGCTCCCGATGGAGAGAAGGCGGTTCAAACAGCACGGGAAACGCGACCGGATGTGGCCTTGTTGGACCTCACCATGCCTCGGGTTGGGGGCATGCAGGCACTGCAGCAGATGGCGCGAAACTGCCGGGAAACCCGGGTGCTCGTCCTCACGATGCACGATGACCCTGCATACTTGCGATCGGCACTGGCTGCCGGGGCCTCTGGCTACTTGTTGAAAAGGGCGGTGGATGCTGAACTGCTTGCCGCGATACGAGCGGTCCATCGCGGAGGAACCTACGTGGATCCGCGTTTGGCCAACGTTCTTGTCCAGGACGTGCTGGCGAAGAGAGGTACAAGAGCTGGGCCCAAACGGCCCGTAAACATCCTTAGCGACCGAGAGTTGCAGGTGCTTAGCCTCGTGGCGCGAGGTTACACCAGTGCACAAATAGCCAAAGAGATTTTCGTGGGTGTGAAAACTGTCGAGACGTATCGTTCACGTTTTGCTGAGAAGCTCGGCCTTCGCACGCGCAGAGATGTGATTCGTTTTGCCGTGCAAATGGGCCTCTTGACCCCAGAAGCACTGGAGAGTGAGCCGGGCCCCTCGGCTCCGTAGGAATCGTGTTTCACGCCGCTCTTCTGCCCGATATGTAGTACACCTGCCCCTCTTGTCAGGGTTTGTCCGGACAAAGCCCCTCATTATTAGCAGCATCCCCGATGCCCTGCTTATTCCAGTTGCAGCACACTAGTGGCAGGGCTGCAAAAGTCCAGCAGCTTTAGTATTGTCCCGTCATCGGGAGTTCATTTATGTCTGCAAAGGGTGGTGAGTCGTTGGCAAATGCATCATCGGACCTTGAGAATCGCATAGAGGAGCGATTCGGTGTGTTTCCCAACTTCTTTCGCCTTGCGCCTGAAACTCCCGAGATCACTGAGAAACTGTGGGGATTCGCAGAGGCTGCCTATCTCGACAATCCTCTTCCCTCCATCTTTAAGGAGCGGCTTTTCGTTCACCTGTCGCGCTTTTGCGTAGTTCGCTACTGCATTGCTCGTCATGTTGGTTTCTTGGTGGGACTTGGCCGTCCAGCTGGCGATCCGAATGTGCGCGCGCAAAGCGTGACGGACGTTGTGACGCTCCTTCGTCGGCCCTTTCCACGCGGACAAGAACTTCATTCTCGTCTACCACTCTGCGCAGCGTACCCCGCACCAATTGTTGAAATACCGATGGCGGACACACAGATGGAAGATGCGATCTTTGTGTTGTCAGCTCATGTCTTCTTGAAGACTTCTGATTATCTATTGTGTCTGGACGCTCTGGCGCGCCTATTTGGTCCGGCTCGCCTTCAGTACCTGCTATTGTTCTTAGCGTTTGTCAGGGCAGCCCACTATTGGACTGAAACGCATCCTGAGATCGCCTTTGAAGATGACATCAACAAACTACTGGCGACACATGAAGCACTGGCGGAATGCATCCTCAATGACCCGGAAGCTAATAACAGTATCAGCCAGTCACTTTTGGATGAGCTGCCTGCCTTACGCCTCAAGGCGGATAAAGCTATTGGCTTACTCGTCGCGATTGTGGATTCATCTGAAGATGCCATCGTCAGCAAGACGTTGGACGGCATCGTAACTAGCTGGAACGCAGGCGCGGAGCGGTTGTTTGGCTACACAGCCAGCGAAGCCGTAGGCCAGCACATTTCGCTGATCATTCCGGCCAATCGCAGGGACGAAGAAGCGGTCATTATAAGAAAGATCAAGCGAGGCGAACGAATCGAACACTTCGACACCGTTCGTTTGTGTAAACTCAACAAGCTCATTGATATTTCACTGACGGTTTCGCCGATTCGGGATGCCAGCGGGACGATTATCGGAGCTTCGAAAATTGCTCGGGACATCACCCAACGTAAGCAAATTGAGAGCGCGCTGCGTGAGAGCGAAGAGCGTTATCGAGCACTGGCGGGCGCCCTGGACGTTCAGGTGCAGTTCCGTACTCAGGAACTTGAGAAAAGAAACTCGGAACTCCTCGATCTTTCGGGGCGGCTCATGGAGTCCCAGGATGTGGAGCGGCGGCACATAGCGCGAGAACTGCACGATAGCGCGGGGCAGACATTGGCCGCGCTGGGGATGCAGCTCGCACGAATCAGCGAAGATGCAAAGAAAGATCGTGCTCAGCTTGCCAAAGACATCCATGACGCCGAAGAATTGGTCCAGCATTTGTCCAAAGAAATACGCACAACTTCTTACCTTCTGCATCCACCACTGCTGGATGAAAGCGGGATATCGTCAGCACTGAGTTGGTATGTGCAAGGTCTCGCGGAGCGCAGTAGTTTGGAAATTAATCTGCAAGTTCCTGATGATTTCGAAAGACTCCCATCCGAAATGGAACTGGTCATTTTCCGACTTGTTCAGGAAAGCTTGACGAACATCCATCGTCACTCGGGAAGCAAATCCGCGCTGATTCAACTTGAGCGCGATGAAAACAGCATCCATGTAAAGGTTGAAGACCATGGAAGTGGAATGTCCCCGGAACGACTGGCTGAGATTCAGTTCCAAGGCACGGGAGTGGGAATCAGAGGAATGCGCGAGCGCGTGCGACATTTTCACGGCGATTTGGTCGTCGAATCCAACGGTTTCGGTACGAGGGTCTGCGCGAGTCTCCCGTTGAAGACAGCAGTTTCAACGAACCGGAGCAAGACGCAGCAAGTTATAGCGTGAAAGCCTAATACCAAGACGAGCTCACAGCGAAGGACCCAAACACATCGTCCTGCCCGCCTAGACATTTACTCTTTTGCCTCGTTTCACGAGTTTGGCAGCCTTCAATAGCAGCATTCCATCTTGGACCTTCGTGGTCAAAATCGACCAGCTTTCAGTTTGTCGAAAATGGCATCATTTGAAGACAGGTATCTTCGCCCGGCAAGGGGAGGGGGATACGAGGTTTCACATGACTTCATATAACTGGAACGAGTCTTACAAGGCGGCTCTGATCGAAACCAGCGGAACGAAGATGCGTGAGCGAATTGAGGTGGCAGAGGCGAAAATACGGGACAGGCAGCGTGTGCTGTCTGAAGACCATGAGGGCACGCCTGAGGAGAGGCAAGCCATTGCCGATGCCGTTCGTGGGCTCAAGGCTTTGCTGAGGGAGTCGGCAGAGTGGCCGGATCTGCAGGCGTCCGACACCGGGGCTACCACGCCCGATTAGATCGGCTTCTTGGAAAGTGGGAAGCCGAGTCCACCGCTGCCCCGCAGCTTTGTCTCCACCAGCACTGCCAATACCGTTGCTGTGGCGCGAACATTTCCGGCGATGGATATGAGCGCTTTCGCCACTGGGAGATGGTGTTCCGCAAGTCCCTCAATGCGATCACCAACCAGATTGAGCTGGTCTACTTCGGCCATAATCGTTTCAAAAGCCATGGATCTGCCTCTTTCTGTGAGGCTAAGACGGGCGAACTTCAGATGGACTGCTTAGATCAGAGGATCTGAAAGAGGAGACAGGTGGGAACCACCCCTGCAGGCAGTCTATCACGAGGGTCGTTCAGGCGAGTCGTGAAGAACGACATTCAGCAGGGAACTATGTATTTCCAACTCCCTGTCGTACTTAATGAACCCCAGCCTTCTGAAACGATTCATGAAGAAACTCACGCGTGAGCGGGTTGTGCCGACCATCTCTGCAAGGGTCTCCTGACTGATTTTCGGAATTACGTTCTCGGGTCGTCCTTCCTTGCCGAAACGGGCTAACAGCAGCAGTATTCGGGCTAGTCGCTTTTCGCTAGAATTGAAAAGTTGATCGATCAAGTCTTCTTCGTATCGGATGTTGCGCCCCAACAGGTAGGCCACGAACATGTCGGACAGCTTGTGTTCACGATGCAGCGCTTGCCGCATTGCTTGGTTTCCTACACACATGAGTACGCAATCTGTCATTGCAGTCGCCGCGCCCATGCGGAGTGGTTGGCCTGCCAAGCAACCTTCGCCAAAGAAATCAGTGGCATTTAATATGCCCAAGGTTGCTTCTTTGCCAACCCGGGAGACGACGCTCAGTTTGATCTTTCCCGTTTGAATGTAAAACACCGCATCGCAGGGATCGCCTTGCACGTATACTTTTTGCTTCCGTCGAACGCGCACGATTTTCCTGCCTTCACCGATGTTAGCAAAGAACCTCTTCACGTCGAAATTGTTTTTCGTGTCTGGCATCGCAGCAACGCCGAGTTTCTGGGTCCTTCTGTGTACTTGTCAGTCTGTCACGAAACACTACTAACGGCGGCCCCGTCTAATCCCAGCAGTGCTTTCGCGTGCGCGATCAACTGTTGCGACGAATCGGAGTCGGATTTACAAACCACAGCAAATATGCCCGCAGAGAGAGCATCCTTCCTCAAAATCTCTCCCGCGTTATTCGTAAACATCAACAAGGGGACGTGGGGCATGAGAATCTTCAATTCCCGTGCTGCCTCCAGTCCGTTCATCACCGGCATGGCCAGATCGAGGATGATGAGGTTGGGTTTTTCATCTTGCGCTCTCTGGACACCTTCCGATCCGTTCATCGCATCGGAGACTTGGAAGTCTTCAGCTTCCAACACAGCGCGGAGCATGAGCCTGATGACCGCGTGATCGTCAACGATCATCACAAGCCTTCCCACTTTTGGACTCCGCACTGAACAGTGTGGTCCGTTTCGCGACGCTAGAGAATACGGTATGGCCTGTACAATCTGATCCGCTTGCGGAAAGCAATCCCGTGAGAAGCGTCAAAGCACGATCCCAACCTCCGCAATGCGCTCCTTTTACCCGTAGTATTCAGCCCCATCACCCTGGTAAACCCCGCCAATGACTTGTCGCAGTGTAGATGTTGCGAGTTCCGGGAAAAAGCGTTGCGGATCGAACCCTCAATGGGTGGGAGTTGCCAGGGCCGGTAAGCACGTAGGTTAATCGCAAATTTGAGCCACTTCTCAAATGATGGGCACGGACCATTGGACGGAGAAAACGCGGCAAAGCCTGTGAGAGAGAACTCTACAGCGAATCCATCGGGTTCATACAGCGAATAGTCGATAGCCTGTGCCGAACCTTTTGCAATATCTTCGTTCAAGACCTTCCTTATCATTCCCGCTTCAGGGTGGGAATCGACACTGACGGCGGCTTCCAGGAGGAATAACAATGACGTTTGCTTACAAAACTGCTGTTCGTACTTTCTTGTGCACCGGTCTGCTGGTCGGCAGTGGAGCGTTGGCACTTGCGCAAGAACCCGCCGGTCAGCAAACTGCTCCCGACAATACCAAGGTAAACGAGCGAGATCGGAGCCACGACGCGCCCACGGCGGATCAGCAAAAGGATAATCGTTCCGACCAGGACATCACGCAGCAGATACGACAGTCCATCATGAAAGACAAATCACTTTCCACGTATGCGCACAACGTCAAGATCGTCACCCAGAATGGCCAGGTCACGCTAAAGGGGCCAGTGCGATCGGAAGACGAGAAGAAGACGGTGGAGACAAAGGCCACCGAAGTGGCAGGCGAAAATAATGTCACCAGCCAATTGGATATCAAACCCAAGAACTAACAGACGAAGCAAAAGGAGAATTAAAAATGGCAGGTAAGAACACAGCAGTATTTGGCATTTATCCGAATCGAACGAGCGCCGAGAACGCCGTTGACGCACTGAAAGCTGCCAATTTTCGGAATACAGATATTTCGGTGCTTCTTCCCGAGGGCCCTGGCACGAAGGATTTTGCCCACGAGAAAAACACTAAGGCGCCTGAAGGTGCCACGACGGGTGCCGGAACTGGCGCGCTGCTAGGCGGCGGTTTGGGATGGTTGCTCGGTATCGGTGCCCTTGCGATTCCAGGACTGGGGCCATTCATAGCCGCCGGGCCTATTATGGCGGCCCTTGCTGGAGCCGGAGTCGGTGGAGCGGTAGGTGGGCTTACGGGTGCTCTGATCGGCATGGGAATCCCGGAGTACGAAGCCAAGCGATACGAAGGCCGCGTTAAAGATGGAGGGATTCTCCTGTCGGTTCATTCTGACGCCTCTGAGTGGACGAAGAAAGCCAAAGAGGTCTTGGAGCGCACGGGCGCCCAGGATATTTCCTCCACGGGAGAAGCGACCGGCGAAAAGAGCGATAAACCTCGTGTTCGCGAAGTTGCCTAGGATCATGTGAATTAAGCATGCTCCTTTCATGGGTCGCCGGCAGCAATTTGACACCGGCGGCCCTTTTAAAGTTTCTCTCAGACCTCGCCAGGCGTCCCTGAGGCATCGCCGAGGTTCGCGGTGGTGGCAGGAAGTTGCATCACTTTATTTCTTAGGAGCTTGAAAATGAAAACAGAATGGGCATTCTTGGCTGGCTTAGGTGTCGGCGCGGTTGCGACTCTGATGCTTGCGCCGCAGTCGGGCAGAGATACTCAGGAATTACTTGCTGGCAAGTTGCGCGGTGGGCTGGACCAGGTCGCATCGACTGGGAAGAAAGTCCGCGCTCAGGTGAAAGATCTAACTAACAGAGGGAAAGAAAACGTTGCAGAAGCCATCGACACAGGCACAGAGACTTACCGAACTTCCCATGTCGGAGGCTAGGAGATTCTCATCGCCGCGCTTCTTGACTTTGGATCTTACGAGAACTTTTATCGCTACTAAACGGAACTCAAGTTATCTGGAGGAAACGTGTCAAACGAAAGCTTGAAGAAGTTGTATGTCGATGAATTGAAGGACTTGTACAGCGCCGAGAACCAACTGGTGAAAGCGCTGCCGGAGATGGCCAAAGCTGCATCTGCAGCGGAGCTCCAACAGGGTTTCGAGAAGCACTTAAAGCAAACCGAAGGTCACGTTCAGCGCCTTGAAGAGATCTTCCAGGCCCTGGGCGAGAGTCCAAAGGGTAAGAAATGTGTGGCCATGGAGGGTTTGGTTAAGGAAGGCGCGGAAGTCACGGAGGGAGACTTTGAAGGCGCGGTATTGGATTCAGGGCTGATCGGTGCGGCCCGAAGAGTGGAACACTATGAGATGGCCGCCTACGGTACGGTCTGCGCCATCGCGAAAGTTCTTGGAGAGATCAAGCACGCTTCTCTGCTGGAGCAGACACTCGAAGAAGAAACAGAAACTGACGAAAAGTTGACCGAACTTGCGGAAAAGATCAATGCACAAGCCAACGAAGAAGGCCCTCAAAAAAAGCAAGGCGAATCGAAACCGGATGTGAAGACGACCAAACGTGTCGCGTGAGTAAACCGGCTTCTGATCCGGAACTTGCCCGAGCCCGGTAGTGAACTGGCTGGCGACCCAAAATATCGGTAGGGCCGCCAGCGCCGGGCGATGGACCAACGCGGGCTCCTTGAGATTGCACGCCAGGATGTCGTTCGATCGGACAACGCGACGACCATCCATAAAGTTCTCACCGGATGGGGCGACACTCACCCTCTATGGATATCCCTCGGGCCTTGCTTCCTCCAAAAGATGTGACGGCTGGGTCGAAGTTGTTGACCCTGGTCGGCATCGTTGTCGTAATAGCAGGCCTTTACTTCGGACGCCAAGTGTTAATCCCGCTCGCGCTTGCCGTGGTTTTTGCATTCCTGCTCACGCCGATTGTCGGATTGGTTGAGCGCTGTCGCCTTGGTCGCGTGCCCTCCGTACTAGTGGTGCTCGCGTTGTCGTTTGCACTGCTCGCAGCGGTGGGTTGGGGAGTGACCAACCAATTAGTGGAAATCATTGTTCTGCTGCCTGACTATCGAGCCAACCTTCACGACAAAATCGAAGCCATTCGCGCACCAAGAAGTAGCGGTTTGAGCAAGGCAACTGCGACGGTCAACGATTTGAGCAAGGAGTTGTCCGCCGCTTCGGAAACTGCAGGAAACAAGAAACTCAACCAGGATCGAGGGAAGGAGCCGATCGCGGTTCAGGTTGCTGCGCCTCCTCACAGTGCGGCTGAGTATCTGCGGGATTTCTTGGGGCCGCTGACGGGGAGCCTGGAAACCGCCGCGATCGTAGTGATCTTCACTCTGTTTGTCTTAGTGAAACGCGAGGATCTGCGGAATCGGTTACTTCGTCTGGCGGGAAGCGGCCAATTGACCGTAATGACTCAGGCGTTAGATGAAGCCTCACGACGTTTGGGACGCTACTTGTTGCTGCAGTTTGCAGTGAATGCCGGCTACGGACTCCTGTTCGGACTGGGAGTTTACTTCATCGGAATTCCTCATCCTCTGCTTTGGGGTGTATTCGGATGCTTGCTGCGATTTGTCCCGTATATCGGTGCGCCCGTCGCGGCCGCTTTTCCGATGGGCATGGCCTTGGCTGTATTCCCCGGCTGGTCGCAAGCAGCTCTAACATTCGCTCTGTTCTTGCTGTTGGAACTTACGATTGCGAACCTCATCGAGCCCTGGTTGTATGGCAGCCACACTGGTGTTTCATCTCTCGCCATTTTGGTCGCAGCAATTTTCTGGGGCATACTCTGGGGGCCGGTCGGTCTCATCCTGTCCACCCCATTAACCGTGTGCCTGATACTGATGGGGAGGTATATTCCGCAATTGAACTTTCTCGAGATTCTTCTTGGCGACGAACCTGTCTTATCTCCCCAGGCGCACTTCTATCAGCGGCTCTTGGCCCTCGATGACGAAGAGGCGAGAGATATCGCAGAGAAATACTTGAAAGAAAAGTCGATCGGAGACCTTTACGATTCCGTTTTGATTCCAGCTCTCGGCCTGGCGGAGAAGGACCGGCACATGAACGTTCTCGATGAAATCAGAACGAAATTCGTCTACCAGAGTACGAGGGAGTTGATCGAAGAATTGTACGAGGATTCTCTTGCGTCGCTTGAACCAGACCATCCGCTTGTGCTCGCACGGGCAACGGAACCTGAGTCCGGCTCAATGGTCGTCTGTATTCCAGCGAGAGATGAGGCCGACGAGATCGTCGGCTTAATGGGAATGCAGCTTCTGCGGAGTGCAGGACACAATGCAAACGCTCTGCCGATCGCATCCGTATCGACGATGCTGGACAAGGCGGAACAACTGCACCCTGAAGTAATTTGCATATCCGCTTTGCCGCCGTTCGCGGCGGTGCAAGCCAAGTCTCTATGCAAACAATTGCGCCGACGATGCCCTGAGACAAAGATATTTCTCGGCTTGTGGGAGTACCCGGGGGGCGTCCCCAAAGCGCAAGAGAGGGTAGGGTCGGGTTGCGCAGATATGATTGGTACCTCGCTCTCGCAAATGGTCCTCTCCTTCTCCTCATTCCTCTTGCCAGAGCTCAAATCATGACAGCTCGACCAACAATGCCAGAGAGCGAAAGGGCATTGGCTTCGGGCAAACGAAATGATCCGCGCGGAAATGCCGCGACACGTCTCCTCAAGATCCTGGGGCCGGGACTCGTGACGGGAGCGTCCGACGATGATCCCAGTGGGATCGGGACCTATTCCCAGGTCGGTGCACAGTTCGGCTATGGTCTCCGCTGGACCATGCTCATTTCGTACCCGCTGATGGCTGCGATTCAAGAGATCTGCGCCCGCATCGGGCGCGTCACGGGTTGCGGCATTGCAGCGAATCTCCGCAAGAGCTATCCCAAACCGTTGCTCTATGCCGTACTAGTCATGGTGGCAATAGCAAATATCTTCAACCTGGGAACCGACTTCGGCGCGATGGGAGATGCGATGCACTTGCTCGTTCCCGGAAGGGCTAGCGTCTTGTCGTGGGTTTCGGGGCAGTGTCCCTAATGGCAATTTTGTTTGCTCCATACTCGACCTATGTGAAATATCTGAAGTGGCTGACCCTCTCTCTTTTTGCATATGTCGGAGTAATCCTCTTCGTCCACGTTTCCTGGGGCAACGTGGCATGCGCGACCTTGATCCCTCACGTTGGGCTCACGAAGGAATATCTCACTGCGTTGGCGGCGGTGCTCGGCACCACGATCAGTCCGTATCTTTTTTCTGGCAAGCCCCCCAGGAAGTGGAGGAGGTCAGAAAAAACCGGGGCGAGAAGGCGCTGAAGCGCGCTCCAGACGGCGGATGCGCAACTGGGGCGCATACGGGTCGACACCTACATCGGAATGGCGTTCTCAAACTTGGTCGCCTTTTTCATAATTCTGACCGCGGCTTCAACACTCCACGCGCATGGGATCACGCAGATTTCGACGTCAGCCGAGGCAGCAACTGTCTTGAAGCCTCTGGCCAGCCGATTTGCATTCGCGCTCTTTGCGTGCGGTATCGTGGGCACCGGACTTCTTGCCGTTCCTGTCTTAGCAGCTTCCGCCGCCTATGGCGTTGGAGAAGCTTGCCGGTGGAACGTAAGTCTGGAGCGGACACCAAAACAGGCGGTGCCTTTCTACGCCGTCGTCTGCGCAGCCACTATCTTCGGGCTGTCGCTGAACTTCCTGCACATGGACCCTGTGAAGGCTCTCTTCTGGGCCGCCGTTGTGAATGGGCTGGTTTCGGCCCCGTTAATGGCGGTCATTATGATTATCGCGTCCAGCCGAAAAGTGATGGGTAAGTTCGTGATTCCGATCTATCTCCGGTCCGTGGGATGGATCGCGACAGCCGTCATGTTTGCGTGGGAGCGGGTGTATTTCTGACCTGGAGATAACCATCAGAGTCAGAACTCTAATCGCGCCAATCTCTGAGATGGATTTCCCCGGACTATTTCGAGCGGAATTACAGAATCTGCCCCCTAAACTTCTGAGAAATCTAGACGCAACAAGCAACCGTTTATGGGACGAAACGAGTCTAAGTAACGCACTTAATTGAGGAGGCACCTATTGGCGGCACAATCTTCACTGCGCCCGGTCGTAGATCGGGAGACACCTTTAACCTTCGGAAGGAACGAAGCCTACACTTCGGGCGTGTCATGGGCCGCCGTAGCTGGAGGGGCTTTTGTGGCCGCAGCTCTTTCCCTGATCCTGTTGTCATTGGGGACGGGGCTTGGTTTTTCCGCTGTCTCACCGTGGTCGAATAATGGAGCTTCTGCAGCGGCGATCGGAAGGGGAGCCATTTTGTGGCTCATACTCACTCAGGTTCTGGCCTCTGCTCTCGGAGGGTATCTGGGGGGCCGCCTGCGAACAAAATGGGCTGGCATTCATACCGACGAAGTGTATTTTCGCGATACCGCGCACGGATTGCTTGTGTGGGCGGTAGGAATGGTGATCACAGCCGGATTCCTGGCGTCCTCAGCAGCGTCTTTCGCGGGCAATCAGAAGAGTGTGGCCGCGACCAATTCCACTCAGGAATCTTCGATCGATCCCACAGCATATTTCGTCGACACGTTACTGCGGGGCAATGGTTCGGCCATCGAGAAGCAAGATGGGTCCGAGCGGGCTGAGGTATCACGGATATTCGCTCACGACCTGCGCCAGGGAGCGCTGCCAAACGGAGATCAGTCTTATCTTGCTCAACTGGTATCGGCGCGGACTGGGCTTAATGCGTCTGACGCGGAAAAGCGAGTGTCGGAAGTCTTCGGCGAAGCCCAGGAATCGACCGATCGTGTGCGAAAAGCGATCGCGCATCTCTCACTTTGGCTATTTGTGGCCCTGCTCAGCGGCGCATTCTGTGCGAGCTACGCGGGTACGATCGGTGGAAAACAGCGCGATCACGTCCCTGTCTAGATTCTGCGTGAGGATTCTAATTAAGGAGGCAGTATGCGTTCAATCTTACTCTTGCTTCTGGGCGTTCCGATACCGATCGTGATTCTCATCGCTCTCTTCAGCCACTGAAGGTTGATCCGGCGTCGCAGAATTCCAAGCTTTCAGCGCGAGACATTTCGAGAATGCGCGTACCCAGCGGTGCGCAAATCACGGCTGATCGGGACCATTAAGCCAGCGACTCAAAACTTCGGATCACAAAGGATGTGTCCCTTCTGCAGCCTGATTACACCGCGATCCCGGCGATCTTGCTTGGAGTGCGGAAAAGCATTCGGAAGCTCTTAAGTTGACGGAAAAGCGTAAGACTTCAAGATTCAAAGACGAGCAAAGGAGAATAGATATGCTTTGGACAATTTTCGTGGTGCTTCTGGTTCTATGGCTTCTCGGCTTCAGTCTCCACGTGGCCGGCGGCCTGATCCACTTGCTGCTTGTAGTGGCGCTTGTAGTTCTCGTCATTAACCTTCTGAGCGGCCGTCGAACCGCAATCTGAAGACGCATTTCTCGAAGAGTGAGTGGAGCTGAGTGTTGAGGGGAAGTCTCCACTCGGGGACTTATCTCAACCCCAGCTCGCCGTTGTACTGTTGTGTAATCCCGTAGCACTCACAGGCGGAGTCTTCAAGTTTCTTGCGGTTCACGATCTTCACTGCGCCACGGGTGTACTCGATGAGCTTCTTCTTCTGCAAAACACCAGCTGCCAGGCTCACGCTAGGCCTATCCGTGCCTAGCATCGTTGCGAGAAAATCATGGGTGATGGGCAGCGACTCCGAATCCACTCTGTCCTGAGTCATTAGCAGCCACCTTGCAAGGCGCTGCTTAGTGTCGTGAAGCCGATTACACGCCGCGGTTTGTGCAACCTGCATTCCCTGAACCACGGCATAGCGGCTCAACATCAATTGCAGATGTGGAGTAGATTCCAAAGTATTTTGCAAAGCCCCGACTTCTACGCGAAACCCGTCTCCCGTGATTTGTACCACCGCTTGAAGCGGGCTCCTGCTCAGGCCAACAGCCGCCGGTGTTCCAATAAAGCCCTCATTGCCAACTATGCCAGCTTCGGCGGTCTTTCCATCTTTCATTACGACTACAAGAGAAATCAAACCTCGATTCGGAAAATACGCAGATTCTACCTTTCCACTCCCCTCGTGAAGGACGAGATGGTTTGGCAAGCTGACGTATTCGAGATGAGGACGCAGTGAGTTGTAGTCGCTATCGGAAATCGATAGAAGTATCAGGTTGCTGACTGGTTTCCCTTCGGTATTCGTCCGTTCGCCAGACTGCACGACCTGGGGGCCTTTGCTTTCCACAAACCATCCTTAATCAGACTGGGATCAGAACCGAACGCCCTCGCAGATGCGGGGAATGAACTCGTCTGCATGCTCTGCGAAACAACGTAGAATTCTCAGAGGGCATCGCGAATCCTCTCGAAGACCTATCAACGCTACGCTGGATATGACCCTGATACTGAGCAATACTGACCGCTCCAAGGCGCACACAACCTGCACCAATACTTAAGCAGCGACGCCGCACCGCAAATCCTCAAATGGGCACCAAACTCTCGCGCGCGCGCGAACAAAATCTTCCATGTATGTAGGGTGTCCTACAGACCATCCAAAAGGGCGCATGTAGTATTCGCCCTTTTACGCATCTTTTGCCACGCCCAGACTGGGTGATGGTTTCTGCTGCAATTTAGGCGGTATGCAGCTACGAAGGGAGCCGTTAATGGCGAACCAGAACACTTCGTCCCTTGACAACAGGCAGGTACTCGTCGGGGCGCAGCGACAGGGGCGGCCGTGAGCCCGAAGCTCGTATGGATTGAGGAACGGCGTTTTCGGGGTTTTGGTTGCCCCGAATGTGGCTGGCGGTTCGAACCTTCTGATCCGCCCACCGGCACATCTTTCGATGAAATGATGCGCAACTTCGAGTTGCAGCGCGATAAAGAGTTTACATCCCATGTTTGCGCCGATTACCCAAGAGCCGAGAGGAAAAGGAGTAGGAACGATGAATAATTCACACTGCCGTACGCCCTAGCGCGGAGGTCAATATGTGCCCTGTTCATCGACCACACCGATCACACCCGCGTGGTTCGCCAAAACGTTGCGTGCTACATTGCAACGACTTCATCTGCTTGGCGTGGCGTCTTCGGCCTGGGGTAACAGAGTAATCAGGGGTCGGCGCGAGTTGCTCCCCAGAGAACGTGGACCGGACAAAGGCTGTACCTCGGCTCTGATAAAAGAGAACCAGCTTGGTCGTCAGCAGAATAGCTCTTGAGTCTACGC
>Ga0074045_10001976_pt1 | contig 19389 bp, 16 predicted proteins | sample BogForMeECP23OM2_FD_94442 | JGI IMG/M metagenome (GOLD analysis project Ga0074045, IMG submission 94442) | Bog forest soil microbial communities from Calvert Island, British Columbia, Canada - Bog Forest MetaG ECP23OM2 | ecosystem: Environmental > Terrestrial > Soil > Wetlands ...
AGAATTGCGAATAGCGACGGCAATCCTCGATTGATTAGATGAACACCGTGCGCCGCCGCCAAACCATTTTCTCGGGAGCTTCGCTCAATCAGCGCAAAAGGTACAAAGAATGACGCTGGAGGCGTTTCAGGCTTCTCCGCGGGATGGGTTTCTACCTGAGCCGGCAAGTTGCCCAGTCGGACGCGCTTCATCTCATTTTCCAGTTCCTGGCCGATTGTCTCTGCTTCGATCTTTTTGGCGTCGGCTCTTGCCCTCTCGGCGTCGGCTCTTGCCCTCTCGGCATCGGCTTTTGCCCTCTCGGCGTCGCTTCTTCCCTTTTCGGAACTTCGCTTCTGCCAATTCAGCGTCAGATCGATAGCACCCGTGAGGACAGCCGTTCCTGCCGTGACAGGAGCGGAAATCACCCCGACCCCGCAGGTAGCGAGTAAACTCAAGCCACCGACGATCAACCCAGCTCCCGTTGCGAAAAAGTCCACCGAGCCTGCGGCAACCCGTACAGTCGGCATCACGGCATCGGCGCCAAAGGAGCGATTTGCCGCCAACAAAGATGTAATGAGTTCGGTCAGCGCCAATGAGGTGGCTGCGACTTCGGAAAGTGGCAGCCCACCATCGAGGGCACCGCGCATGGCCGGGTGGTTAAATCGAACAAGAAATTTGCGTGGCTTTAGCAGACTACGGTCAAAAGGCAACATTCCGCTTTGAACGAGCTGGACCATCTCATCGTCTGAAGGATCGATTCTTCGTAAGAGGTGCGGGAGTATCTTGGCGCCATTTTGAGTTACCCAAGAATCGGCCTCTTCCGGAGGTCCGTCCTGTGCGTCTCCGCGTAAGAGCGACGGCCGATCGTCACGTATGCCAGCCTCGCGGATGATCTCAAGCCGATCGGGTTCGGTAAGTTCAAGAATGAGCTCTCGCAATACTTCACTTGGCATGGCGGCACCTCGCGGGCATCTTGCCCCTGACCGGCTTCGCATCAGCGTACATTCGCCCATAATCTATCCGGAAAAGCAAAAAGCGAAACGAAGCACAAAGGTGTCTCGGACTCCACAGACAGATCGTCGAGCGCGTGGTGAAATTTCTCCCCTGACAGCAATATCCGCGCCGATATGGTCCCGATCGGCGCTGCTGAGTATTCCAAATGGTTTCGTCAACGCTGGGACGAATCGGTTACATGGATAACCGAACCCGTCGAATGAATATTTGTCGCGCGAGTCAGCCTGCTCGCGCACCAATGCGTCTGCTACGTTGGCACGATGCGTCGCGTTCGAGCATCCGCCATCCGAAGACTGCGGAGCCTTAAGAATATCTCCTGGCTCACGGCGTACCAGCTCGAAAAGCTCTCGAGCGCGCTGACGGTCAGCACGGTCGAAAAACGCGGGATCATTTTCGACGAGAAACATTCACCCGATTCCGCATACATCTTGCTGGCAGGAGTGGCGCGAATCACATGCCGCAATCGCAAGGGTCAGCGTACGTTGGTGATCATGATCGCGCCCGGCATGATCCCCTGCTTCCCGCCGCCGGTACCCGGCATCAGCTACAACTTTCGCTGCGAAGCGCTCACCCCTTGTCAGATAGGGACGATTGACCTCGAGTCGTTCCTCGAAATATCGCTGGGGATCACTTCGGCAGACTTCAAACGGATGGCGGCGTGCTACATGGGCCGCTGGGATTTGGTTCAATTGCGCTGCGCGAATTTCATGAGCTGCACCTTGGAAGAGCGTTTGGCGCTGATTCTGCTCGAATTGAGTGAAAATTTCGGCATCCCCGATGGAAAAGCGGTGCGCCTGACATTGCCGGCCCGGCATCGGGACCTGGCTGAGCTAGCCGGCGCCACGCGGCCCCGAATTACCGAATATTTGAGTATGTTCGAGCGAAAGCATCTGATTTCGCGCAACAATCGCCAGCTCGTCGTCAATCGCGATCGATTGGAAAGTTTTCTGGCGCAAACTCATACTCCGGCAATTGGCGCTGGTACCGTGGTTTGAAAAAAAGGGTTGACGAGTTGCAGGGCGCACCACGGCGTCGCGCCGGCGATCAAGGAAATCCGATCGGCTGCCGACGCGGGACAATGTTTCCGGCCTCGAGTCTCGCTCGTGATTTCAGTCGGAATCGCGCGATGGCAACTCCGAAAATGTAATTAATCGGCTTCGAGGAGCGCGCCGACGAGGCGTTCAAGCACGTGGCGCGCGCGGGGCATGGGAAGCTTCTGATCCTTGCGCAATCGCCGCCAGGTCTCAAAACTCAAAACGAGATCAAGGCTCTCGAAGAACAAGGCATCGTCGCGCTTGTCCTTCGGGATCAGGCGGCTAAGCGCGGCACGCTGCTCCCGTGCCATCTCGGCCGCCTGGCCGGCGAGAAACGGCGAATGATGGCGGTGAACGTCCGCCGCGATCTTGAACGGCATGATGCGCTCGAAGATGCGGATGCGACGGTCGAGCAATTCATCAAGCTGCGCCTTCCATTCGCCGGCCGAGAAGGGACGCTCGACCATTGGACGAATTTCGGCGGCTATTACCGCATCGATCTGCTGATACAGGCTTTCCATATTGTCAAAGTGGCGGAAGACAGTGCGCAGCCCCACCCCGGCGCGTGCGGCGACGGCTTCCGCACGGGGAGTAACCTGGCCAGCCCCGACGAGTTCCAGCATCGCGCGTACGATACGCTCGCGGCTTGCTTCGCTGCGCTGGCGGCGGCCATCGGTCTGTTCGGATGTGGGTGCGTCTATATTCATTGTCCCGCTTCAATCAGTAACCGGCCCTGGGTTGCGGACTTTGCGAGCGCCGGCCGGCCACGGCTCCGGTTCCCACGGCATCGGCGGGCACTTCCGTTGGAGAGTCCTGGAAAGTCAGCCGCGCAGTCCGGCAAGACAGCCCGCACGATCCATGACCGCATCGACAGGTTGCTTGTCGGACAGAGCGGCGTATTTCGCGCGCAGCGCGCCGAGAGATTTGGCGTGATACTTCTGCGGCTTCTGGGTCCACGTGCGGCCGGCCAGCTCGACGCTGAATTCTTCGCGCCCGTCGGCAATAGCGCGCGCGTTGGCTATCGTCCACGGCATGAACAAGGCGCCGACCTGCCGCTCCAGCAGCGGCATCAGGGTTGGCTCGAGACTCGCCCAATCCTCGAAATTGCCTTCCGCTCGCGGCCACAGCATTCGATGGATCCACGCCAGGACATTGGTTGCGCGCGCTTCGATGATCGCGCCGGGCGTAGGATCGGTCCACGCGTTGTAGATCTGACCCCACATTGCGAAGTCGCCGAAGGCGGGCCGCGCGCCGAAGAGATAGGCCCGGTTGGCCAGATGCGTCTCAAGCATCGCGAGCGTCTCGCAGAAGGAATCTTCTATTTGGGGCGCGGTCAGTGAGTTCGAGCCGACAAACCCGACTCGACCGACCATTCGCTCACGCACTTGCGCGATCGCGGTGGAAAGCTGTTTGTCGTCCACCGCCGGCATCATCATACGCGCGATTCGTCCCGCGGAACTGAGCTGATCGACATCGCGCGCCCATCGGTAGTGGAACATCCACTTGTTGCCCCATTCGTCGCCAAACTCTTCCAACAGGACCGAGACGAAGGCGGCGACCGGATCCGACGGATGAATCGAGGGTTGGGGGTGCACAGATTCCATGCGCTCGATTATCGGCGTCGAGTCCTGAAGGCCTTCGTTCTGAGGCGTAACGACCAGCGGCACGATCGGGAGCCGGGCGTATTTCTGGTATTCGGCCTGGCTATCGGGGTTGCGGATGATCCACTGGTGCGGAATTCCTTTGTAGCGGAAATAGGAACGAACCTTCACCGAGTAAGGAGACAGCTCGGCGCCAAAGATACGATATCTGTCCGCCATTGGGCTTATTCCTCCGCCGGCCTCGCTGTCACAACAAGTTCCAGCAGGCTAATATATTGGCATATCAAATGTCAATATATTAGAGCAGTTTGGAAGAGTTGCCAAAACCGGCGAGGGGCGACATTATGCACTTCAATAACCGCATCCGACGCGATCACGGTGAGTGCGCGCGGAAAGCAAGGAGTTCTATATGAGAGAAGCCGTCATAGTATCCACCGCCCGCACGCCGATCGGCAAAGCGTATCGCGGCGCGTTCAATGATATCGAGTCGCCGTCGATGGCCGCCCCGATTATTCGCGAGGCCATCAAACGCGCCCGCATCGAGCCGGGCGAAATCGATGACCTGATCATGGGCGCCGCGCTCCAGCAGGGAAGCCAGGGATTCAACGTCGCGCGCCAGTGCGCAATGGCCGCGGGGCTGCCGAAAAGCGTCGCAGGCCAGAGCGTGGACCGGCAGTGCTCGTCGGGCCTGATGAGCATCTCGATGGCGGCGAAGCAGATCATGGTCGATGGCATGCAGACGGTGGTCGCGGGCGGAGTCGAGTCGATCAGCCTGGTGCAAAATTCGCACATGAACGCATACCGCCAGGGCGATCCACTGGTGCTCAAGAACGCGCCGGCGGTGTACATGGCGATGATCGACACCGCGGAGGTCGTCTCGAAGCGCTACAAGATCTCCCGCGAAGCTCAGGACCAATATTCTTTCCAGAGTCAGCAGCGAACCTTCGCCGCGCAGGAGGCCGGACGTTTCAAAGACGAGATCATCAGCACCACGGTTACCAAGCGCTTCGATGACAAGAAGACCGGCGAGACCACCCACCAGCAGGTCACGCTCGAGCGCGACGAATGCAACCGCCCCGGCACCACTCTGGAAGGGCTGCTCTCGCTGCCGCCGGTAAGGGGTCCGGGAAATTTCATCACCGCGGGCAACGCGAGCCAGCTCTCCGACGGCGCCTCGGTCTGTGTGTTGATGGAACGCAAGCAGGCCGAGCAGCGCGGGCTGCATCCGCTCGGCATCTATCGCGGGATGGCGGCGGCGGGATGCGAACCCGACGAGATGGGTATCGGGCCGGTATTCGCGGTGCCCAAGCTGCTGGAGCGCAACGGCCTCAAGATGGCCGACATCGGGCTGTGGGAACTCAACGAAGCGTTTGCGTGCCAGGTCATATATTGCCGCGACCGGCTGGGCATCCCGGACGAGCGGCTGAACGTCGACGGTGGCGCGGTCTCGATCGGTCATCCATACGGGATGAGCGGCTCGCGGATGACTGGGCATGCGCTCATCGAGGGCAAGCGGCGCGGAGTGAAATACGTTGTGGTAACGATGTGCGTGGGCGGTGGAATGGGCGCAGCCGGCCTGTTCGAAGTGGCATAAGGATCCAGGGGGGGCGACCCCCCGATTTCCGATTTGTCGCGCCAATCCGATTTGGCTCCGCCGGCGCCGTTGGATTCCCGCGCCTGCACTGTTTTGCGCGGTTCTTGGAGCTTGGGTTGCCGCCAGCCGCGCTCGATCGTGAACCTTGAGCTTGATCTAGGTATCGATAGCTCTCAAAGAGCGCGTAAACACTTCAACGGCTTTTGCCAGGGCGGGGGGTCTTCCCGGCGGGTTTGATCTTTCGTTTACTCCCCGCGGATTCCCCAATGTCTCCGCGGCATACGTACATGGAAATTCACTCCGGCAAGCGTGGTCCTACGTCTCCAACCAAAGGCTGCATTCGGACAACGGACGCTTGTACGAAGTTTCTGCAGGAACTGAACGCGAGAGACCCGCTTAGGACACTCACCGTGACGCCGCCGGAGTATCCGTAGATGAAGCCATGCGAGATAGTTTTTAGTGTGACGCTCCTGGTCATCGCGCTTCCCGTGGTCCCAGCCGTAAGCGCCGGTACCTGCAAATTGCCTGAGGGGCTGTATTCGCGCCGCGAGTCGCTGGAGCGCCAATATGCGACCGATGTTGGCAATGATTATCTGGCGCACCAGCAGGTAGCCGATCGCATCCTCGCGCGGGAACGTGCGCTTGACCGCAACTATTATCACCCGCTCTTTTCGAGACTGTGCCAGGCTGCGAGCGCTGGGAAACTCGATGTTGTGACCGAATGCTGCGCGACCGCGAGCGATGATCCTGCGGGGCGGTTAATGTGTAACCTGGAGTACTATATTGGCGATGGGCGCAGGGACCCGGCGCGTTTCCTTCAGGGTTTCCCGGAGACCCGGAGCGACATTGGAACGCTGTGGAATCTGGACTCAATGATGGTGTCATCTACCCCCCAGCGAGAGATAACGCCGGAGTGCGGTCCATCTGGGCCGGTCGATTCCTACCTGAACGAGCTCTTTAGTCTGATTGCGCGAGGCAATATACAGGCTCTCAATCGCTTTGTTCACTTGAGCCACTACGCTGACGGGGAATATGCGGAATACTTGGCAGATCAGATGAAGAACCTACTTATACAGGAACCGGATTTCGTGCTCGCGCAATGGCCGACGATACGCCAATTCCGGGACATTGAGGAGATCGGTTCGGAGTTCAGCGATAGCGAGCGGAGTGAGTCTGAGCAGAAGTATCGTGACCGCTGTGCGACCGAATCTCGAGCCTGTAAAGAGGTACAACAAGCGATCGCGTCACGCTAGAAAATTATTTGCAAAGGGATCGATAGCTTCGTCGTTTACTTGGAACACCGCCCCACGACATTCAGCCAATAATATAGTTATTAGGCGGCTCATTCGATCTTTCAGGTGTCCTTATTGACCCGCAACACGCCGGCGCGAGGTATTACAATCCGCAACTGGCGCGGTTGATCTCCGAGGACCCCGAACGCGGCTCGGTGCCCGGGCGCTGCGCGATCGTCAGTCTGCGCCGGCGCAGTGCTCACGCTCGCGGCCACGGGACGGGATGGCCGGCGAAGGTCAGGACGCGCGCGAGATGCTCGGGGTTGAGGCCGTCGCAGACTTCCGCAACCCACAGGCAGAAATCGATCAGATCGCGGTCGATCTGATCTTCGGGCGGACGCGGCTCGTAGCGGCTCCAGAAGCCGTAAACCATCGCCATCGACGGTCGGCCGCGCCCCAAGTCGGCGAGTTCGAGCGCGTACAGATGGCCGCTCTTCGATCGCCAGTAAACCATCCCCGCGCGCTTGCCCGCCGCACGCTCGAGCGATTCGGCCACTTCAGGCCGCGTGTCCAGTTCCTGCTCCCAGAGGAGAGGGTCGGCGCGCAAGCCGGCCAGCTCGCCGGCGGCCGGGGTGACAAAGTTCATAGGCGAATCCCCGCCGCGGAATCGAGAAACGGGATGATTGCGGCGACCAGGTCGGGTCCACGGTCGTCCTGGAGAAAATGCGCGGCCCGCTCGAACAGGTGAGGCCCCTGGGCGTGCGGCATCAGCTCCTTCAACCGGTTCGCGTACTCGATCGGGAAGACGGCGTCCTCCGGCGCCCACAGCAGCAGGGTCGGCGTCCGGGCCAGCTCGGGCAGCCGGCGCTGGATCATCGTCATGTCGGCCCATCCGCGGTCGCCCTGGCGCAGCGGGATCGTCCTGGGCCAGGTAAGCACGACGTGATCGGAATCGGGTTCGTCGAAGACGTGGTGATAGCCGCGCTTCTGCGCGTTCGTCATCGCGCGCCTGGTGGTCGCCGACGGTCCCGCATGGGAGAGCACCTTGAAGCGCTTCATCAGGAGCTGACCGATTAGCGGCGCATGCCAGGTCGTCCACGGGAGCGGCGACTGATGGAACTTGCCGACGTAATCGGTGAAAAGCCAGGTGTTCATGAGGACCAGCGCGGCGAGTCGATCGAGCCTTTGCAGCGCCGCTCCCACGCCCTGCGGGCCGCCCCAGTCCTGTCCGACGATCACGAAGCCGCGCAGATCGAGCTGGTCGATTAGCGAGACCAGGTCGGCGATATGATGCGCCAGGGTAAGCGCGGCGTCGACGCGCGGATGGTCGGAATAGCCCGACCCGATCCAATCGGGAACAACGGCGCGGTAGCCCGCTTTAACCAGCGGGTCGATGAAGTCGCGGTAGAGAAAACCCCACGCGGGATTTCCGTGCAGGAGCAGCACGGGCCGCGCGCCACGGCTGCCCTCGTCGACGTAGGCCATGTTGCGGCCGTTGACGCGCAGCGGTTTCTGCTCCCATGGGAAGAGCTCTCGAAGCCACGGGGGCTTTTGGTTCATGGCGGATGAAACCGGAATTTCCATTTTGAGTCTCCGCTTTCAATCAGCCCGCAGCGATCGGCGCCTTTGCCGAGGCTCCCGCGCGCTCGAAATACTCAGCCGCGGCGCGAAACGCACCCGCCGCGCGCTCGATCGTGTCGAAGGTCGCCAGTCCCCGCTCGCGCGCAAGCGCGGCTGCGCCGGCCACGACTGTGGCCCGCACGTCGGGCGCCACGTGTTGCGATTCGACCGCGATCGCGAACGGCTTGTGCGCGCGCTCGGCGAAGCTCGCGAGCCGGTCGAGCAGGGGGATGCTTTCCTTGACGTCGATCGGACGCCTTGGACCGCCAAAATTCAGTCCCGGCCTGAACTCCATCACGATCGCGTCGATTACCGGGTCGCGGTCGAGAATGCCGAGCATGCGATCAAGGTTGTTCTGGCCGCCGGTCGCGTGCGGCCCGATCGTCCACGCGGCGTCAAGCGGATTGCGGTAGCTGCCGCCGATCACCTGGAAGAAGCTCTTGAACTCTGCGTACGAAGCTTCCGACAAAGCCGGAACTTGGAGTCCGTGAGTCGCAAAGGTGTCGCTGATCACCACCGACTGACCGCCGGTCATCGCGACCAGCGCCATCCCGCGGCCGCGCACGGGCCGCGCGCGGGTCAGCAGCTCGATCGCGTCGAGCATCGGCTCGAGCCCTGTCACTTCGACCGCGCCGCTCTGAAGCATCGCCGCGCGCCATACCGCTGCCGGGGTCGCGAGCGATCCGGTGTGCGAAAATGTCGCGCGAGCGCCCGAGTCCGTCACCCCGCCCTTCCAAACCAGCACGGGGACGCGCGCCGTCGCGCGCTTCAGGCTCTCGAAAAAGCGCCGTCCGTCGCGTACTCCCTCCAGATAGATACCGACCGCGCGGGTCGCGGGGTCGGAGGCCATCACGTCGAGGTAGTCCGCCGCCTCCATCACCAGCGCATTGCCGATCGACGCCGCCATGGCGACCTTGATTGCGCGTCCCGGCGCCTGCATGCAGAAACTGATTGCATGGGTTCCGCTCTGCGAGATGAAGCATACGTCGCCCGCTTCGCCCGCGAGCAGGTTGGGGGAATTGAGCAGCCCCAGTCCCGGATTGCACAGGCCCATGCAGTTGGGGCCGACCAGCGCGATGTCCGAGTGCGAAGCGATCTCTTTCATTTCCGCTTCGAGTTCCACTCCGATCGGATCGCCGGTTTCGGAAAAACCGGCGGTGAAGTATCCGATGCCTGCGACCCCGGCCGCGGCGCATTCGGCAAGCGTCTCGGGCGCGATCTTTCGCGGAACGGACGCGATCGCATAATCGATCGGTTCTCGAATCTCGGACACGGTGCGAAAGTTGCTGATGCCGAGCGCCTCGATCGCGGCGCCCTCCTTTGCGTCGGGCTGCACCGAAAAGCGCTTGCCTTTGAAGTTTCCCAGCGCACGCAGCCACTGGAATTCGCGCCGGCCGCGATCGCCGAACACGACCACCGTGCGCGGCTTGAGCGCGCGCCCGAGGTTCTCCTGGCGCCGAGCTTGATGCGCCGCCGCTTCTGCGGCCGGCAATTGCCCGCGCGCGGCGTCTTTGACCGCGTGCTCGAGCGCAATGCGGGCGTCGAGCACGCTCAGCCCCGACGCATAGGCGGCGATCGGGTTCAGGTCCATTTCCCTGATTTCCGCGTGCCGCGCGGCCAACTCGGATATCCGGACCAGCAATTCCACGATCGCCTCGCGGTCAACCGCCGCCATCCCGCGCACGCCGTCAAGCAGCGCAGCGCCGCGCAGCTCCGCGAGCATCGCGCGCGCCTCGCGCTTGTCGATCGGCGCGATCCGGACCGCGGTGTCCTTGAGCACTTCAACGAACACTCCGCCCAGACCAACCATCACGATCGGACCGAACTGGGGATCGCGCGCGATGCCTGCGAGCAGTTCCAGTCCGGCCGCCGCCATGGCCTGCACCGCGACGCCTTCGAAGCGCGCGTCGGGAGCCTTTTGCGAGAGATTTGCGCGAATGCGCGCGAAGGCCTCGCGCACTTCGAGCTTCGAAGCGAGGCCCAGCGCGACGCCGCCGATGTCGCTCTTGTGCGTGACATCGGGCGAAAGCACCTTGAGCACGACGGGGAAGCCGCGCCGCTCGGCGGCAGCCGCGGCTTCGTCGGCGCTGCGGGCCGGCTCGGGCATCTGGGTTGCGATGCCGATCGCTTCGAGGATCCGTTTGGATTCGATTTCCGAAAGCGCGCTGCGGCGCTCGGCCGCGGCGCGCGCGATGGTTTCGTCGATGATGTTCGCGTTCAAAACTTCCGCCTTATAATCGAGAGTTTGGGTTGATAAAGATCCGCCGAGCCTATGCGAACTTTTGCATCAGTTGATAAGTCAGTCCAGGTCGCATTTGCAAGCGCGATCGCGTCGAACCGGACGACGAGGTTTGCGCGGTGCCCGGTGCGCGAAGCTTGTGCGGCAAAGCATAGAAGGGGGGCGAACCCGTCACCTACGCAGCGTGAATAACGGAACACGCTTCCCTGTCAGCAGTGATTGAAGGCCGAGCGCCAAGTCACTGAGATTCGCCGAGCGTCGTCAGCGCGGCGGCCGCCGGCTCAAGCCAGAATCGGATCTGATCGTAGACCGCAGGATGGTTGAGAAGCCGCAGGTGGGTCGTCGTCCCCAAGTGGCTCTTGTTCGCGGCTCGAAACGAGACGCGCCTGGCCGGCTGCACGCCGCGACCCATGGCGCTCGGAAATCTCACCAGCATGTCTCCGAGAATGAAGCCGAGCGGATCGATCGGGCTTTCCGTCACGGTTGCGGCAACGAAGTAGTGCGCCGCGGAGTTGAGAAACGGGATGTCATGGCGATTGTCCTTCAGCAGAGCGTCGGCATCTCGTCCCCGCCAATCCTCCTCGACCAGATAGCCAAAGCGCAGGTCTTTGATCCCGTCGCTGCGGCCGTTGACGAGGTTCGCGATCGGCCGCGTCAGGTCGGACACGTTCAAGGCCCATCCCATCAAGTTGCCGAGCTTCTCGAGCGGGGCGCCAAGATGCGGGGTGCCGAGGCAGAAGATATGGCGAACGGAACCGATCCAGCCGTTTCGACGTTGCTTGCCCTGATGGCACGCGCTTCTCGCGACCAGCCCGCCCATGCTGTGGCCGACGAGAACGATCTCCTCCACCGCGACGGGCCATGCGTCGATCAGCTCTTCCAGTTTCTCGGCGAGCAGCGCGCCGTTTTCCGAAACGTGGAGACCGGAATTGTAGCGGAGATAGAGCGGCGTGTAGCCGAGGTCTTGTTCCAGAAGCGATCCGTAGGTCGTGTCGCGGTCGCCGTAGGTTTCTTCCGAGTAAAACCGCCACGACTGCTCGTTGCACGAGAGACCATGAACGAACACGGCGAGCTTTCGGCCGGCGCGCGGGTATGTACGGCGGAGAGTCTCGGCGTCCAGGGCGACGGTGCGACCCTCGTGGCGAAACTCCATGCGGGTCCGCAAACCATTTCGATTGCGTTCCAGATGGTCGCCCATGAACCCGTTCAGCGCGCTGATGGCGAGATCCAGGGCGGGGGGCAGCGGCTCTTCTTCGGCCGGCTGGGTCTGTTCGAGCGGCGTCAGCGCCCAGTCGGCCGCGTTCTCGGCCAACTCCATCAGGCTGCGCAGGCTCCAGTAGACACCGCCGGCGATTGCGTCGTGAACCATCCGAACCGCAGCCGCCGGGACACGGGTCGCCGGGTCGAGTTCAAGCGCCTCGAAAGGACGCCGGGCGATCGCGGTATGAATCTCCTCGACGACCGTGGTGCCGCCGTTGAGCGCGCTGACGAAGAGGTCCTTGAGCCCGCGGATGCCGTCGATTTTTTGCATATGTCCTCCGGGCAACCATAGAGCCGGCGGCATCTCGCACGCAAGGCGCCGGGCGATGAAAAAATCGTCTTAACTTCGTTTATGGTTCTTCCGTTCCTTCTTTCCGACCGATACTTTCTACGATCGAACTAGAAGTTGAATTTGTGCCGAGGCTGCTGAAGCCCTGGACAGCCCACTCGCGCTGGTGACCGATGCTGTTCGTGTTTGCGATCGCTCTGCATGTGCTTGCCGTCGTTCATTGGATCGGCGGTGTCGCTCTGGTAACCACCGTGATCTTGCCGACTGCCCGTCGCATGGACACGGTGGAGGAGCGGCTGCACATTTTCGATCTCGTCGAGTCTCGTTTCGCACCGCAAGCCAGAATCTCGGTCCTGGTTGTCGGCGTTACCGGTCTCTACATGCTCAACCATCTTGACCTCTGGATGCCGATGCTTGCGGCGCGGGGTTGGTGGCTCGATAGCGTGGTGATTCTGTGGACGATGTTCGCGTTAATGCTGTATATCGTCGAGCCGATGTTTTTGCATTCCTGGTTCAGTCGCGCGGTCCACACCGACCCGGAGGCCGCTTTCCGGAGGATGGAGCTTCTTCATTGGGTATTGCTGATCCTCAGTTTGCTTACGATTGGCGCCGCGGTAGCGGGCACCAATGGACTGTCTATCAGCTAAGTTGCCGGACGGAATTATGCTCACTTAATAGTGAGCGAATGTTTCGCTTGAGTTATTCGAGGTTGTTTTGTAAAGAGTAGCCGTTCGTTGCCATACATCGGCGAGGGAGGGCGCCATTATGGCGGAGCGCGAGCAGCGCTACATACAGGATCCGCTCTTTTGGCGCGCCGGAGCGATCGCAGCCACTATCTTCATGTCGATGGTGCTCGTCGCGCTAACCATCGACACGCTCCGGCAAATCACTCCCGGCAGCCCGCGCGTCCCGGCTTACGACGTAATCAACAACTCGGTCGCATACCAATACGATCCGGCGCGCGCCGAGTATGCGCCAAAAATCGGGGGCGAGGAACTTATCTTCGGTCACAAATACTCGCCTGAGGAAGCCACGGATCTCATCGGCAAGGGCAAGCTCGTCATCCAGAGCCGCGCCTGTATCGATTGTCACACCTTTTTCGGCAACGGCGGATATTACGCTCCCGATCTGACGCGCGCGTAGATGGATCCGGTGTGGGCGATATACGCCGGGCCCAAACGCGCCGACAAGCTGGCCGCGTTCATGATGCATCCGCTGCGCCTGGGCGCGCGTGCGATGCCCGACCTGCATATCCAGCGCGACGAGGCCGAGGCCGCGGTCGCATATCTGAAGTGGATGTCGTCGGTGGATAGCAATGGCTTTCCCGATCGATTCGGCGTCGCGAGCGGGCAGTAGTCAACGGGGCGCGAGGGAGGAGAGCGCGATGTATCGATCCCAGCGGCTGGGCCTGAAATATCTCACCGCCTCGACGGTGATGTTCGGCGCGATGGTGGCCTTCGGCGTGCTGTCCTCGATCTATTACATCTGGCCCGGCTTTCTGCTGAACGTGTTCAACTTCAACAGCGCGAAGATCGTTCACATCGACGGGCTGGTGATCTGGCTGCTGATGGGATTCCTCGGCGCGATCTACTGGTTCCTTCCGCAGGAACTCGAGCGCGAAGTCGAGGGCATCGCGCTGGCCGAAATCCTCTTCTGGGTTTTCTGCGCGGCGGTGGCCGTGGTGGTGGTGGTGTTTATCTTCGTGCAATACGGCTCAGCCACCGAAGCGTCGATGTGGTTCATCAACCAGGGCCGCAAGTATGTCGAAGCTCCTCGATGGGCGGCGCTGGGAATCGTGGCGGTGATGGGGGTGTTCGCGTACAACGTGATCGGCACCGCGGTCAAGGCGCGCAAGAGTACCGGCATCCTGACCGTATTGATGTTCGACCTGGTCCCGCTGGTGGTCCTCTACCTCGACGCCTTTCCTGAAATGCGCAACATGTCGGAGGATCTGTTCTGGTGGTGGTGGCTGGTTCATCTGTGGGTCGAAGCGACCTGGGAAGTACTGATCGGATGCATCATGGCGTGGACCCTGATTCATCTGGTGGGCGCGTCGCGACGGGTGGTCGAGAGCTGGCTCTACGTGGAAGTTGCGCTGGTGCTGGGCACGGGCATCCTCGGGCTCGGCCATCACTATTTCTGGATCGGCACGCCGCGCTACTGGTTCGCGATCGGTGGATTTTTTTCGGCGTTGGAACCGCTACCGCTGCTGGGGATGGTGGTGCATGCGGTGTATGACGCGGGCAGCCATCATTTGCGCGCGGCGAATCGTCCGGCCTTCTACTGGACGCTGGCCGAGGCGTTCGGAAATTTCATCGGCGGCGGCGTATGGGGCTTCATGATGACGCTGCCGCAAATCAACCTCTACTCGCATGGCACCCAATGGACGGCGTCGCACGGGCATTTCGCATTCTGGGGCGCCTACGGATGCGGGGTGATCGCGGTGCTCTATCTCGCGCTGGAGAAGAGCCGTGGCTATGAGGGTCTCGACGGCCGCGCCTGGAAATGGTCATTCGCACTGCTCAACATCGGGATGCTGGGCATGGTCGGCGCGCTGCTGGTGGCGGGCATGGATCAGGCTTTCTATGAGCGCGCGATCGGCGGCTCGACTTGGGGCGCGTTCCTCGCGATGGAGGGGCGGCCGTGGTTCGTCGAGGGCATGTGGGCGCGCTTCGCCTTCGGGCTGGTGTTCGCATGCGGCTATGCAATCCTGGTGTACGACCTGCTCGCCGCGAGACCGCGCGAGGCCGCAGTCAGCGAATCGATGGCGGCGGCAGGATCATGACGCCCGCCCAGATGCTCGCCACTGCGCTACTGCTTGGCGCCTTCGTGACCGCCGCGGGCGCGTACGGTCTGCTGTACTGCGCGGCGCAGATCTCGGATCACAAGATGATCCGAACGGGCGGCCATTTGAGTTACATGGGGCTGTGCCTGATCGCATTTGCGCTGGTGGCGTTCACGCCGCTGCATCTCGGATGGAAAGTGCTGGTGGCGGTGAGTTGCGCAATCTACCTGATGATTCCGCCGGTCACCTGGCGCTACCTCGCGCGGCTTCATCGAGAGGAGAGGATTCGATGATACCCGACCTCATCAGCGCGCTGATCGCGATCGTGCTGGTATGCGTGACGGTGCTCGACCAGCCGATCCTCGACTCGCAACACGGGCTCCTGCTGGTCGCCGGCATAGCGCTCGCAGTGCTGGGCGTCCTCGCGAATCGGGCCGACTATCTGAAATGGCCCGGCATCGCCGTCGCGGCCGCCGGCATCGCGATTCTGGTGCTGATCGCGTCCGGACTGTCATCGGCATCTTCTGAGACCGCATTCTGGGTGGTGTTCTGGAGCGCAAACATCGCCGGACTTATGTCGCTGTGGTCGGCGCTCTATCGCGGACCGCGAGCGTCGTCGGGCGGAGGGGAATCATGATCAAACACCGGATGGGCGTAGGGCTGGCCGTGGCGGCGATCGCGGGGAGCTTGCTGATAGCGTCGTTGGCGCTCGCGGAGCAACGCAATTTCACGATCCCGGTTCAGGAAAAAACCATCGATATCGGCGCGGGGCTGAAGTACGACGCCTGGACCTACGGCGGCACTGTGCCGGGGCCGGTGTTACGGGCTCGACAAGGCGACAAGGTCCACATCCATCTCGTGAATGAGATGGGAATCGCTCACGGCATTGACATTCATGCGGCGGCGATTGCGCCCAGCAAGCATTTCGCTCCGATTCCGGGGAAAACCGACTTCAGCTACGACTTCGTGGCGGACGTTCCCGGCGTCTTCGCGTACCATTGCAGCGCGACACCGATGGTCACCCATATCGCCAACGGAATGTATGGGATGATGATCGTGGATCCGAAAGCCGGATGGTCCAAGGCCCAGGAAGTGACGCTCGAGCAGGGCGAATTCTATGGCGATCCTGACAAGAACGGGATGGTCTCCGGGGACAGCAAGCGGATGATGGATGAGCACCCTGATTTCGTGGTGTTCAACGGCGTCATCGAAAAATATGCCGACCACCCGATCCAGATAAAAGTTGGCCAGCCGGTGCGCATCTTCTTCGTGAACATAGGACCGAACCGCCTCTCTACCTTTCACGTCGTCGGCACCGTGTTCAGTTCGGTCTATCGAAGCGGAAGCCCCGCCAACGTTTTTCATGACGTGCCGAGTTTTGAGGTTGGCCCCGGCGATGGCGCCGTGTTCGAGTTCACCGTCCATGAAGCGGGCGACTACCCCTTCCTGGATCACGCCATCGCCCGCGCATACAAGGGTGCGATCGGCATCTTCCACGCCGTACCTTAGAAGGGCTTCGGCAACCAGCGCTGCACAATTTTCTTTTTCGAGATCGGTTCGGTTTCGGGCGCGCAACGCGGACTGACCGGCGCCGCGACGATGGTCATGCGGGCGGGCTTCCTGCTAGAACCGCATCATCACCAGCCCGACGCAAGGAGGCGACGCGATGGCCAAGCACGAACGGCTAAGCGCCCTGGACCGGACATTCCTCGACCTGGAATATCCTGAAACGCACATGCACGTTGCAGGCGTGACGATCTGCGACGCCAGTCCGCTTCGGACTCCCGGCGGCGGAATCGATATCGAAAAGATCCGAAAATTCATTTTGTCGCGATTGCATCTCATGCCCCGTTATCGGCAGCGGATCGCGCGGATACCGCTTGATAATCATCCGGTGTGGGTGGACGACGAGCACTTCAACCTTGAATATCACGTGCGGCACACCGCGCTGCCGCGGCCCGGCGGCGACGAGCAGCTCAAGCGCTTGACGGGAAGAATCGTCTCGCAGCAACTCGATCGCGGCAAACCGCTGTGGGAATTGTGGATAATCGAGGGACTCGACGGCGACCGCTTCGCGATGATCACCAAGACCCATCACTGCATGATCGACGGAGTATCCGCCGTCGATCTCGTATCCGTGCTGCTCAGTCCGTCGCCGGACGCGACGATACCCGACGCGCAGCCGTGGAAGCCGGAGTCCGCGCCGTCGCGCGGCGAGTTGGTGATGGAGGAAGCTCAGCGGCGACTCGCGACCCCGCTGGAATTCGGCAAAGCAGTCCTCGACGCGATTCAAAATCCGGCCGAGACCGCGGAGAGCATCGGCGAGCAGATTTCCGCGGTAACCGAAACGATCGGCGCGGGAATGTTTTCAGCTTCGGAGTCGCCGTTCAATCAGCCAATCGGGCCGCATCGGCGATTCGAATGGACGGCGATCGAGCTGGCGGACGTCAAGCGCGTGAAGAACGCTCTAGGCGGGACGGTAAACGATGTCGTGCTGGCCACTGTGGCGGGTGCGGTTAGATCGTTTCTGAGCGGCCGAGGACTTTCTCCTGAAGAAATTGCGGAACTCGATTTCCGCGCGATGGTTCCGGTGAGCGTCCGCGCGTCGTCGGAGCGGGGCACGCTGGGAAATCGAATCGCGTCATGGGCGGTACGCCTTCCGATCGCCCAAACCAATTCGCGCCGGCGCCTGGAGGCGGTGCGCGCAGTCACGGCCGATCTCAAACAGTCGCGGCAGGCGATGGGAGCAGAGGTGCTCGCGCGGGTCAGCGAGTGGACGGCGCCGACACTGTTGTCGCTCGCGATGCGTCTGGCGGCGCGGGCGCGCCCGTTCAATTTGATCGTCACCAACGTGCCCGGACCGCAGATCCCGCTTTATATGATCGGCTCGCGGATCTTGGCCGCATATCCAATCGGGCCGCTGTTTTTGGACCAAGCGCTCAACATCGCACTGGTCAGCTACGATGGCCGGTTGTATTGGGGATTGAATGGGGACTGGGATGTGCTGCCTGATCTCCGCGATCTCGTCACGGCAATTCGCGCATCATTCGACGAGTTACTCCAGGCGACCGAGACGGCGCCCATTCAAACGCGCACGCGCAGTCGCAAACCGCGGGCGAAGCAGGGGTGAGCAGGGGTGACCCCTGCACCCAGTGTTAAGGCCGCCCGCCGTTGGCGGAGGCATGAAGGAGGAATCACCTGCGCGGTGGGCGGCAGGGGCTGCGGCCCCTGCACCCGCATTGAGAAGACGTGAAAATCTGCGCAGCGCATCTTTTCACGACTACGCGAGGAAGAGCCCGTGCGCGGCCACTGCCAACGGCTTAATACTGCGCTGCCGTCGCAACGGCCAGGGGTGACCCCTGCACCCAGTGTTAACGCAAAGATGCGAGCTTCTTCGCCAGCGTTCCTGATTAATCCTGGGGCCCTGCGGCGGTTTTCGGACCGTGGCATGCTGCGACCTGATCGACTGTGGAGCCGAGATCCGAGGCGATCTTGGCGTCAGTAAAACCCGCCTGCTCCTGATTCTTCACTGCGTTGCAATCTACGGGAGCGTTCGAAGCGGAAAACATGCTGCATCCTGAAATTCCGCCGGCCAGGATCAGCATTGCGAAGGTGGCCGTAAGCATTAGTTTGCTGGGTACCCGCATGCGACGATTCCTCCCTATCGATGTTTCCAACGCCTCAACTTATGCTCCCTGCGCAGATGCAACTAACGGTCTAGTTCCTTGAGTAGCGCCTTGGCGTCCTGGAGATCAATCGTGTCGAAGCCTGCGGTGAAGCCTGAGTAAAGCGGCGCCAGCAGGTCGCGCACTTCGGCGAGATTGCCGCGCTTGACGCGAGACTATCAAAAAACCTCGCTTATCTTATAAAATCGGACAAGTTATCGAATCCATCGATCGGGGAAAGTAATGGCAGACAGCAATTCCAACTATCGGCTGGGGACGCTTGCGCTTCACGCCGGACAGCAGAAGGATCCCACCACCAACGCACGGGCGGTGCCGATTTACGCGACCTCGTCGTATTTGTTCAACGACACGGAGCACGCAGCGAACCTGTTCGCGCTCAAAGAGTTCGGGAACATCTACACGCGGTTGATGAACCCGACCAACGACGTGTTGGAGAAGCGACTGGCGGCGCTGGAGGGCGGCGCGGCAGGACTCGCTTTTGCGTCGGGCCAGGCTGCAATCAACGCCGCCATCCTCACCATCGCCCACAGCGGCCAAAACATCATCTCGGCCACCAGCCTGTATGGCGGTACGTGGACGCTGTTCACGCAGACGTTCAAGCAGCTCGGCGTCGAGGTGCGGTTCTTCGATTCCGCCAAGCCCGACGAAATCAGCCGGTTGGTGGACGACAAGACGCGGCTGGTTTACCTCGAGACGCTGGGAAATCCAAAGAATGACGTCCCGGACTTCCGCAAGATCTCGGACCTGGCCCACAGTCACGGCCTGCCGGTGGTCATAGACAACACGGTGATGACGCCGTGGCTGTACCGGCCGATCGAAGACGGCGCCGACATCATCGTTCACTCGACCACCAAGTTCATCGGCGGGCACGGGACGCACATCGGCGGGGCGATCGTCGATAGTGCGAAGTTCAAGTGGGGTGACAACCCGAAGAAATGGCCGGAATTCTGCGCGCCCAGCCCGTCGTACCACGGGATGGTGTTCGAGGAGGCGCTGCGGCCCATCGGCAATATCGCCTACATCCTGCACATCCGCACGCACTGGCTGCGCGATACC
>Ga0074045_10001977_pt1 | contig 19387 bp, 15 predicted proteins | sample BogForMeECP23OM2_FD_94442 | JGI IMG/M metagenome (GOLD analysis project Ga0074045, IMG submission 94442) | Bog forest soil microbial communities from Calvert Island, British Columbia, Canada - Bog Forest MetaG ECP23OM2 | ecosystem: Environmental > Terrestrial > Soil > Wetlands ...
GGCCAAAAACGAGAAGGAGTGGGCGCGAATTCAATTAAGCTTGCCATGTCGATTCCTCACTAGAGTCGTCCGACTTGAAACTGTCACCAAGGGGGTGCGGAACTACCATCTTGGTGCTACTGCAGCTACCACCTTGAACCCTGGTTAGCTCGTGTTTTTCCCGGCCGAACTGGATCCTGCGTTCCATGAAACGCAGATTAAGCTACTTCGGGAACGGAGTCGTGAGCTTGAGGTGTTGTTGTGGTGGAGAGTTGGTTTCGAGTCCTGTCGTTTGGAGAATTCGATAATTCTTGCCATGACCCACCTCAGCAAATGGTCCCATCTTCCCCTGTCTCAGAGCTTTCGCCTCCGGCTTCGGCGCCTTTCTGCCGCAATCCAATCACGAATGTACGCAGGACAATACTCGAGCACTATGCTTTCGGCCTCGCAACGAGCCAAAAAACGGATTGCTGCTTGATCCACCAGGGTTACATCCTTCAAATCGAGAACCAGGTTGTGATCTGTGGTCTCCTCCCGGATCACCCGTTTCAACTCTGCCAGGCTCTCTTCCTCGATTCGACCAATGACACTCAAAACCACCGAGCCGTCCTTCGCCGATCGCAGAATCTTCAGCATCGCCTTTAGCCTTTCTTCCAGCCTGCGATCTCTTGCTGTCTACAACATTGCAATGCAGCCACCATTGCCTATCGAACTGAGATCAAACAACTTAGATGAATACCGGGCTTACGAACGGTTCGTAAATTTACGAATTTCGTAATGAATGAGGTCAGTATCTCGGCGGGAACAGGTAGAGCTAGGCAGTTTTGTATTGATGCTTGTTGATCTTGAGGGACTTGATCTTTGATTCCAGAGTAGTTGAGGGAACGCCCAGCTTAGCCGCCGCGCCGGCCGGTCCGGAGACTCGGCCCTTGGTTTCGGCCAAGGCCGCCTCGATGATCTCTTTTTCCTGAAGTGCCGGCTTCTTCGACAGCAGCATCGTATTCGATGATTGAAGCGAAGGCGAGGCCGGCGAGAGCCAACTCTCGTCCACGAAGAAGGTCTCGGTTTCAGCGAGGACCACTGACCGTTCAATTACGTTCTGCAACTCTCGGATGTTACCCGGCCAAGGGTACGCTTGAATCAACGCCAAAGTCTTCTTGTCGATGCTTGTTATCTTCTTTCCCGATTGTCGCGCAAATCGGTCGATGAAGTATTCCACCAACATGGGTATGTCGTCTTTTCGTTCTCGCAGAGGAGGAACTTCAATGGGAAAAACATTGAGCCGATAAAACAGATCAGTTCGAAAGATGCCGTCAGCAATCGCAGCCTGCAAGTCGCGATTGGTGGCGGCAATTACCCGAACGTCAGCTCGAATTGTTTGATTCCCGCCGACACGCTCAAATTCGTGCTCCTGCAGAACTCGTAGCAGCGCGATCTGCATTTCTGCCGGAAGTTCGCCAATCTCGTCCAGAAAGATGGTGCCGCCTTCCGCCAATTCAAACTTTCCCAGGCGCCGCTGTAACGCCCCGGTGAATGCACCCTTTTCATGCCCGAACAATTCCGAGGCAATCAAGTCTCGCGGGATGGCGGCGCAGTTTACACTAACAAACGGACGCGAACAGCGTTCTGAGCGGCGATGGATCGCCCGAGCAATAAGTTCCTTGCCGGTTCCGGTCTCGCCGGTAATGAGAACGGTAGAGGCAGTCGGGGCGACTTTGGAAACCCGAGAAAGTACCATTCGCAGCGCCGGAGAAGCGCCAACAATCTCCTCGAACATCGATGCCTTGCTGATTTCTTCGCGGAGCGCGATATTCTCGTTTCGCAGTCTCTCTTCAGCCTGCTTGCGCGATTCAATTTCCGTTCCAGTCACGTACCATCTTCTGATGCAACCGTGCTCCACCAATGGGTTGTACCGAAACAGGAACCATCGGTAAACGCCATCTTTTCCGAGCAATCTCGCCTCAAGTTCAAATGGGTCACCGACGAAGAATCCATTCTCGCGTGCGGCCCGCATTCGCTCCATGTCGTCCGGATGAGCTACCTTACCGATCACGTCCAGCGTACGACACTCTTCCATCGTAAGACCCATGTATTCCCGGGCCACACGGTTGGCGAGAATCCATTTGCCGTCAGGTTCCAGTACCACAATCACCTGGGGAACGAAATCAACCAGTTGCTGAAGTTCCTCCTCTGCACGCTTACGCTCGGTTATATCAATCACGGTACCCACGAATTCAACCAGATCGCCGGATGGGCTGAGAACCGCGTGGCCCACGACGTGGATGTCCCTGATTCCTCTCTTGGGATGGAGGATACGGTAGTCCATTTCGAAGCCTGCCCTCTCGCGGATTGCCTTCTCGGACTGCTCACTGAACGCGATTTGGTCGTCCGGATAAATCCGTTGCAAAAATGTTTCGTATGGCGGCAGCGGTTCACCCGGTTCGAAACCGAATATCCGGCAGCACTCCTCGGACCAGTGTCTAATCTCCTGGGTCGCAGGGTTCCATGCCCAACTGCCGGTCTGGCTCAGCCTCTGTGCTTCCGCCAGATATGCTTCGCTTTCACGCAGTGTTTGTTCGGCGAGCTTGCGCTCGGTGACGTCCATCGAGCTACCGACGAATCGGTCGAGTTCTCCCGCTGCGCTTAAGACAGGATGGCCCACGGTGTGAACCCATTTAAGCGTTCCGTCTGGGAGAAGAATACGGAACTCGACCTCATAATCCGACTTCTCACGAATTGCTCGCTCGAGTGTTCCCCGCCACTTGTCTCGGTCCTCCGGATGTACTCGCTGCAGCCGTTCTTCCCATGCTGGCACCCCTTGTTTCGGATCAAATCCGTAAATGCGGTACCATTCTTCCGACAAGTGCATGGCTTCGCGATCGGCCAGCTGCCATGCCCAACTGCCCATGTGCGTTAGCCTCTGCGCTTCTGCGAGATAGTTTTCGCTTCGGCGCAAAGCTTCTTCGGCCCGCTTTCGTTCGGTAACGTCAATCCCCGCTCCTACAAACTCGCGGTTGCCGAACGCATCCCGTGTTGCGTGCGCCAACGCGTGGATGTGCTTGATTCTCCCATCAGGCAGCAGCAAGCGATAGGCATGCTCGAAATGTGTCGATCCCGCAGACGCACGTTCGATGACCTTCTGGAAGTCGGCCCGGTCTTCGGGATGGACGCGCTCCACCAATAAGTCTATTGTTGGCTTAAGTGCAGGGTCGTACTCGAAGATCCGATAAGTTTCGTCCGACCAGACAATCTCGCCGGTCTCAGGCTTCCACCCGAAGCTGCCTGTGTGACTGAGTTCTTGGGCCTCGGCCAAGTAGGCTTGGCGACGCTCCAACTCCTGGGTCAGCAGTTCTTGCTCGGTAACGTCTATGGCCGTGCCAACGATTCTTTTTGGATTCCCGTTTTCGACGACAGGAACACCTACACAGCGGACGAAGCGAACCTCGCCGTTGGGGCGCACAATGCGTTTGGTGACATCGCATCCCGTAGCATCTGCAACCATTCGGCTAATTAATGAACGCATGAACTCGCGATCTTGCGGGTGGATCAGGGCGAGGTATTCCTCAAGGTCGGGGGCTTCCTGGGCCGGATCAAGACCGTATATCTGAAAAAGCTCACGCGGCCAGTGGCTGAAGAACCCCGCAGGGTTGAAAACCCAGCTGCCCATGTGGGCGAGGCGCTGCCCCTCAGCGAGATAAAATTGGCTTTGTTGAAGCGCCTCCTCGGCGCGCTTGCGGTCAGTAATGTCCTGGACCGTGCCGAACATTTGGTAGGGTCTGCCTGACGCTTCCCTCTTCACATCGCCCTGAAAGTGGGCGATGCGCACTTCGCCCGTTGGCCGGAACAAGCGACATTCGGCGTTAAAGCGGGCACCGCCGAGAGCCTCTTCCATGCCTCGCCGCCAATCTTCGGGGTGGATCTTTTCCTGTACCGTGGCCAAGTCCATAGGACGTTCCTGAGGCCGCAGTCCGTAGATGCGATAGGTCTCATCCGACCAGTTCACGCGACCCGTTAAGATGTCCCATTCCCAGTACCCAACATGCGTGATGCGCTGGGCTTCTTCAAGCTTGGCGTTGCTTTCTGCCAGATTAGCCTCGCTGCGCTTGATGACGTCGTAGAGCTTGTGGAGCTGCTGGGTGGCGTAATTGAAAGCTCTGGCCAGATCTGCGAGTTCATCATTCCCACTCAACTCGATCTCGTAGCCAAATTCACCGCGCGCTAATGCCTGCGCCCCTGCATCCAGCTGTGCAAGAGGTCTGCTGATTCTGCGTGTGGCGTACCAGCCCAGCGTTGCGGCCATAAGCAGGATCAGCAGGGCTGTTGTGGGAAGCACCAGGTAAAGCTGGCGTCGCGTCCGCTGGATGCTGTCCAGAGCCCGGGCACGCTCTTGCGCAACCTCCTGTTCGACGTCCGCCACCAACGATGAGCTTAATGCGATCAAAGACTGCATCTGACCAGGCAATCGAAAGCGTACGGCTTGCCAGTCCTCCACTTTCACCAGTTCCAACAAAGTGTCAACTTGCGCGGGCAATGCCGTCCTCACCGTCTCCAGCCTAATCAGAATCGTGGGGTCTTGGCTGAAATCCGGCGTAGAGTTGAGCGTCTGTTGGGCGTGTGTAACGTCTCTCAAGAAACTGTCGCGCAAGGCAGTGGCTCGGGATGCAAATTCGTGAGAATTTTGGTCGTGCGCCAAACCGGTCAATGTGTCCCGGAAGGTCACAACATCAAGGTAAACATGCATGACAGCGAGAGACTTTTGATCCGCTCGGTAAAAACGCCAAGCCCGTGTCTCGACCCGGTCGAGCTGCAACACAGCAATGGCGTCACCAACTATCATCAAGAGCACGATGGCCGCGAAAAACGCTGTCAAAAGGGTCCCAATTTCCCACTCCCCGAAACGAAAGTAATTTCGAGAACCAGTGCCTGTGACTGGTGCGGGATTCGCGAAGTGCCCAGTAGTGCCTTGTGCCATCCTTCCGCCTCAAATTCCGCCTAGCATCATATTCGCTTCGTTTAAGACACCGTCTGATCTGTGGCATGGCGGCTCGACGCGCAAAATAGCTGACTTCCCCTGGGGCCCGCCGCTTGCGCCCGGAGCTGGTGCGTTCAGGCCAGTGATTTGCATTAATTCGGTCTGCAAATCGGCCAGCGCGGTGGCAGCAGGTTTTTTCCCTGCCAGTACTTCGTGGACGGCCATATAGTATGCGCGCGAGAGTGCAGGATATCTCTTGCCCGTTTCCGTGGAAGGCCTCAAGACTTTATCGTGGCGATAGGTCTTTAGAATAGTTGAAAAATATGGATCTGCTTGAATTCTTGGGTCGTTGTACAGTTCAGGTATTGTCGGCGACTTGCCAATCTTGAGGCTTCGATTGAGTTGAGTATCGCGTCTGCACAAAAAGCGAACCAGCATAGATGCCTCGCGAGGATGGAGCGAATGCCGGGAGACGGCGTAACCTCGCCCCCCCACCGTCGCGGCGACTCTGGCCCGCCCTCGAGGGAGCGAGGCTATACCAAACTGGTCCTTAATGAGTGACCCTTGGACAAACTCCCCAGAATTCGGAGGCGCCCAGTTGCGCATGAAAGCCGCCTGTCCTCCTCGCCAAATGTTGTACGCATCCCATTCTTTGTACGCGACTACGCCGGGCGGTGATATGGTGCCCACCCAGCGAAACGCTCTTTCCCACGCTCGGGCAGTTATTGGGTTATTCACCGTTACCGCGTTATTCTCGATGATCGGTCCACCCCCTTCTGAAACCTGCCATTCCAGAGCGTTGCAGGTCAAGGACTCAGACGATGTTCCCTCCCATACGAAACCCCAGAAGTCCTTTTGGCCTTTTGCCCGCTCGCCGGCCTGAATCCGTGTGGCCATAGTTTCGAGCTCTTGCCAGGTTCGCGGCGGAGTGGGGTATCTGTAATATCTCAGCAGGTCAGTGCGGTAAGACAGCAGGCCAACGTCAATTAGGCTTGGCAGGGCGACCAACTTGCCATTCACCGTATTGTTTGCGATCAGCTCGGGGAAATGCGTCGCGATCTCTTCTGCAGACACGAACGTCTTCAGATCGAGTAGATTTTCTGCAAGAATTCCTGGCCAGATCACGTCTATTCCATAGACGTCTGGAATTTTCGCGCCAGTTTCCAGAAAGCTCCGGCACGCGTCCAATGGCTCCGCGCCCTCCGGTGCAGGGAGAAGCTTGACCCGGATTCCGGTCTCCTTTGTGAACTGCTTGAGTTCCTGGTTGCGCCAGTCCTGGAAGGCGTTATCCATCCAGGTTTGCTCAATTAACACGAGGGTGAACTCAGGATCTAGTTGGACTGCCCTCCGGCAAGCTTGTCCCGCAACAAGCAGGAAGGTAGCAGGGCTGCTGAGGAATGACCTTCGCCCGACATTCTGGAGAAACTCTGGAGATTCAGGACTGGAATTTTTCGCAGCCGATTCGTCATCAGTATGGCGCATGATTCAGCCTCCACTTTGGTATCAGACATGTGGCGAACCACAAAAGATCACGGTTGCGAAGTCGCTTACAGTGAAGCCAAAAGGAATGGCCTTGCTGAGTGATTCGAGCCCTTGTCTCTGGTAGCCGGATCGAGCTGTGCCGCACGAATCGGTTACGAGGTTCCGTTCCCAGTAGCCGACATGGGTGATGCGCTGGGCCTCTTCAAGCTTGGCTTTGCTGTCCTGCAAGTCGTGAGACGTCAACTGCAGAGCCTTCTCGGCGCGCTTGCGGTCCTCGATGTCGAGGCTGGATCCGTGCCACTTGATGATGTTTCCATGCTCGTCCCGCACGGCGACCTTGTGGTGCAGCATCCAGCGATACTCACCGTCAGCACGCCGGAGGCGTGTTTCGTGTAAGAAAGGCTCACCGCTAGCCAGGGACGCGCGCCACTTTTGAACAATTCCTTCGACATCCTCGGGATGAATGTACTCGGTCCATCTCCAACCCAGCAGATCTTTCAACGACCGACCCAAATAGTCGAGCCAACCTTGATTGAAGAAGTCGAGGTATCCGTCAGGCAGACTGGTGTGGATCAGGGCGGGGGCGGAGTCGATCAGGAGCCGAAAATCCGGAGATTGACTTGTCCTTTTATTGGCAAGCGCCCCCGCTTCTCCCCTGCTCGAGATTTTAGACGTTGGCATGTTAGGCTGACCGGCCGCATGCTTACACTTGGTAGCACCAATTCTAATCGATGATGTGGCAGGTCACAGCGGCGATTCCAATAACCAAACGTAAAACTCTGCCCAGCATGGAAGCCGCTTGGGAGCCCGGCTTGCAGATCATCATCGAAACAAAGGCGCCGCTTTTCGATAGTGCTTGACGCGTTATGTGGATGAATTGGCAGGAGGCAGAGGCCGCCAGTCAGACAGCCCCTGCCTGGGGGAGGGTAAAGGGACGGGAATACAGCTACAGCGTCTGTTACGAAGATTCATGGTCGAGTGGTCCTGCGTGTGGGTTAGCACTTGTCACTCCTTAGCGTTCGCTTCCGAGGGCTGGTTGGCCCCTGAGCGCCCTTGACTTCTTCGTCGTTCCGAATACCGGATCGAAACGCCGTCACTGCTTCTTTAGTAGCAATCGACATACCAAACCTCAGCCCACTCGCCTGATGGCCCCTTTCGCTTCAAAACCGGGGAAAACAGGCCTTGTTATCGGAGAAGAGCCACCTGGGAGAAGGTCCAGGTCATTGGAGGCTGTGTCAACAGGTTGGCACTCGCGAAATCGCCGAGAGAAAATCGCGAAACCACTCGCGGGGGGTTACTCTGCAATCGCTGGAACTTGAGAGCTCGTCGCTAGCGCTTATCGCCGTTCCACGCGACACCCAATGCGTGCAGGATCAGATGGTCTTGAAGTGTCAACTGATTGGGGTAGAAGGCCACTTGGAACGCGTATCGAACGCCAGCGTTTTGTGTGAGACACCACGGTTCGTGACGGATAACGCCTTCGCAATGCGCACAGGCGGAATCGGCACTGTATTGGTTTTCGTGGTGCCTTACGGATTCTTTGGGGATAGACATAAAATTCTCCTCGATTCGCGCAACCGGACCACACGGTCGGAATGTTGCTCGGCAATGTGAAACCTGAGCAGCGGCTCTGTTACCACTGCCACCCGCACTGACAACGGACCGAATCACACAGGCGGAGTTTCCTTAACAGCGACTTACAGACCGCACATGATCGCATCCACATGACTCTTCTCCTGCCGGGGGCCAACCAAGATCTCTTGCAGGTAACGCTGCTGGCCAACTCGGACTCGTGTCGACCTTTCCTAATGCACCTGGACAGCCATTCCGAACCTGGGCAGTTTGGAGATGCCGATCTTGTTATTCAACACGTTCCAAACGATCGCGAGGCTTCAAAGATCGAATCGTCGCAAAGCCGCGTTCGAGCCTTCTGCCGACACTTTGGCACTACTCAACCGGTGCGCATGTCGAACGGCTGACGGTTCATGCGGCGCAGGACATTCCAAGGATCAAAAGTGGTACTAAGTGAAAGTTAGAGTCAGCGAGAGCGGGTAGTGGTCGGACGCGGACACCGAATTGTGAACTCGGGGCTGCTTTGCTGTAATCGGCCCCCGCGTGAATATCCAGTCGATGACGCTGCCTCGATCGAACAGCGACCGGGGAGGGGTTGTTCGAACACGCTGCTCGGCAAAAGCGTTTCTAAACTGCGCTCGGCTCATGTCGGAACAGGCAGTCGTCGTGCGGGAGACATCCAGATTAAGATCGCCTGCCAGAATGATGGGAACTGCTGATTTGTATTGGCCAGCATCATTGAGGCAATCAAGCAACTGGGAACAGCGCAAACCGTCATCCCCGCGGCTCTCCAGGTGAAGGTTGTAAGTGACCAGGGGTCTTCCCGCGATGTTGACTTCGCTCACCAGAGCGATCCGGCCGCCGATCCTTTCCTGAAACAGTGAAGCTTCAGGAAGGTACCAGCGCGGCCGCCAGAAATTCGATTGTCTCTGAAACCTCAGGATACGGGGATTCGACAACGGCCAGGGAGAGAGTGTGGCCTGCCCATGATAGGCCGGCGAGGTGCGCGAGCCCTGAGTCAATTCCTGGAATTCGCACCCAAAGACGTAGTTCATCTGCAGCTTCTGAGCTATTTCCCGCGCGACATTGAGACGGTGTGTCCGCCGGGCATTAAGGTCGACCTCTTGCAGGATTATGAGGTCCGCTCTCGCATCAGAAAGAAACTCGACGACGCCGCTCAATTGCAAACCGCGATCGATGTTCCAGTCAACAATGCGGATTGAACGGGGAGGCCAAAGCGTCAACGTCCACGGCGCGAAGCTACCAGTTTCGATTGCCTGCTCAGATCTCACATCCATAACATTCCCTAGATTGGGTAGCAAATCCTGTCGCGACCGCACGCCCAAGATGCACAGCGCTAGCTCAGCCGCCACGGATTTCTTGCTCAGGGAAGAGCAGCAGAACTGGTTGGTGATGGCGCCCGGCTCACAACGAAGGTACGATAAGAGTAAAGAGAGATTAGCCAAACCACATTCACGCCTATCGCCGTCAGAACGAAAGCCACTCTCATCATATTAATAGCAGCGAAGAACAGGAAAGCATACGGCAAGAAGCAGCGCCGGATGATGAACTCAGTGTGTCGGCCTATGTATAGAATTGGATTGGAGCGCCGACTCTCAGCTTGCCGCTGCCAGATTCCCAGGTACTGCTCAGGACGTTCACCGGCGAATCGACGCCGGCCGGCTCCCGTAACCAGGAAGCTCGTTACGGCTCCGAAAATGAGGAGTCCGGTCCAAACCAGATAGGTCGCCCCGAAGCTTCGCACCATGCCTATCGCCATCCCGGAGAAGATGAACAGGTAGTACAGATAGTCGCATATCGTTTCCAGCCAGCAGCCGAAATCGGACTCAAGCAGCTTCAGGCGAGCAACCTCTCCATCGCAGCCATCCAGGATGCTCGCCCAGACCGATAGCACCGCGCCAAAAAGCACATTCCAGTAGCCACCGCATGCGAAGAACACGCCTGCGGCGAAGCCAACCCCAAGTGTGAAAAGACTCACCATATTAGGAGTAACAGGCCACTTTATGAGCTGGCGGCTGATCGGTATCGAGATCCGGCGATTCATCCGCGCGAAGATACCGTCAGTAGGCTTTACCAGCCACTGATCGAGCTTCCGCTCGGCGGCAATGCTCTCCTCCGGCGTGTTCACACGCTGCCAGCGGTCTTCCTGTACGGGCCTGCTGTCTACGGTATTTTTCTCCGTAAACAGAGCGTGCAGGTGCTCGATATTATCTACTTCGCCCGCGAATCGCTCAGCGATCCGCATTGCGGCAGCACGAGACAAGGACCAGATACCAACCGGGCTGTTGTTAGACTCCAGTGCCAGGACCTCCTGGTCCCCGTCCCACTCAACGGCTTCGCGCAACAACGCCGGATGATATGCGGAGTCCCCGGCGATTACACACAGGTGATTGTCTCCCAATTCAAAGGCGACCTCTTTCAATAGCTGAGGCAGGCCGCTATTGCGTGCCGCCTCAAACCACACAGCACAGCGAGGCAGACGGTGAGTGGCAAGAAGTTCGCGCGTCAACTTGGGTCCCTGGACCGCGTGAACGCAGATGATGATTCGTTTCGCGCCCGCCTTCTGCAAACCTAAGATGCTGCGGAGAATAACGGGCAGAGTACCAACCCGGGTGAGCGAAGCTTCAATGCCGTCACTCCCGAGCAAGCCGTTGGCGAGAATGATGGCTACGGGTTGCTGAACAGCGTATTGGGAGAGGGCCTCTGATCTCTCTAGGGCCGAATTTTCTGTCACTGCGTCAAGAGCATTCGCATTGTGTTCCACGTCGCGGCTCCTTTTGCCTCGGGATAACATGATCAGGCACACGGCGCCGACGGCCGCCCAGAAGATCGCTCTCGATCGCCGGGCGAGTCCGAGCACCAAGCCGGTACCACTACTGAGCCTGAACATCTTTGCAATGAGGACGTTCCCGCCTTCATACGTTCCAATATTTCCGGGATTGAAGAAGCCGACGACATTAACGAGCTTCGTCAAAGCTTCAAAGATCAGAGCGCCCAAGAAACCAACCTTGACCCCCATCAGGCGCAGTATGAGATATACCTCCAGCACCGCCAATCCATGGCAGACCAAATTAAGGACGAAACTGGCCCAAAACGCTCGCGGCGTATCACGATGGAACTCGAACAGCCTGCTCTCAACCGAGCTGATGGTTGACTCTCTGCTTTCCAGCCAACTCCTGAAGTGACGCAGCCTTCCCGCTGCTCGTGCCGGACCAGACAAGATTGGCCACCGTTTCTGCACAGCCAATGCGAGTAGCAGCAGCAGACCGATCAGCGTAAAGGCGGAAAACACTACGTATCGTTGCAAGGCGTGGTTCAGCGACAAGGCGAGCGGTGCCGTCACGATCCCAGTCAACATCACCAACGCCCCCGTCGCGATAAAGAGCCCGCGGTCGAGAGTCACGGAGGAGATCCTGCAGGCGGCAGGTATTTCCGAGCTCAAGGACGAGACCCGCAAACCTTCTCCGAACAGCTGCCCAAGGCCTCCAATTGTGCCAAGTGTTTCCGACGCCAGTCGAAGCTGGAGCAGCCGTGGAAACGAGACCTTGTGCTCCTCTCCGACGAGCGTGAACCGCCACGCCCAGGCTTTCACGAGGTGGGCTACTCCGCCCAAAGCAATCACGAAGGCGAGCCCCCATCCCAGCGTCGCAACGTCCTGTACAAGCCTGGAGGGGCCGACACGCCGGATCAGATAAGCAAGTAGCACAGTGCCGAAGATGGTTGCGAGAACCTGGAGCAGGAGACGCCGGGATGCCATGGGTTTAGACACTGGCGAACCTTTCGGCCTCAGCGGCTGGTAAGAAGTACTGGTCGAAAACAGTTTCTGCATAAGCCAACGCCTCGGGCGTGTCGACGTCCTGCCACCCGGCATCACCGATATCGAAGGCGCGGAACTTGCCCGCTCGTCCCAGTTTCCGCATACCGTCGGACAGTGAACAATTTCCGTCCTTTTTTGCCGATTCTAGAATGTCGAACAGCTTTGGGCTGCATAAGAACATGCCCGTGTCGAATGCATCGTAGTGGGTGATCTGCTTCCCGATTTCAACGATACGATCGCCTTCGCGTCTGACCTTGGTGGCATCATCCAAGTCGAAGACAGTGCCGATGTTTGGGTCAACGGCGAGTATGACTTCGCCATCACTTAAAGGTTGTTGCAGCAGAGACTCGGCCGTCCTGGGCTCAAAGATATGGTCCGACATCAGCAGTAAGAATGGATTGCGGATTTCATCGCGAGCCTTCAAGACGGAGATGCCATTGTCCTTATGATATTCAGTGTTTTCTATGAGTGTCACCTCGACCCCGGCAAGGGAGCGTTCCGCAAACCACCGGCGGATCGCATCACCACGATAGCCGATAACAATCACGAACTTACTGATTCCAGCTTCTTGGGCGCCAAGCATGATGTGTTCCAGCAATGGCTTGCCGTGTACTTTAACCAGAGGCTTAGGAATTGTGCCCGAAGACGAGACGAGCCGGCTGCCTTTACCGGCGGCGAGAATTAGACATTGGTCCACGTTTGGCATCTATATCTCTCTTTCACTGATTTAGGGCCCGTTGTGACTGCACGCTCGCGCTCTCGGTTGCGTGCTGAGATTTCGGCGCGTAGTCGAAGTAGTTGATGGTTACCTTTGTCGATCCAAAAATTCGAACCTCGGAGACGCTCTCGGTGGCCACGGGGAACCAAAAGGAACCAGCTTTCTGGTAGGTATGGACAAAATGCACGCTTCGAATCCAAAAGGATGGATTCTTGGCAGGCTTCCCCTCGGCTCGTACTAATGCGTAATCTTCGGCATCAATCCAGATACGGCCCTGGAACAGACGCTCCTCATGCCGCTTGGGCGTGATGTCAATTGCGTAGGCGGAACGGCCCTCTACCGGTTCAATCCCAACCATGTGGAATTCATAGTTGTCCGGGGCCATGCGGGTCTTTGAGCTCATCTGTGGGTGCGATGTTTCTGCTTCGGAATCGAGCATCTTGCGGAAAACGTGGTTGTACGCCGCTTTCCACCCCTCTGCATCCACGACTTCAAAGTGTTTCGTTCCGTCGACATCGGACTGCACCCGCACAAGCATCTGCGCATGCTTCTGCATGCGGGTGTTCTCGAGGATGTACTGACGCATTCCCCGGTATCCTTCGAGCAGCGTGCGCCGTTGTGCATCACGCTGCTGCATGGTGACTACTACCGTATCCGCGCTGGGGAGAGGATCGCCATCGGCAGCATTGAGGGCACTCGCTGAGAAGACCAGAAGGAAGGCTGCGAAGATGAATTGAGTTTTCATAATTAGAATTGAAAAACCAGCTTGCCGCGCCACACTCGCCAGGCATCGTTATAGAAGCCGCCGAATTGATGACTGTCTATGTCGTTCTGCACGTCGCGCGGATTGAAATGGCTAAAGAGGTTGAACACGCCGAGTCCGATCTTTGCTTGGAGGTGTCTTTCACCGAGCGGCAGTGAGATGGGGCGCGAGACCTGGAGATCAAACGACGAGAATCTTGGAAAGCGCTCGGTATTGCGTGGACCTATATATTCACGGTACTGGTTTTCGACCGAATACGGGAAGCCCGTATGCACGTCGAGAACGGGAATAAGCGTCAGCTTCCATGGACCCGTAACGTCGCTCCAAAACAAAACCCGGTTCGGTGCGTCAAAGGGCAATCTGCCACTAGCGTTCGGCTGAATCACCGCCTGGGGATAGTTTCCGAAGAACAGCGAAGGATCGTTCAAGGTCCCGTAGGCTTTGGAGTGGACGTACGAGCCGTTCACAGTGAAACGGGGGAGCTGGTAGCGGCCGGTAACCTGGAATTCTCGATAAGAGTCGTTTCCTCCGTTCGAGAGGGCCATGACGCCTGATGTCACTCCAGCAGTGGGTGACACCACAAAATCCCTGGCGGTGTTGCGCTGCTCATAGCCGACGCGGACAGCGAAGTGTTCCGAAACTTGCCTCTCCAGAGCGACATTCCACGAGGTGCTGCGCGGATTTTGCAGCCCGCCGGTAGTCTGATTCAGATAGGAGGTCGAACTCAAGACCTGGCCGCTGGGACCAAGAAGTGATACGGTCCGATCCGGCAGGTGGTCAAAGACCGGGAGCGTGAGAGGGACCTTGTCGTAGAACACTCCCGCTCCGCCCTTAAGCAGCGTCTTCCCGTCGCTTGTCAGCACCAGCAGAACCCCTGCCCGAGGGGCTGCGTGGGTGGAGCTTGTTACCGTGTCGTTGTCAAAACGCATGCCTAAGTCGAGCGTCAAGCGGTGGAATGGTGACCATTGATCGGCCACGAACCACGATGTTACGTTCTCCTCGGTGCCAAAGGAAGTTGGTGGAGTGAAAGTAATGCGTTCGATGAGCCTACCCGAGGCGCCAATAAGTTCGACGGGCAAGAAGGTTTCCCGGCCATTGTAGGAGGAGTGGGCATAGCCCAGTCCCACCTTCACTTCATGAGAACCCAGAAACTGCCAGGGAGCGAACTGGTAAGTCTCTTGCAAATCGAAGCGCGTAGCTCGGCGAGACTGGCGGTTGAAGAATCCTCCCTCTGTCGTGTCCACCAGTAGTTGATAGGGCTCATTATTTTGCGCGGTGGTGTCCACATCGAAGCGTTTGTAACTGAACTGCGAGACCAGGACACTCTTCTCGCCAACCAGGTAGCGGTCCTGTGCAGAAAGCTGATAGCCGCGCTGGTGGTAATCCGCAGTGGATGGTTGCGGAGTAAACGTGTTTAACCCCAAGAAATCGAGCTTTTGCGGATACACCGCGAGCGACACCGTCGCGGTTTGTCTTGAACTTAGGTTCATATCGACTTGGGTATAGGAGTTGAAGCCCTCGAACTTCGTATCCCGTTGCAGAGGGGGAAGACTGTTGACCGGCGTTTGCACAAAACGGTATTCGAAAGACTGGGTGATTGCGATGCGGTCCTTTACAATCGGACCGGTGAACATCATTCGCGGTGTGAAGGCTCCAATGCCAACAATGCTGCCTCCGCGCTCGCGTGGTCGAGGAAGGATGTTCTGGATTGAAAAATGGTAACCTTCATAATTTCCCGTCTTGGTCTCGACGTTTGAAACTGCCCCGGTGAGTTTTCCGTACTCGGGATCGTAGGGATTGGAGATGACTTGCACCGACGAGACCACATCAAGCGGCAGGCTGAGGGCGGGACTCCCGGTGGCAGGATCGGTGACATTCGCACTGTTCATGAGCGCGCCACTCTGGGTATTGCGCGCACCCTTCAGGTTTATCAATCCATCGGGCCCACGAACTACTCCGGGCACGAGAGGAAGCGAGCTTTCAAACGTCTCGTCGATATTGGGAGCGTTCTGTACCGTTTTCTCGGTAATGGTTTCGGTCGGAGCTAGACCATTGGCGTCCGGATCGCTTGCGGTTACCGTTACCGAGGTCTTGGCCTCGCGGGGCTTCAACTGCAATGGGACTTGAACAACCTGATTGGCCGCGACCGTGATGGCCTGTTCAGCATTTAGCTCGGAAAAAGTTGCTTGTACCGTATAGTTTCCCGGAGGGAGCCCGTCGAGAGCGTACTTACCGTCGGCATCGGTCCCTGTTTCAGCCATCACGGGACCTGTTAACAGCACTTTAGCCCCAGCTATATATGACCGCTCACTGGAATCCCCAACAAACACGGTCCCTTCAACTCTGCCGGTTTCTACATTGTTGTCCTTGCCAAGTACACCGGGAGCTAACCAACTAGAAACAACTAGCAGGAAGATGAGGTTTCGTGCGGCCTTTAGTCCCGGAGTCCGACGAAAGCCGAGGCTTTCGCCCGGAACTATGATGGGCTCACGTCGCTTGGAAACATTGACCACGTCAGTTGCCTTCGCCAAATGCAAAGGCATGGCTACCGCCAAACCAGCACGAGCCGGCGCCATGCGTAAATGATTGATATTTCGATCTTCAGTGAGAGAAGGCACGCGAGGTGCGTAAGGCCGGGGTCCCAAAAGATTGGCAGCTGCAGCGAGTTTTGGCAGACAACCAAAGGGGTCGTCTGGGTCAGCGACTTCTGATGTTGAGGTGGGTGGAGTCAAACGAACCCCTGTCGTTCAGTTGCGATGTCGCTTCGTTTAGTGCGATTTGTTATGTGAAGCTTGCGACTGGCAGGGAATGGTCGGATATGCGGGAGATAGGGTAGCCGAAATTACTTGTATCGTACTTTGTCTGTTATATCGATTGCCGTGCTTTGACGCTCCACGTGGGGCGCAGCGAAGAGAACTTCGTCGGTTCAAGAGGTCCTGCCCAGATGCTCCATCGCTTTCGCCTTAGCGGCCACGACGTCGCGTCTTGAGGATCCTAGCAGCAGGCAGCATTCATGATCCGAGTAACCTTCCAGCACCGTCATAACGAAAACAAACCGTTCAAAGGTGTCGAGTCGAAGCACGGCCTGAAGAGTAGGGTCGAGATCTGAATCGAGCGGGCTTAGGCGAGGCTGTAAACTCCCGTCAGCATTATTGACTGCGGGACTCAAAATTCGGATTGCGTTTTGCAGAACGATACGCCGTGTCCAGGAGTCAGTCCACTCTCTAAACACGTGCCTCATATCCAGGCAATCGCTCAAGCTGGACACAAAGCACTGCTCCGCGGAGTGCCGCCCAGCCGTGAGCAGCAACGAGAGCAAATACAAGCTCTTCATATCTTGCTCAAACGTCCGGCAGACGTCAGCATGCGCCGTATATCCTGTTGCCACTGGGGAAAAGTTCTCCATGTCCTGCATGTCTACCCCTCGGTCGGGTGCTCGCATACCGACTTGAGCAGATTGACCGATTTCCGCCTGGTCCGGAACTCACTCGCTGGTTGGCGTTGCGTTGACTCCACGAGGCAATATCTAAGTAGCACGACATTGACCAAACGAGGCTGACTGCTATTCCGCGCAGAATCTTAGACTTAAGCATTGTTCAATTAGGAAGGCAAGGTACACCGGTAACCAGCAGGGCACACGCCAATATCCTGTCACTAAAAGGGAGCCGGCCTCAGTACTAGTAAAGAGGGAATTTATCACCGGCGACTGCCAAGCTGCGGCGTCGTAACTTTGGTACGTCGATTGCTCTTCTCGAGCGTGGGTTGTGACAACACGTCGGAGATGGAAGCATGACGCAGAAGACGCAGAAGACAAGATTTTGGGTAATCCTCGCGATCATAAACATTGCCGCGATGATCTACCCCGTCAGCCTATATGCTCAGGCGGACAGCAACGATACACAGCTCTTCGCAGCCATAGTCTTGCTTGGCATTGCGTTTCTACTAGCAATCACAGACACAGTGAGTGCGATTGTCGCCTACACGCGGTGAGCTGCGTTGCCTGAAATGAGGTTGCCAAGGATAAAGAAGCGAGGAAAATTATGATAAGTCCGAAACGATTGATGGTCGCCTTCTTGGGTTCATTGGCTGTCCTGATTTTGGCAGGGCAGGGAACGGCACAGAAACAAACGATCGCTCAGGCAACCATTCCATTTGAGTTCTGGATAGCAGGCAACTGTCTTCCCGCCGGCGATTACCAGATCGAACTTGTCGAGTCGACAGCATATCTATTGTTCCGAAGTACCGACGGTAAGACCGTTCAGGACGTGTACACTCTTCCTCTTGACGAGGACCCAGTGAAAGAGAGTGAGTTCAAACTTGTGTTCAGGATTCGGGACGGCAGACACTACCTTTACGAGGGCTGGGGGCCGTATGGCAGGCGCGTAGTGACGGTGGAGTCTGGACGCCCTGCCCCGACTGGCGATGAAAGAGTCGAGGTACCCGTTACCTACCGCTAGCTGGATGAGCCGATGCCTGATGACCTTCTTTTCCTTCCTTTGTCGCTTGACCAGAAAAATCAGTGCGCACGAATCGCCGTATTTGACGGCTTCCGCTGAGGCACGTGTCGAGAGTCTGACAACGGCCAACCAATTGGCTGGACGGCGCTTCGGCATACGCCAGCTTGCCGAAGATAACGGCACGTCTAAACAGGCAATTGGAGTCGTTCTTGGTATCCCGCTTGCTTCAACTCCTACGACATTGAACCTGAAGGTCCAAGAACGTATGAAGATACTCGTACTGAATTCTGGCTCCAGCAGCCAAAAAGCATGCCTCTATGAGATTGCCGAGACTCTCCCAGACAATCCTCCCGCTTGCCTGTGGGAGGGCAAGATCGAATGGCTCGGCGATTCCTCAGGGGTCACCCAAAACCGGCCATTAATGGTCACCTCAAAACCGGCCATTAAGAGAAACGACACCCAGGACATTGATTCCGACGAAAGCTTGTTTAGCCTTTGTCGGCATGAGCAATGTCTTGAGCGAACAAGAGAAACAGCAAGTCTTAGCACTGGGGCGGCTGGGATGGTCCTTACGGCGCATCGAGCAGGCGAGCGGTGTACGTCGTGAAACTGCAAGTAGTTATCTGAAAGCAGCCGGAATCCCAGTTCAGCCACCCGGTAGGCGGGCACAGGAGCTGGAGGCAAAACCGGCCATTCCGGTGACCACCGACTATGGCGCGGCAAAACCGGCCATTCCGGTGACCACCGACTGTGACGCGGCAAAACCGGCTCAGCAGGCGACCGTCCCCGGTGCGAATCGTCGTCCGTCGGCCAGTGCCTGCGAACCGTTTCGCGAGGCGATCGAACTGGGGTTGAGCCGGGGCCGCAATGCCATGGGAATCTGGCAGGACCTGGTTTCCGAGTCCGGCTTTGGCGGCGGCTACCAGACGGTCAAACGCTTCGTTCGCAAGCTCCGTGGATCGCAGACGCCACAAGCCTGCGCCGTGATCATCACTGCCCCCGGGGAGGAAGCGCAGGTCGATTACGGTACGGGCCCGCTGGTGCGCGACCCGCAGAGCGGTAAGTATCGCCGCACGCGACTATTCGTGCTGACCCTCGGTTATAGCCGCAAGTCGGTACGCCTGCTCACCTTCCGCTCCAGCACGCGTACCTGGGCTGAGCTCCATGAGCAAGCCTTCCGCCGGCTGGGTGGAAGTACGCGCGTCGTGGTACTCGACAACTTACGCGAGGGCGTACTTACCCCGGACATTTATGAGCCCACGCTCAATCCGGTTTTTCGCGACGTGCTCGCCCACTACGGCTCCATAGCTTTCGCTTGCCGGGTGAAGGATCCCGATCGAAAAGGAAAAGTAGAGTCTGGGGTAGGACATGCCAAGCGAACGCCACTGAAGGGAAAGCGCTTCGAAAGCCTGGAGGAGGGGCAAGCCTACCTGGATCACTGGGAAGCGCACTGGGCCGATACCCGCATCCATGGCACCACCAAACGGCAAGTCGCGGCCATGTTTGCCGAAGAGAAACCGGCCTTGCTGCCGCTGCCCCTGGAGCCTTTCCGCTATTACCAGTTCGGCGAACGCACGGTGCACCTGGATGGTTGCGTGGAAGTCGA
>Ga0074045_10001979_pt1 | contig 19381 bp, 16 predicted proteins | sample BogForMeECP23OM2_FD_94442 | JGI IMG/M metagenome (GOLD analysis project Ga0074045, IMG submission 94442) | Bog forest soil microbial communities from Calvert Island, British Columbia, Canada - Bog Forest MetaG ECP23OM2 | ecosystem: Environmental > Terrestrial > Soil > Wetlands ...
ATCCATCCCTCCTATGTCGAGGGGCAGATCCAGGGTGGTGTTGCGCAGGGCATCGGCTGGGCGCTCAACGAGGAGTACATCTACGATCGCAACGGCCGGCTCGACAATGCCGGGTTCCTCGACTATCGGGTGCCGGTGGCCTCCGACATGCCGATGATCGACGCGGTCCTGGTCGAGGTGCCGAACCCCGCCCACCCCTACGGCGCCAAGGGAGTGGGCGAAGTCAACATCGTGCCGCCGATGGCGGCGATCGCTAATGCGATCGACAGCGCCATCCACCGCCGGTTGACCGAACTTCCGATGTCGCCACCCAAGATCGTCGCCGCGCTCGACCATGCCGGAGCGGACGATTAATGCCGGCGTGGAATTGCCGCACTATGCGTAAACCCCGTGGCCGGACTTGGTCCGCCCACCCACGTCTTCGTCAAGGCCCGTACAACGGTCACCAGACGTGGACGGCCGGGACAAGCCCGACCGAGGGGGTCGGAGCGCGGGTGGTCTAGGGCCATGGCCGCGCGGGTTGTGTTTACCGCCGGCTTCAGCCGGCGGTACACCGGCGGCGTGCGCGAGTTCACGGTCGAGGCCCGGAACCTGCGCGGCGTCATCAAGGCGATGGACCAGCTCTACCCCGGTCTCGGCCACCACCTCGAAGAGGAGACCACCGTCGCGATCGACGGCGCCATCCACGAGACCGCCTATTTCCAGCCGATCCGTCCGGGCTGCGAGGTCTTCTTCATCCCCAAGCTTGAAGGGGGGTAGCGCGCTCGCGGTAAGATATCCCTTGAGCGAGATATCGACCTGTCGGATATAGCAACGAAGACCGATATTGCCGATCTACGACGCGAGATGGCGGATGTGAAGGCCGACCTCGTCAAATGGGTTGTCGGGGTTAAGTTCGCCCAAATGACAAACATCTCGGCGGTGCTAAAGCTCTTCCCCGGCGTCCATCCGTAAGCGTGTGCGGGTTCGCCGTGAAAGCGAAGACCAGCGCGACGTCATTGAGGCGATAGACCAGCTCTACTCCGGCTTGGGCCACCACCTCGAAGAGAAACGCCCGTCGCGATCGACGGCGAGTGCCACGAGACCGCCTATTTCCAGCCGGTTCGCCTGGGCTGCGAGGTCTTCTTCATCCCCAAGTCCGAGGGCGGGTAGCCCTGACATCCGCCGGCGGGAATTTCCTCCAACCCGGTGCCGTTCCTCCTCCGCTGCGCGCGCCGCGCCGTGTTGCGCCTTCGGGGGTGTTGCGGCTGGTGCGGCGGATTGTGTTGCGGTCGGGCGGCCAAAAAGCCCCACGAATTCGTAGTTGTGGCGGTGTTGCGTCTCCCGCCGGCGTCAGGGCATGAAGCGGCGCCGTCCTAAGATTGCTCACGATCCGATCACCGATCGCGGCACCGCTCACCCTCGTAATGCACGTCTCGAAGACGTTCCGGTCTTTCTCGTACCTCACCAAAGGGCGGCGCGCAGGCCGACGCTCGCGGATTTCGTGTTCACGGTCCTCAAGGCGCTCGCATTGCTCCCACCGTTTGGTTTGTCGCCGACGGTGTCGAGTGCCGTGGTCCGGGTTACAAGCCAACGCACGTGCGTTCAGGATGCCGAGCGCGATCGAGGAGGAGTTCGGGTTCTGCGAAGACCTCCTCCGGCGACCTCACTGCCAGGTTGCGAAGCCCTGCGACCGGCACTGGGACATTTTCAGGCGCCTGTGCATCGGGACGGGCACGCGAGGATCGCGCGTCACCGATGCCTGCTTCGCGGCTCTTGCGATCGAGTGGGGCTGCGAGTGGATCACACTCGATCGTGACTATGCGCGGTTCCCGGGACTGTAAGCGGCAAGTGCCGGTCGCCTAACCGAAGTATTGGAGGCGGCCAAGGTCAAGGACTTTCACCCGGCAGAGCTGGCTTCAGGACTTCACTGGCATCAGCATGGACTGATCCGAACCCATGCGCGGCCAGGGCGAGCGCAAGAGAAAGGAGCCGGCGCCGCCGTTTCGTAAGGGACCGGCCTCGCCGATATGGTCGCGCTCCTGCTGCTGATGCAATCTGCGTAGCTACCTCACGAGAGAGTTTTGACGTCGTCAACCGTCTTTTGCGGCTCGGGACGGTACTGATAGTCGGGATCGACATCGGCGGCGCGGGCGATCCCCGTTCTGTCGACGACGAACCGTCCTGGCATCGGCAAAGTCCAACTGCTCTCGCCGTTGTGCACCGCGAGATCGTTGCCGAAGCTGAGATAGACCCTCTTCAGGTCGTCGGGCAGCTCAAACCGTAGACCCAACTCGGCAGCATACTCGTTGCCGGGGTCGGACAGCAGATCGAAGCTGATCCTTTGCTTTTCAATCAGAGAACGGCTGGCTTCCGCCAGTTGCGGGGTGATCGTGACAATACTCGCGCCGTGTTCCTTCAGCGTGCCCACTAACTGCTGCAGGGCACACAGCTCTGCGACGCAATAGGGTCACCAGCTGCCGCGGAACACAGTCAGCACCAAGGAACCCTTGGCCAGGAGGTCGGCTGAGCGAACCTCCCGCCCAAAGGCGTTTTGCAACGCGAACGCGGGCAGCAGGTCGCCGACCTTGATCACCCGCTCCATGATGCCCGACGCACGCAGATCAGCCGTGGCGCGGTGCATGATCGCCCGTTTGTCCGGCGGGATGCGCTTGTCGGCGCCTTGCCGGATGACTTCCAATCGTTCGGCCAACATGGTCAAATCCTCGTGATTAACGGCGCTCGCGATCACCGGAGCGCACACATGATTCTCGTCCGGCGTTTTCGAACGTCGATCCCGCGCGGTAAAATGCTCGGAGCATCGAAGTCACCCGAAGGAGTACATCGTGCAACTCGACAGCAAATCCGTCTCTTTTGCCGCCGCCGCTTTTACCGCAGCTCTCGCCTTGCCGGCCGCACAAGCTGCGCCGGCTCCGGTGCCGCAGTACACCGTCGAGAAGTGCTACGGCATCGCGGCGGCCGCGGAGAACGACTGCCAGACCGCGACGCATTCCTGCGCCGGCGAATCCAAACAGGCTCGCGATAAGGAATCGTGGCTCTACGTCCCGGCCGGCACCTGCACCAAGATAGATGGCGGCAGCCTCAAAAAGAGTTGATCGAGGCACGGGCCTCGGCGGCAATCGTGACTCGTGTCGGTATCGGTCTGCGCTCGCCGCACGTAACGGCGATTGCGGCAGTCCGGCCGCCTCTCGGTTTTCTCGAAGTGCATGCCGAGAATTATATGGCCGAGACGACGGCACTCGACCGGCTCCTCGAATTGCGGCGCGACTATCCGGTGAGCCTGCACGGGGTTGCGCTGTCCTTGGGCGGCGCCGAGGAACTCGAGCGTGGACATCTCGGCCGGTTCAAAGCGCTAATCGAGTGCCTCGAGCCGATGCTGGTCTCCGAGCATCTGGCATGGAGTGCGATCGGGGGAGCGTATCTGAACGACCTCTTGCCACTCCCCTATACCGAAGAAAGCCTCGACCTGTTTTGCCACCATGTCGAGGAGGCGCAGGACGCGCTCGGGCGCCGGCTGCTGATCGAGAACCCGGCCTCCTACCTGCGCTATCGCCACTCATCCACCCCCGAGGCGGAATTTCTGGCCGAAATCGCCCGGCGGACCGGCTGCGGCATCCTCTTCGATGTCAACAACATCTACGTCAGCGCCAGAAATTTCGGCTTCGACCCGCTCGGCTACCTCGACACATTGCCGGCCGAAATGATCGGCGAGATCCATCTCGCCGGCCATCGCGCTGCCCAGGACGTAGATATCCTGATCGACGATCACGGCTCCCGGGTAGCGGAGCCGGTCTGGGAACTCTATGCCGAAGCCCTCCGGCGGCTTGGCCCAGTGCCTGCCTTGATCGAGTGGGACACCAACCTTCCCGCGCTCGAAGGCCTGTTGGACGAGGCGCGGCATGCCCAAGAGTTGGTCAATGTCCGCTGTCACCTCGACGCTGCTTGAGCTGCAAACGCGTATCGGCAGGGCTGTGCTCGGCGGCGACATTGCCGAAATCGCCGACGCCATCGAAGGCGACGGGCTCGACCCGGCGGCGCGGCTGGGAATCTACCGCAATCACGCCTTCGCCACGCTGGGTGCCGCCCTCGAAGCTACCTTCCCGGTCGTCTGCCGCCTCGTCGACGAGCGGTTCTTTGCTTATGCCGTGCATGAATACCTCCGCGAGCATCCGCCGCGTTCGCGTTGCCTTGTCGAATACGGTGCTGACTTCCCCGACTTTCTGGCCGGCTTCCAGCCGTGCAAGGACTTGCCTTATCTGGCCGATGTCGCCCGTTTCGAATGGGCGCTCCACATTGCCGCGACCATTCGGGAGGCGCCCTCGCTCCAGATGGACGCGCTGGCCGCGATACCGGCCGAGAGGGCCGGATATATCGGGTTCCGCCTGCAGCCGTCGGTCAGTTATTTCGCCTCATCCTGGCCGATCGATGCGATCTGGCAGGCGAACCAGGAGGGCGAGGTCCCGCCGGTCGACCTCGCGAGCGGCGGGACCAGTCTGGAGATCCGCCGCGCCGACGAGGCTGTCGCCTGGCGCCGGCTCGACTCCGGTACCTTCGCGTTCCGAATGGCGCTCGCCGGCGGAGTTGTGCTCGCCGCGGCTATCGCGAACGCAACACAGAGGGATCCCGAGTTCGACGCCAGTGTGGGGCTTCAGCGGATGCTCGCCGGGGGGCTCGCCGTTGACTTCTCGATCCTCCCGGAAGGGGCCTGATGTCGGATACCGGGCTAACTGCCCCGACGTCGGCAACATCGGGCGCTTCGCAGGAACCGGGCCCGATTGCTCATCCCGGAGGGACCGAACGGGCACCAGCCTCACGTCCCGGCAAGATCGGGCTCAGGAGTGCGCTTACGGGTCTCGTATTGCTGACGGTAGGCATTACCGCCGTCGTCATACACCTGACCTGGTCCTATGCCGCTCGACGTAACGTCGCCGGGGTCGTCGGGCAACTCAATCTTCAGATCGTCGGATCGGTCCAGCACGAGATCCGCGCGACCCTGGACGACGCATGGTCGGTCCAGGAGGCGGTGCGCTCGATCTTTTTCCAAGAGGCGATCAAGCCGACGGACGAGGCAAAGCGTGAATTCATCTTTCTGGCCCTGCTGCGTTCCCATCCCACACTCTCCTGGATCGCTATCGGCTTTCCTGACGGAGGTTTCTTCGGAGCGCTCAGAGCCGCGGATGACGAGATCGATATGGTCGAGGTGAAACGCGACCCCGCGACCGGGGTTCGCCAGCAACGGGTCGACACCTACACACCCCAATCAGGGGACGTGTTGTTTCGCGGGCGCGAGATCACGCCGAGCGAATTCGACGCGACCGTGCAAACCTGGTACACGCGCGCCGTTGCCGAAGACGGCCCGGGCTGGAGCATGCTCTCGCATCTCCCGTACCGCGACCGGCCCGCCATCGTCACCTCGACACCGATCATGATCGACCTTGATTTTTCCGGGGTCATCGCGGTTGTCGTGGAGCTCGAACGGCTCTCACAATTTCTCGCCGGCCTGCACGTCGGTAAAACCGGCACCGTGGTTGTCCTCAACCGCAGCGGCAAGGTGGTCGCGTCGGCGGCCTCAGCCGTGCTCAAGCAGCAACGAGCCGGCGAAATGCCCGAACTCGACACACTCGCCCGGGGCCACCCGATGCTGGCCTCGATGGCCGCTCTGTTCGATGACAACCACCTCAGCCTCGCCGATCTCACAGAGAACCGGCAGGTGCAGACCACCGACCCGGTCGACGGCCGGGAGTATTTCGTCACCTTCTCGCCACTCAAGTTCAACAACTGGGTGGTCGCGACGGTCGTTCCCGCCGATGATTTCCTAGCCTCGATCCAGCGCAGCGCGATGATCCTCCTCATCGTGCTCGCGGTCTTGACGCTAACCGTCGCAGCAATCGCGATCCTGTCGGCAAACCGACTGCTGGCCGTGCCGTTGCTGCGCATCGCCGGCCAGCTGAAGCACATCGAGGGCTTCCGGCTCGATCGTGTCAGCCGGCTCGCCTCGCCGCTGCGCGAACTCGACGATCTCTCGGGCACCCTGTGGCAAATGAGCAGAGGACTGGCGTCGTTTCAAAAATACATGCCGACCGAGCTCGTCCGGACATTGGTGTCGCACGGGGTCGAGGCTCGCCCCGGTGGGCACCAGCAGACCCTAACGGTCATGTTCACGGATATCGCCGGCTACACCGCCATTTCCGAGCGACTGGGCGACAATGTGGTGCCGTTGCTCGCCGAGTATCTGGAAGCAGTCTCGACCGCGGTGCTGAACCACGTTGGCACAATCGACAAGTTTATTGGCGACGGGGTCATGGCGTTCTGGGGCGCGCCGCTGCCTAACGAACGGCACGCAATCGACGCCTGCGCGGCCGCCCTCGAGTGCCAGCACCTGCTGGCCCTGCAGCGGCGGGCCGCCGAGGATCAAGGGAGAACCCCGCTGCGGATGCGCGTCGGCATCAACACCGGTCGCATGCTCGTCGGCAATATCGGCTCGAGCGAGCGGCTGAGCTATACGGTCATTGGCGATCCGGTCAATGTCGCCAGTCGCCTCGAGCCGCTCGGCAAGCTGTACGGGGGCGACATCATCATTGGCGAAGATACGCGGTCGGCTGCAGGCGACGCCATCATCGTCCGCCGGCTCGATCGGGTGGCGGTCTATGGCCGGACCGGCGGACTTGCCATTTACGAACTCCTCGGCATGGCCGCGGATGCCGGAGGGACCGAAGCTCCTGAATGGGTTCGGACCTACGAGTCCGGCCTTTCTGCTTATGAGGATCGTCGTTGGTCTGACGCGATCGGTTTCTTTGAAGCCACGGCCGCTCTTCGCGATGGGGTTGACCGGCCTTCGCAGATCCTCATTGACCGATGTCGCGCCTGCCTCGCCGATCCGCCCCCCGACGATTGGCTGCCGATTTCAGTGCTGGAATCGAAATCGTAATCCCGCGCGACCCTGGTAGACTATCGCTTGTTTAAGGAGGCAAAGTCATGAGCAATGCACCGCGGCTGCTGATCAAGAACGGGACACTGATCGACGGGTCGGGCCACGACCCGATCATGAACACACTGATCGCGATCGAGGGAAACAGGATTACCCATGTCGGCACCACCGGCGCTGCGATGCGACCGCAGACCCCGGAGGACACGGTCATCGATGCGACGGGCAAGTTCATTCTGCCCGGCTTGATTGACGCGCATTGCCATATCTCGCTGCACCAGGGTGCCGTGCCGGGGGTAAGGTACACGTCGAGCGCCGAGTTCTGCGCTTTGTGGGCGGCGCGCTCGATCGGCCGGGTTTTGCGCGCCGGGGTCACCAGCATCGCCGTCCCGGGCGGCAAATGGTTCACCGATGTGACGGTGCGCGAGGCAGTCGATGGCGGTCTATTGGAAGGGCCGCGCATGGTCGTCGGCGGTCGTGCGCTCACCAATTACGGCGGCATCTTCGACCCCGACCCCTATCCCGCCTATGAGGGAACCCCGGACGACGCGGCTGGGGTGCTCTGCAATACGCGCGACGCATTCATCAGGGAGACCCGTAAGCAGTGCAAGCGCGGCGTCGACCTGATCAAGATCGCCGATTCCACTTGGGGCGACGTGCAGACGGTTGCCGATGACGAGATCGCCGCCGTCGTCGATGAAGCCCACCGGCACAACGTCAAAGTCGCGATCCATTCGCGCGGCTCGACCTCGACCCGTGCGGCGGCAAAGGCCGGCGTCGATCTGATTTATCACGCCGATCTCGCGAGCGAGGACGATCTCGATATCATCGCCAAGGCCGGGATGCCGATCGCGCCCGTCCTAACGTCGCCGTGGATCGGCGTCGAGCACGGCGCCGCCGCGAGGGGCTTCGACGACCGAGTGCGCGATCGCTTGAGGGCGCAACTCGACACCTCGTTCCAGATGATCCGTGATGCGCGAGACCGCGGCATTCCGGTCCTGAGCGGCAGCGACACCGGCAATGCTTCTGCCTTCAGCCACGGACGATGGCATGGCAAGGAGGCAGAGCTGTTCGTCAAGGAGATCGGCATGACGCCGATGGAGGCGATCCTCGCCAATACCAGCGGCAATGCCGCTATCGTCAATCTCGCCGGCGAGGTTGGGGTGATCACGTCTGGCCAGCTCGCCGACATCGTCATCTGGGACAATGACCCGCTGGCCGACATCACCGTTCTGCAGCGGCCAAACGAGATCTCGGCCATCATCAAGGACGGCAAGATCATCGACCGCGACGCGGCCGGTCTCCCCCAGCTGAGTGAGGAACCGGGCCGCGCCCGCATCGCTATTTAAGACCAGGCCCTACGTCGGCACGAAGCTTGCCGCGCGGTACGGAGCGAACACCAAAGCAGGCTCCTAAACCTCCCAAGCGGGGCGCTTCATGCTGCGCAAACTTCTCCCGGCGGTCATCGCCATCGCGGTGCTGCTCGGTACCACAACATCGCTCCCATCTTTTGGGCAAACTCTGCGCATTGCGATGACCGCGTCCGACATCCCGACCACCACCGGGATTCCGAACAATGGCGGCGAGGGCTTTCGCTTTCTCGGCTTTCCGGCATTCGACGGGCTGATCGACTGGGATTTCACCCGGCCGGATCAAATCGCCGGGCTGACACCCGGTCTCGCAGCCTCGTGGAAGATCGATGAGGGTGATCATACGCGCTGGGTCTTTTCGTTGCGCGACGGCGTCACATTCCACGACGGTTCGGTGCTGACCGCCGACGCGGTGATCTGGAACCTCGACCGCTTCTACAACGAGAAATCGCCGCAATTCGATGCGCCGGCCTCGGCGATCGTGCGCTCGTTCGTCAACATGCTCGACCGCTATCAGAAGATCGACGACCACACGATCGCGATCTACACGAAGTCGCCGTTCAGCTTCTTCCCCTACATGGTCCCGACCATGCTGATGGTCAGCCCGACCGCTTGGGAGAAGGCTGGACGAAGCTGGACCGAATTCGGTAAAGCGCCGTCGGGGACGGGGCCATTCCGCATCACCAAGGTAGTGCCGGGCCAGTCCGTCGAAATGAGCCGCAACGAGAGCTACTGGGACAAGACCCGCATTCCGAAGCTCAGCAAGCTGATCGTGATCCCGATGCCGGAGGCGACGACTCGGCTCGCCTCGTTGCGGTCAGGCCAGGTCGACTGGATCGAGGTCCCCCCGCCCGACGCGATCCCCTCGCTCAAGGCAGCCGGGTTTCAGATCAGCCTGTGGCCATACCCGCATGTCTGGCCATATATCCTCAATGTTACCGAGGGTTCAGCGTTTCGCGACCGACGGGTGCGCAGGGCGCTGAACTACGCGATCGATCGCGACGAGCTCGTCAAGTTCTTGAACGGCACGGCCAAGCCGGCTTATGGGGTCTACCCTCCGGAGAACCCCTATTTCGGCAACCCGGAGCAGCGCTACGGCCACGACCCGGAAAAGGCCAAGGCTCTCCTAGCCGAGGCCGGGTACGGCCCGGACCACCCGCTCGAGGCGAAAGTTATGATCTCGACGTCAGGCTCGGGGCAGATGGTGCCATTGCCGATGAACGAGATCCTGCAGCAGCAGGTGCAGGCAGTCGGCTTCAAGCTCGATTTCGACGTCGTCGACTGGGGAACGATGCTCGTCGTCAAGCGAACTGCACCGTCGGCGCCGGTCGCGCACGGGGTCGGTGCCCTGAACAACAGTCTCGGCTTCAGCGACCCGGCATCGATGTTCCGTTATTTCAGCAAAACAAGCTTCTCGCCGAACGGCATTAACTGGGGCCATTACGCTGACCCGCGGGTCGAGGGCCTGCTCACGCAAGCGCAGCAAAGTTTCGATTCCGAGCAGCAGATCGAGCTGCTGGCTCAGGCTCATGCCATCGTCGTCGACGAAGCGGCGTGGGCCTTCATCGTGCACGATCTGAACCCGCGGGCGATGTCGCCCAAGGTCAAAGGCTTCCAACCGGCGCAGAGCTGGTACCAGGACTTCACGCGGGTCACGGTGGAGTGACCGTTCGACCCTTGTCGGGGTTGGCATACCGCTTGCTCGGGCATGATCGCCATGGCCCGCTTCATCCTGCTGCGCCTGCTGCACACCGTCCTAATCTTGTTCGGTGTCTCGATTGTCGCCTTCGGCCTGATCCATCTGATTCCCGGCAACCCGCTCGATATTCTGTTGCCTCCCGAGGCGCCAAAGGAGGTCGTCGAACGGCTCAAGGTCGAGTTCGGCTTCGATAAACCGCTCTATGTACAGTACCTCGCCTGGCTCGGCCGGGTGCTGAGCGGCAATCTCGGCACCTCGGTGTTTACCGGGCTGCAGGTCACCGGCGAGCTCCTAAATGCGCTCGGCAACACACTTGTCCTGGCGGTACCGGCGGCATTGCTCGGGTTTTCGCTCGGCACCACGCTCGGCACGCTCGCCGCCTTTAACCACGGAAAGGCGTTGGACAAGGTTTTCTCGGTCATCGCTATCCTCGGACTCAGCATGCCGCATTACTGGCTCGGCATTGCGCTCGTCGTCGTGTTCGCAGTCATTTGGCCCGTGCTCCCCGCGGCCGGCATGGGTGGGACCGGCGGATTGCCGACGAGCTGGGAGGAGCTTCGCTGTCTGGTTCTGCCGGTGGTGACCCTGTCGATGATCCCGATGGGCGTCATCGGCCGGCTGGTGCGCTCGACGGTGCTCGAAGTCATCAGCCAGGAATTCCCGACGGCGCTCGAGGCCAAAGGGCTGCGCCGGGGCCGAATCGTCTTTCACGTGTTGAAGAACGCGGCTCCGCCGGCGCTCGCGGTCATGGGCCTGCAGCTCGGCTATCTGGTCGGCGGCTCGATCCTCGTCGAGACCGTGTTCAACTGGCCCGGCTCCGGCCAGTTCATGAACCTGGCGATCTTCCGCCGGGACATCCCGGTGCTGCAGGGCACCGTCGTCGTGCTCGCCTCCTTCTTCGTGCTGATCAACCTGATGGTCGATGTGGTTCAGGCGCTGATCGACCCGCGCATGCGGCGATAACCGCCATGGTCGAGATCGCCGCCGCACAGCCCTTATTGGCGCTCGACGAGCCGCAAGGCGCCGAGCCGCGCAGCTATTGGACTACGGTCGCCGATCGCCTGCGGCGCGACAGGGTGACGATCGGCGTGGCGATCGTGCTATTGCTGATCATCGCGCTCGCTATTTTCGCGCCATGGGCGGCGACCCACGACCCGCTGCAGGGCAGCGTGCTGGGGCGCCTCAAACCGGTGGGGACGCCGGGTCACCTGCTCGGCACCGACGAGACCGGGCGGGATATCTGGTCCCGTCTCGTCTATGGCGGCCGGCTGTCGCTGATATGCGGCATCACCCCGGTGCTACTGGCGACCCTGATGGGCGGCACGTTGGGCCTTGTTGCCGGCATCGGCAGCCGTGTCATCAACATGCTGGTGATGCGCGTTGTCGATGTATTCTACGCCTTCCCGTCGGTGCTGCTCGCAATTGCGATCTGCGGCGTCATCGGCGCGGGCATCGGCAACACGATCCTCTCGCTGACGATCGTCTTCATCGCGCCGATCGTGCGGGTCACCGAGAGCCTTGCGACCCAGGTCAAGAGCCGCGACTTCGTCGAGGCGGCGCGGGCGAGTGCCGCGCCATTGCCGGCAATCATCCGCCAGCAGATCCTGCCCAATGTGCTCGGCGGCATGCTGGTCTACGCGACGAGCCTTGTCAGCATCAGCATCATTATCTCCGCCGGCCTCTCCTTTCTCGGGCTCGGCGTGACCCCGCCCAATCCGGAGTGGGGACTGATGCTGAACGCGCTGCGCCAGGCGATCTTTGTCAATCCGGTGGTAGCCGCACTGCCGGGGGTGGCGATCCTGATTACCTCACTGTGCTTCAACCTCTTGAGCGACGGACTGCGCAGCGCGATGGACATCAAGCTGCCGTCATGAGCGAGCCCGATCGGCCGACCGACCGGCGCGATCGTGGTGGGCCGTCGCAGCCGCTGCTGCTGGTACGCGGCTTGAAAAAGCATTTCCCGGCAAAGGGCCGCTTATTTGGCGGCCGCCGTGAGATGGTACAGGCCGTCGACGGCGTCTCTTTCAGCCTGATGAAGGGCACCACGCTCGGCGTCGTCGGCGAGTCCGGCTGCGGCAAATCGACGACCGCGCGGCTGCTCTTGCACCTGATAGAGCCCGACGCCGGCGAGATCGTCTTCGACGGTGACGGCGTCGGCGATCCGCATGGGATCAGCGTGCGCGAGCTGCGGCTGCAGATGCAGATGGTGTTCCAGGACAGCTACTCATCGTTGAACCCGCGCGCCACGGTCGGCGACATCATCGCCTTTGGTCCGCGCACTGCCAAAGGCCTGGCGCGGCAGGCGGCGCGCGAGCGGGCCGAGCGCTTGCTCGACCAAGTCGGGCTGGGTCCGGTCTTGTTCGCCCGCCGTTACCCGCACGAGCTGTCTGGCGGGCAGCGGCAGCGGGTCAACATCGCCCGCGCGCTGGCGCTCGAGCCGCGGCTCCTGATCCTCGACGAGGCGGTCTCGGCGCTCGACAAATCGGTCGAGGCGCAGATCTTGAACCTGCTTGCCCTCTGCGGCGCGAGCTCAACCTGACCTACCTCTTCATCTCGCACGATCTCAACGTCGTGCGGCATGTCAGCAACCGTGTCGTCGTCATGTATCTCGGCCGCATTGTCGAGGCCGGCGAGGTGGGGGCTATCTTTCGCCGGCCGAGCCATCCCTACACGCAGGCTCTGCTGCGAGCGATGCCCAGCATGGATCCGGACCGCCGCACCGAGGCTTCGCCGCTAAGTGGCGACCCACCCAACCCGATCAACCCGCCTTCAGGCTGCCGCTTCCGCACCCGCTGCGCGTTTGCGGAGGCGGTCTGCGCGCGGGTGGCGCCAAACCTTGAAGCGATCGGCAGCGACCACGAGGTCGCCTGTCACATGATGGTCCCCGGCTCCGGCCACAGCCGCGCCGACACGATGAGCCAGGCGGATGACTGAGCGGCCTGCGGTCGAGGTCGCTGATTTTGCCGTCCGGTTTTGCCAGCGCGAGCGCACGATCCACGCGGTCAACGGGGTCAGCTTCCGCCTCGCCCGCGGCGAAGTGCTGGGCATTCTCGGCGAGTCGGGTTCGGGTAAAAGCGTGACCTTGCGCGCCCTGATGCGGCTGCTGCCGGCGAATTGCGAGATCGACGGCCGCGTCACGATCAACGGCGAGGACATCACGGAGGCGCCGAGAGCGCGGCTCGAGCAGCTGCGCGGCAGTCGCGTGGCGATGATCTTTCAGGAACCGGCGACCGCACTCGATCCGGTCTTCACGATCGGCGAGCAGATCGCCGAGACGATCCTGCGCCATGAAGCCGTTAGCCGCCGCCAAGCTCGGCAACGGGCGCTCGAGCTGTTGGAGCGGGTGCAGATCCCGTCCGCCCGCCGCCGCCTCGACTCCTATCCGCACGAGATGTCCGGGGGTATGCGCCAGCGCGCGATGATCGCACTCGCGCTGTCGTGCAACCCGAGCGTGCTGCTCGCCGACGAACCAACGACCGCGCTCGATGTGACGGTCCAGATCCAGATCCTGCTGCTCTTGCGCGAACTGCAGCGCGAGCTGGGCATGGCGGTGATCTTTGTCACGCACGATGTCGGCGCCGCCGTCGAGGTCAGCGATCGCCTCGCGGTCATGTATGCTGGCCGCTTCGTCGAGACCGGTACTGCGCGCGATGTACTCAAGCGGCGCGCACACCCCTATACCGAAGGCCTGCTCGCGGCGAATCTGCACGGCGCCGAGCCAGGCGCGCGGCTCATGACGATCCCGGGATCGCCGCCGAACCTTGCGGCACTGCCCCAGGGCTGCAGCTTCGCTCCACGTTGCGCCTATGCGCTCGATGTCTGCGGTACGGCCGATCCGCGGCCCGTCGCGTGCGGCGACGGGCACATCGCTCGGTGCCACCGGGTCGAGGAGCGGCTGAAGGTTTTGCCTGAGCGCCGCGGTTGATCGCTGGCACTGATCTTGCGGTGTGCGAATGAACAACTGGAGGGATCGCCGTGTCCGAGAAAACCAAGTCTCGCTGCCGTCCTATGGTAGGGTGGCTGGCGGTTGTCGCTTTTCTGAGCATTGTGCCGTTCGGCGGGGCATCGGCAGACAAAGTGATGCGGGTCGGCATGACCGCATCCGACCCGCCGACTACCGGCGGCATCCCGAACAATGGCGGCGAAGGCTTCCGCTTCCTCGGCTATCCCGCCTTCGACGCATTGGTCAACTGGGACTTCAAGCACACCGACCAGACCGCCGACGTGACACCCGGGCTCGCAACGAGCTGGGAGATCGACGAGGCCGACCATACGCGCTGGATCTTTCATCTGCGCCGCGGCGTCAAATTTCACGACGGCAGTGATTTCAGCGCCGACGCGGTCATCTTTACCTTGGGACGGATCTACGACGACAAGTCGCCCCAATTCGACCCGACGTCATCGCCGATCGTACGCGCCGTTGTCAGCATGGTGCAGCGCTGGGAAAAGATTGACGATTACACGGTCGCGATCTCTACGAACGTGCCGTTCAGTCATTTCCCCTATTTGGTCACCCGCATTTTGATCGTCAGCCCGACGGCCTGGGAGAAGGCCGGACGCAACTGGACCGAGTTTGCCAAGGCGCCGGCCGGGACCGGCCCGTTCAAGATCACCAAGGTCACGCCGCGGGTCAGCGTCGAGATGTCACGCAATCCCGATTATTGGGATCCGGATCGGATCCCGAAGCTCGATCGGATGGTCGTGATGCCGATGCCCGAGGCGAATACGCGTGTCTCGGCACTGCGTGCGGGTCAGGTCGACTGGATCGAAGTCCCACCCTCCGATGCGATTGACAGCTTGAAGGCGGCAGGCTTTCAGATCAGCCTATGGCCCTATCCGCATACATGGCCCTATGTCCTCAACGTGACCGGGCAGTCGCCATTTCGTGACAAGCTTGTGCGGCAGGCGGCGAATTACGCCGTCGATCGCGAGGGGCTCGTCAAGCTGTTGAACGGCACCGCTACCCCAGCCCCCGGCCTCTATCCGGCCGAGCATCCGGTCTTTGGCGAGCCAAAGAACCGCTACACTTACGATCCGGAGAAGGCGAAAGCGCTGCTGAAGGAAGCCGGGTATACCGGGTCGGTCAAGGCCAAGATTATGATCTCGACCTCCGGTTCCGGACAGATGATGCCGCTGCCGATGAATGAGTTTCTGCAGCAGAGCATGAAGGTGGGCGGGTTCGATCTTGATTTCGAGGTCGTCGAGTGGGGTGCGATGCTACTCGGCTATCGCAGCGCTCCGGACGCTCCAGGATCGAAAGGCGTTGACGCGCTAAACATCAGCCTCAGCTATACCGACCCGTCTTCGATGTTCCGCTACTGGCACAGCAGCAGCTACTCGCCGACCAACCAGAACTGGGGTCACTGGTCCACGCCGCAGCTTGATGCCTTGCTGCTGCAGGCGCAGGAAACTTTCGATCCGGCGGTACGCGACAGGATACTCGCCGAGACGCACGCGCTGGTCGTCGACGAGGCGCCGTGGGTATGGATCGTACATGACCTCAACCCGCGCGCCATGTCTCCCAAGGTCAAGGGCTTCCATCCAGCGCAGAGCTGGGCCCAGGACTTCACCAGCATCAGCATGGAGTAAGCAAGCTCGCCGGCGGATCCTCCGGCAACGGCGGATCTTTGTCTGGGCGGCGCAACCGCCTATTCGGCCGCCGCTTGCATTGCCGCCGGCTCGACGCGGGCGGCGCAGAATTTGTATTCGGGGATCTTGCCGAACGGGTCGAGCTGCGGGTTGGTCAGCACATTGGCGGCGGCTTCGGCGTAGCAGAACGGGATGAACACCTGGCCCGGCGCGACATTGCTGTCGGCGCGCGCCTTCAATTCGATCACGCCGCGGCGGGTGGTGACGCGTACCGGCTCGCCGGCGGCGATGCCGAGCCGCCGCAGTTCCAGTGGCGAGAGGCTGGCGACCGCCTCGGGCTCGATCTCGTCGAGCACGCTCGCCCGCCGGGTCATTGCGCCCGTGTGCCAGTGCTCGAGCTGGCGGCCGGTGGTCAATACCATGGGATATTCCTCGTCCGGCTCCTCGGCCGGCGGGATGATCGCCGCCGGCACCAGCTTGGCGCGGCCGCTCGGGGTTGGGAATCCGTCGCCAAAGACGATCTCGTTGCCGGGCTGGTCCGGGGCGTCGCACGGATAGGTCACCGAGCTCTCGCGTTCGAGCCGCTCCCAGGTGATGTTGTCGAGCGACGGCATCGCCAATTTCATCTCGGCAAATACCTCGCGCGGGTGGGTGTAGGACCAGTCGAGCCCGATGCGACGCGCGATCTCTTGAATGATCCACCAATCGAGCCGCGCATTGCCGGGCAATGGCAGAGCGGCCCGGCCCATCTGCACCTGGCGGTTGGTGTTGGAGACCGTGCCGTCCTTCTCCGGCCAGGCTGAGGCCGGCAACACGACATCGGCGTATTTTGCAGTCTCGGTCAGGAAGATGTCCTGCACCACGAGATGTTCGAGATGGGCAAGTGCCTCGCGGGCGTGCTGGACATCGGGGTCGGACATCGCCGGGTTTTCGCCCATGATGTACATGCCCTTGATCTCGTCGCGGTGCACCGCGTCCATGATCTCGACGACCGTCAGCCCACGCTTGTCGTCGAGCGGCGTCTGCCAGAGGTTCTCGAATTTCGCGCGGATATCGGGGTTCTCGACCGATTGGTAGTCGGGGTAGAGCATCGGGATCAGCCCGGCATCAGAGGCGCCCTGCACATTGTTTTGGCCGCGCAACGGATGCAATCCGGTGCCAGGTCGGCCGACCTGACCGGTGATCATCGCCAGCGCGATCAGACAGCGCGCGTTGTCGGTGCCGTGTGTGTGCTGCGAGATGCCCATACCCCAAAAGATGATCGCCCGCTCGGCGCGGGCATAGGCGCGGGCGACGTAACGAAGGGTCGTGGCATCGATGCCGCAGATCGGCGCCATTTTCTCCGGCGAATAGTCGCGGATATGCTCGCGCAATTTCTCGTAGTCTTCGGTGTGCGCCTGGACGTATTGGCGGTCTGTCAGTCCCTCCTCGATGATCGTGTGCAAGAGCGCGTTCAGCATCGCCACGTCGCGCCCGGGATTGAAGCGCAAGGTCGCGGTGGCGTGGCGCACGAGGGTGTGGCCGCGCGGGTCCATCACGAAAACCTTGGCGCCGCGCTTTGCCGCCTGCTTGAAGAAGGTCGCGGCGACCGGATGATTTTCGGTCGGCCGGGCGCCGATAACGATGATGACGTCGGAATCGAGCGCTGCCGTGAAGGGGGCGGTCACCGCTCCCGAGCCGATCCCCTCCATCAAAGCCGCGACCGAGGAGGCGTGGCACAACCGCGTGCAGTGGTCGACGTTATTGCTGCCAAACCCGGTGCGCACGAGCTTCTGGAACAAATACGCCTCTTCGTTCGAGCCCTTGGCTGAGCCGAACCCGGCGAGCGCGCGGCGGCCGTCGCGGTCGCGGATGCGTGCGAGACTTCCGGCGGCGCGGTCAAGCGCCTCGTCCCAGCTCGCCTTGCGGAAATGCGTGTAGGGGTTGGCCGGGTCGATATCGGTGTCGTGCTTGGAGACACCCTCCCTGCGGATCAGCGGCTCGGTCAGACGGTCGGGGTGGTGCGCATAGTCGAATCCGAAGCGGCCCTTGACGCAGAGCCGGTTGTGGTTCGCCGGTCCATCTTTGCCTTCGACCGAAACGATCCGGTCGTCGCGGATCTTGTAAGTGAGCTGGCAGCCGACCCCGCAATAGGGGCAGACACTGTCGACTTCGCGGTCGGGAGCGTTCGTGTAGACGCCGTTCGCATCGACCAGGGTGGCCGGCATCAAAGCACCGGTCGGGCAGGCCTGCACGCATTCGCCGCAAGCGACGCAGGTGCTGTTGCCCATCGGATCGTCGAAGTCGAAGACGATCTTTTCGTGATAGCCGCGCGCGGCCATCCCGATCACGTCGTTGACCTGGACCTCCCGGCAGGCGCGAACGCATAGATTGCACTGGATGCACGCGTCGAGCTGAACCGCCATCGCCGGATGGCTGCGGTCGGGCGCCGTTGGCGCATGCTGCGGAAAACGGCTGTCGCTCACCTCCAGCTTGTCGGCCCACTGCCACAACCGCGAGTCCGGGTCATGTGCCACGGCGCGGTCTGGCTGGTCGCCGATCAACAGCTCGAACACCATCTTGCGCGAAAATTTGGCGCGCTCGCTCGCAGTCTGGACCTTCATGCCGGCCGTCGACCTGCGCACGCACGACGCGGCGAGCACCCGCTCGCCCTCGATCTCGACCATGCAGGCCCGGCAGTTGCCGTCGGCGCGATAACCGGGCTTCGGCAGCCAGCAGAGGTGTGGGATCTCGATGCCCCGCCGGTCGGCAACCTGCCAAATCGTCTCACCCGGTTCGGCCGAGACTTCGGTGCCGTCAAGGAAGAAGGAGATCGGTTCGGTCATCGGGAAATCCCCGGCGAGAACGTCGTCCCGGCGAAGGCCGGGACCCATTTTTCAATCGACTCAGAAGCGGCCCGATGGATCCCGGCCGGAGCCTGTCCTCGGGCCGGCCGCAGGCCGGACCCGTGGGCCGGGATGGCGATCAGGGTTTTTTGCGCGGATAGGTAAATCACATCACGTCCTCACGTCAGGTCCTCACGAAAATGCTTCAGCACCTGCTTGACCGGGTTCATCGCCGCTTGCCCCAGGCCGCAAATCGATGCGTCGCTCATGACCTGGGTCAGCTCCTGCAGCAGAGGCTCATCCCAATGCGGCATTGTCATTAGCTTGACCGCCTTCTCGGTGCCGGCGCGGCATGGGGTGCACTGGCCGCAGCTTTCGTCTTCGAAGAACCGCAACAGATTCAGCGCTACGGCTTTCATATCGTCCTTGTCGGAGAGGATCACCACCGCACCCGAGCCGGTAAAGCATCCCTCGGGTTCGAGCGTGCCGAAATCAAGCGGGATGTCGGCCATCGCCGCCGGCAATATGCCGCCCGACGCACCGCCCGGCAGGTAGCCCTTGAAGACATGTCCCTCGGCCATGCCGCCGCAGAACTCGTCGATCAGCTGGCGTGCGGTGATGCCGGCGGGGGCGAGCTTTACTCCCGGATCGCGCACCCTCCCAGAGACCGAGAAGGTCCGCAGGCCCTTGCGTCCGTTGCGGCCGTGGCTGGCAAACCACTCGGCGCCCTTCTCGACGATGTCGCGGACCCAGTAGAGGGTTTCGATATTGTTGCACAGGGTCGGCCGGCCGAAGAGCCCGACCTGGGCAGGAAAGGGCGGCCGCTGTCGTGGTAGCCCCCGCTTGCCTTCGATGCTTTCGAGCATCGCCGATTCTTCGCCGCAGATATAGGCGCCGGCACCGCGGCGAAGGTGGATCCGCGTATGCGGCGCCAAGCCCGTCGCCTCGACCGCAGCAATCTCGCTTTCGAGGA
>Ga0074045_10001982_pt1 | contig 19335 bp, 18 predicted proteins | sample BogForMeECP23OM2_FD_94442 | JGI IMG/M metagenome (GOLD analysis project Ga0074045, IMG submission 94442) | Bog forest soil microbial communities from Calvert Island, British Columbia, Canada - Bog Forest MetaG ECP23OM2 | ecosystem: Environmental > Terrestrial > Soil > Wetlands ...
CCGAAAGCACGCCATCGCGCTCGCATTGCTTCTTAAACTGTTTAAGCGCGGATTCGAGTGATTCGATATCTTTTACTTTAACAGAGGGCACCTCTATCCCCCCCTCTCTATAGGAAATTTCATCAATCTTAACAATTTATCCATTTATTGTCAAGAAAATGACCAAACAGGTGTCAGGCTAAAAAGTATACAAAAAACTTCGCTTTTTTATCAACCTCCCTTCTCCTGTCTTCCTCATTGACAAGGGCTTTTTGCGCTCTATATTATAAAAGCGGATGAAAAAGCCGGATTTTTCACAACTTGTGCGTAAGAATATCAGGACTTTGCAGCCCTATCAGGCCAAAGATATCCGCTGTGCCGTTAAGCTCGATGCCAACGAAAGCCCGTATCCTTTCAGTCCCGCAAAGGGTGTAATTGAAAAGATTGCTTCAGAAACTATAAACCGCTATCCAGACCCCGAAGCAAAGGGATTAAAAAGGGCCATTGCGCGAAAAATCGGGACCGCTACCGATGCCATTCTTTTAGGTAACGGTTCCGACGAACTTATTTATTACCTGATAATCACCTTCGGGGGGCCCGTATTGTATCCTGTGCCGACATTTTCCATGTATGGCATCATTGCCCAGGCGCTGGGAGAAAGACATATAGGCGTTCCGCTGGACAGGGACTATGATCTGAATGTGGATAAAATGGCTGCCTCTATAAGAGAATACAGGCCGAAAATTATATTCCTGAGTTCTCCCAATAATCCCACAGGGAACTGTTTCTCCTCAGACAGAATTCTTAAGATTGTCGATATGGCAAAGGGTCTTGTGGTGCTTGATGAAGCATATCAGCCTTTTTCAAGCATAAAAGGCTTTCTTCCTATGGTGAAGGATTACAATAAGCTCGTCATTTTGAGGACCTTGAGCAAAATAGGGCTGGCATCTTTAAGAGTGGGCTATTTGGTTGCGGATAGTGCGCTGATAAGGGAAGTTGACAAGGTAAGGCTTCCCTTTAATGTTAATGCCCTTTCACAGGCGGTGGCAGAAGCGGCACTCCTCGGGAGTTCATTGAGCGGACCTGTAAGGGCGATAATCTCCGAGAGGGAACGGCTCTATGAAGAGCTATTAAACATTCCCGGAGCGCGCCCATATCCTTCGGAAGCCAATTTTATTTTTTTTAAAGTCCATGACGCAGATGCTGTTTATCAAAAACTTCTCAGGCATGGAGTGCTTATAAGGAATATGAACACTGCTGTAAAGGGAGCGCTGAGGGTCACGGTCGGAGCCCCTGAAGAAAACGATTTGTTTATCGGGGCTTTAAAAAAAACGATGGGGGTATAATAATGCGTACGGCGGAGATAGAAAGGAAGACTAAAGAAACAGACATAACAATTAAACTCACGCTTGGAGGAAAAGGCACTACAGCAATAGATACCTCGATCCCTTTTCTTGACCATATGCTTAGCCTGTTCGCATTTCATGGGCTCATGGACCTGCGCGTCAGGTCGACCGGCGATATTGAGATCGATTATCACCACCTGATGGAAGACCTTGGCATAACATTCGGCGAGGCAATAAAGAAGGCACTTGGAGATAAAAAAGGGATCAGGCGGTATGGCAGCGCAACCATTCCGATGGACGAGAGCCTAGCCAGGGTTGTGGTAGATTTGAGCGGCAGGCCCTACCTGGTATACAAGGTGAATCTTCCAAAAGGCGCGGTGCGGGGTCTGGAGTTCTCCCTTTTCGAAGACTTTTTCAGGGCGCTCAGCAACCACGCCATGATAAACCTCCATATCATAGTTGATTACGGAAGGGACATCCATCATATCTTTGAGGCCATATTCAAGGCCTTTGGAAAGGCCTTGAGCGAGGCGGTCTCTCCTGACCCGAGGATGAAGGGGTTGCCGACCACAAAAGGGAAACTTTAAATGTAAATTATGGAGATGCAATAATGAATGCTCCTTTTCAGTCCGGCTCGCTCAAGATAGCAACAATTATGGGGATCCCGATAAGGGTGCATTTTTCCTGGCTTATCGTCTTCGGCATCATTACCTGGTCGCTTTCAACATTCTATTTCCCGAAAGCAGCTCCCTCGTTGACGGTGCGCTCTTATTGGATCAGCGGCGCTGTAGCGGCACTTCTGCTTTTCGTGTCGGTAGCAATCCATGAACTATCGCATTCTTTTATCGCCCGCAGATACAAAGTGCCCATATCCGGCATTACCCTGTTTATCTTCGGCGGCATATCTCATATGAAGAGCGAACCTTCCGGTCCCAGGGCAGAATTCAATATAGCGATTGCCGGTCCATTGTCGAGCTTCTTTCTCTCTGCAGTGTTTTTTGCGGTTTACCGGATGGCAGTTAACGAGATTGTCGGGGCTCTTTTTTACTATCTCGTCCAGCTGAACTTAATGCTCGGACTGTTCAACCTGATACCCGGATTCCCCATGGACGGTGGGCGGGTGGTCCGGGCTTACGTGTGGAACAAAACCAAAGATTTTTTCTACGCGACACGCAAGGCCGCCAGGTACGGACAAAAGAGCGCGCTTCTTATTACTTTCTTTGGATTTTTTTTAATAATTGCCGGGATGTCCGGTGGTTTGTGGCTTATGCTGGTCGGGTGGTTTCTTTACAACTCGGCCCATGCCAGTTATCAGCAGGTGAGTCTTCAGGAGAGCCTGAGTGGTGTCAAGGTGAAAGATATTATGGTGCGGGATATTATTACAGTGGCTGCCGGGTTATCGCTCGATGAGGCCGTCAATGACTATTTCCTGAGATACGGATATGGGGGGTTCCCGGTGGTAGAACGGGAGCGGTTCCTGGGGTTTATATCACTGAAGGAGATAAGGGGCATCCCGAGGGTCCTGTGGAAGGACAAAAAAGCGGCTGATGTTTTTGTCCCTTACGATAAAAGCTGGGAGATCGATCAGAACAGCGACGCCATGAAGGCGCTTGAACTTATGATAAATCAGGATAGGGGCAGGCTGGCAGTGGTCAAGGACGGCAGCATAACCGGCCTGATTACGCGGAACGGCATTGCAAAATACATGCAGATAATGGGCAGGTAGGACAGAAAACAAATATAATGGAGGATCTGCAATTATGAAAATAATCGAACAATCGTGGCACTTTGAAGAGGAGGTTGACGGCATTGCCATCATGAGAAAAATAGAGGCCGCCGGCAGAACATGCTATAAATCTGAGGACAAGGCAACTGACGATTCGGCAATAAAGTTTGTAGCAGGTGTTATTAAGGCGGGGCATTATTCCGTAATAGAACATCACAATATCACTGTAAAAATAATTACAGACAGGGGAGTTACACACGAAATAGTCAGGCATAGAATAGCCAGCTACAGCCAGGAGAGTACCCGGTATTGTAATTATTCCCATGATAAATTTGGAAACGAGATAACGGTTATTCTGCCGGTATGGTTCATAGGATTTGCAGAAGGATGTTTGACCCGGACTGATGAGGATCAGGACGCGCGGAAAAGACATGCCCAATATGCGCTATGGAAGTCAACGTGTGAGCAGATCGAAAAGGCATATTTTGAACTGCTCAAAGCTGGACAATCACCTCAGGAGGCCCGGGCTGTTCTGCCTAATTCCCTGAAAACAGAGCTTGTGATGACAGCCAATCTCAGAGAATGGAGACATTTTTTTAAACTGCGGACATCTCTTAGAGCTCATCCGCAGATAAGGTTTCTGGCTATGGATATGCTGAAAGGCTTTCAGGAACAGATACCGGTTGTTTTCGATAATTTAGAGTAATCTCAACATAAGCCGTACGCATCATACGCATCGTACCCTTGACAGGAAGGGGAAAGGCCCTTAATATATTGATAAAGTATTACGTTTCCAAACGAAAAGACGGCCCCCTGACACAACGGGTGAAGTATGTTAGATGAAAAAGAAAAGCTGAAGCAGATTATCCAACTGGGCAATGAATTTACCGAGGTAAAGGACCTCGATATCCTCCTTGAGCGGATTCTTGCTTCTGCCCGGCATATTGTCAATGCCGACGCAGGCTCTATATATGTGAAGGAGAATAACCGCTTAAAGTTCACCTGCTCGCAGAATGAAACAATGCAGAAAAAACTAGCTCCGGGGAAGAAACTCATTTACTCGACGTTCACCATCCCTATCGATAATGAATCCATCGCCGGGTATGTGGCCTCTGCAGGCGAGATGCTGAACATTCCGGATGTGTACAGGCTGCCCAATAATACGCCCTACCTTTTCAAAAGGGAGTATGATGAAATCTCGAATTACCGCACGCAGTCGATTCTGACCTTCCCTCTCACGATTAACCTCCGTGGCGTTATAGGTGTCATGCAACTTATCAACGCCCGTGATGGGGAGGGCAATGTACATGCGTTTCCCAGGGAAGACGAAGATTTAATAAAGTATTTCGCAGGCAGTGCCGCTCTTGCCATAGAACGCGCTGAAATGACCAGGGCCATTATTTTAAGGATGATTAAAATGGCGGAATTGCGTGATCCAAAGGAAACCGGACCCCACGTCAACCGCGTGGCCTCTTATGCGGTCGAGATTTACGAAACATGGGCTTCCGGCAGGGAATGTTCGGTTGAGGAAATAGAGCGGAATAAAGATGTGATCAGGATGGCGGCGATGCTTCATGACGTCGGGAAAGTGGCCATTTCCGATACCATTTTGAAAAAACCCGCAAAACTCGTTACCGATGAATTCAAAATCATGAAGCAGCATGCCTACCTTGGGTCCAGGCTGTTTTCTGACGCTTATTCAGAGTTTGACAAGGTGGCCTCTATCATTGCATTAAACCATCACGAGCGCTGGGACGGGGGCGGCTATCCGGGCCATATTAATCAGGCGAACGGACAGCCCCTTGCCGGTTATGAACTCGGGGACGGTGAGGCCCAGGGGAAGAAGGCAGAAGAAATCCCAACCTTTGGCAGGTTGGTTGCCATTGCCGACGTATATGACGCGCTGTCCTCCCGGAGGGTATATAAAGAGCGCTGGGACGAGGAACGCGTGCTTGAGACGCTTCGGAGTGAGGCTGGAACTCATTTCGATCCCGAAATGATCGAAGCCTTTTTTTCCTCCCAGGATGTCATCCGCTCTATGGCAGGGCGATACCCGGATGTTAGTGAGTAAAAGGCTAGACTCATAGAAGAGACATCTTCACATCAACCTATAACCTATGATCTTTTTCTGTTTGATGTTTTGCCGAAAATACTGATGCAGTTTTTCTTCTTTTTCGCCGAATATAGGGCCTCGTCGGCAGCCACATAAATGTCCTGGAATTTTTTAAACTTACTGACGGTTACGGCTGCAATCCCGATACTGAGGGTCGGCTTGTTTCGGATTCCCTTGAAGGCAACCTGTGCGAGGGACTGCTGCAGGCGCAGCGCGAACTGGTAGGCAACTTCCTCATCGGCTCCGAGCATGATATAACCGAATTCGTCACCGCCGAGTCTCCCCATAACATCGCCTTTTCTGACAGAATGTTTCATGCATTTGGCGATGTGCATGATTACGTTGTCACCTGTAACGTGTCCGTAGGTGTCATTGATGGCTTTCAGGTTATCGAGGTCCATTGAGAGCAGAGAGAACTGCTCATCATACCTGAGCGTTCTTGAGAATTCCTCCTCAAGCCTGGTAAAGAAAAAGCGCCGGTTGTACAGATTTGTCAGTGCATCAGTGACGGCGAGCTTGCCGAGTTTTGCATTTTTTCTCTGCAACTCGGCGGTTTTTTTCTGCACCTCTTCTTTCAATGTTTCGTTCCATGTGGATATCTTATTATGGAGAGTAATAAGCGTTATTACCTGTCCCGCAAAATTAGAAAGGAGAAGGATGAAGTTGATCTTGTTTTCTTCGAAGGTCTCCTGCATGGGATGTCCGCAGTTAATGACCCCGATTATACTGCTTCCGCTTTTGATCGGCGTCGAGAGCAGAGAAGTAACTCCTACGCTCCGGCAAACTGCTTTGGAGCACCTGTCGTCACACGTGACATCCGGGATATATATATAATCACCGGAACGGGCAACCCGAAGCGCTATATCTTCAATAAGCATGGCCTTGTATTTTTTCTTCTGCTTTCCGTAATCCGGATCTGCCGGATAATTGGCTCCTTTGGTGCTGCTTGCCTCCACTCTCAGCTTCCCGGTATTGGGATGTGTCAGCAGTATTAAGCAGTTTTCAAACCCTAATTCGCCCGTAAAAATTTCTGCTACATGCTTGCAAAAAACATCTACATCTCCGATCGTTTCTCCCAGCTGTCCCATTCTAATTAACGCGGAAAGCACCCGTATCGCAAGTTCGGAAAACCGTTCGGAGCTGTCTAGTGTCTGAAGGAATACCTTGGAATATTGGTTGAAGGTGCTGGTTTTCCTGAACTCGTTCTCGATCTGTTTGGCCATGGCGATCTCGCTTGAGGAGAGACCTTCAAAAGAAACATGGGGATGGCCGTCTCCTGAGAGGAACCTTTGCAGCCACTCGAAAAATATCGGCTTGCTCATGGATCGAGTATTCCACCCTCAAACATATTGTCAGGAACGCCCGACGCTATATCGTCAAAATTTTTATCCGGCATGTCAAGCATAAAGAGAGTAAGGGGATCCAGCGGGCAATAGGCGTTTTGCTCAGTCATGCAAAAGAACCGCTTGCATGTAATATAGTCGGCCAGGTGTATAAGGGCCACGGTCCCTTTGTACTTTCTGGCATTGGAGGGAGTGTGATGGTGTATTATTATTTCGCGCGTAATGTCCGGCAGGTCCCATGTATCAGCGATCCATCCTCCGATATCAGCGTGGGTAAATCCTAATACTAGTGTTTCAGCCTCGATCAGGTTTTTACACTCCTGTGCGGCTTCTGCTGATTTGCCGTAAAGATCGGGGAAAAAACTGTTAAGCATCAGCAGTCCGATATCGTGGAGCATGCCGCTTAAAAAAAGATCATCCCCAGGCTTGATCCTGAGGTTCCCGGCCAACCGTAATGCAACGAGTCCTGTTGCAATGGAGTGCCTGTAAATACTGCCATAATCGGCGGCGAACTTGAGAGAATTGTTGCCAAAGATTGTCATTAACGATATGCCCAGGGCTATATTTTTTACATTGGTGAACCCTATTTTCTGTATTGCACTCGCCACATTTGCATTGGGCATATGGTATCCGAAAAAGGCCGCGTTGGATAAGCCCACAATTTTGGCAGAAATGGCAGGGTCCTTGTTCACGATCTTTTCCAATTTATTTACCGAGACAAGATCATCTTTGGTCATATTTAATATTTCGTGGGCGACCACAGGGATGGTCGGCAGCTTCGTTATTTTCTGGACGAACAACCTTAAAGAAGCATTCACGTTTATATCACTTGTTACTCTTTCCATTTTTTATAAATAAGTTTTAATATATGTGAGATATCCCCTGAAATAGTACCACAATTTCCGGGGGTAAAGCTATCTTGCGTAAAGGCATATCAAATTCTCTCTCACCAAACTGCCAGGCGAAAATCTCTGTAGTATCTTATTGAGTCAAAGTCTGTTTTATTTGGGGTAATTACGGCAGCAACATGGAGGAGTTTATCAGTGCAATTTACCGCGCGTCTGTTGCCGACAACTAAACGCGTTTTAATAAGACGCAGCTGTGAGGACTGCCGGTAGAGAGGAACTGTATGCCCCACCGGGAAAAGTTTTCCCGGCAGAGCAATTATTTCCGTCCTTATGGAATGACTGTGTCGGCACTGAAAAGGTTAATTCCACATTAATTTCAATTGCGTAAAATCAAGTAGAACTTTCGCCAATAAATGAACGCCGTCGGGTATGTTAATTGCAACTAACAAAACGTAGCTGTCTGCTAATGTGCCGGAGGGGAGGAGAAAAATGGGTTTTATATTAGGCAGTATAGGTTCAATTTGTCTAATTGCAGTGTATATATCTGTTTTCAGGGATAGCGGAATTGATGTTCTTTTCAATCTCATTGCTTTTCTAATGGTCGTGGGCGGTACTATTACCGCGCTCTTTATCAGGTTCCCCGTAAAAAGGATAACAACGACAGTTAATGACATCATGGATACATTTCGGGACGGAAGCACAAAAAAAGATTTAGCCAATGAGATAGTTGAGATTGCGGGAATTCACAGAAGGGCTGATTTGAAGAAACTGGAAGGGAAAGTTGCTGTGGCCGGGGATGTCTTTCTCAAGCTCGGGATCAATCTTCTCATAAATCATCATAAAGATGAAGATATAAGAAATACTATGGAACGGGAGATGGCGGCCAGAATAACGAGCCTTAATTTGAGCCGGAATCTGCTTATGACAATGGCGCGGATGACGCTGTCGTTCGGCCTGGCGGGTACGGTAATAAGTTTAATTAAAATATTCACGCACTTTCAATCTTTTGAAATGATTATACCGGTTATGGTTATCGCCCTTATCCCAACGTTTTATGGGGTAGTTTTATATATTCTGATTCTATTCCCTTTGTCGGAAAAAATTAAAGAGAGTGCTATAATCTGCGAAGAACAAATGCAAATAGTAATAGAGGGTATCCTCGAAGTCAGCAAGGGAGTGTCCCCTTTAAAGATTGAGGAAAAACTTTTTGGCCACTGCTATGACAGCAGAGATGTTGCTGCCACTGGCAGTCTTAAGGTGCTGCGGGCTGTCAAAAGTTAAAACTATACCACCTGACCTATTCATCCTCGATGTGCTCAAAGCGTGAAGCCCACCGCTTTAATTTTTATCTGACTTTTCCTGTCCTGCCGTGTGAGAAGCAGTGCTCTTAGTAATGCTTTCCTCAAGTTGTTTTACCCTTCTTTGCTGCTCTCGTAACCCAGAAATTTTTCTTAATAGCGAAGGGATGGAAATGAGTATGCCGGCAATCAAACCTAAGGTAAACACTACGACCAAAATCAAGGCAAGAGAGCCAGTATAATGGAACGAAAGAAAGCTAACTGTTACAATAGCTGAATTTTGTGCTGCAAAAAGAAGAATTGCGATTGCAATTAAAAGTGACAGAACAATGAAAAATCTCATAACCCCTCTATCTGAGCCCCAGTTTTTTGAAAATGAGCCCGAGATATGTATTGATTGGATTGTTTCTGTTCAGAAAGGATATGACAGGACGTTTTCTTGTGCTGAGCTTGGTAAGTTCGTCTATTATCAGGAGGTTGGCCCCGTATTTCAGCCCCCCTCTGAATACCATGATGGCATCATCCCTGTTGCCCGCGTGGAGCAGTATTTTGCCGAGGTTGAGATAGTGAGCTGTGTTTTCGCCATCCTTTTGCAGTGCTTCTTCGCAGAGCTTGATAGCCTTTCTCACCTGACCCCGTTCTTTTGCGATACATAAGGCGAAGTAAGAATAGAAGGCCGGGTTGTCTTCGAGTTCCAGTGCTTTTTCAAAACTGGCGAGGGCGGGAATCATCTTGCCGCTCGCAAGTGCTCCCACCCCTTTCTTAAAGAGTTCCTCTGCAGTAACAGTGTGCATCTGTAACAAGTTTACTACCTTACGCTGTTTTTTTCAAAGCCGGTAGCGGGTCTATAGGGAAGGCGTGAGAAGGGGAGCGCTCTGATAAACAGCCCGCCACTGCCGATCCTTTCCTTATGCTCTCTTTTTTTCGAATACGGTTTTAACGAGCAGCAGCGAAATGCCGATTGTGAGCGCTGAATCGGCAATATTAAAGGCCGGCCAGTGATGACTGCCGGCATAAAAATCCAGGAAGTCGATTACATGACCGAATATAATTCTATCACAGAGATTCCCGGAGGCCCCGCCGAGTATGACTGCAAGAGCAAGCCTGTTGCGGTCATCTTTGATAATGAGGACTGTGATCAATGCCATTGCCAGCAGAGCAATAATAATAAAGAATGAGTTGCCCAGACTCTTGAACAGCCCGAAGGCCGAACCAGTGTTCAGGACGTGAACAATATTAAAAAAGGATGTTATCCGTACGATGTCAAAAAGGCCGATATGGGTCTTTATAAAATATTTTGTCAGCTGGTCCAGGGCAAAAATACAGAGTGAGAGAAGAAAAAAAATGACGGGATATTTCTTCATATTATGGCATGAAAGCAATGTTCACATATCAGGGGATGCTCTTCAAAGTTTCCTACCGTTGGCCTCCAGTTCCAGCACCTCGCACACTTCCTGCCGGACGCCCTTTCGACCTTGATGAAAAGGCCGTTCATTTCAGTGCTTTCGTAGGTATCCGGAGTCAGCAGGTCCGGTCGCAGGAGTTCGACGTCCGAAACAATAAAAAGTGAGGGCAGAAAGTCCGAGTAATCCTGCAAAAGCTGATAAAAATTCTCGGGAGCATAAAGCACAAGTTTTGCTTCAAGTGCATTGCCGATAAATTTGTCCTTCCTTTTTATTTCGAGCGCCTTATTCGCCTCGTTCCTTACTGCAATGAGGAGGTCCCATCTTTTTTCCATAGCTTCATCGGTAAACGATTCCTCGGGGACAGGAAATCCGGAGAGGAAAACGCTTTCCGTTGAACGACCCGGTATATAACTCCATAGTTCTTCCGCAGTAAATGAAAGCACCGGCGCCATGAGGCGTGTCATGTCGAACAGTATCCTTTGCAATACCCATTGCGCTGCGCGCCGTTCAGGCGAATCCGCCCTGAACGTGTACAGGCGGTCTTTTAAAATATCGAGATAAAATGAACTCATATCAACGATGCAGAACTGGTAGAGTGAATGGAAAGCCTCATGGAAGTCAAACGCATCATATGCCGAGGTCACTTTCTTTATGAGTCCCTGCAATCTTGACAGTGCCCATCTGTCGATCTCCAGCAGATTAGCGCTATAATTTTTTTCGTCGAAATCATGGATAGTGCCGAGGAGGAACCGTCCGGTGTTTCTGATCTTTCTGTATGCCTCGGTCAGTCTGCTGATGATCTCTTTTGAGAGCCGTATATCATCGTGATAGTCTTCTGCCGAAACCCACAGGCGTATAATCTCTGCGCCGTTTGCTTTAATTATTTCCTGTGGCTCTATGCCATTGCCGAGTGACTTTGACATCTTTTTCCCCTGGCCGTCAACCGTGAAGCCATGAGTCAGGACGGTCTGATATGGCGCCCGATTTCGTGTTCCTACCGATGCAAGGAGAGAACTTTGAAACCACCCGCGGTGCTGGTCGCTCCCTTCCAGGTATATATCAGCGGGCCATGAGAGTCTGCTGTCGCGTTCGAGGACGGCTGCGTGACTTACCCCGGAGTCGAACCATACATCGAGAATATCCATTTCTTTTTTGAAGGCGGTGCAGCCGCACCGTGCACAGGCATAGCCTGCTCCGAGCAGTTCTGTTGTATCCAGCGTAAACCATATGTCGGAGCCGTGCTGTTCGATTAGGGACACGATTCCGGCGAACAGCACGGCGTCTTTAACAAAGGTCCCGCATTCGTCACAGGTCATCAATGTTATGGGAACTCCCCAGGCCCGCTGCCGGGAAATGCACCAGTCAGGCCTGCCGGAGACCATGCCATAGATTCTGTCCCTGCCCCACGAAGGCACCCACCTGGTCTTCTCTATCTCTTCAAGGCTCTTCTTTCTTAAAGCGCCTTTCTCCATTGATATGAACCATTGTGCCGTTGCCCTGAATATGACAGGTTTCTTGCATCTCCAGCAATGTGGGTAGGAATGCCGCATTTTCTCCACGCCCATAAGGGCTTCTTTTTCTTTAAGTACCTCTATGATCCCATCATTGGCCTTAAATACGAACTGCCCCTCGAATTGGGGGACCTGTTTGGTGAACTTGCCTCTGTCATCTACCGGCGCGTAAATCTCGAGGCCGTATTGCAGGCCGACAGCATAGTCGTCCTCTCCATGGCCGGGAGCGATGTGTACGATCCCGCTGCCTTCTTCCGCGGTAACGAAGTCACCGAGAATTACTTTTGAATCTCTATTGATGAAGGGGTGTTTATACGTTATGCCTTCTAAATCTTTACCCGAAAGTCCGGCGATTGCCAAGTACTCATTTTTTTCGGGCTTTAGGCCGTACGGAAAACCGAATTTCTCCATAAGTTTGGCTTCTACAGCATTAGCCAGTACCCATACTTCTTCGTGTGTTCCAAGATTTATTTTGACTTCGCTATAGCTTATCTCAGGATTAACTGCTATCGCCAAGTTTGCCGGCAAAGTCCATGGTGTTGTTGTCCAGATAATAAAATAATGACTTAAGGTCGGAAATTCTTGGAATTTTCCTTTTATAGTATCAGGAATTTGCGTGATCTTGAATTTAATAAAGATGGCCGGTGATTCCTTCTCCGCATATTCCACTTCCGCCTCTGCGAGGGCGGTGACGCAGGAGGGACACCAATGGACGGGCTTGTTCCCTTTGTATACCGAGCCGTTTTCGACGAACTTGAAGAATTCTCTTACGATAGACGCCTCGTAATCATAGGACAATGTCAGATACGGCCTCTCCCAGTCGCCGAAAACACCGAGCCTTTTGAACTCTTCCTTCTGCACGGCGACAAATCCGGATGCATATTCCCTGCAAAGCTGCCTCTTTTTGAGAACGCCGACCTCATCTTTTTTGTCTCCCGTGTTCCTGTCAACCTGTAATTCTATGGGAAGGCCGTGGCAGTCCCAACCCGGGACATAGGGAGTGTAAAAACCCTGCATCGATTTATATTTAACGATAATATCTTTTAGAATTTTGTTCAGTGCATGGCCTATATGGATATTGCCGTTGGCGTATGGAGGACCGTCATGAAGAATATAGCTCTCGTGTCCCGCATTTTTCTCCTGGAGCTTCCGGTAGATAGCTATCTCTTCCCAGAACTTCAGCATCTCGGGCTCTCTCTGGCTGAGGTTAGCCTTCATGGGAAAGCCGGTCTGTGGCAAATTAAGAGTATCTTTATAGTCAATAGGCATGAAGTAAAAACTACCACTAAAAGGTGTTTGGTGTCAACTTGGAAAAAGTTTGGGGAAATATACGGCTGCAATGCGGCGTTTCCTTCAGTCGGCAGTATACTATGCCTGGCTGACCTCGTGGCTTACCGATCACCGGCATCTAAAAATCCCGCAGGTAAAAACTGCGCTGTTTGATCAATATTGACACATTCTCCGGAAACGACTATTTTATCCAGACATAAACAAGAGAGTTATTTGCAATTCGACGTGTTGACAAATAATTCTAATTTTATTCATAATGTTTTTGTATGAAATTGAAAAGCTTATTGGTGATTATTGTTCTGATTGTGTCCATTGCGGTGCCTTTTAAACTTCAAATAGCTACAAGCCAAAATTCTAAAATAGCTTTCATCTTTACACTTAATGTTTGTCATGCATCAGATGCGTCGCTTTCCGTTAACGCGGATTCTCCTTCCCTGTACGAATGCCCGTGTACGCCACCCTCGCCGCAATTTGATGGTTTTTACGAAAAGAGCGAACCTTCCACAGTTTATTTTTTATTGTCCTTTCAGAAAGAGCGTCCTCCGGAAGTCTAATCTCCTAAGTTCCGAATTATGTGAGTCGTTAATGCGCTGCTCTACCGCAAGTGAGTTTTGCGCATGTTGTACCCCATTTAACTCGACTCCGCTTCGGGATATTTTAACCTGAACCGCGCGAATGTTCTGAAGCGGAGTCACCTTTTTTTCTTAAAGGGTATTTACTAACACTATAAATGCGGCTTCCAAGATGACGGAAGGCCCAAGGAGATAATAAAGTTATGAAAATCGATAAGTCACTTGATGGTCCTTTATCCAGAAGGGGCTTTCTTAAAAACACCGGCCTTGCTGCAGCAACAGCCGGCATTACTTTGGTAGCTTCAGGGGCCTTGAATATCGGAGCAAAGGCTGAAGCCGCCAAGGAAAGCTCATCAACGCTGCCGTGGCCGTACAAGAAATTTACCGCTGCGGAGATTAAAGAGGTTGGAGAGATCGCCCATGACAACTGGTTTAAAGGCTTCTGCAGTTATGCTGCTTTGAGCGGTATAGTCACCATCCTTAGGAAAAAGGTAGGGGGACCTTATAAATCATTCCCTATGGAGGCTACTCAGTTTGCCCATGGTGGAACTGCCGGCTGGGGAGCAACCTGCGGAACACTGATCGGGTCGGGGGTAGCAGCAACCCTTGTAGCAGGCCCCAAGGTAGGCGAACAAATAGCGAACGAGGTGATAAACTTTTATGCCACTTCGTCCCTGCCGTTATTTGTTCCTGATCACCCAAGGGCTGAGATAAAGTCGCATAGCGTAAGCAACTCTCCTGTTTGTCATCTTTCGGTGGGCAAGTGGATGAAGAAAGAAGGAGTTGGGTTCCTGAGCCCGGAACAGATGGATAGATGCGCCAGAGTGGCGGCAGATATGGCGATGAAAACTGTGGAGTTGCTGAATCTGTGGGCAGACGGCAAGTTTGTGCCTACTACAACAGCCCCTGTGATGGCCAACGAAATTCCCAGTCAGAACAACTGCACGGAATGTCATGGCGATAACATACCGAAGACGAGCGGGAAGTTCGGCACCGGACTTGACCTGCTTAAGGGAGGACATGGGTAATAGACAATCGATTAGAGTCCGGGGTACAGCTTTAGGTCATGACCTTCAGAAGAAATAGTGTGGCAGATTATCTTGGGTTATTGATTAAACTTATATTCCCCGCAGCTTCTGCTGCGGGGATCCTATATATTTTGAGTTCCTTGCCCTTATAGACTAAAGTGCCCAAGGGTAGGGCTTGCCTGTGTTCGGCTATAAAAAATCCCAATTATTTATGGTATTCTATATTTACAAAAGTGTAAAAGATGGGAAAGGATTTAAGAGTAAATTTGGATAGACGGCTCGGGGTCCACACCTCAATAGCCGGCGGCGTCTATTTGGCCCTTGAGAGGGCCAGAGAGCTTGGCTGCTCAACCATGCAGATTTTTTCTCATAACCCGAGACAATGGATAACCAGTGAGATACCGCAGGATTCAATTGCCAAATTCAAGCAATTGAGAAACGGTTACGATATAAATCCGGTTTTCATACATAGTTCCTATCTGATAAACCTTGCTGCTCTGGACAAAAGCCTGCTCGAAAAATCGCGCCGCCTTCTGGCAAGAGAACTGGACCTGGCGGACTCATTAGGCGCAGATTATGTAGTGCTTCATACCGGCAGCGCTTCACAGGACAAGGAAGACAATGCACGGAGAAGAGCTATTCAGGCACTTGAAAGTGTATCCGAAGAAAAAAAGTGGAAGGCCAAACTCCTGCTTGAGAATACTGCCGGGGAAAAGGGTGATATATCATCGCGTATCAGAGATCTTGTTTATATCAGGGACGGTGTAAATAAGGGACTGGTTGGCGGACTTTGTATTGATACCTGTCACGCTTTTGCCGCAGGCTACAATTTATCAGACAAAGACGGTTTGGCAAAATTCGTGCAGGAATTAGAAACTCATGCAGGCAATGACGCAGTAAAAGTTATACATCTGAATGATTCCAAAAAAGATTCTAATTCCAGGGTTGACAGGCACGAACACATCGGAGAGGGGCGGATTGGCAAGGAAGGACTGAAGAAGTTTGTAAATCATCCTGCGTTCAAATCGATCCCGCTCATACTTGAAACGCCCAAGAAATCCGACGAGGACGATGCCAGGAATTTGAGGGCGGTCAGGGATTTTTTCTGATACACAAGACCTTAAGCCTAACCAATTATTTCTGTTCCGATTCCTTCTTTTGTGAATATCTCAAGGAGCAGGCAATGGGGCATTCTGCCGTCCACAATATGCGTCTTTTTCACCCCCGCGTCAATGGCGCGGGTGCAGGCCTGCACTTTCGGGAGCATGCCCCCTGAGACCGTTCCGTTGTCAATAAGCTTTTTTATCTCTTTCTTGCTGATCGTTGATATGACTCTGCCTCTTTTATCGCATATGCCAGGCACATCGGTAAGGAGTATGAATTTTTCGGCTTTTAAAGAAGAAGCAATCGCGGACGCCACGTAATCGGCATTGATATTTAACGCCTCTCCTTTGTTCCCCACTCCAATAGGTGATATGACCGGAACAAAACCGCCTTTTTCAATACAATCGAGTATCGTGGGATCGACTGAAACGACCTCGCCGACAAGTCCTATATCGATAATTTCTTCTTCTCCGGCCTCGACGGCCTTTTTAAGGAGCTTCTTTTTTGCTTTGATCAGCCCGCCGTCTTTACCGCTCAAGCCGACTGCCTTGCCTCCGTGGCTGTTGATCATAGCGACTATTTCCTTATTGATAAGTCCGCCCAGGACCATTTCAACGATGTCCATGGTCTCCTTGTCCGTGACCCGCTGCCCCTGAATAAATGACGGCTCTTTACCCATCTTTTTCATGGTCTGGCTGATCCTGGGGCCACCGCCATGGACGACAATAGGTTTCATGCCGATGAAATTCATAAGCACGATATCCTGGGCAAAACTATTTTTTAGTTCGTTTTCAATCTGTGCGGCTCCGCCGTACTTGATCACGAAGGTCTTTCCGTAGAAATTGCGTATGAAGGGCAACGCTTCAATCAGGATGCTTGCTTTTTCGATCAGCTTTTCCATAATGATTTCTCCCTATTACCCATGAGGTATTCTCAAAAATTAACCACAGAGAACACAGCCAACAGCAGCCAAAAGTAGGGGCTATTAAGCCGGGCCTTAAGCCAGACAACCTAACCACGGCCAACAGTACCAACAGTAGGCGCCTTAGGCAGGCGCTTCTAAGCGAGGACACAGAGAAATGCTCTGTGCCCTCTGTGGTTTCTTTTTTTTCATAAAGCTTTTGATATTACCACTATTATATCTGTTGTTCAAATTTGGTAATAAGGACATTGTACCCTTCGTCGGCAAGTGTTTTGCCCAGTTCTGCTGCTTTGCTCCCGGCTGTGAACTTGCCGATGCGCACTCTGTAATACTTAGTGCCGTCTATATCAGCAGTAATTATATAAACACCTGAATATTGCAGTTCCAGCGCTTTTCCCAGGCGGTTCGCATTCGATTCGTCCCTGAAAGAGGCTACCTGGATTGTGACTACCGGACCGCGCACGTCGTATTTGACGTATTTGACATAGCGCATATCTCTCCCTTCCGGCTCGATGATCACTGCCGCTGTTCCCGGACCGATGATGTCTATCTTCTTTGCTGCGGCATAGGAAAGATCAAGGTCCCGCCCGGCAACAAAGGGTCCCCGGTCATTGACTACGCATTCCACCTCTTTGTTGTTTCTCGGATTGGTAACAAGCAACCGGGTGCCGAAAGGATATTCCCTGTGTGCGCAGGTCAGCGCATACATGTTGAACAACTCTCCGGATGATGTCGGCTTGCCGTGAAAGTCGGGACCATACCAGGAGGCCACTATTGTCTTCCTTTCGCCTTTAATCTCCTGCGATGCCGGAGACTGGACCGGCATTGAGGACAGCGTGCCAGGTGCGACGGTAGTCCTGCCTGCACAGGAAGCCATTAACCCGCATAATGCAATTAACCACAGAGGACAGAAGAAATTTTGAATTTTGAATTTTGAATTTTGAATTAAGGAAGAAAAATAAAATATTTTATTTTTTTCTTGTTCCATTTAAATTTTAGTCTCTTTCATTAATTCAACATTCGCCATTCAAAATTCAACATCGTTTTGCATTTTTATAAAATGTACCTGCTGAGGTCTTCGTCTTTGACCACATCCGACAGCCTTTCCTCCACATATTGTTTATCGATTATGATGGTTTCACCTTTAATTTCAGGGGCGCTGAACGACACCTCTTCCAGTACCTTTTCAAGCACGGTATGGAGCCTTCTGGCGCCTATGTTCTCAGTTTTTTCATTCACCAGTACAGCTATGTTAGCTATCTCGTCGATTGCGGAGTCTCTGAATTCAAGTGTTACCCCTTCCGTTTCAAGAAGCGCCGTGTATTGTTTGGTTAGTGCGTTATGCGGCTCGGTAAGTATCTTGACGAACTCCTCCTTGCCAAGCGATTCCAGTTCGACTCTTATGGGAAATCTCCCCTGCAGCTCGGGGATCAGATCCGACGGCTTGGCGATGTGAAAGGCTCCGGCTGCAATGAAAAGAATATGATCAGTCTTTACAGGGCCATGTTTGGTATTGACTGTGGAGCCCTCGACAACAGGCAGCAGGTCTCTTTGGACGCCCTCTCTCGATACTTCGGGTCCGCCGTGCCCCTGTGCCCTGCTTGCTATTTTATCTATCTCATCCAGGAAAACGATCCCGGTCTGTTCCGTACGGTCGCGTGCTTCCGCTGTGACCTTTTCCATATCAATAAGTTTATTAGCCTCTTCCTGGATGAGCATTGCCAATGCCTCCGAGACCCTGACCTTTTTCCGTTTTGACTTCTCAGGAAGAAAGCTGCCGAGCATCTCCTTTAAGTTGATTTCCAGTTCTTCAAGTCCAACATTGGATATGACCCCGAATGGCATCGTCTTTTCCTTTACTTCAACATCTACATACCGGGAATCCAGTTTGCCCTCTTTAAGCTGGACCCTCAGTCGCTCGCGTGTTTCATTAGTGCCCTCCTTTTCCTCTTCGTCAGGGGCGGCCCCGCGAGCTGCTTTCTGCTGTGGAAGGAGGAGATCCAGTATCCTGTCTTCAGCAAGAGTTTTGGCCTTTTCCTGCACTTTCGCCATGTGTTCGGTCTTTACCATATTGAGCGCAATTTCCAGAAGGTCCCTTATGATAGATTCCACATCGCGGCCTACATACCCGACCTCGGTGAACTTTGAGGCCTCTATTTTGAGGAAGGGCGCACTGGCAAGCCGGGCGAGTCGCCGAGCTATTTCTGTTTTGCCCACACCTGTAGGACCTATCATAATGATATTTTTGGGCAGCACCTCATCCCGGAGTTCAGGTGAAAGACGCTGCCTTCTCCATCTATTGCGCAGTGCGATGGCTACCGACCTCTTTGCCTTGTCCTGCCCGATTATGTATTTGTCCAACTCGGAAACTATTGTTCTGGGTATAAAATTATCCATTGAGTTCCTCGATTGATATATTTTTATTGGTATAGATACATATATCCGCAGCTATATCCATCGCCTTCCGCGTTATCTCCGCAGGAGAGAGGCTGGTGTTTTCATAAAGCGCCCGCGCAGCAGCCTGGCCGAAAGGGCCGCCCGAGCCTATTGCTGCCACTCCTCCCTCGGGCTCTATTACGTCGCCCGTGCCGGAGATGATCAAGGTATGTTCTTCATCTGCCACGAGGAGCAGCGCCTCAAGCCTTCGCAGTATTTTGTCAGTCCTCCAATCCTTTGCGAGTTCAACCGCGGCCCTTGCTATGTTCCCACGGTATGACTCGATCTTCGCCTCGAACCTCTCAAAAAGCGTAAAGGCATCTGCGGTCGCACCGGCAAACCCGGCCAGAATTTTATCATTATACATCTTTCTTATTTTTCTGGCATTGTGTTTCAAAACTGTGCTGCCCATC
>Ga0074045_10001983_pt1 | contig 19333 bp, 17 predicted proteins | sample BogForMeECP23OM2_FD_94442 | JGI IMG/M metagenome (GOLD analysis project Ga0074045, IMG submission 94442) | Bog forest soil microbial communities from Calvert Island, British Columbia, Canada - Bog Forest MetaG ECP23OM2 | ecosystem: Environmental > Terrestrial > Soil > Wetlands ...
CCACTCCAAAGATCAAAAGATAGAGGACTGCCCAACGCGGCTGGTGAATCGTGGTGAGAACCAGGAGCGCAACGGCGGCAGAGCCCGCCAGGCCGTGCACGATGCCGATGAAGAGCGGGCGCAAGGAGTGAAAGACTCCCAGCCTGGCGAATGGGCTGCTCAGCCAACTTGGCGCGACAAGCGAATCGGCGTGGTGTTCCTTCGCGGGGGCGTGCGAATGCACATGGAAATGCAGGTGGGAATCGTGTTCGTGAATGTGAGCGTGCTCGCCAGTGACATGAGGATGCGCGGGCGAGAATTTCTCGCTGAACCATTTGGTGACGCCGGTCAGGTTTAATATGCCGAGAAGAATCAGCATCAGGCCGACGGCCAGCTCCATGCTCAGGCCAACGCGCGTGGGAATCACCAGATTGAAGAGGATGATGGCGGCGCCGACGATAAGAATCGTTATCGTGTGGCCTACGCCCCACAGCGCGCCAATCAGCGCGGCTTTGGATAGGGAACGTTCGCGGGTCACGATAGTAGAGACCGCGATGACGTGGTCCGGGTCCGTGGCATGACGCATACCCAGAAAGAACCCGATGACGAGAATGGCTAGGCCGCTGATCATAGAAGACCGGTGAAGGCTTCGTTACAGTTTACAGGATAATTGAGAAGGGCGCTAAAGAGCGAGGGTTTCGGTGGTGGGTCAGTTCTCGAACATGCGAGTTACCAATTATGTCAACGCGAGCAGTATCTATTCAAGTTCGGGGGTGATCTCTTAAACTACGAACTGCCCAAATATTCGAGAACATTAGCGGGAACCGCATTTCCAAAGGTAAAGGCATTTCAAGGCGCGAACCTTCCTGACGTCTGCTGCTGGGTCACAGATGCAAGTTACGCGGTCAATCAGAGTAACGTGCTTTTCGGATTGAATGATTCGGGGCAGGACTTGGTCTTGCTCCGCAGTCTTGGCGGTAGCCTCTGTCGGAGCGCAACAGTTTTCAGACCCAGCAAGCTGGAAAGTGTAGACCAATCGAAAAGCTGTCAGAGCCTCACGGCAATTCTTGCACTCGAATTGCGATTGTCGCGCACTGTCAAGAGCAGCTTGTTTCAGCAATGGGTGACCGCTGGTTGCAATTGCCGACTGAACAGTTCCATCACTTCCAAATTGTAGTGTCAATTCCACGTCGCCCGTGATGCGCGCTTGTCGCGCCAATGGAGGATAGGAGAATTGGGCCAGTCTTGTCAGGACAACGTCGCTGTCTGGGGTACCAGTGCTAGCGCCATTTTGGGCTTGTGATGTGACGATCGAGCAGGAAAGAACAAACCCGACGGCCAGGCTGCGAATTGCGAACGTGACGCCGTTCATACACACCAGTTTAGTCCAAAAGACCTTTGGCGGCCAAAGTCTGGAGGATAGAGCTTTTCCGAGACTTGCCCGCCACGAGACCCTTCGAAGCACGCCCGGCAGAGGCCTTATTCCCCTTTCAGGATGCGCATAAACTCCGTGGCGGCATGTGGCAGGCGGGCGCCGCGGCGCGAGATGATGTAGAGATGGCGGGGCATATTGAGTTGGCGCAGCTTCAGCTCTTTCAGCAGGCCGCGCTCGACTTCCCAATTCACGCACATGCGCGGCACGATGGCCACGCCCATGCCCATTTGAACGAAGCGCTTGATGCTTTCGATGGTGGGCATTTCGATGGGCATGTTGAGCGGGGTGTGATGCTTCGCGAACAGCTCGATCACCTTGCGGCGGAATGGCGATTCCACAATGTGCGCGATGAAGTTTTCCTTGCCGAGTTCTTCGATCTCCACTTCTTTTTTCTTTGCCAGAACATGCTTGGGCGGCACTACCAGCGTCAATTCATCCTTCAGGATTTCCGTGGCCAGCAGTTGCGCGTCGCGGGGCACAAAGGAAACGGCGCCGAGGTCCAGGCGGTAATTGACTACTTCATGCGGGATATCGCGCGAAAACATGCGGTGGAGGCGCACCTGCACACCCGGATGCAATTCGCGGTATTGCGCCAATGCGGGCAGCAGCGCGTGGATGGAGCTTTCGTTGACGCCCAGGGAAAGTTCGCCGCGCTTGAGCCCCTCGAGTTCGAGCAGGCTCTTCTTCACTTCATCGCGCAGGTTCAGCAAGCGCTCGGCGTATTCGCGCAGGAGCGTTCCCGCATCGGTCATGCGCACGGGGCGCGCGCCACGCACAAACAGCGGCTGGCCCAGGGAGTCTTCCAGCTTGCGGATCGCCAGGCTGACCGCAGGCTGCGTGCGGTAGAGCCGTTCGGCGGCGCGGGAAAAGCTGCCTTCCTTTGCAACGGTAAGAAATACCTGAAGTTCGCCCAGATCCATGACGCTTTGACCTCTTATCAGGGCGCACGGGGGACCTACCCCGTGGTGGGGCTGGCGGTGGACACTGCCGCCCCCCGGCCCGCTTTCGCCTAGTATAAGATAGAATTATAAATTATAGAACCAAGATAAATTGGACTAAAGCCCCCGGGCATGCGTTACTGGAAGTCCAGCTTTGGGGGTATTCATGAGCCACGTTCGCATTTTCGATACGACCCTGCGCGACGGGGAACAGTCGCCCGGCTTCTCCATGAACACGGAAGAGAAGATCCGCATGGCGCACCAGCTCGCCGCGTTGGGCGTGGACATCATCGAGGCGGGCTTTCCGATCGCGTCGAAGGGCGACCTTGAGGCCGTGCTGGCCGTGGCCAAGGAAGTTCGCGAAGTGCCCATCGCGGCGCTAGCGCGAGCGCGCAAAGACGACATCCTGGCGGCTGCGGAAGCGTTGAAGCCGGCGAAATACCCGCGCATGCACGTCTTCCTTGCTACTTCCGACCTGCACCTCTCGGCCAAGCTGCACATGACGCGTGAGCAGGCGCTGGAAGCGATCGGCTCGATGGTTAGGCTGGCGCGGAATTTCGTCCCGGAAGTGGAGTTTTCCGCCGAGGATGCCGGGCGCACGGAAATTGATTATCTCTGCAAGGCATGCCAGGTTGCCATGGATGCGGGCGCCACGATTTTGAATTTGCCTGACACGGTGGGCTATGCGGTGCCGGAAGAGTATGCAGATATGTTCCTGAAGGTGCGCGCGCACCTGGGCGATCCAGATCACATTATCTTTAGCGCGCATTGCCACGACGACCTGGGCCTGGCTGTGGCGAATTCTTTGGCCGCGGTTCGCGCCGGCGTGCGCCAGATTGAGTGCACGGTAAACGGCATCGGCGAACGCGCGGGCAACGCCGCGTTGGAAGAAGTTGCGGTGGCGTTGGCGGTGCGCAAGGAAAGCTTTGGCGTGGCCACCAAGCTCAAGCTGGACGAGCTGTACAAGTCCAGCCGGTTGCTGACGCAGATTACCGGGGCGCAGGTCGCTCCCAACAAAGCCGTGGTGGGCGCAAACGCGTTCGCGCACGAGGCCGGGATTCACCAGGACGGCATCATCAAGAACCCGTTGACCTACGAGATAATTTCGCCGGAGGCTGTAGGCGTGCCTTCGCGTTCGCTGGTGCTCGGCAAGCACTCTGGACGGCACGCGCTGCGCATATCGCTCACGGAACTTGGCTACGAGCCGAATGACGCCGAACTCGCCGAATGCTATCGCCGCGTGACAACGCTCGCGGACGCGTCCAAGCAGGTGCGCGCGCGCGACCTGATGACCATTGCGCACGAAGTGATGCGCCGCAAGGCAGTGCCCGTGGCCAGCGAAGCCGCGCCTGCGGTCTGACCCGCGCTACAATTAAGAACGGTGACCCCAAGATGAAGTTGAAGAAGAAGATTGTGCTCTTGCCGGGCGACGGGATTGGTCCGGAAGTGACGCGGGCGGCTGCCAGCGTGCTCCAGGAATGCGCGCGCGAATTCCAGCATCAATTTGAAATGATCGAGATGCCGGTGGGCGGCGCGGCGATTGATAAGACTGGCGGGCCGCTGCCTAATGAAACGCTGGACGCTTGCCACAAAGCCGATGCCGTGTTTTTGGGCGCGGTGGGTGGACCGAAGTGGGATGCGCTGGCGGTTGGGAAGCGGCCGGAGACGGGCTTGCTCGGTTTGCGCAAGGGGCTTGGGCTGTATGTGAATCTGCGGCCGGTGAGGGTGCTGGAGCCGTTGCGCAGCATTTCGCCGTTGCGCCCGGAACGTCTGGGTGATCTGGACATTGAAATTGTGCGCGAACTTGCGGGTGGGATGTACTTCGGCGAGCGCGGCAACGTGAACGAAAACGGAGTCGAGCGCGCGTTTGATACGGAATCCTACTCCACGCCGGAAGTCGAACGCATCGCGGTGTTTGCTTATAAACGCGCGGAAACTCGCTCGCGGCGGCTGTGTTCGGTGGATAAGGCCAACGTGCTGACGAGTTCGCAACTTTGGCGGCGCACTGTGACGGCAATGAGCACGGTGTATCCCGCCGTGAAGCTCGAACACATGTATGTGGACAATGCGGCGATGCAGCTCACGCTGCGCCCCACGCAATTCGACGTGATTCTCAGCTCGAACATGTTTGGCGATATTTTAAGCGACGCGGCGGCGGCACTGGTCGGCTCCATTGGATTGATTCCTTCGGCCAGCTTTGGAAGCAGCGTGCCGCTGTTTGAGCCTATTCACGGCTCGGCGCCGACGCTGGCCGGAAAAGATGTGGCCAATCCCATCGGTTCGATCCTGAGCGCCACCATGATGCTGCGCGATACGTTTGGGCTCAGCCTGGAAGCCGATTGGGTGGAGCAATCGCTGGTGCGCGTCCTCGGCGGCGGCTATCGCACCACGGACATCGCGGAACCCGGCACGAAGACGGTGGGCACTGCGGCGTTCATGGAGAATCTGCATCAGGAAATGCTGCGGACTTTTGAGCACGCCGAAAAATACGGCTGGGGCGTCTGAGGTAATTGCAATGGGAACTCCGCAAATGCGTTTCGCTCGGTTTATGTGGGCTATCGCCCTATTCCTTCTGTGCATGCCAGTTGTGGCCAACAATTCTCCGGAAATCCCCGTGGTGGATGGCGGGATCGGTCCTTGCGGGGCGGATTTCCATGTGACGGACGAAGCCGGCAAGGCCATTTATAACGCCAAGATTCATGTCACGCTGAAGTATGGAATTTTCAACGCGCGAAAAACGGAACTTGAGGTGGGCACGAACGGCGATGGCAAAGCCCGCTTTACCGGTCTGCCGGAAACGCCAAAGAAGCCTTTGCAGTTTGAGATCAAGAGCGGCACCGTCTCGAAGTCCGTCACCGACGATCCGTCCACCAATTGCAGCGCCGCCTACGATGTTACCCTGTCGGTCCGCTAAACCATTGCATCGATTGCTAGCCGGACCCCTGCGCGGCGCAGGCAGGTTGCGGGAAGCGCGTGGGGGTGCTAATTTTGAGGATTCCATGAGGCTCGGACGCTCGCGTGTGGGGGCCTTTAACAATTAGGGAGCGGCCGGGCTACAATTCCGAGCCAGCGCAAGGCGCAGCAGCAAAGGCGAGCGGAATTAAGCAGGTTTCCAGGACGCCCCTGTTCCTGAGCGGTCGAGTCACTGAAAAAAGATGCCAGAACATTCTCCCAACCTGAATGGCAATAATGCCGGGCGTGTGCGCGGGGTGAGCTACTGGCGCGTGGAGGGCTCGCTGTTCGAGATCAGCGCGCTGCGCAGCGTGGGCTTCTTCAATTGGAACAGCCAAAGTTTCCTGGATCGCTGGATTCGCCGCGGCGCCATGATTGCCATGACGCTGCTAAGGCCGCTGGCGTATCTCTCGAGCCGCACATTTGCCACGCGGTTTATCCACTGCGTGTTGCGAGGAATTACGCGCGACCGTCTGGATCTGCTGGGCGAGGAATATTTCCAATACATTCTGAAGCCAAGGATGCGGCGCGAAGCCGTGGAAAAGCTTGTGGATGCCGTGCGCGACGGCGAACGCGTCGTGCTGGTCGGGCAGCTTCTGGAACACATTTTGCGCCCAATGGCGGAGCATTTCAGCGTGGACGGCTTCATTGCCAACCGGCTGGAATTTCGTGACGGCGTGGCCACGGGACGATTGCGCGAGCCCGTGATCCGTCCGCGTGGCCCGTTTGCCTGGCTGGCCAGCGGTTCCGTGGATGGGCGCCTCAGCCGCGAACGTTTGCTCTCGCAACTCGATTGGGAAAAGACGCCGGAACTGCTGGAAACCACCGTGCAGCCGGTGGCGCGTCCAAAGCCACCCGCGGGGCGGGCAGTGGAACTCTTCAGCGATACGCCGCGCATTGAACGGTTGAATGTGCGCGAAACGCTGGCCGGAAAACACCTGCTGCTGGTCGGCGTCACCGGCTTTATCGGAAAAGTGTGGCTGGTGGACCTGCTGGAGAAAATCCCCAACATCCGGAAAATCACGTTGCTCATCCGGCGGAATCGCACCACGCCCGCGCATCGCCGCTTTGAGAAAATTGTTGAGGAGTCACCTACCTTTGACACGCTGCACGAAACTCACGGAGCTAACCTCGCGGCATTTCTACGAGACAAAGTGGAAGTGGTGGAAGGCGATGTAAGCCAACCGGGGTTGGGGCTCGATGCCGATACTCAGGCGCGGCTGCAGCAATCGGTTGATGTCATCGCCAACAGCGCCGGGCTCACCGATTTCAACCCGGATTTGCGCGATGCGCTTTCCTCCAACGTGGATTCCGCGCACAACCTGCTGGAGTTTCTGCGCCAATGCGATCACGCGGCGCTGATGCATCTTTCCACGTGCTACGTGGTGGGCATGCGGGATGGGCGCGTGGTGGAAGAGCTACGGGTGAATTACAATCCGGCGAATCATCCGGATTTTGATGCGGAGAGGGAAATCGCCTCGTTGCGGGAAATGGTCAAGCGGGTTGAGGAACGCGCGGAAAGCCCGGTGCTGGTGAAGCCTCTGCAACGTCAGGCGCTGGGCCGCAGCGGAGACCCCAATAAGGTGGCAGCAGCGGAACTCGACGGCGTGCTGAAACGCAACCGGGCGCGCTGGGTGCGCAACCGCCTGGTGCGCGCGGGAATGAAGCGGGCGCAACATCTGGGTTGGCCCAACACCTACACTTTCACGAAAAGCCTGGGCGAATCGCTGCTGGCACAAGGTGGCCGCGACCTGGCCATTGCCATTGTGCGGCCATCGATCGTGGAGAGTTCCACGCGCACGCCATTCACCGGATGGAACGAGGGAATCAACACTTCGGGGCCTCTGTCCTATTTGTTGGGCACGAATTTCCGGCAACTCCCGTCGAATGCGAGAAAATGTTTGGACGTGATTCCCGTGGACATGGTGACGCGCGGGATGACGCTGATTGCGGCGGCGCTGGTGCAACGGAAGAATGCGCGGCTCTACCAACTGGCGACTTCCGGGATCAATCCCGTGAACATGGGCCGCTCCATCGAATTGACGGGGCTCGCGCACCGCAAGCACTACAAATCGCAGCCGGGGATTGACCACTGGCTGAAGGTGAAGCTGGAAACCATTCCTGTTTCCAAGCTGCGCTACGAACGCATGTCCATCCCCATGCAGAAGGCCGTGGTTTCGCGCATCAACAAAGCCGCCGCGAGCTTGCGGCTGGGCAAGCCGCCGCTGGCCAAGACCGAACGCGAGCTGGTGCGCGCCGAAAAGCTAATCGAGCTCTACGAACCATTTATTTTGCATAACGAGCACGTCTTCGAGTGCGAAAATGCCCGCCTGCTCTCGGCGGCCCTCTCTGCCGAAGAAAAAGAGATGTTCGATTTTTCGCCGGAAACCATTGACTGGTGGGATTACTGGATTAACATCCACATACCGGCTCTGCGGCGGTGGTGCTACCCGCTGATGGAGGGGCGGCCGCTGGAAGCCCGCGAACCGCGGGTGTTGGAGTGGCCCACGCTTTCCCCGGGAGCATCCGCGGCGTCGCGTTAAGCCGCAACACGATCCTCATATGGCCATTTTCCTGACGGGCTCGACGGGATATCTCGGCAGCTATTTGGTGGCGGGACTCTTCACGGGGCACCCGGACCCGCTGAACCTGCTGGTGCGCGCGAAATCGCATCAGGAAGCGCGCGAACGGCTGTGGCAATCGTTGCAACTCCATTTTGAATTTCCCGAATTCCTCGAATACGTGGAATCGCGCGTGCGTATTTTCCTCGGCGATTTAACCGGCGAACGATTTGGCTTGGATGACGACGAATACCACGCGCTGGTGGATTCCACGGATTCCATTCTGCATTGCGCGGCCTCTCTGAACCGGAAATCCGAAAAACAGTGCTTGAACGTGAATTTGCGCGGCTCGCTCGAAGTGATTCAACTGGCGCGGCGCGCGCAGAATCGTAACGGGCTGCGGCGCTACTCGCATGTGTCCACGGTGGCGGTAGCGGGCAAGCGGCAGGATGAAGTAGTCATGGAAGACGCTGCGATTGACTGGAACCGCTCCGACTACGATCCCTATGCACGCACCAAGAAATTCTGCGAGCACATGGTCCATCAGCTCCTTCCGGATGTACCGCACACGATTTTCCGGCCAGCCATTGTGATGGGCGACAGCCGCCGTCCAGAGACGACGCAATTCGACATGGTGCAGGCCTTCGCCATGCTGGCGCGCTTGCCGGTTCTCCCGCTGCGCCCCAGCGACAAGGTGGACATCGTCCCCGCAAATTACGTCGGTGGGGCCATCGTCAAAATTCACCAGATGGGGAAGCCCGGCTTTGGGATTTATCATTTGTCGTCCGGCACGGGCTCGCAGACCTACATGGAATTGACGGACGCGCTGGCGGAGCAGGGCGGCTGGGGCAGGCCAACTTACCAACCGTGGCTCGGGGGACCGTTCTCGAAGACGGTCAACTGGCTGGCGTTTAAAGGCGGCGCGGTGGGCTATGGCGCTTCGCTGATGAAAGTATTCTGGCCGTACCTGGATTGGAACACGGTGTTCGATAATTCGCGTGTGGTTTCGGAAATGGGTGAAGCTCCGGCAAAGTTTTCAAGCTACGCCTATCCGTTGCTGCAGTTCAGCCGGAAAAACCAGTTCAAGTATCCGGCGAAACCCTGGCCGGAGGATGCCGCGGGCAGCGCCGCGAAAAGTGCTGGGAGCGCAGGCGCATGACGGATTTTCTACTCGTTGCGTGGGTAAGCGCGCTGATCGAGATACGGCGATTCGGCTGGATGTTCGGCCTGGGCAAGCGCTGGACTCCCGGCGAAAAACTTAAAATCCTGTTCGCGGGCTACAACGGCACGCGCAATACGGGCAGCGACGTGCGCGTGCAGGAGATTCTGCGGCAGGTGCGCCACGTGCTGGGCGCGGAGAATGTCGAGTTCAGCGTGATGACGCAGAACTTCGACCGCACCAAGGGGTACTTCGAGGGCGCGCGGCAAGTGCACTTGCCGGATGTGTATCCGCCGTTCCTGTTTCGCGAAGTGCATGCGAATCACGGCGTGGTGGCGTGCGAGGGCTCGATGTTCAAGAGCAAATTTGCGAACGCCCTGACCACCATGATGATCGGCTCGCTGGGAATCGCCTCCGCGCAAAATAAGCTGTCCGTGGCTTATGGCGGCGATGCGGGACACATGGACGACCTGATCCAATGGATGTGCTCGCGGTACACCGGAGAATCGCTGGTCATCACGCGCAGCCTGGAATCGCAGCAATTGCTGAGCGGCCTGGGCGTGCCAAACGAATTGGGCGCGGACACGGCATGGACATTCGAGCCGCATCCGCAGGAATACGCGCGCAAGGCTTTGCGGGAATTGGGCTGGGATGAAAAGACTCCCATCCTCGCGTTGTGTCCGATCCATCCGTTTGTGTGGCCCGTGCGCGCCTCCATCGGAAAATATCTGGCGCGCGTGACTTCCGGCGCTTACAGGGACAGTCAATATCGCACGGTCTATTTCTTCGAATCGGGCGCCGAGGTGGACCGCAAATTCGCGCATTACGTTTCCGGCTACGCCAAAGCGGCGAAAGCGTTCCTGCAGAAGCATCGGGTATTTCCGATTCTCGTGGCGATGGAGCGGCTTGATGCCGTGGCTTGCCGGGAGATCGCGAAAGAAATTCCCGGCGCGCCGATACTGACATCCGACGATTACGACATGTTCCAGATGGTATCCATCCTGCGCGCGTGCACATATATGGTTTCCTCGCGCTATCACGGGATCGTGACCTGCATGCCCGCGCAGGTGGTTTCCGCGGGCGTGACCATGGATGAACGCATCCGCAACTTGATGCGCGAGCGCGGCCACCAGCATCTGGTCCTCAGCGTAGACGATCCCGATCTCGAGCCGAAGTTGCTGCGAGTGATGGAATCGCTGGTGACCGAAGCCGACGCCATTCGCGAGAGCATCGGCCAAACGGTGGTGAGCAACCTGAAAGCCATGGCGCGCATGGCTATTTTCCTGGAAGATGAAGTGCGCCGCACCTATCCGGAGTTTCCGCTGCGGCGCGGCGTGGTGAGCTGGGAAGATAATCTACCGCCGCTTAGCGAGAATTTGCGTAAGCTGGTGGAAGCGTACGATCGGACGCCCGAGGCATTGGTGGCGAGCCGCTGAACACTCATGACGAATTTCCTCGAAAACGCTTTTGGCGAGCTGCAAAAGGCGGCGGAGCGCGTGGTATTGCGCGAGGTCCGCGGCGAAACGTTTGTCAGCGTCTCGGGCAGGGAATTGCTCGACCTCGTGGCGCGCGCCCGGGCCTATTTTCGGCAGGCGGGCGTGCGGCCCGGAGATCGTTGCGCACTGCTGGGGCCGAATTCGATCCGTTGGATTGCCTTCGATCTGGCATTGATGGCGGAAGGTGCGATTGTCGTGCCATTGTATGCGCGGCAAGCGCCAGTCGAACTGGCCGGCATGATGAACGATTGCGGCCCGCGGCTCCTCATTGTGAGTGAGGCCGCGCTTGGAGAAGCGGTTGCCTCTGTTTGGGCGGAAGCGCCGGCGCGCGTGACGTTTGACGAAGTACTGGCGAAAGTTCCCGCGGGAAAGGGCATTCCGTCAGAGCCAAGCGCGCGACGGCCGGAAGATCTCGTCACCATTATTTACACCTCGGGCACCTCGAGCGAACCGAAAGGCGTCTGCCTCAATGTGCGAAATGTGGATCACATGCTGGCCTGCACCGATCAGCGCCTGGATCAACTCATGGGCGCCTCGCGGGAGCCGGATCGCGTCTTTCACTATCTGCCATTCAATTTTGCGGGCTCGTGGATCCTGCTGCTTACCTGCATGTCGCGGGAAAGCGTGCTTACGCTTTCCACGGACCTCAGCCGCCTGGCCGATGAAATCCGCCTGGCCTCACCACATTATTTTCTAAACGTGCCCACGCTGCTGGAGCGAGTGCGACGAGGCGTGCTCGATGCGATTGCCAAGCGCGATACCGCGATTCAGAAGATCTTCCGGAAAGCGCGCGAAGCCTGGAAACGCGAGCAGCAGAACAAGCGGCGCGGCTCGGACAGGATTTGGCTGTTCCTGGGACGCAGGCTAATCTTCCAAAAAATTCGCGAGCGCTTTGGCCCTTACCTGCGCGCGCTGATTTGCGGTTCCGCTCCTTTGGCGCCGGAGACGCAGCAATTCTTCGAGATGCTGGGCATCCCGGTCCTGCAAGTGTATGGGCTGACGGAAACCACAGCCATCTGCACCATGGATGATCCACGGATTGCCGCGGAACCCGGCCGCGTGGGGCAAGCCGTGCCAGGCATTGAGATGCGCACAGGGGAGGACGAAGAAATCCTCGTGCGCGGGCCGAATATTTTTCCGGGCTACTGGAATCGCCCCGTCGAGACGGAGAAAGCGTTGAAAAACGGATGGTTCCACAGCGGGGATCAGGGCGAAGTGAATTCCCGCGGAAACTGGCGAATCAGCGGGCGCATCAAGAATCTGATTATTCTGAATTCCGGGCACAACATCGCTCCTGAGCCCATCGAAGAGAATCTCGCCGTGCACCTTGCGGGTGCGCAGCAGACCGTAGTGGTGGGAAACGGGCGGGGCTACTTGTGCGCGCTCGTTACCGGCGCCGTGGAAGCAAGAGCCGTGCAGGTCGCACTGGACCTGGTGAATTCGGAATTGCCGCATTACCGGCAGGTGCGTAGCTTCACGATTTTGCCGGAGGCGTTCACGCCGGAGAATGGCTTGCTCACCGCGAACGGCAAGCCACGCCGGGATGCCATCAGCGAAAAGTTCCACGAGGAAATCGAGCAGATGTACCGCAAACAAGCCGCGGTTGCTGGCGGGAACGCATGAGGAAACGATCAGCCAACCGCAGTGCCGTCAAACAATTTCGCGGCAAAGCGCTGCGCTGGGAATGGCACGAAGGCGTCGTGGAACTCACGTTGGACTTCCCGCCGCTCAACGAAATCGGCACCGTGATGCTGGCGGATCTGGAGAAGTTCGTGGCTGCGTTCGACGGTTTGGCTCCGATCACCAGCGCTTGCGTCATCACCAGCGCACGGCCTGGAGGTTTTTGCGCGGGAGCTAATCTGAAGGAGCTATATGAGGGCGCATTGCCACTCTCGCCGAAGAAACGCGTGGCTGGCGCGCGCGCGTTCCTGAAGCGCATCCATGCGGTGATGAACGCGCTGGATGCGGCGCCGTTTGTGACCATCGCGGCGGTGCATGGATTGTGCATGGGCGGAGGCTTGGAACTCGCGCTGGTGTGCGACTTGATTGTGGCGGACAAGATGGCGCGGTTTGGCTTTCCGGAGTTGCGCCTCGGCTTGATCCCCGGATTTGGCGGGATTCCGCGTTTGCGGCGCGACGTGGGCAATGGCTTTATCCGCGATCTGGTGTTCACAGGCCGGACCATCAAAGCGGAGAGCGCGCAGCAGGCGGGCCTCGTTTCGCATCTTGCTGGAGAAGGCTACGCGTTGCAGGTGGCGCGGTCCATGGCGCAGCAGGTGACCAAGTTCGACGCGGAAACACGTATCGCCGCCAAGAAATTCCTGAAGCCGATTCCCCACGCGGAGCTACGCAGGGAGATCAATCTTTTCTGTAAATTGTTCAACCGCCCCGTGGTGATGGAAAGTTTGCGGCGTTTCGTGGAAACCGATGACCCGATGAAGCATCTGCCGGTGGCGGAGCGCCCCAGAGACTCCTGAAACGAATCCGTTGGTGAGGTGAAGTGATGAACTCCCGCACGAGGAATTCAGTAATTTGCAGTCTGGCCCTATTCACTGCCGCCACGCTACTTACTTCCTGCTCCAGTCCGCAAAAAGATTCAGCGACCTTCGATGCCGATGGCACCGCGCACATTACGCGCATCATTCCCATGCCGTCGACAGTCAGCCCCGAAGGACAGAAATAGCTGGAATCGCTCACGCATAGGAAATCCGGGCCACAATCGTTAGCCGAGCAACGCAGAGGCACGGACGCGTGGCGCGCCGAGGGCACCGCGGAAGCGCGAAAGTATTTTCCCGCGAATGTGGAAGAGAAAATCATCGCGGGCGTGCGTACAGACATCATCACGCCTCTGGAAATGCCGGAAGCAAATCGCGGGCGCGTGTTCATCAACCTACACGGCGGCGGCTTCGTCACGGATTCCGGCTCGTTGATCGAAGGCATTCCCATCGCCAATTTGGCGAAAACCAAGGTCGTTTCCGTTTATTACCGGCTCGCGCCGGAAAATCCGTTTCCCGCGGCCGTGGATGATGTTGTGGCGGTTTACAAAGAATTGTTGAAAGACTACAAGCCGCAATGCATCGGGATTTTCGGCACTTCGGCGGGAGGCATATTGACGGCGGAAGTGGCTGTACGGCTGAAGCAACTGGGCGAACCCATGCCTGGCGCGATGGGCCTATTCTCGATTCTCGCGGAATTTGCACGGCCTTCTGATTCGCAAAAATTTTTCACCCTCGACGGGCTGCCCGGCCCTCTAGCGCCGCAATACCCGAAACAGCCACGCGATAGTTCGTACGTCGGGAAGACCGATCCCAAGGATCCCGTGCTCTCTCCGATGTATGCAGACCTGCGAGGTATGCCGCCCACCTTGCTGGTCACCAGCACGCGGGATTTGCTCCTGAGCAACACCGCGCTCTTTCACCTGGCGCTGCTCCACGCGGGCAACGATGCGCGATTGCTCGTTTACGAAGCCATGCCACACGCTTTCTGGTACCACTTCCAATTCCCGGAGACGCAGGACGCTCTGCAACAAATGGCCAAATTCCTCGACGAAAAAGTCGTGGCGGAGAAAGCCTCGGGTAAGCCTGCTGCGGGAACCAAGTCCGCAAAGTGAATAAGAGCCAATCTGCTGGCAACGGCAACATTTTTCATTTTCCGTCGGCGCGCCGCGTTTTCCTTCTCTCCCCGGGAGTGATAAATTGATGCTCTATGCGCACATTGGAAGAGACCACCCGGGAAATCCTGGAACTGGCCACAAAGCAGTTTAAAGTGCCGGAAGGCTCGCTGAGAGCCGAGGACGATTTCTACAAAAAGCTTGGGATTGACAGCTTGCAGACGCTGGATATGCTCTCGCGGCTGGAAAATCATTTCAAGATCGAGTTGCCGGATTACGAAGTGCAGGGCGTGAGCGACTTCAAGACGCTCGCGGAGCGCATCCAGGCGCGCTTGTAGCCGCACGGCCCCGGCGCGCGCTTCTGTCAACGTCAATTTCCGGTTTTTGACTCATGGTTACTAACGATTTATCCTTTATCATTCCTAACACGGAGCACGCTCTGCCTCTTTGGCAACACGGTCATTCTTCATGCTCGATTTAAAAAAATATCCATCGATTGGCGCGGCGCTGCGCGACGCGTTGGACACATTCACCTTTGAGGTGTGCCTGTTCGAGTCCGACCGCGGCGAAGAGAAAGCGCGGCTGACCTACCGGGATTTCAAGGAGCGCGCGCTTCCGTTCGCGAAAACCCTTCAGGAGACCGGCTTCTCAGGCGGCGACCGCGCTTCCATTATCATGACCAATCAGTCGAAGTGGCTGATATCCGCCTACGCAGTATTTTATGGCGGTGGAACACTGGTGCCGCTCGACTACAAATTGAAGCCCGAAGAGCAATGGCAGTTGCTGAAGCACTCCGGCGCCAGTGTCCTGATTACCGAATACGGCATCTGGCGCCAACTCAGCGCCTCGCCGGGACGTGCGGAAGCCACCAACATCAAAACGGTATTTGTGACGGAAGCGCCGGCCAATGCCGACTTTGCCGGCGCGCGTCGCTGGGAAGAAGCAAAGGGAACCGGCGAGCCAGCGTTTGTGCCGCGACAGCGCGCTGATCTCGCGTGCATCGTCTATTCCTCTGGCACTGGTGGAACCCCCAAGGGCTGCATGATGACGCACGAGAATTATCTGGAGCAGTGCATGTCCTTGACGGCCTGGTATCCCTTCTGGCCCGGCGTGCGCTACCTCAGCATTTTGCCCACGAACCACGCCATTGATTTCATGGTGGGCTTTTTGGGGCCGTTCACCTGTGGGGCCGCGGTTGTGCATCTCCGGACATTGCGCCCCGAATACGTGCGCGAGGCGTTTCCCAAATATCAAATCACCTACGTCAGCCTTGTGCCGTTGGTGCTCAAGAATCTACAGAAGGGTCTGCAGGCGAAGTTTGACGAACTGCCCCACATGCGCAGGCAAACCTTTGAATTGTTGCGGAAAATCAACGTCGCTCTGACGAAGAGCCGCCCGCGCCTCGCCATCAGCCGCCGATTGCTGAAACAGGTCCATGCAGCATTCGGCGGACGCCTGGAAGCCATTATCGTTGGCGGCGCTTTCACGGAACCACAAACGCTGCAGTTCTTCTACGACCTGGGCATTCCCGTGGCGAACGGTTACGGACTGACGGAAGCCGGTACCGCCGTCACGGTCAACGATCTGAAACCTTTTCGCGCAGACACCGTTGGCAAACCGCTGCCCGGCATGGAAGCGCGCATCGTGAATCCCGATGCCGATGGCATTGGCGAGGTGGCGGTACGCAGCAAAACGGTCATGGCCGGCTATTTGAACGAGCCGGAGATGACCGCGGAAGCAATTGTGGATGGCTGGCTGATGACGGGCGACATGGGCCGCTTCGACGGGCGCGGCCATTTGCAGCTTTTCGGCCGCAAGAAAAACATGATCGTGACCGAAGAAGGCAAGAACGTTTACGCCGAAGACGTGGAAAACGCGTTTGAAGGCTTAAAGGTGAAGGAATTCTGCGTGTTTGCCGCGAACTATATCTGGCCGCAGCGCTCCATGGTGGGCGAACAATTGGTGCTGGTCATCCATCTGGAAAGCGGCCAGGCTTTGAGCGACGAATTGCGCTCCGATATAGCGGCGCGCAACAACCGCTTGATCAACTACAAGCGCGTGCACGGCCTCGTCGTCTATAACGAGGATTTCCCCCTTACCGCGTCAATGAAACTCATCCGCAAGACGCTCGCGCAACGCCTCGGCGCACTGGACCGCAATAATGCTGTTCAACCGATTTAGCCCTGGAAAAGGTAGAATCCCCTTACCGGAAGAACCGTGAAAGACAGATTTCTTGCCATCGTGAACCCTGCGGCGGGCGGCGGGCGCACGGCGAAGCTTGCCGGGGCGCAACTGGCGCGACTGCGGAAGAGCGGCCTGCGCGTGGATGTGATTGCGTCCACCGGGCCCGGACACGCGATCCAACTGGCTCACGAGGCATACGAACAAGGCTATCGCCGGTTTCTCGCCGTCGGCGGAGACGGCACCGCGCACGAAATCCTCAACGGAATTTTCGGGTGCGAAACCCACACCGAGCGCATTGAACTGGGATTCCTGCCACTCGGCACTGGCAACTCCTTTCTGCGCGACTTCGCTAAGAATGGCGCGGAAAACTCCATGGAAGCTTTGCTGACGGGCCGCAAGCGCCGCGTGGATTTGTTGCAACTGCGCCATGCCACCGGAACAATTTATTCTTTCAATCTGTTGAGCGTGGGTTTCACCGCCGATGTTGGCGCGCTCACGAACCGCATTTTTAAACCTTTTGGACATCTGGGCTATCTCCTTGGCGTGTTCGTGGGCGTGGTGCAGTTGAAGCGGCGCGGATTTCGCATGCGTGCCGATGCGGACCGCGATTGGGATGACCGGCGGTGTCTCTTTCTGACCTTCAACAACAGCAAGTACACGGGCGGCACCATGATGATTGCGCCCCAGGCGGATCCGACCGACGGCTTGATCGAATATGTGCGCTGGGGGCCCATCGGCCGGCTGGGGCTCCTTAAGATGCTGCCCCGCCTGTACGACGGAACGCACACCGATCACCCCCTGGCGGAACATCGCGCGGTGAGACACGTCGAGTTTGCTCTAGACGCGCCCGTGGACGTGATGATCGACGGCGAAATCGCCACCCTGAATTGCCAAATGCTGGATATCCTGCCGGGCGCGATGGACGTCTACGTATGAGGAAAACCTGGGAGGTGATTCGCAGCATTTTTCTTTGGGGAATGAGCTGGCTGCATTTTATTATCGCCGTTCCCATTTTGATTGGGCTCGCGCTGATCCTGGACCCCCGTAAACATGATTGGCTGCAGCGCGGCCTATGCCGGCGCATCGCGTTTTTTTCTGGCGCCAAAGTGAAGGTGCAAACCGCGGTGGATTTCAACCCGCAACGCACCTGTTTTTTCATGGTGAACCACGTCAATCTCTTCGACCCGTTCATCTTATACTGCGCCATACCGCAACTCGTGCGCGGCTGGGAACTCGAATCGCACTTCCGCATTCCCATCTATGGCTGGCTGATGAAGCGCTTCGGCAATGTGCCCGTGGCTGACACGCGCAGCCCCAAGGACCTGAAGAGGCTGTGGCGATTAACGCAAGCAGCTATCCATTCCGGCGTCAGCCTGATTATCTTTCCGGAAGCGCGGCGCACCCGTGACGGCCATATCGGCGATTTTGAACAAGGCGGTTTTCGCCTGGCGCAACAACTCGGCGTACCCATCGTGCCCGTGAGCCTCGTCGGCTCCTTCCGCCATTACCGAACCGGCGACTGGATGTTGCGGCCAACAACGATTACCGTGCACATTCACGAAACAATCGAAACTTCAGGAATGAAGAAGGAAGATCTACCCGCTTTGCAGCAGCTTGTGCGCGAAAAAATCTCAGGCCCTGTGGAAGCATCCCTGAAAGCCATCGCGCAAAGCCAGTCCACCCCAGCGTCGCAATCGGCCCTGGAGGATTAGCTGATTTCCTATTCGTGGGGGACTCCCTCGTCAGGTCTCAAGGCGTATCCTCGGGGTTAAACACTTCGAGTTGCTCATACTCTGCCGCTCTTGCGAGTTGTTTGTCCGACGTGGCAAAAATCAATGTTTCTGCCGAGGTGCCTTTGACTCTATCGAATTCGAGAGACTCGCGGATCCACAGGGCAGAGGCGAGATGTATGGCATCGGATCCCCTCAAAAAGTGCCGCTTCACAAGGCCGGGGATCAGAGTCAGGACAGCAGTGGTCAGGTCCACTCTTGTCAGGTAGGTTCTCCAATCGGAATCGAGCCGCGCCGTCGCCCAGTGATATTCCGTTGCCTGGAGTGGCGGCCGTTCGCGCAATTTCCTCGCCATCGCAGCATGCACCTCCGCGAAACTCAGCACCGAAGTGAGCACGCGATGACGCGCCCTCGTTGTCTCGGCGATCTTTGCATTCAGCTCATTCGATCCACGTTCTTCCAGGTAGCGCTTAACCAGGGCCGAAGAATCCATGTATAACACTAGCGCCGGTCCTCGATGATGATCTGCGATGCAGGTTTTCCTCTGCTTTTTGCGGGACGAAACTTTGGAAGTGGTTTCTTGGCAAGATGAATCAGGCCTTGGGCTTCTAGTTCCTGCAATCTTTCTTCGACAACACTCGCGCCGGGATCTGTCTCGGCTGCCGGTGTGACTTGGGCGACCGCTTTCCCCCGATCCGTAATGATCAGAGTCTGTCCCCTCCTGACAGCCGACAGATAACGGCCCAGGCGGTTCTTGAATTCACGGCTGCCGATTTTGCGCATGTAGCTACCTAGGCTTCATTGTAGCTACAATGAACCCGAAGAGCAACTATGGATTCGGTCTCAGGTTAGGCAGGATGCGGCCCGCCTTGGTTTCCTGCCAGGTAAAATAAATGCGGTGAATGACGGTGATCGTGGAAATCACCGCGATTACCCACAACACAGGGCCCATGCGGTTGAAAGCTCCTCCAATGATCAGGAGTACCATCCGCTCGGGCCGCTCCATGAAGCCGACCTTGCACAACGGGATCAGAGACTCGGCGCGCGCGCGCGAATAACTCACCATCACCGAACCCGCCGTCGCCACCGCGGCGAGCACCACGTACGGCGTGCGGCCGCTCACGCTGTAATACACAAGCAGCCCCATATAGAGAGCCATGTCCGCGTAGCGATCCAGCGTGGAATCGTAGAAAGCGCCAAAGGGCGTGACGCGATTTTGCCGCCGCGCCACTTGCCCATCCAGCATGTCCAGAAAACCCGCCATGAAAATGATAATTGCGCCGGCGCGG
>Ga0074045_10001984_pt1 | contig 19330 bp, 20 predicted proteins | sample BogForMeECP23OM2_FD_94442 | JGI IMG/M metagenome (GOLD analysis project Ga0074045, IMG submission 94442) | Bog forest soil microbial communities from Calvert Island, British Columbia, Canada - Bog Forest MetaG ECP23OM2 | ecosystem: Environmental > Terrestrial > Soil > Wetlands ...
CAGGCGCCGCGGCGGCCGCCGCGACCCGACCCGCGCCTGACTTTAGGCTTCGCCGGAGGGTTTGCCGTAGGGCGAGGGAACGACCGCGTGCGCCCAGCCGTACAGGCGCTCGCGCCGCGTCTGCGGGTGATGGTGCAGGAAGCGCTCGAGCTCGGTCAGCGCCCGGCGGTATACGTCGCGCTTGAAGTCGATTACGCTGTCGAGCGGAATCCAGTAGTCGTGCCAACGCCAGGCGTCAAACTCGGGATGCTCGCTCGCGCGCAGCGACACGTCGCTGTCGCGGCCGACCAGGCGCAACAGATACCATATCTGCTTCTGGCCGCGATAGCTGCCGCGCCATTCGCGCTTGATCCAGTGCGAGGGAACCTCGTAGCGCATCCATTCGCGCGTACGCCCGAGGATCTTGACGTGCCCTGGGGCCAAGCCCACTTCTTCGTTCAGCTCCCGATACATCGCCTGCTCGGGCGTCTCGCCGGGATGAATGCCACCTTGCGGAAACTGCCACGCGTGCTCGCGGATCCGCTTGCCCCAGAACACGAGGTTCTTCGAGTTGACGATGACGATGGCGACGTTCGGCCGATAGCCGTCACGGTCCAGCATCACAACCACCTGTAATTCAGCCAGTTGCCCCCATTTTTCCACAGTTGGGGGGACCTTGCCAAGCCGGCGCAGAATCAACCCGCCCGCCGGATTGGTGCGCCCGCCGAGCGGCGCAATCAGGCCGACGGTGCCGATTCGCGCGGCGTAACCGCAAGTTGCAACCGCTGTTCGCGTCGCAACACGGTCGCCTGAACCACCTCGCCGATGCGACCGCCCGTGAGCACGCGCTGAAGGTCGTCGACGCCGGCAATCGGTGTCTCGCCGAGGGCAACGATGATGTCCCCAGGGCGTATATCTGCCTGCGCCGCAGGGGAGTCCGGCGCAACGGATTCGACGCGTGCACCGGTTTCACGCGGCAGATTGAAGTGGCGCACGATGCGTCGCAAGAGCGGCAGATCCTGGGCGCCCACGCCCAGATAGGCACGACGCACGCGCCCCTCGCGAATTAGCGCGACCGCGACCCGGTCGGCAGTGTTGGCCGCAATGGCAAAGCAGATGCCCTGCGCAGGCAAAATGACCGCCGTGTTCACGCCGATCACCGTGCCCGTGGAATCGACCAGCGGGCCACCCGAGTTACCGGGATTGAGCGCGGCATCGGTCTGAATGATGTTGTCGAGCAGACGTCCCGTCGCGCTGCGCATCGAGCGTCCGAGCGCGCTGATGATGCCCGCGGTCACGGTATGCTGGAATCCATAGGGACTGCCTATGGCGATCGCGACCTGCCCCACGCGCAGGCGCGACGAATCGCCGAGGCGCGCGTGCGCCAGATGCTCCGCGCCGATTTTCACCACAGCCAGATCTGAGTCCGCATCGTCACCGACGAGTTCGCCGGCGACGACGCGACCATCGGGGAGCGTCGCCTGCAGCGTCGCAGCGCCCGCTGCCACGTGGCTGTTGGTGAGCAGGTACCCGTCGGGAGTGATGATGAAGCCGGAACCGGAGCCACGCTGTGTCTTGCCGCGACGCAGGGCACGTTCGACCCCGATGTGCACCACCGAGGGGCGCACCTGGGCGACGGCCCTGCTCACCGCGTGCGAGTACGCGTCGAGAAGTGAATCATCCGCATTATGCCCGGACAGGCGCGCCGCCGCCCGCGCCGTGTCGGCGTCCGATGCGTCCTGCACCGCGCGCAGCCTGGGTGGGGAATAACGGTCACGTGGCGCCATCCTCACTCAATGGCGGCCGGTCGAGGCAATTTCAAGCGGCCGCCGGCGGGCTGCTCGATCAGCTGTCCGGCGGCCACCCAGAGCGGGCAGCTCTGAGCGTCGTCGCCGCTACAAGCGCGCCAGCCGCCCGAGCAAGTAACCGACGACCAGTGCCCCGGCAACGGTGGCGATCGGCCGAGCACGAATCGAAGCGCTGGCCGATTCAGTGAGTCGCGTCTGCACTTCCTGCGCTTGCTCGGGAAGGGTCGACGCCCATCCTGCAGCGGACTTTGCGGCATCGGCCGCGCTGTCGACCGCACGGTGAACCGTCCCGCTCACCCGATCAACCTGCGCCGCTGCCTTGTCCGCAATCCTATCCGTAGCGTCGTGCGCTGCTTGCGCCGCCCCTTCTAGCTTTGCATTGACGGGGGTGGCGGCGTTATTCGCGGCGGCAAGATTGCCGCCCAGTGTTGTGCTTCGATCCATCGTGGGCCCTTTCGAGGAGCAGTTACGTCTACAAAAAATGTCAATGCGCTATAGCCGCCATCAATCCTGACGAGGGAGCGCTGTCAGGCCCCATCTGATTTTCTGACAAGGGGAGCAGCGGCAGTTGGCGGGCGTCCGGCCTGCCCCCCGTTTGCAGTCAAATGCGACCCATCAACAGCAGGCTAATCAACACGAGCAATACCAGTCCGACGCCGCCGCTCGGCCAATAGCCCCAACCCGCACTGTAGGGCCATGCCGGTAGCGCGCCGACGAATAGAAGGATGACGACAACGAGCAGAATGAGTGATAGGGACATGGACGGTTCTCCCGCGATCACGCACCGCCGTAAGGGCAGCGCGCCGGCACCGACCGGCGCGACGTGACCCCCGGCTAGCTGCGCCGGTTATTGGTGATAGCGCAGCTTGGCGTCGTTGATGCACGAATCCTTCGCTTCACCCGACAACGCTTCGCACTTTTCCTTGGCGACCTTGTACTGCGCGTCCCTGGTGTCTTCTCGTGCATCGGCCATGGCCGTGTTCGACTTCAGCCGGGCCTTCGCCTCTTGCGTAGCCTTGACATGGTCAGCCTTGGCTTGTTGCATGCACACGTCGCGGTCGTTGCCCTGTCTGGCCTTGCACGCGTCCTTCGCCACCTTGTAATCGGCGTCGGCATGGGCAATGGCGGCGTTGTATTCGTTCTTGCGCTCCGTCGCAGCCGAATCGGCGGCACGCGCGCTGCCGATTGCAAACAGACACAGCGCGCAGGCACAGATAAGTTCCGCGATCGAAAATTCTCTAGTCATTATCCTGTCTCCTTTGAGTTCCCTAAGCCGTCGGGACGCCGTCGCTGACGGCGCCGTGCGACGCCTTAGTTCAGCTTCTCTTTCTTTTCCCAGTCGCGGACTTGGCGATCCGCTTCATCGCGGGTTATCCCATATGCTTCCTGGATCTTGCCAACCAGCTCGTCGCGCTCGCCGTTGATCTCGGTGAGCGTATCGTCGGTGAGCTTGCCCCATTGCTGCTTGACCTTGCCGGTCACCTGCTTCCAGTTACCTTGCACACGATCCCAATTCATTGCTGGCTCCTTACAACCGTTGATGAAACGCACCTACCGAGTGCGCGGTGTCCGTAAGCATGCAATGCGTGTGCCAGCTTGGTTTTTACCTTCAACACAATGAGTTACGAGTGGCGCTCGCCGCCTCGACGCAGCGGTCCGGTAATTTTTTCCCGGTCCGTTGCGAGGCCTGGCAAAACCTACGCAAAGATTCACGGGCCGAGCAGCGCACCCCAGCCGTGCAGCGGCTCAACGTGATCGCACGCGGTCTTCACCGCCAGCATGATCGGAACGCCGAGCAGCAACCCCCACGCGCCCCACAACATGCCCCAGAACAGCAAAGCGACAAACACCGCTGGTGCGTTCATCCTCGCCGCACGGCCCATGAGCCACGTCTGCAGGCCGAGGCCGAACACACCGGCAATGGCGAGCACCACGCCTATTGTCAGCAACGCCGAAGTCAGGCCTCCAAGCTGCACGTACGCGGCCAGCCCTGCCGCTGCTGCCAAAGCAGCGGCGCCCAGATAGGGGATGATGCACAGCACGGCTGCGGCCACACCCCAGACCAGCGCCCTGTCGATGCCGATCGCGTGCATGGCCAGGCCCGTGGCTACGCCGATGGCCAGATTGACCACCAGGATAACCGCGAAATAATGTTGATTGAGGCGATGCACTTCGTCGAGAATCCGCAACGCGATCTTGCGCCGTTGAAATGAATGTCCGACGACCTGGATCAGCTTGTGGCGGAAGAGGTCGCCCGCGATGAGCAGAAAGAACGTCAAAAACAGCACCGATACCGTTTCGCCCGCTGCAATGATCGCCGTTCCGGTCCCAACCACCAGCAGGGAGCGCACATCGAGCGCCGGTGGGGGGGCTGGCTTCGCCGGCGCCTCTGACATTGCAGGCTGCGCGGCCACTGCAAGCTTCTCGAGCTCGGCCGCCGTCTCCTGCACGTGATGCAACGGATTGACGCCATCCCGTTGCCAGGCCGCAAACGAGAGGCGGACCTTTTCGACCGCTTGCGGCAACAACTCGAGCAGGTCGGCGGCGTCACTGCCAGCACGGTATACGGCCGCCGCACACAGGGCGACAAAAACAAACATGACGATGGTCGCACCGACGGCCCGCGGTATGCGCCATACCTGCAGTCGTCCAACCAATGGTGAGAGCGTGTAGCTCAGGAATACGCTGACCAGCAGCGGAATCAAAAAAACCGCCGCAACGCGAATGGCGACCAGCACGAGCAACAGCGCGATGACGACCTGCGCCGTTGTTTGCAGATCCGTAGCGCGGCGCCCGGCCGCGGACGATGCCGTGCCCGCGCCCCCGTCTGCGGCGAGGGCTGGGTCGAACGGCTGCTCCGTCGCGTCCAGCGCGTCGGTAATCTCCAAGGCCAATTCCCATTGTCCGGGGCGTAAAGGCGGCCCCGAACACGCCGTTTACATCTTGTGTTGGACGTCCTTGGATTCCTCTTGAATCTTCCGGCCGCCGGCCTCGACGTCCTTGCCCACCCCGGTCATCGTATTGCAGCCGCTGAGCGCTGTACTCAATGCCAGCGCACTTACTATTGCAGCAGAGCCGTAGATCATTTTCGTGAGCATGGCGGTCCCTTCGCTTAGGTTGGAGTGCATGGCGGTTCGCGATCCACTCGTGTCGACAGCTGCGCGATATGGGTTAGAACAGCGCGATGCCCGCGAGCACGCCGAAGATGAAAACGATAAGAAACAAGACGAGAAATATGCCGAACAAAATCCGAGCGATCGCCTGGGCCCCCACCGCAATGCCGGTAAAGCCGAATACGCCGGCAACGACCGAGATCAGAAAGAAAATAATCGCCCAGCTCAGCATGGGTTTTCCCGATCAAGCCGCTCGGCGAGGCGCTTCGCGCATGGCCTGCGGCGCGTGATCCGCGGTGGCATTCCGATCGCGAACCGGCGCTACGTGCGCCGGAACAGGCCGACCACCAGGGATACAACGAACAACACGAGAAAAATGAAGAACAGCACCTGCGCGATTTCGGCAGCACCGGCCGCAATGCCCCCGAACCCAAACAGTGCCGCGATCAACGCAATGACGAAGAACACGACAGCGTAATGCAACATGGTCGTCCCTTTCGCAAAGATTACCGACGTCGATGCCGCGTACGCACGTTGCAAAATATGCCCTTGCGCCCACGCATCTGCGATCAATAACGCAAGCAGCGTGCCAAGGCCTGGAAGGTTCGCTTCAGACGTACAAGCTCTCACGCGGCATCGCCATGTGCGCGCGATGCGGGCAAAGATTACAACGGCATCGCAGGAATTGCGCGCCGCGCGGCGCTAGGCGTGACGCCGCGGGCGTCTCAGGCGTCGTGTTGCAAGGCGGCGAGAAAGCGATCGTATTCGCCGGACTTATCGAAGAAATTGTCGGCGCCAACCAACTCGCACTGACGGCGATATTCGGCGTTGGCATAGTTCGAAAGCACGTAGATGCGCGGTCGCGGCGTAAATCCGTGCTCGCGCAGCTGGCGCACGACCTCGATGCCATTTCCTTCCTTGAGCCGGATGTCCGTGACGACCACGTCAGGCTTGGCCGCGACAATAGCGGTCACCGCCGCGCCCTCCTCCTCCGCAAAGCCGATGACATCGAAACCGCCCAAGGCCTGAAGGTTCTCGACGATGCGCTTGCGGATAAGCGGCGAATCCTCGACGATAAAGACGCGTACGAGCGGTCTCATTGGTTGCGCCGCTGCATTAGCCCATGAGGCTGTGCTTCAGCGCATATGCCGTGAGATCTGCATTCCGCGTGCATTCCATCTTTTGGAGGATGCGTGTGCGATAAGTGCTGATCGTCTTCACCGACAGATGGACCTCGTCGGCAATCTGGGTTACCGTTTTGCCACACGCGAGCTGCACGAAAATCTGAAACTCCCGATTGGAGAGGTGCCGATGAGGTGGCTCCGGAGCGTTTCCGGAAACCTCGAGCGCCAACGTCTCGGCAAGCGACCGGCTGATGTACTTGCGACCCGATAGAATGGTGCGAAGCGCCTCCAGCAGGTCGGTTGCTTCTCCGGCTTTGGAAAAGAAACCGCTCACTCCGGCCCGGAGCAGATTGACTGCATACTGCTCCTCCGCATGCATGCTCACGATCAGAATCGGCAAATCGGGCCGTCGGCGCTGCAGCAGCGTGACGGTCTCGACCACCGAGGCGTCGGGGAGCGAGATATCGAGCATCACGACATCGAAGTCCTTCTTCGTTGCCAGTTCAAGCGCCGACGCCGCAGTGCCTGCCTCGCCCTCCACGACCAGATCGACCGTGGCATCGATCAATTCTCGAAATCCTGCTCGGACCAATGCGTGGTCGTCGACAACCAGGATGCGCTTCTTCTGCGCACGCTCGAAAATTTCCACTTTCAATCCCTGCACGCGTTCATTGCTTTGCTCAGCCAGCATTCTAGTCTCCCCCGGCAGAAGAGCCAAATCATCGCGTCAAGTGGCGAGCTGCACTTCGCCACGCTCGTGAGACAGCGCATCGAACGTCGCCCGCGGCAGCCCACCATAGGCATGCAGGCGATTGTAGAGGGTCTTCAGGCTGATGCCGAGCACCTGCGCCGCCCTAGACTTGCTTCCGTCGAGCGAGGTCAACGTGGCCATAATCAGCGCGCGCTCGGCGAGCTCAAGCGACGTTCCGACCCGGATGGTTACCTCGTTGCACGACACGCCCGCCTCGGCGCGTGTTGGCGTCACGGGCGCCGCGAACTGAACGAACTCGCCCCCGACATCGATGTGAACTTCGTCATCCGACATGACGTAGGCGCGATGGATCACATTCTTGAGCTCGCGCACATTTCCTGGCCAGCGGTAGGACGCAATCTGTTGTCGCGCCTCGGCCGCCAGTTTTTTTGCAGTGCCGTTTTCGGCGTTCAGGCGATCGAGGAACATGGCTGCGAGCAGCAGTGCGTCCGTCCCTCGTTCGCGCAAGGGCGGCACGGAAACCGGAATCACGCACAACCGATACATGAGGTCTTCGCGCAATTTTCCCGCGGCGACCGCAGGACGAAGGTCACGATTGCTGGCCGCGATTACGCGTACATCGGTGGCGATTTCCTGATCGCCGCCGATACGCGTAAAGCGACCGACTTCCAGCACCCGCAACAGTCGAACCTGCATGTCCAGCGGCATTTCGGTTATTTCGTCGAGGAACAGCGTGCCGCCGCTCGCGCGCTCGAAGCAGCCGCGATGCGTGCGTGCAGCCCCCGTAAAGCTGCCGCGTTCGTGCCCAAACAGCTCGCTTTCGATCAGCGTTTCCGGCAGCGCACCGCAGTTGACGGCGACAAATGGTCCGGCGCGCCGTTCCGAGAGTCGATGCAGGGCACTGGCAACGAGTTCTTTACCCGATCCGCTTTCGCCGAGGACGATCACCGTGGCACTGGCATCGGCAACCCGGTCAAGGGTGTCGAAGAGGCCGCGCATCGCATCGCAGGCACCATAGAGCTCGCACAGGCGCTGCAGGCGTCCGTGGTAGCGGCGCTTTGGCCGGGCAAGCGCGGATCCCGGCGCAGGGCCGGATGGCAGGCTTTGCCCGTCGGCACTGAACGCGGAAGTGGGCTCGAACATGTGACTGTCTCCGGTTATTTTTTCAACGCCACCATGTTCACCCGTGGCGTTTTTTCCCGGTATCGGTCATCGTCCGTTTCGGCTGTAAGCCAGCGCGTCCTGCTTGTAGGACGGTGGCCTACATTGCGCGAGCACCCCTACCGCATCGCGCTTCGTCCCGACGTGTCAGAAGGCAGGGGCGTCAAGCCAAGGGGATTGCGGCGCGAACAGGCAGGCTTCCCGGTGTCGGGTTCAGAGTAGGCCAGCGTGCAGCGCTCGCCTCCCCTAGCCAAAACGTTCCGCTACCGAACAGTTCGACCGCGCAGCCGATGCTGATTGCTGCCGCGGCCGTGCCCCCAAGGGGCAGCAAGCCAGTGCCCCAGATGATCGCGAGCGCGCACAGCGCGAGGGCGAGCGCCATGACGAGCCCAGGTGTCGTACCCCCGCAATGCGTTTGGTACCGCTGCGCGCGCAGCGCAGCGCCGACGACGACCAGCACGCTGCTCCACAGCCGCACGCCGGTGAGGTGAATCAGCGGCAGGTCGAGCAGCAGCGCCGCCAAAGAAAACCACCCTGCCATGAGCATGCTCCACAGCGCAATGCGCCACCGACGATGCCGGTCCGTCTCGACGAGCTCAAACGACGCGGCCAGCGCCGCAGACGCGCCCAGAGCGAGCGCAGTAAGGGAGCCGAAGAGCGACGCCGCCATGGTCGCACCGGCGCCAGCCGCCAGGGCAGCCAGGAGCGCAAGCGCCCCGACGTGGGCCTTTATCGCGCGGCTACCGGCTACGGCGTTATTCGAGCTGCAGACCATGACGTCCCACCTGCTAGTTGCGGTGCAGTGAGGCCCGCGCTGGGCCAGCGTAGGCGCGAGAAGGGAAACGCTTCGCTGGGTGCGGCCCCACTGCCCTCGCTCGTTTGCAAGCTGCGTGCCACCGACCAATCGCCCTGCGTAGCCGCAGGGCGCCCGCGCCGAAGCGCCGCGCCGTGGAACATTTGCCGTATCGTTTGTACAAACGGGGGTGTGCCCGACTGCGCGTTATGCACCCTCGGAGAGAAGCCGCATGGCACGAATGCTGCATCGACAGCGCGGTGGACGCGCATCATCAAGGTCGCAATGCTTGGATCGATCCGGATCGGCCTCGTCTTGGTGTTTCGCCGTACCACGGGTGGCGTGAGGTAAGATCGGCAGCGTTGCCGCCGCCGCGCGGCAGGCGGTCTCCCCCGGTGATCTCCCCTTTCCACCGCATCCGTCGGTTCCCCTGGGGCACACTGCTGCTTGCGCTGCTGGGATTGGCCGTCGCTCTCGTGGGCGCCTGGTGCGTTGCCGCATGGCATGAGCTGGCGAGCACGCCGCCGGGATTCGATCGCCTTCAATACGACACGGCGTGGGCGTTTGTTTTTGGGGGCTTCGCGCTCGCGGCGCACGCATCACGCCTGAGTGTCGTTGGCCGCTGGTGCGCTGCCGTTCCGCTGATGCTCGCCACGCTGCGCCTGATTGCCTTAGGGGCTCCTGGCTGGATCGACACCCACCCGCTGATAAGCGACCCCTGGCTGCCCTATGGGGCCGGGAATTACAACGACATGGGCGTTTTGACCGCGCTCGTCTTCGTTCCACTGGGTTGCGCTTTGGTCGCCGTCGATCCGCGCGCCAACCGTGCCATTGGATCGGTCCTGGTCGCAGTACTTGCTGCCATCGCGCTCGCGCTCGCGTCCCTGCTGTTGTTCGGCGCCTGGACCGGAGGTCTGTTCGCATCGCAGTGGCTGCTTTTGAGCGGCGGCGAGCGCACCAGCGCGCTGTTGTTCCTGCTGCTCTCCGGCGGCGTGCTTGCCCTCATCCTGCTGCGCGGCGAGGATGAACAGCGCGCGGTGCGTCGCTGGATGCCCGGCATCGTGTGGTTCGCCGCGTTCGCGTGCGCCGGCGTATTGTGGCAGGCGCTCAGCCTGCAGCAGGCCGGTTATGTTCAGAACAGCACGCTCCTCGTCGCAGGAGACATCAGAAACCGGATCGAGCGTGCGGTCGACGCCCGTATCCGGCAGATCGATCGCCTCGCCGAACGGTCGACGATATATGACTTCAATGAGGCGCAATGGCAGCGGGATGCCGGTGCGTTGCTCGACGAGCCTCCGGGTTTTCGCGGCATCGGCTGGGCGGACGCGGACTTGGTCGTGCGCTGGGTCGTGCCGGAATCGCAGACAAGCCGCATCGGGGAGACACTGCGCTCAGGCCCAGGCCGCGCGGTAGGAATCGACGAAGCGTTGCGCACGCGCCGCCCGGCGTTGACGCATCTGGTCGACCTGCACGCATCGGCGAGCAAGGGATTCGTCATCTACGCGCCCGCTTTCGAAGGACAGAAGCTGCACGGCATCGTCGCTGCCGGACTGGGAGGCGACTGGCTGTCGTCGCTGCTCGGAGATCGGTTTGCCGATTACTATGTAGCGTTGCTGGAAAACACCGACCTGGCCAACGCCGTCGGCACCCGCGAAAGTGCGGCGGCCTCGGAATGGACGCAGGAGCAAACGGTCAACATTGCCAACGCGCGCTGGACGCTGCTTGTGACCCCGACGCGCGAACATTTGCAGCGGACGAATTCCCGCCTGCCGGAGGCGGCATTGGGACTGGGCACGGTGCTGGCGACTCTGCTGGGACTGTGTACCTACCTGTTCCAAACTGCCAGGCGTCACGCCCGCGACATTGCCGTCGTCAACGTCCGATTGCTCGACGACATTCGGGTGCGACAGGAAACCGAGCAGGCGCTGCACGACAGCGAGCAGCGCACGCGCCTCATCATCGACGCCATCAAGGATTGCGCCATCTACATGCTCGACCCAGCGGGATGCATCGCCAGTTGGAATCCCGGTGCGGAGGCGCTCAATGGCTATACGGCGCAGGAAGTCCTCGGTCGGCCCTTCTCGATTGTCTATCCACCCGACCGTAAGCGGCCGCCCGAAGACGAGCTCACCATCGCCGCGCGCCAGGGCTGGTTCGAGGAGGAATGCTGGCACATACGCAAGAATGGGACGCGCTATTGCGGCGACGACATCATCTCGGCGATCCGTCGCGAAGACGGCGCATTGCAGGGCTTCGCGGTGGTTACGCGGGACGCGACGCCGCGGATCGCGTTGCGCGAGCAGACGGAACGCTCGCGCGACTTCTATTTCGCGCTGTTCTCCGGCTTCCCCAATCTGGTTTGGCGTTCCGACGCGGCAGGTGCCTGCGACTATCTCAACCAGAGTTGGCTCGATTACACCGGACGATCGCGAGACGCCGAGCTCGGCAACGGCTGGCTGGAAGGCGTGCACCCCGAGGACCGCGCACAATGGCGTGAAGCGTTTGATCGTGCGATGGCGGCCATGCAGCCCTTCGAAATTGAATTTCGACTGCGCAGCGCCGACGGCGCATTCGGGTCGATGATTTGCGTCGGCCGCCCCTATCACGACATGCAGGGGCAGTTTGCGGGCTATTTGTGCTCCTGCTACGACAACACCGCGCGACGGGATGTCGAACGCGCCTTGCGGGAAAGCGAGGCCCGCTACGAGGGGATCGCCGCCAACATGCCCGGCATGGTTTTCGAACTGATTCGAGATGGAGCTGGACGGCTGTCGTTTGCGTACGTGAGCCCGGGCAGCAACGCGCTTACCGGCTTGCATGAGACGGAGCTTAAGGCCGACGCCGAATCATTCTTCCGCTTGGTCCCCGCAGTCGAACGCCTGCACCTCATGGCCACGCTTGACACATCCGCCGCCGAGCTTATCAACTGGAACTGGGCCGGACGCCTGGTTGCCCGGGATGCCCCGGGGGAGAAATGGATTAACATTCGCGCCCGTCCCCGGCGCCTCGACGGCGACGTGGTTCTCTGGGACGGCCTGGTATTTGACGACACGCAGGGGCGACTGGCGCAACTCGAAATCGAACGCTCGCGCGAAGAGCTGCGCGCCCTTTCACGCCACCTGCAAACGGTGCGGGAAGAGGAAAAGGCACGCATTGCGCGCGAGGTGCATGACGAACTCGGTTCGACGCTAACCGCACTCAAGATGGATCTCGACATCATGGGGGCGAAATGGCACGACGCGCCCGAACTCGTGCGACAAAAGCACGCGGCGATGGAAAAGCTTGTCGACGCCGCAGTCGCCACGACACGCCGAATCGTCACCGACCTTCGGCCAAGCATTCTCGATGATCTCGGTCTTTCCGCGGCACTGCGCTGGCAAGCGGCGGAATTCGCGAAGCACAGCGACGTGCACGTGCACGTTGACGCAGCGGAGACCGATCACCGACCCGGACGCGACGTAGGACTGGCTTTGTTTCGCATCTTCCAGGAAACGCTCACCAACGTTGCGCGGCATGCCAAGGCAACCGAGGTCTGGGTCAAACTCTCGGCTAGTGCGGACGCCTTCGTGCTGCAGATTCGCGACAACGGCGTGGGCCTCAACGCAGGAGACCTGGGCAAACCTGCCTCGCATGGCCTGCGCGGCATCCGCGAACGGGCGCAGCAGGTTGGCGGGGACGTCACCGTCTCGAGCCAGCCGGGGTCTGGGACGACGGTCGTCATCTCAGTCCCCCGGGTCAGGCCGGCGGGGTGATCTCCGCGTCGCTTCGTCGCGGCGTCAAGACGCCTTAACGCTTAAGTTGTCGACGACGTTTCTGACGCCTTCGGTCGCCATTGCGATCTGCTTGGCACGATCGCGCAGCATATCGGAGTCGACGTTGCCGCTCAGCGTTACGGTCGCGTCCTTCGTGTCGACGTTGATCTGCAGCGATTTCAGGCCAGGTTCGGCAAGGATTGCCGCCTTAACCTTCGCCGTAATCGCCGCGTCGTCGGCTTCCGTGGCAACCTTGTTCGCAACTTGATCGGACTTGGCTTGGAAATTCCCCGTGCTCTGGCCAACGCTGCGCCCGACGCCATCAGCAGATCGTTGTTCACAACCCACGGTCGCCAACGTCGCCGCTGCCAGTGCCGCTACAATCAATGTCGGTTTCACGCTCATGTTGCACTCCTCAACAAGAATCCCTTCCCGTCTCGGCGGGCCCTGCTTCCGGACCCAAATCCTAACCATGCTGCGCGCTATGCTCCCAGTAGGGCCTAGCGCCAAAATACGCGTGTATGTACACGGCCCACTCACGGTCGAGCAGATCCGCCAACAAGCCCAGCTGCATCGACGGGCCTCGCTCCACCCGATCGCGGCGCGCGTTTACTCTCAGATTGGCGCCGTTGTCGACGTGGACTGCATTCCAAGGAACCGCAATCAGGCGCCCCTCGGCGTCTGCAACGCAATCGAGGGCGATCAGCGCATAGGCAACCCGACCCAGGCGCAGGTCCACCGTGATGTCGTGCAAGCAGCCGATCGGAACTCCGTCTTGATCGACGACACGCGATGCCAGCAATTCTTCGACACCGATGATGCCACCCGGTCTGGCCGGGATGAACGCGCTTCCGCGCCGTCCATGATTCATTTCCGTCGTTGATCGCACGGGCAATAGCATGCGCCAAGACGCACGCCCAGAATATCGGCAGGCCGCCGTTTCGCGTGTCGGAGCGTTGGCATGTGCCGTAGGACGGCGTCCGATGACGCCTTCCGCCTCTACGCGGCGAGGAGGATGCCGGAGGATGGAGTTTGCAAATGCGCGAGTCGCACGACGCCGTCATCGCGCTCGACCAGCGGGCTCAATCGACGCAACCGCGCCGAACCGAAGTAGGTCGCGAAGGCCACATCGGCGGCATCGCGGCCCACGCCGATGCGCACGATGCTGTCAATGGGGGCAAGCTCGGTCGGATCGAACAGTTGCCAGCGTCCCCCGAGAAAGGCCTCGAACACGGCGTGGAAATCTTGCGGCGGCTCCTCGTAGCGCGTGTACCCGGTGACGAAGCGCGCTGGAATATTCAGCGCACGGCACAAGGCCACCGCGAGATGGGCGAAATCCCGGCAAACACCCGTGCGATTGTTCAGCACATCGCAAGCAGTCGTCGTCGGCGACGAGGTTCCAACCCGATAGGCTATGTTGGCGCGAATCCAGACACACACCGCTTGTACCTGCTCATAGCCCGGAGCGATATGCCCGAACTCCGCGCATGCCAGGGCGAAAAGCTGCTCCACCTCGCAGTACCGGCTCGACAGGACGAAAGGGATCGCCTCCGGCGCGACGCTGGCGAGCGGTGTCCGCTCCGCAGTCGGATCGACGGCCGGTGCGTCGAGATCGACGGCCGCGAGGTAGCGAATGCTGAAGCGGCCGGGCGGAACGTCGACGCGCAGGAAACGATTGACGCCGCCCGCATCGCGGAACTCGTCGATGGGCAGTGCAGGCTGCGGCGCGATTGCCTCGCTGCGCACGCGTTGGCCGAACGTGGTCGGCACCGCGAGATTGAATATAAACAGGGTTCGCGCGGTAACGTCGTACTCCAGTTCACAGTCGATGTGGAACGATTTCAAACTTAGCTCCAATATTGTCTCGCGCGCGTGCTTACGCAACAGGCGCCTAACCTATGCCAGATCTTTGGGCAGGTTCTGCAACAGGTCAACGAGATCGTTGGCATGCTCCTCTTCATTAGCCGTAATCTCCTCCAGCATGGCCCGGGTGGTCGGATCGAAAGGCGAGAAATAGGCGATCATTTCACGATAGCTGTCGATCGCGATCCTCTCGGCAACAAGGTCCTCTTTGATCATGTCCACGAGGGTCACACCCTCGACATATTCGGAGTGGGCGCGCGACGCAAGGCTGTCCGGCGTGAAATCCGGGGCGCCGCCTAATTGCACGATGCGTTCGGCAATACGGTCTGCGTGCCCTTGTTCTTCGCCCGCGTGTTCGAGAAACTCGGACGCGACGGGCCCGGCGTGGATGCCCCTGGCCATGAAATAATGGCGCTTGTAGCGCAGTACGCATACGAGTTCGGTGGCCAGCGCCGCGTTGAGCAGCCGTACCGCTGCCTGAGGGTCACCGTCATATCCCTTCGTCACTGCGCCATCGCTGATGTGTTGCCGCGCCCGGTCGCGCAACGTCTCGACGTCGCTCATGAGCGGCGGCGCTGCCAACGTCCTGGCTTGCTTCGATGTCGACCTGCCTGGCATGGTTCCTTCTCCTGTCGTTTCTCCACCGCGACGCGTGCCGGTGAAGCCGAGCAGGAAACGTGCCCGCTAGGCACGCGCGGGCGTTTCTATGCACGCACCACGGGTCCCGCGAGGGCAGCAAGTTGAAAGTTCTACAAAGCGCAGGTAAGAATCGGCATCGCGCGGACGAATGCGCCCGCTGCCGCATTCCCCAATCCATTGGTGTGGTGTCAGTCGCAGCAAAGGCGCGCATGAAAACGGGTATGCACGACCTTTGCCCAGCGCTCGCTGCACGAGGAGCCCGCCGTTAATCGGTGTACGGCCAGGGGCTTGTAGGTCGGGCCGGACGAACACGAATCCGCCTGGCGATACGCGTCGCCCCGCTCCAGCTCTCATGAGCGTCAGAGGCACTTCGAACCGCCGAGTGCAGCTGCGATAGCGTCTCGGGATCACCGATGACGCGCATCCGCTCCGCCTCACACAGGGCATCGGGACCACCGACGAGCGCCCTGCGTACGAGCTGCGCGCGCTCGGCGCGACGCGTGACCGATTGCAAGGCTCGGGCCGTTCCCATAGCACACAGCAACTCGTTGATTTTGGGATCAACAACCGCATCGACGAAGCCGAGTGGCGCGGGCACCGCAGCGACAATTTCCATGACGGTCTGGATTTCCTGCGGTGGATGTAATTCCTCTGGAATGACAAACAGGCCTTTGGCGCGGAGGTATCGTCCGAGCGACGCACGGCTGGTGTACACGGAGACGGGGATGGACACGATCAGTGCGCCGGCGACGGGCAGCAACCACCACACGAATGTTGGGTTCAGCCAGTACACGCCGGCAGTCCACACGACACCGAGCAGGGTGTGAGGTCCGTGTCGGATGAAGGCTTCGCCCCAGCTCGTGGCAGCATCCTCGCGCTGGGGAGACTTCCACTGGAGCTTCCAGCCGACAAAGGCGAGCAACACAAATTGCGTGTGGAACAGCATTCGGATGGGGGCGAGCAGTGCCGACAACAGCACTTCGCCCAGGAGACCGAGCACGAGACACCCGTTACCGCCAAAGCGGCTCGACCCGCGGACGGCTGTCACAATCACGCTTAGAACCTTGGGTAGCGAAAGCAGCACCGCGGTAACAGCGAAGAGCGTGATCGCCCAGTCGGGATGCCATTCCGGCCACAGCGGAAAAAGCTGATAGGGTTGGATGAAGTACTTCGGCGCACTCAAGGTGTGCACGGCCAGCAACGCGGTGGATAGGATAAGAAACATGAACCATAACAAGCCCGACACGTATGCCATTACGCCGCTCATGAACACCGCGCGATGCGCGACGTGCAAGCCTTTGAGCAGGAACAACCGGAAGTTCATCAGGTTACCCTGGCACCAGCGGCGGTCGCGCTTGAGTTCATCGATCAGGTTGGGTGGCATCTCCTCATAGCTGCCCGCCAGATCATAGGCGATCCACACGGCCCAACCGGCACGGCGCATCAACGCGGCCTCGACGAAATCGTGTGACAGAATCTCGCCGGACAGGCTGCCTCGACCCGGAAGTCTGCGCAGCGCGCAGTGGCGCATGAACGGCGCAACGCGGATGATTGCGTTGTGGCCCCAATAATGCGATTCGCCAAGCTGCCAGAAGTGCAGGCCGGCCGTGAATAGCGGGCCGTACAGGCGCGCCGCGAACTGCTGCACGCGCGCGTACATGGTGTCGCGGCCCGCTGCACGCGGCAAGGTTTGGATGATGCCCGCGCCGGGATTGGCTTCCATGAGCCGCAAAAGGCGCGTCAGGCACTCGCCGCTCATCACGCTGTCGGCATCCATCACGACCATATAGCGATAGTTTCGCCCCCAGCGACGACAGAAGTCCGCGATGTTGCCGCTCTTGCGCTTGATCCTGTGCTGCCGCCAGCGATAGAACACGCGACAGGCGCCACCGCCCGCTTGATGCAATGCTCGCCAAGCCTCGATTTCGGCGACTCGCGTGTCGGGATCGCTCGTGTCAGAGAGAACAAAGAAATCAAAGTGCGATCGTTCGCCGCAACGAGCCACCGACTCGTAAGTCGCACGCAGGCCAGCGAAAACCCGCGCCACGTTCTCATTGCGAATCGGCATGACGACCGCCGCGCGCGCCGCCGCCTCGAGCGCCTCGCTGCCGGTTGCCGTGCGCGAGATCGCGTAGCGATCGCCACCGAGGAGTTGCAGCGCGAAACCGGCAATCGCGGTCCAGAAGCCCCCGGAGATCCAGGCGAACAGAATGGCGAACAGAACGAGCATCGCGATCTCGAGCAGCTGCTGGCCGTGATAGGGCAGAATCGCGACCATGAAGCTGGTCGCGATGTAAGTCTGCGCTATGATCAGTCCCAGCAGGACGACGCGACGAAAGCTTCCGACTGCGTGCCAGCGGCCCAGTGGATCGTGTGCCACCCGGTGCGCGTCCGGTTCAAGTTCGACTCGTCCGCGCCGGCGTCCGATGCCGCGCCCAAAGAGACCCCGCGGCCATGGCGGTGGCACCATCGAGCTGCGCGCCAGCGGCGGAGTGGTCAGCAATCGCCCACCGCGCGTGGCGTCAGGTAGCAAAAGCCCGTCCTCCGATTGCACGGGCGAGCCAGACTCGTTCACGCGCCTCCGTCCCTGCGGATGCGGTCACTCGGGCGGAAGAACGTAACTCGATGTTTTCGATACGATACTCGCTCGGGTAGGTAAGTATGCCTGCATTTTGAGCGGTTTCTCGGGCGAGGCCAGTACGGAGGACGAGCCGCCAGCCGCTCGTCGATGGCTGCGGCCCGTCGCGATGAACAATCGGCGGTGAGTCGCCATGACATCGTTTCGCGCACCTCCGGATCACTCGCCCGGAGCGCATTGAAATGTCGGTGTGCGGACGCTGGGCTTAATCAAGTGATGCTTGGTGGATACATGCGCGCAAGCGTATTACATCAGAGCAACGCACGCTGGCGCTCGACGCTGGCGTCGACGACCGTCAACGCCGTCATGTTGACGATGCGACGCACGGTCGCCGATGGTGTAAGGATATGCGCGGGCCTCGCCACACCGAGCAGGATCGGCCCTATCGTGAGGCCGCTGCCGGCGGCGACCTTGAGCAGATTGAACGATATGTTCGCCGCATCGAGCGTGGGCATAACCAGCAGATTGGCATCGGACTTAAGGCGGGAGTTTGGAAACGTGGCACGGCGTACTTCTTCGGACAGGGCCGCGTCACCGTGCATTTCGCCGTCGACCTCGAGTTCGGGCTCGCGCGTATTGATCAGCGCCAGCGCCGCCTGCATCTTCGCCGCCTGCGGATGCGTGCTCGACCCGAAGCTCGAGTGCGAAACAAGTGCAACTTTGGGCACGATTCCGAAACGGCGCATCTCCTCCGCGGCGAGAAGCGTGATCTCCGCGATCTGCTCCGCGCTTGGGTCCGGATTGACGTAGGTATCGGCGATAAAGACCGTACGGTCCGGCAGAATCACTGCGTTCATCGCGGCGCAGGTCTTGGTGCCCGGGCGCAGCCCGATCACCTGTTCGATGTAGCGGCGATGCGAGTCGTGGCTGCCGTAGGTGCCGCAGAGCATGCCGTCGGCATCGCCTTGGTGAATCATCATGGCGCCGATGAGCGTCAGCCGCCTGCGCATCTCAATCTTGGCAAGCTGCTGCGTCACGCCCTTGCGCTCCATCAAGCGGTGGTATTCCGTCCAGTAGGCGCGATAGCGCGGATCGTCCTCCGGGTTGATCATCTCGAAATCAACGCCACGGCGCAGGCGCAAGGCGTAACGCTCGATGCGCTGCTGGATTACCGTCGGCCGACCGACCAGGATCGGCTTGGCCAGACCCTCGTCGACGACGACCTGCACGGCGCGCAGTATGCGTTCGTCTTCTCCCTCGGCGAAGACGATCCGCTTCGGCGCGTTCTTCGCCGCCTGAAAGATCGGCTTCATCAGCAATCCGGAGTGATAAACAAACTGCAGCAGACGCTGGTGATACGCCTCGAAATCGGTAATCGGACGGGTCGCGACTCCCGATTCCATCGCTGCCCTGGCGACGGCCGGCGCGATGTTGACGATCAATCGCGGATCGAATGGCTTGGGAATAAGGTAATTCGCTCCGAACTTCACGTCCTCGATGCCGTAGGCCGCGGCCACGATATCCGATTGTTCGGCCGTCGCCAGATCGGCGATCGCCCGTACGGCGGCGAGCTTCATCGCTTCGTTGATCGTCGTCGCGCTGACGTCGAGCGCGCCGCGAAATATGAACGGGAAGCAGAGGACGTTGTTGACCTGATTCGGAAAGTCGGAACGGCCGGTGGCGATCACCGCGTCCGGGCGCGCCTGCTTGGCGAGATCGGGCATGATCTCCGGCTCGGGATTGGCGAGCGCAAGAATGAGCGGCTTGGCTGCCATCTCGACCACCATTTCCGGCTTGAGAACACGCGC